>Ga0182745_1001184_pt1 | contig 25680 bp, 22 predicted proteins | sample eDN3rd30CKraftBY_FD_128523 | JGI IMG/M metagenome (GOLD analysis project Ga0182745, IMG submission 128523) | Enriched backyard soil microbial communities from Emeryville, California, USA - eDNA 3rd pass 30_C Kraft BY (version 2) (version 2) | ecosystem: Environmental > Terrestrial > Soil >... | reverse complement strand
TGCGAGAGCAGCCAGAGGTAGAGCGCGGGGTCGTCATAGGCCGGATCCCAGCTGTTGTGGCCGAGGTCGGGATAGATGGTCAGCCGCGAGAGCTGCCCGCCGCAGGCGCGGATCGCGCGCGCCATCGCGAAGCTGCCCTCGGGCACGACGACATCGTCGCGGTCGCCGTGAAAGGCCCAGACGGGCGTGTCCTTGAGCGCGCAGGCGACCGCGGGATCGCCGCGTCCTGCGACCGGTGCGACGGCGGCGAAGCGGTGCGGCTCGGCCGCTGCCCAGCGCCAGCTCGCATGACCGCCGCGGCTGAGCCCGGTCAGATAGATGCGTGTGCGGTCGATGCGCAGCGTCTTCGTCAGATGGTCGAGCAGCCGGTCGAGCTTCGCGACGTCCCAATCCTGATCGGCGCCGAGCAGCGGCGAGACGGTGACGAAGGGGAAATCGGGGGTGCGGTCGGCGATCTTCGGCGGGCCGTGGACCTTCACCTTGGCGACATCGTCGCCGCGCTCGCCCGATCCGTGGAGGAAGATGAGCAGCGGCCAGCTCGCCTTCGGATCGGCGGTGTAGCCGCGTGGCAGGAACAGCTGATAGGGATAATTGCCCGCCTCGATCGCGGGCTGCGGACTCTGACCGTCGGCCATCGTCTGCGCCATCGCCAGGGGGGTGGAAAGGGAAAGGGCGAGCGCGGCGAGCGCCGCGATCCGGAATCGCATCGGTCTTGTCCTTGATGGGAGGAGGGGATGGAGGATCATCCCTTGACGCTCCCCGCGAGCAGCCCGCTCAGGTAGAAGCGCTGCAGCGAGAGGAAGAGGATGAGCACGGGCAGGGTGGTGACGACGGCGCCCGCCATCATCAATTCGTTATCCTGCACATGCTGGCGGCTCATCGCGGCGAGCGCCACGGGCAGCGTGTAGAGGTCCTGGTCGGCGAGGACGATCAGCGGCCACATGAAATCGTTCCAGCTCGACAGGAAAACGAACAGCGCGAGGGTGACGATGATCGGGGTCAGGATCGGCAGCACGATGCGCCGGAGGATCTGCCCCTCGCTCGCGCCATCGATCCGCGCCGCCTCGAGCATTTCGTCGGGGATCGACAGGCAATATTGGCGGACGAGGAAGATGCCGAAGATGCCGGCGAGCCACGGCACCAGCGCGCCGGCATAGCTGTTGACCAGCCCCATCGCCTTGAGTTCGAGGAACAGCGGCAGCATCCCGATCTGCCCCGGTACGACGAGCGCGGCGACGAGCAGGCGGAAGGTCGCGTCGCGCCCCCGGAAGCGCAGCTTGGCGAAGGCATAGCCCGCGGGGACCGTGAAGAGCAGTGCGAGGCCGGTGGCGAGGGTGGAGACGAGCAGGCTGTTGGCGAGGAAGCGCCCGATGCCGAAGCTGCCGAACAGGGTGCGGTAGTTGTCGAGACCGGGGTTCGCCGGGAACAGCGGCGGCGGAAAGCCCGATGCTTCGCCCGGCGCCATGAAGCTGACCGAGAGCATCCACAGCAGCGGGGCGATGGTGACGAGAGCGACGAGTGCCGCGAGCAGGGTGATGATCCAGCGGCGCAGCATCATATCGCGCCTCCGCGCTTCGCAAGGCGCAACTGCACCAGCGTCACCGCCAATATGCAGAGGAAGAGAAGGAAGGCGACCGCCGCGCCCGACCCCAGATTCCACCATTTGAACCCCTCCTCATACATGAAATAGAGGATGGTGACGGTCGACTGGGCGGGGCCGCCCTGCGTCATCACATAGGGTTCGGCGAAGAGCTGGAACATCGCCGCGACGGTCAGCACCGAGACGAGCAGCACGGTCGGCGCGATCGCGGGCAGGGTAACGTGGCGCAGTCGCGCGAGCCAGCCCGCACCGTCGATCCGCGCCGCCTCGTCGAGCTCGCGCGGCACCGTCTGCAAGGCGGCGAGAAAGATGATCATGTTATAACCGAAGGTCTTCCACCCGACGAACAGCAGGATCGCGGGAAGCGAGGCGGTCGGGCTGCCCAGCCAGTCGATCGGCGCGATGCCGAAGAGCGAGAGGAGGTAGTTGACGAGCCCGTAGCGCGTGTGGAGCAGATAGCGCCACACCACTGCGGTCGCGACCAGCGTCGTCACATAGGGCGCGAACAGCGCGACGCGCCACACCGGCCGCCAGCGGAGCCAGCGCGAGTTGACGAGCATCGCGGCGAACAGCGAGAGCAGGACGACGAAGGGCGTACCGATGGCGACGAACAGCAATGTGTTCGTCATCGCCTTCCAGAACAGCGGGTTTTCGACGAGGCGCTGATAATTCCGCAGCCCCACGAAGCGCAGATTGCCGATATCGGCGAGCGCGTAGATGTCGAAATCGGTGAAGCTGAGGATCAGCGAGGCGGCGGCGGGCAGGGCGAAGAAGACGAGGATCGCCGCGAGCGCGGGGCCGGTCATCATCCAGCCCGCCCGCGCTTCCTCCGTTCGCCGCAACGCCATCATGGCGCGCGTCCCTTGTCGAGCATCCAGCGGCGCTTCTCGAGCAGCCGGTCGGCGCGCACGTCGATCTCGCGCGCCGCTTCGTCGACGCCGTACTGGCCGCGCACCATGCGTTCGGCGACGATCTGCATCTCGGTGACGATGCGTTCCCATTCGGGCACCTTGGGCAGCGCGGTCGCATGGTCGAGCTGGGTGGCGAAGGGCGCGACGACCGGATCGGCGGCGAGGCCGGCGCGCGCCCACACCGAGCGGCGCGCGGGAAGGTCGCCGGTCAGCGCGTTAAAGTGGAGTTGCGCGTCCGGCGTCAGCAGCCGTGCGATCAGGTCCCACGCCGCGCGATTGCCGCGATGATCGGCGAAGACGACGAGGCTCGACCCGCCGGGCGCCGCCGAGCCGATGCCCGCGGGGCCGGGGTTGGGCGCGGTGCCCCATTTGTCCTGCATCGCGGGCGCGAGGCGCGTTCCGAGATCGCCGATCGTCCAGGGTCCCGAGAGGAAGAGGCTGAAATAGCCGCGCGCGAACTCGTTCCAGACGTTCGAGATCTGCGCCGACGACACGATGGGCGCCAGCCCCTCGTCGAACAGCGATTTGTAGAAGGCGAGCGCAGCCTTGAACTCGGGGTCCGAAAAGGCTCCGCGTCCGCCATCGTCGCGCAGCAACCGGGCACCCGCCGACAGCGCGAGGGTGGTCAATTGCTCATATTCGTTGACCGGCAGCAGCGCGGCATAATTGCCGTCACCCGCGGCCGCCTTGACCTTGCGCAGCGCGCGTTTCCATTCGGCCCAGTCGCTGGGCGGCGCGGCATAGCCCGCGCGCGCGAACAGGTCGCGGCGATAATATTGAAGCCGCGTGTCGACATACCAGGGAATGCCCCAGACCTGGCCCGCGATGCGGTTGGTATCGACCACGGCGGCGAACTGGTCGTCGAGCAGGCCGTGAACCGCCGCGGGCACCGGGGCGATGGCGCCGATCGCGGCCATCTCGGCGATCCAGCTGTTGCCGACCTGGCCGATGACGGGGAGCGATCCGCCTGCGAAGCCGGTAAGTAGTTTTTCATGCGCGGCGGTCCACGGCAACGGCTGGATGGTGACCGGCGGTGCGCCCGCAGGGCGCTTCATGCCTTTCAGCACTTCGGGCAGGCTGGCGGCTTCATTGCCCATCGCCCAGACCGTCAGCCCGGCATCGCCGCGCGGGGCGCAGGCGCCGAGCGCGGGAAGCAGGGGCAACGCCGCTAGCGCACCCGTCACGCGGCGGCGCGTCAGGTGCATGGTGCTCGAGCAAGTTGTGTGGAAGCAAACCCATATGACCGTTCGTGTCGAGCGAAGTCGAGACACCCGTCGGCTTGGCGCTGCGCCGATGGGTGTCTCGACTTCGCTCGACACGAACGGGCCAAATGGGAAAGTCCATCCCGCGGAATCGCCACCCCCATCATGCCCGCGCCTCCTCCGCGGCGACCGGCGTCGCGGTCGTCCCGCGCGCGATCAGGGTCGGGGTCAGGATCGTCGCGCTCGCGGCGCCCAGCGTTTCGCCGCGCAGCAGACGGAGCAGCATCATCATGGCCGTGGAGCCGAGCCGGTCGATCTTCACCTGCATCGTCGTCAGCCCCGGCGTGACGTGGCGGGCGAGCGGGATATCGTCGAACCCCGCGACCATCAGGTCGCGCGGCACCGACAGTCCCGCCTCGCCGAGTCCCATGATGCAACCGACCGCCATCAGGTCGTTCGCCGCGAACACCGCGTCGACGGGAAGCTGTCCCTCGACCAGCAGCCGCGCCGCCTGCGCACCCGCCTCCTCCGAGAAATCGCCGGGCAGGATCGCTGGGCTGCGCTGCCCCGCGATCTTCGCCATTGCGTCGGCGAAGCCGCGCTGGCGGTCGCGCGCGTCGCGGTTGTGCTTCGGTCCCGCGATATGGACGATGTGCTGCGCCCCGCTCGCCAGCAGCGCCTCGGTCATCGCCCAGGCGCCGCGGTAATTGTCGACCGCGACATAGGGAAGGTCGAGCGTCGCCGCGTCATAGTTGAGCAGCACCGTCGGAAGCACGGGGTCGAGATTTTCGGCCAGCGTCTCGGGCTTCAATTCGGGGGGCATGACGAGCAGTCCGTCGACGCGGCCGCGCATCGACGCGACCGCCGCCGCGGTTTCGTGCGCGCTGCCGTGCATGTTGCCGAGCAGCAGGTGCATCCCGGCCTCGTGCGCGACGAGATCGATGCCGCGAATGATCTCCGAGAAGAATTCGCCGAACAGGTCGGGCAGGATGACTCCGACGGTGTCGGTCTTGCGCCGGGTCAGGCTGCGCGCGCCGCTGTGCGGCACGAAATTGAGCTTCTTGACCGCCGCCATCACCGCGGCGCGCGTCGGCGCGGTGACGTTGCCGAGCCCGTTGATCGCGCGCGATGCCGTCGCGACCGAAACGCCCGCCTCGCGGGCCACGTCCCTCAGCGTTGCCATCGGTCATCTCCCCTCATTCGGCTGGCCTCCGTGCGAGCGCGCGGCCATCGGCGTCGAACAGATGCAGATGGTCGGCGGGCAGAAAGGCCGGCACCGTATCGCCTTCGCGCAGGCTGCCGTCGTCGCGAAGCTGGCACGCGATCGGCTCGCCGCCGCCGGCGCCCTGCAGATGCACGGTCGCGAGCCCGCCGAGCCGCTCGATGAAGGCGATGGTGAAGGGCAGGGCGCCCGATGCCGCGCCGATCGCGATGTCCTCGGGACGGATGCCGATCGACACCGGCGTTCCCGGTTCGAGCGCCTCGGCGAGCGGAGGCAGGATGATCTCGCGCCCGTTCGCGAGCGTCGCGCGCCCGTTCACGGTCGCCGTCGCGGACAGAATGTTCATGCGCGGGGTGCCCAGAAATTGCGCGACGAAGAGGGTCGCCGGCCGCTCGTAGAGGTCGCGCGGGCTGCCGATCTGCTCGACCTGCCCGTCGCGCAGCACGATGATGCGGTCGGCGAGCGTCATCGCCTCGACCTGGTCGTGGGTGACGTAGAGCGTCGTGGTACCAAGGGTGCGGTGCAGGCTCGCGAATTCGTAGCGCATGCGGACGCGAAGGTCGGCGTCGAGGTTCGACAGCGGCTCGTCGAAAAGGAATATCTGCGGCTGGCGCACGATCGCGCGGCCGATCGCGACGCGCTGGCGCTGGCCGCCGGAGAGAGCGGCGGGCTTGCGGTCTAGCAGCGCCTCTATGTTCAGGATTTCGGCGGCGCGGCGCACCGCCTCGGCGATCTCCGCCTTGCCGGTCTTCGCGATGCGGAGGCCGAAGGCCATATTCTCGTAGACCGTCAGGTGGGGATAGAGCGCGTAGGATTGGAATACCATCGCGATCCCGCGGTCCGACGGCTGGAGATCGGTGACGTCGCGCGAGCCGATGACGATGCGGCCCGCTCCGAGCGCTTCGAGCCCCGCGACGGCGCGCAGCAGGGTCGACTTGCCGCAGCCCGAGGGGCCGACGATCACCGCGAACTCGCCCTCGGCGACGTCGATCGACACGCCTTTCAGTACCTCGGTATCGCCGAAACTCTTGCGCGCGCCCTCGATCGACAGGCCTGCCATCGCTCAGCGCCCGCGCGTCACGGTCGCGGCAGCAGGAAAGAAGGGCGGCGGCCGATGGCGGTCGCCGGCTGGCTGGGCGCGTGCATCCTGCTGTCCTCCTCCCGATCCCATGCTATAGGAAAGTGGGTCTAACGGGACGGCTCGTGCAATGCAACCGGTTACATTGGCGCGGGTCGGGGCTTCGCGGCGGCGCTGTCGTGCGCTCCCAAATATTCGTTCATCGCCTACTGGCGCGTTCGGGCTCGACTGGTTACATGGGCCGCCACCGAACGAATCGCGCGCGCCGCTCCCGTGATGCGGGGCAGGCGCCGCCCGCACCAGAAAGTGGCACCATGGAAATCATCACCGGCCTGACCTTCGACGACGTGCTGCTGGTGCCCGGCCCGTCGGACATTCTGCCGTCCGACGCCAATCTTTCGACACGGCTGACGAGCGAGATCGGCCTCAACATCCCGATCCTGTCGTCGGCTATGGATACGGTGACCGAGGCCGACATGGCGATCCTGATGGCGCAGATCGGCGGTATCGGCGTGCTCCATCGCAATCTGACGATCGAGGAGCAGGCGGCGGCGGTGCGGCAGGTCAAGCGCTTCGAAAGCGGGATGATCGTCAATCCCATCACCATCGGCCCCGATGCGCCGCTGTCCGATGCGACCGCGCTGATGGCGCAGCACAATATCTCGGGCATTCCGGTGGTCGAGGCGGGCGGCAAGCTCGTCGGTATCCTGACCCACCGCGACGTCCGCTTCGCTGAAAATCCGAAGCAGCCGGTGCGCGAGCTGATGACCGCCGACAATCTCGCGACCGTCCGTCCCGGCGTCGGGCAGGACGAGGCGCGCAAGCTGCTCCACCAGCGGCGCATCGAGAAGCTGCTCGTCGTCGACGGCGACTATCGCTGCATCGGGCTGATCACCGTCAAGGATATGGAAAAGGCGGTGAATTTCCCAGACGCGACCAAGGATGGCAGCGGCCGGCTGCGCGTCGCAGCGGCGACCAATACGGGCGACAGCGGCGTCGAACGCGCCGAGGCGCTGCTCGACGCCGAATGCGACCTGATCGTGGTCGACACCGCGCACGGCCACAGCAAGATGGTCGGGCAGACGGTCGAGAAGATCAAGAAGCTGTCGAACCGCGTCCAGATACTAGCGGGCAATGTCGCGACCGGCGACGCGACCAAGGCGCTGATCGACGCGGGCGCCGACGGGGTCAAGGTCGGTATCGGTCCCGGCTCGATCTGCACCACCCGCGTCGTCGCGGGCGTCGGCGTGCCGCAACTCACCGCGATCCTCGACAGCGTCGAGGCGGCCGCGAAACAGAATATCCCGGTGATTGCCGACGGGGGTCTGCGCACCTCGGGCGATCTCGCGAAGGCGCTCGCGGCGGGCGCGTCGTGCGTGATGGTCGGCTCATTGCTCGCAGGGACGAGCGAGGCGCCCGGCGAGACCTTTCTCTACCAGGGGCGCACCTATAAGAGCTATCGCGGCATGGGCAGCGTCGGCGCTATGGCGCGCGGCTCGGCAGACCGTTATTTCCAGCAGGATATCAAGGACCAGATGAAGCTGGTTCCCGAGGGCATCGAGGGCCAGGTGCCCTTCAAGGGCCCCGCGAAGGACGTGATCCACCAGCTCGTCGGCGGCGTGAAGGCGGCGATGGGCTATACCGGCAGCCGCACCCTCCAGGACCTGCGCGAGCGGGCGAAATTCGTCCGCATCACCAATGCGGGCTTGCGCGAAAGCCATGTCCACGACGTCGCGATCACCCGCGAGGCGCCGAATTATCCGGTGGGCTGAAAGCTCTTGATCCGTCTGGAGCGCCAGCCATGACCCCCGCCGCGCGCGTCCAGGCCGCGATCGAGATCCTCGACGCCATCGCCGCCGCGGCGCGCGAGGGCGGGGCGCCCGCCGACGCGCTCTTCGCCGAGGCGATGCGGCAGCGGCGCTACGCGGGGTCGAAGGATCGCCGCGCGATCCGTGCGCATGTCTATGACGCGATCCGCGCGGCGCGCTCGGCGCCGCCGTCGGGGCGCGCGGCGATGCTGGCGCTCGCCGACACCGACCCCGGGCTCGCCGCGCTGTTCGACGGCTCGCCCTATGGTCCCGCGCCGATCGCGCCGGACGAGCCGCGCGCCGAAACCGGCCTCGCGCCGCCGGCGCTCGTCGATCTCTTCGATCCATTGGTCGGCGCGGACGCCGAAGCGGCGGCGATGCTCGCCCGCGCGCCGCTCGACCTGCGCGCCAACCGGATCAAGGCGAGCCGCGACGATCTTTCCGCGCTCTTTCCGGGCGGCGAGCCGATCGCGAATGCCCCCGACGGCTGGCGGCTGCCGCCCGAAACCGCCGCGGCGCAGCACCCCGCCCATGCGGAAGGCCTGTTCGAGGTGCAGGACGCCGCGAGCCAATACGCCTCGGCGGCGCTCGACGCCGCGTCCGGCATGGACATCGTCGATCTGTGCGCGGGCGGCGGCGGCAAGACGCTCGCCATCGCCTCGGCGACCGGAAACGCTGCCGATATCCTCGCCTGCGACACCAATCGCGCGCGGCTCCGGCAACTGTCGCCGCGTGCCGAGCGGGCGGGGGCGACGCGCATCGAGACGCGCCTGCTCGATCCCGGCAAGGAACCGGCCGTGCTCGCCGACTGGCGAGGCAAGGCCGACCGGGTCTTCGTCGATGCGCCCTGTTCGGGCAGCGGCACCTGGCGGCGCAGCCCCGAACTGCGCTGGCGACTGACGCCGTCGCGGCTCGACCGGCACCTTGCGGATCAGGCGAAATTGATCGACCTCGGTGCCGAACTGGTGGCGCCGGGCGGAAAACTTCTCTATGCCGTCTGCTCGATCATCGCGCGCGAGGGGCGGGAGCAGATGGGAGATTTCCTGGACCGGCATCCGGGCTGGACGGTCGACGCTGGCCCGCTTCCGGACGGCGTCGGACGGTCCGCGGGCGCGGGTTTCCTGCTGACTCCGGGGCATGACGGCTGCGACGGCTTTTTCCTCGCGCGGCTGGCGGCGCCATGTTAGGCTCGCCGGGCATGACGAAATGGGAGAATGCGATGCGCGTCAGTTTCCTGGCCCTCGGTGCCGGTCTTGTCCTCGCCAGCCTGCCTACGGCCTCCGACGCGCAGCGCGCCGACAACGACATCCTCCCACGCTCGACCCTGCTCCAGAAGCAGGGCGAGGATGCGCAGAGCAAGGGCGATCTGAACGGCGCGGTCGACTTTTATGAATCGGCGCTCGCCGCCGATCCGCGCAACCGTTCGGCGATCATCGCGATGGCGCAAGTCGCGCGCGCGCAGGGGCTTCCGGGCAAGGCGATCGGCCTTTATCGCGAGGCGCTGCTGCTCGAACCCAATGACGTGACCGCGCTGACGGGGCAGGGCGAAGCGCTCGCCGACAAGGGCGCGATCGAACTGGCGCGCGAGAAGCTGGCGGCGGCGCAGCGCGCCTGCTCGGATAAGTGCCCGCAGGTCGCAGCGCTCGAAAAGGCGATTGTGACGAGCGCGTCGAAACGCGTTGTCGCCGCCGAAGCGATCGCGCCGAAGCCGGTGGTGACCACGGTGACGAGCGGGCAGAACTGAGGGGCGCCGCTACCGACCGATTGCAGAGGTTGTTCGGGCGGGTACAATAGCGAAATGATGTATCGTGTAGCCTGCCTCTTGACCGCAGCGACAGTCATTTGCGCTTCCGCCCCCGGCAATGCCATGGGACTTGCTGATCCGGCATCTTCGGCGTCGGAGGACCCTAACAAGTCTGCTCCCGTTGGAAATGACGTGATTGCGTCCGCGCGTCGTTGGATAAAGGGTGATTTGGGCGGCCGCTCAGAACTTGAGGCATTGGCAGCCAAGGGACGATCAGATGCCCAGGAAATGCTGGGGGAGTTAATGGGGCCCAACGGTCCCCCGGCCCTACGCGATGAACTTGCGGCATGTGGGTGGTTTGCCAAAGCAGCAGCTTCCCGTCCGGACTCACTGCACAATTCGGCCCTGTGTGCCGAAAAGGGAGTAAACGGGACGCCCGATCTCGCGCGTGCTGCTGCACTCTATGGGCAGGCGGCCGACCGGGGTTATCCCAAGTCGATGTGCGCTCTCGGCAATCTCTACGTTGCGGGCCGAGGCGTTCCGAAAGACGAAGCAAAGGGGGCGGCGCTCTGCCGCCAAGCTGCGGAGCGAGGCGAGCCGGACGCGCAAACCGATTTAGGGAATCTGTACCTTCAAGGTATCGGCGTCCCACATGATGTGGCGCAGGCACGCCACTGGTACGAGTTAGCAGCGGCTCAGGGTCAGCCCAATGCTACCTTCGTACTTGGTCAGATTTACTGGAATGGCGACGGAGTTGCGCGCGACCAAAGTAAAGCGGCGGAGCTTTGGAAAGCAGCCTACCGAGGCGGACGTGTCGATGCCGCACCCCTCTTGGCTACATGGCTCTTTACCAGCTGGATGTCAGCGCATCCACGAGGCGACGTCACAGTCCTGAATGAGGCAATTCAGTATCAGGAGGTCGCCGTTAGGTCAGTTCCGGAGGCCAAGCGGGCAGAAGCGCAAACGCTTCTCGCCGTCATGCAAGCTGCAAGGACGACGGCGGAAAAGGAGAAGTAGAAGCGCCGGAATGTCCGCTTTCCCACCCCAAAGCCGACATTGACCCGATCAGCCGGTCCCAGCTTCGCCCAGCACTCGCGCCAGCGCCACCCATTCCGCGACGCTTACCGTCTCGGCGCGGCGGGTCGGGTCTATTCCGATCGCTTCGAGCGCCTCGACCGCACCCGCGATGCCCTTGAGGCTCTGGCGGAGCATCTTGCGGCGCTGGCCGAAGCCCTTTTCGGTGAGGCGCGAGAGAAGCGCGGGGTCGACGCCGGCGGGCTGCTCGGCGGGGACGACATGGACGATCGCCGACATGACCTTGGGCGGCGGGGTGAAGGCCGAGCGGTGGACCTTCATCGCGATGCGGGCGGTGGAGCGCCACTGGGCGAGGACGCTGAGCCGGCCATAGGCGGGCGTGCCGACCGCGGCGACGATACGCTCGGCGACCTCCTGCTGGAACATCAGGGTCAGCGAGCGCCATTGCGGTGGCCACGCCGCGGGTTCGAGCCAGCGGGTGAAGAGCGCGGTGCCGACATTATAGGGCAGGTTGGCGACGATATGATAAGGGCCACCCGCCAGCGCGTCGGCGTCGATCGCCATCGCGTCGTCGGCGATCACCGTCAGCCGCCCGCCGAATGCTTCGCCGAGTTCGCCGAGCAGCGGCAGGCAGCGATCATCGCGCTCGACCGCGATCACCCGTGCGCCCGCGCGGAGCAGCGCGCGCGTCAGGCCGCCGGGGCCGGGGCCGACCTCGAACACCGTCGCGTCGTCCAGATCGCCGGGAAGCGCCGCGATCCGGTCGAGCAACTGTTCGTCGAACAGGAAGTTCTGCCCCAGCGCCTTGCTCGCCGACAGGCCGTGTGCGCGCACCGTTTCGCGCAGCGGCGGCAGCGGGCGCGTCGGCTCGCGGGTCGTCACTTGGCGGGCGCGCAGCTGCGTTCGCGCGCCTCGGCCATCCGTGCCGCCATCGCGACCGCCGCGATCGTCGGACCGGGGTCCGCCTTGCCGGCACCCGCGATGTTGAACGCCGTGCCGTGATCGGGCGAGGTTCGCACGATCGGCAGGCCGAGGGTCAGATTGACGCCGTCGTGGAAATGCAGCGCCTTGAACGGCGCGAGCGCCTGGTCGTGATAGGCGCAAAGCAGCGCGTCATATTGCGTGCGGATCGCCGGGGCGAACAGTGCGTCGGCGGCGAGCGGGCCGTCGACAATCAGGCCTTCATCGGCAAGCTGCGCGACCGCGGGCGCGATGATCCGCAGCTCCTCGTCGCCGAGCTGTCCGCTTTCGCCGGCATGGGGGTTGAGCCCCGCGACGCCGATGCGCGGCCGTTCGATCCCGAAATCGCGCTGCAGCCCGCGCGCGACGATCCGCGCCTTGGCGACGATCAACTCGCTCGTCAGCCGCTCGGGCACCTGCGCGAGCGGGATATGCACGGTCAGCGGCACGACGCGGAGCGCGGGCCCCGCCAGCATCATCACCGCATTGGTCGCGGTGACGCCGCAGCGTTCGGCGATGAATTCGGTCTGGCCGGGATGGGTATAGCCGATGCCGTGGAGCGCGTGCTTCGATACCGGGCCGGTGACGAGCGCGGCGCTCGCCTGGTTGCGCGTCAGCCCGATCCCGGTTTCAAGCGCGTGCAGCGCGCAGGTCGCCCCCGCGGGCGTCGGCTGACCCGGCGTCAGCGGCCCGCTGTCCTCGAGGTGCCAGACCGGCAGCGCGTCGTCGAAGACGCGCGCGGCCTCGTCGATGTCGCTGACGCGCGCGAGTGGACCGTCCCAGACGGCCTCGATCGCGGCGATGTCGCCGATCGCGACGAAGGCGGGCAGGCGATGCTCGCGGCGCGCAGCCCAGGCGCGCGCCGCGACTTCGGGCCCAACGCCGGCGGGGTCACCCATGGTGACCGCGATCGGGCGCGGGCTGACAGTATCGGTCATCAGCTATATTCGATCACGGCATCCCGGCGCAGGTCGCGCAGATAGCGCTGGGCGCGCTTGTTGACCTTTTCGTCGAGCAGCCGCTGCTCGATCTGTTCGGCGCTGGGCGTGCCCGCCGCCTGCGGCACGTCGCGGCCGCAGAGAACCAGGACGCTGATGCCTTCGTTGGCCGAGCCGAACGGCTGGGTGGTCTTGCCCACCTGCAGGTCGACCAACGTCTGCTGCAATTGCGGCGGAAGCTGCCGCATCGACAGATTGTCGCGCGAGACGACCGATGCGCCGAGGCTCTGGGCCACCGCGTCGGCGGTTCCGCAGCCCGAAATGGCGTTCGTCGCCTCGGTGAATTTGCTGGCGAGCTGGGTCGCTTGCGCTTCGGTCGTTCCCGCGGGGAAATCGAGCGAGATCTGCTTGAGGCTGAGCACCGCGTCGCGCGGATCGGCGGTCAGCACCTGGCGCCGGTCGACCATGAGCATGATCGACAGGCCGCCGGGCACCTCGATCGGCCCGACCAGCTGGCCCGGCTGCATCTGCCCCGCGGCCTCGGCCATCGAATCCGGCAGCTGGCCCGCGCGCACCCAGCCCAGGTCACCACCGACCACTGCGGTCGACGCGTCGGAGAACTGACGCGCGTAGGCCGCGAACGACCCGCCGGACTGCAACGCCTGCATGATCTTGCGGGCGTTTTCGGCGACCTCCGCCGCATTTTCGGAGGTTGCCTCCAGATAGATTTCGCCGAGGTGGAATTCGTCCTGGCCCTTGGCGGCCTCGAGCCGCTTGAGCACCGCGTCGACCTCCTCGGTCGATACGTTGGTGGTCGACTGGATATTGCGCGACAGCAGGCGATCCCACGCGAATTCGCCGCGGATCTGCTGCTTGACCGCGGCCGCCGACGATCCCTTCGACTTCAGATAATCGGTGAACTGCTCGGGCGTCTGCTTGAAGCGCGCCGCGAGCTGCCCGAACTGCTGGTTGATCAGATTCTCATCGATCGTGATCTCGGCCTGCTTCGCGGCCTGGATCTGCAATTTCTCGTCGATCAGGTTGCTGAACACCTGCTGGCGCAGCCGCTGCTCTTCCTCTGCGCTCAGCGTCAGATTGGCGTTGGCGATGCGGATCAGCGCCATGCGCTGCTCGATATCGGTCGAGGTGATGATCTCTCCGTTCACGGTCGCGGACGGGCGATAGACGTTCGCCTTGGCGTCGCCATAGAGCTTCACATTACCGGGAATGTCGAGGCTGGTGGTCGGCACTTCGTCGTCGGCGACGGTCTGCGCGACGACCGGGGTGATCCCGGCGGCCGCCACGGCCAGCAAGCCGATCATGGTCGAAATTTTGGTCATCTTCACCCTATTCGAGATTTGGTGGCACGCTCCGTATCAGCGGAAACGCCCGATGGTCCAGCGCAATCGCCTTTGCCGGACCGCTTTGCCGCCGCGAATAGCGGCGCGACGCTGAACGCAGGCTGAGCGGGAGGCTCCTCCAGCCGGGGCATGCGGATCAGAAGCCGAGGTTGCGGAAGGCGATGCGGAAAGAGAAGCTGTTGCCGCGCCGCGCATCGCCGGTGTCGATATAGTCGCGGCGCCAGGTGAGCGCGATCGACAGGCAGTCGTCGTCATAGGCGACCCCGAGCCGGTGGCGAATCGGCTCGAACCCGTCGGAAGTGCTCAGCGGATCGTCGCTTTTGCCCGTAAGGTCGACGATCGCCGAGCCGAAGACCGACCAGTTGCGCGCCACCGCGATGCGGCCGCCGGCGCGCACCTCCTCGCGGTCCTGCAGATCCTCCGCGAGGCTGACGATGTCGCGGTTGAGCCGCGAATAGCCGAGCACGGCATAGGTCGAGCGGCTCCCGATCGTCGCGTCGAACTCGTTGCGGCGCACGGCGAGATCGTCCTTGTCGAGCCGGAAGCGGTGGGTCAGGCGCAGGAAATCCCTGTAAGCGATGGTGGTGCGCCCGACGATGTCCGAGGTGCGGTCGGTGAGGCCGGTACCGTCGGGGAACAGGGTCGGCTTGTTCGACAGGCGATAGCTTTGACCGACCACCGAATTGATCGCGAATCCCGGACGGGTGTAGTTCCATTCGACGCCATAAGTGACGCGCGCGCCGTCCTCGAAGCGGTCGTAGCCGTTGAAGCGGTTGATGGCGAAGAGATTGCCATCCTCGAGGTCGAAGGCGCGCGAATCCTCGTTCGGGATCTCGATATTGTTGATCGGCGGGGTTGCGACGAACTGGACGCGCGGGGTCAGCGTCTGCGTTCCGCCCAGAAATTCGCCGATGAAGGGCCAGCGCATGTCGGCCGCCACCGCGGCGATGCCGCGCGCCTGCCAGCCCGATTCGCCGCGATAGCCAGGGATGGCGGTCAGCAGATTCCCGTCGCTGTGATAGACGTCGCCGCGAACCAGCGCGGTCAGAGTGATTTCCTGGCCCAGCGGTGTCAGCCGGCGCAGGTCCCAGCGCGCGCCGGCGAAGGCGCGCTGCGTGTCCTGCCCCGCGGTGCGGCCGATCGCGAGGGTGTTCAATTGCAGCTCGAACTGGCCGCCGAGCCAGGGGTCGTCGAGCCGCTGGCGGAAATCGATGATCGGCAGCGCGATCGGCTGCTGCCCCTGCTCATCGTTGAAGCGAAGCGTCTGGGTCGCCCAGCCGGCGATCGACAAATAGCTCTGGCTGCCGATCCGTTCGATCTCGAAGGTCGAGCGCAGCCGGTCGTCGCGGCTGATGTCGTAGCGGCGCATGAAGGTGCGGTCGGTCGCGATGCGTCCCGAGTAGCTGACGCTCCAGCGCGGATCGATCTGGAACTTGCCTGCGCTTTCCAGATAGCCGCGAAACTCGTTGGTCGAGGTCGTCGGCGTGCCCACCAGCGGCACCACCGAGCTGTAGGTCGCGAAGCCGTTGATGCGGAACGAGCCGAAGTCGGTGAGCGCGCGGAACTCGCCCTCGAGCATCGGCGCGGCGTCGGTGTAGAGATGCGGGGTCAGCGTCAGGTCGCGGTTCGGCGCGAGGCGGAGATAATAGGGCAGCGCGATCTCGAAGCCGTTGGTGCGGTCGAGCCGGACGTTCGGCACCAATATGCCGCTTCCCGCCTCGCTGTTCGCCGGGTGGCTGAGCCCGGGAAGCGGGATCAGCGGCAGGCCGAAGATCTCGACCCGCGCGCCCTTGTATTTCACCTTGTTCTTCGCGCGGTCGTAGATCACGCGCACGGCGCGGATCTGCCAGCTCGGCTTCTTGGGACAGCCGTTCTCGTCCTCGACCGGGCAGGGGGTGTAGGCGGCGTTCTCCAGCTCGATATTGCCGTTGTCGAAGCGCGTGCCGCGGATCGCGGCGAGCCTTGAGCCGTTGTCGAGCACGACGAGCAGATTCTCGACCACTCCGTCGCGCAGCGTGTCGGTCAGCTCGATGCGGTCGCCATAGGCGGTATCGCCCTCGGGATTCTTGATCGCGACATCGCCCTCGGCGACGACTTCGCCCGTCTTGCGGTTCCACGTCACCTTGTCGGCGCGCATCGAAATCGCCTCGCGGTTCATTTCGACATTGCCCTCGGCGACGACGATTTCGCTATCGCTGTCGTAATTCAGATTGTCGGCCGCAAAGCCGATCTGATCCTCGGCCTTGACCGCTGGGGCGTCGACGGTGACCGGCGAGACGTCCGGGGTCTGAAGATCGGGCTCGCCCGGCGGCACCGGGGTCTCGGAAGGCGAGGGGGGAAGCGTCGGAACGACGGGCGGGGCGGCGACGTCCTGCGGCGGCGACTCATCGGTCTGTTGCGCGAGCGCGGGGGCCTGCTGCGCGAGCGCGGGGTTCGCGATCAGGGCCAGTCCGCTCGCGGTCGTCAGCCACAGATATCGAGCGCCCGTCGCCTGCCGGAACAAAGCCCATGTCATTAGAATTGGTTGTCCCTCTTCGCGTCCGTCCCGATTGAACCGGCAGCTTTGTTTTTGCAACTCGCAAGCGAAACCCCTATCGAGCCGGCACGTTGCAATCAATCATCGCATAAGAGAGTTAAGGCATGGACATTCAGTTTGTCGCGCAAATCGACGCATCCGCCGACACGGTCGCCATTCCGGTTCGCAAGGGCGGGGTCGGCGCGCTCGCCGGGCCGCATGCGGCGCTGCTCGCCGCCGCCGCGGCGCAGGCGCGTTTCGAGGGGGCGGCGGGCGCGATTGTCGAGACCGCGGCGGTCGACGGCGACCGCGCGCAGCGGCTGCTGCTCGTCGGCATCGGCGAGGGCAGCGTCCATGATCTCGAACGCGGCGGCGCGGCGCTGACCGCACGGCTGCAGACGAGCGGCGCGAGCAGGGTCGCGGTCGATTTCTCCGGGATCGACGCCGACGAAGAGGATGTGCTGGCCTTTGCGATGGGCGCGCGGCTGCGCAACTGGCGGCTCGACACCTATCGCACGCGGCTCGCCGACACGGCGAAGCCCAGCCTCAAGACGCTGGTCATCGCGTCGGCGGCGGGCGATGTTTCGGGGCGCTGGGCCGCGTCGGAAGCGGTCGCCGAGGGCGTCGCGCTGACCCAGACGCTGGTCGCCGAGCCGCCGAACCTCCTCTATCCCGAAACCTTCGTCGAACGCTGCCAGCATCTTGCCGACCTCGGCGTCGAGCTCGAAATCCTCGACGAGCGCCAGATGAGGGCGCTCGGCATGGGGGCGCTGCTCGGGGTCGCACAGGGCTCGGTGCGGCCGCCGCGGCTACTCGCGATGCGCTGGAACGGCGGCAAGGATGGCGAAGCGCCGGTCGTCTTCATCGGCAAGGGCGTCACCTTCGACACCGGCGGCATCAGCCTGAAGCCCGGGCCGGGCATGGACATGATGAAGTGGGACATGGGCGGCGCCGGCGCCGTCGCGGGCGCGATCAAGGCGCTCGCGGGCCGCAAGGCGAAGGCGAATGTCGTCGGCGTCGTCGGCCTCGTCGAGAATATGCCCGACGGCAATGCGATGCGGCCGGGCGATATCGTGTCGACCATGTCGGGCCAGACTGTCGAGGTGCTCAACACCGACGCCGAGGGCCGGCTGGTCCTCTGCGACTGCATCGCTTGGGCGCAGAAGAATTATTCGCCGAAGGTGATCGTCGACCTCGCGACGCTGACCGGCGCGATGGTGATCTCGCTCGGCCACGAATATGCCGGGATGTTCGCGAACGACGAGGATCTGGCAGCGAAGCTGCTGAGCGCGGGCGAGGCGAGCGCGAACAAGCTGTGGCGCTTCCCGCTGTCGCCGGCTTACGACAAGCTGATCGACAGCCCGATCGCCGACATGAAGAATATCGGCCCGCGCGAGGGCGGCTCGATTACCGCGGCGCAGTTCCTGAAGCGCTTCGTCGACGAAGGCGTTCAATGGGCGCATCTCGATATCGCGGGCATGGCGTGGCACGACAAGGACGGCCCGACCTATGCCAAGGGCGCGACCGGCTATGGCGTGCGCCTGCTCGATCGCTTCATCGCCGATCATTTCGAGGGCTGAGACATCGAGGGCGGGAGAATATGGCGCGCGTCGACTTCTACCGCCTGACCCGCGATCCCGTCGAACGGGTGCTGCCCGCCGTCGCGACGCGCATCCTGGCGGGCGGCGACCGGCTGCTCGTCGTCGCCGAATCGGCGATGCAGCGCCAGGCGATCGACGAGGCGCTGTGGACGCTGCAGCCGGCGAGCTTTCTGCCGCACGGCGCGGCGGGCACGCCCGACGAGGCGATCGAGCCGATCCTGATCGCGGGGACGCTCGCGCCGCCCGCCGCCAACGGCGCGCGCCATGCCGCGCTTGCCGACGGGGTGTGGCGCGAAGAGGCGCTGACGTTCGACCGTGTGTTCCTTTTCTTCGACAACAGCCGCATCGACGACGCCCGCGCGACCTGGCGAAAGCTGGGCGCGGCGGACGGGACCGAAATCCACTTCTGGAAGCAGGACGACCGCGGCCGCTGGTCGGAGGGGCCGTGAACGCCGGTTCTTGTGACGGGGGTCACCGACAGGAAGCGGGGCATCGCGCAAAAGGACCGCAATCCCCATGAAAACAGGAGCTTGATCATGACGACCCGCCCATCCTCTACTTTTTTCACCGCCTTCGCCGCGGCGGCAGCGCTGCTCGTCGCGGGTTGCGGTTCCAAGTCGGAAAAGGAGGTCGCGAGCGGCACCTATACCGATCCCGACACGGGCGAGACCGCGGATTACAAGGTCACGAGCAGCGACGACGGCGAGTCGGGCAACATCAGCATCAAGACCGCCGATGGCGAGGTGAGCTTCGGCGGCGGCGCCGCCAATGCGAAGCTGCCGGCCGGCATCGCGCCCTTTCCGGGGGCGAAGATGACCGGAGGATTCTCCTCGACCGGCAAGGATGGGACCAGCGGCATGGCGAGCTTCGAGGTGAAGGGGAAGGCGGCGGACGTGATCGCCCACTTCCGCAAACAGGTCGAAGCGCAGGGAATGAAAGTGGTCTCCGAGGTCAATGCGGACGAGACGATGATGATCGCGGCGGAGAAGGCGGGCAGCGAAACGCCCGAACTCCACGTCATGGCGACGCAGGAAGGCGACATGGTGAACGGCAGCGTCACCTATGGCGACGGCCGCTGATCGATCGATCCCGACCGCCTTTCGCTCCCCGCTTGCGGCGCGGCGAAAGCGCAGCTAGAGGCGCGCGCATCATAAAACACACCCACGCAGGAGCTTTCCCATGGCGGTCACCCGCACCTTTTCGATCATCAAGCCCGACGCGACGCGTCGCAACATCACCGGCGCCGTCACCAAGATGCTGGAGGACGCGGGCCTGCGCGTCGTCGCGTCGAAGCGTATCCACATGACCCGCGAGCAGGCCGAGGGCTTCTATGCGGTCCACAAGGAACGCCCCTTCTTTGGCGAACTCGTCGAATTCATGACTTCGGGTCCGGTCGTCGTCCAGGTCCTCGAGGGCGAGAATGCGATGCAGCGCAACCGCGACGTGATGGGCGCGACCAACCCCAAGGACGCCGCGCCGGGCACGATCCGCAAGGAACTCGCCGAAAGCATCGAGGCGAACACCGTCCACGGTAGCGACAGCGACGAGAATGCGGCGATCGAGATCGCCTATTTCTTCAAGCCCGAAGAGATCGTCGGCTGATATTCAACGCGTCGCCCCCGCGAACGCGGGGGCCGCTGGAGGTTCAAGCCAACGGCGATGCGTAAAACGACGACGGCCCCCGCCTTCGCGGGGGCGACGGATCGGGAGAGGCCGCCGGAGCGATCCGGCCGCCTTTTCTGTTGCCGGTTTCTGTTGCCGGTCAGAGCAGCGGGCTCAGCATCGCGAGCAGATTCTGCCACAGGCGCGCGGCGATCCCCATTTCGGCGATCCGGTCGGCGGTGACGGGATCGGAGTCGGCCAGATAGGCTGCCTGCCGTGCACGAATTTCCGCGGTGAAATCCGCGTCGGCGAACAGGATATTATTCTCGAAATTGAGCTCGAAGCTGCGCCGGTCGAGGTTCGCCGAGCCGATCAGCGCGGCCGCACCATCGACGGTGATCGTCTTCGCGTGGAGCAGGCCCGGCCGATATTCATAGAGCCGCACCCCCGCCGCGATCAGGTCGCCATAATAGCTGCGGCTCGCCCCCGCGACGATGCGGCTGTCGTTGCGCCGCGGGAGGATCATCATCGTCGCCACCCCGCGCCGCGCCGCGTCGAGCAGCGCGAAGACGAGCTGCTCGTCGGGAACGAAATAGGGCGTCGTCACGACGAGCTCGCGCCGCGCCGCGTGGATCAGCGCGGTGAAGCAGGCAGGCATCGCGGGGTAGGGGAGGTTGGGCCCGGTCCCGATCACCTGCGCCGCGATGCCGGGCTCAGCCGCCGCGGGCGGTGCGGCCGCGTCGCCGAGCAGGTCGCCGATATCGTCGCCGCGCTCGCTTTCCCAGTCGGCGGCGAAGACGAACTGGCAGGCCTGAACCACCGGCCCTTCCCAGCGCGTCATGATGTCGACCCACGGCGCATATTTCGATTTGATGCGGAATTCGGGGTCGGCAAGATTCTGGCTGCCGCACCAGGCGACGCGGTTGTCGACGATGAGCTGTTTGCGGTGGTTGCGCAGGTCGAAGCGTCCGCGGATCAGCGTCCAGACGAGCCCGCCGATCGGCAGCGCGATGCGCGCGTCGATCCCCGCATTCTCCATCTCGATCCAATAGGTCGAGCGGATGAACCCGCGCGACCCCAGCGCGTCGGCGAGCACGCGGACCTTCACCCCGCGCTTCGCCGCGCGGATCAGTGCATCCTTGATGCGGAAGCCGTTGGTGTCGGCGAGCCAGATGTAGAAGCACAGGTGGACGCTCGATGTGGCGCCGTCGATATCCTCGACCATCATGCGGACCGCGGCGTTGGCGTCGGGCGCCAGCGTCGCGCGGTTGCCCGCGCTCGGCGGCAGCCGGTTCACCGTCTCGGCGAGCGCGAAGGGCGCGGCATAGGGCGTTTCGGCGAGCGCGCGCCGGACGTCGTCATTCTCCGAGGGGTGCGGCAGGTGCGCCTCGATCTGGCGATAGCGTGCGCGCCGCTTCGCGCTGATCCGCGCCTCGCCGAGCAGCAGATAGGCGACCACGCCGACGACCGGCGCGGCAAGCGCCGCGATCAGCCAGGCGATGCGCGACGCGGGCTCGCGCTGCGGGCGCAGCAGGATGCGCCCGATGATCACGATGTGCGCCGCGACGAACAGGATCGACAGGGCCAGGGTGATATCCGCCGTCATCGCGCCCTTTCACCCGGCTTTGGCCGAAAAGGCCAGCGCTTATCGGCTCAGAACTCCTCCGCCGCGCCCGTCGGTTCAGCAGATGCTATCGTGCTTCGTTCCTAATCGAGAACGGCGCGTGTCCATCGGACATGCGCCCTTCCGCTCTCGGGTGGGCGGCTCGCCTCGGCGGCGGCGCGGAGCGCGTCGATCGACGCGGGACGGCATTGCTCGTCGAATCCGGGGTAGCGCACGAATTCCTCGGCGGTTTCGTCGTTGGTCGTTGCTTTGCGCGGCCTATATTGGCCGCACATCACGAGCCATAATTTGACCGAGCGCAGTTTCTCCGCGGAGGTCGGGTCATTGTCGAACGCGCCGAAGAAAAAGGGTGTGGGATCGGTGTCGGCGGCCGCCGTACTGTTGTCGATGACCGCATTCTCCATCTGAATGATCGCGATCTCGCCGCCTGAGACGGTAATCAAACCCGCCAGTGGCCTGATCTTGATACCCGTGTCCTTCTCGCGCGCGAACCATTCGCCGTCGCGGTGGACAGCCCAGTTCGCGCACGGCGCCCATCGCGATACCGGCTGGGCGGTATCGACGGGGCAGGGTTTCGTTTCGTCAAGCTCGGATATCAGCCAGACACCGTCTTCGAACCGGGGTGCTCCCGCCAAGTCCGCGGCGCCGAGCATCGGTTTGTCGGAAACCGCCATGGTGCAACCGCCAAGAAGCACGAGAAGCAAGCCGGCGATCCATCGCATTCTCAGAACTCCTCCGCCGCTCCCATCAGCCCCGCGAGTTTCTTCGGCGCGACCGCGAGCCAGCTCTTGCGCAGCCAGTCGGCGATCGCGTCCCAGTCGGTATCGCCGAGGTCGAGGCGGATACCGACCCAGCCGTCGCCGAAATAGGCGGGGCGATAATAACGCTCGGCGTCCATCTCGATGAGCTGCGCCTGCTCGTCGGCGCCGCTGATCTTGACGAGCAGCGCGGTTCGGCCGTCGCCATGATGATCGTGGGTGAAATAAGCGAATTTCTTGCCCTTGACGATGCCGAAGCAGGGCATGCCGTGCGAGGTCACCTCGTCGGCCTCGGGCAGCGCCATCGCGAGGGCGCGGGCTCGCCCGAGCAGCCAGTCGGGCGACCGCTCGCGCGTCACGAAGGCGGCGAGCGTCGGCGGGTAGAGCTGATGCTCGGCTATCAGCACCCGCGCGGCTAGGCTGTCGGCGGTGTCGCCGGGCAGGATCGCGACCGGCGTCTGCGCGAGCACCGGCCCGTCGTCGAGCGTCGGCGTCACGATATGGACGCTGCAGCCGCCGAATTTGTCACCGGCGTCGATCGCCTTCTGGTGGGTGTCGAGACCCTTGTAGAGCGGCAGCAGGCTCGGGTGGATGTTGAGCATCCGCCCCTGCCATGCCGCGACGAAGCCGTCCGAGAGGATGCGCATATAGCCCGCGAGCGCGACATAATCGGCCCCCACCTCGCGCAGCCGCTCGTCGACCAATGCGTCGAAGGCGTCGCGGTTCATGCCCTTGTGCGCGCACGCCCAGGTCGCGATGCCCTCGGTCGCGGCCAGCGTCAGTCCCGGGGCGTCGGGATTGTTGCTCGCGACGAGGACGATCTCATAGGGGCAGCCTTCGGCCTTCGCGGCATAGAGCAGCGCCGCCATGTTCGTGCCGGTGCCCGAGATCAGGACGGCGACCTTGGCTTTCACTGCTCTGCCTTAACCGGCATGCGTCGCGCTCCACGCGCCCATCGCGCTCCACGTTCCGGCGGCGCCCGCCACGGTGCAGCCCTTTTCGCCCTCGGCGATATGCCCGATCCGGTGCACCGTCTCGCCCGCCGCTTCGAGCGCGGCGGAGACGTCCGCGGCGTCCGCCGCGGCGGTCACGACCGCCATGCCGATGCCGCAGTTGAAGGTGCGCGCCATTTCCTCGGGCTCGATATTCCCCTGTGCCTGCAGGAACGCCATCAGCCGCGGCTGGTCCCACGCATCGGCGTCGATGTGCGCGTGCAGGTGCGCAGGCAGCACGCGCGGGATATTCTCGAGCAGCCCGCCGCCGGTGATGTGTGCGAGCGCATGGATCTTGCCGGTCTTCACCAGCGACAGCAGGCTCTTCACATAGATGCGCGTCGGCGCCATCAGCGCGTCGATCAGCAGGATCGTCTGGTCGAAGAGGGCGGGGCGGTCGAGTTTCCAGCCCCTGTCGGCGGCGAGCCGGCGCACGAGCGAGAAGCCGTTCGAATGCACCCCCGACGAGGCGAGGCCGAGGATCACGTCGCCCGCGGCGACCTTGTCGGCGGTCAGCACCTCATGGCGTTCGACCGCGCCGACGCAGAAACCCGCAAGGTCGTAATCGCCTTCGCTGTACATGCCCGGCATCTCGGCGGTTTCGCCGCCGATCAGCGCGCAGCCGGCCTGTTTGCAGCCCTCGGCGATGCTCGCGACCACCGCGGTGGCGACCTCGTTGTCGAGCTTCGCGGTTGCATAATAGTCGAGGAAGAACAGCGGCTCGGCGCCCTGGACGATCAGGTCGTTGACGCACATCGCGACGAGGTCGATGCCGACGCCGTCGTGGCGTCCCGAATCGATCGCGAGCTTGAGCTTGGTGCCGACGCCGTCGTTCGCGGCGACGAGCAGCGGATCGCTGAACCCCGCGGCCTTCAGGTCGAAGAAGCCGCCGAAGCCTCCGAGGTCGGCGTCGGCGCCGGGACGCCGCGTCGCTCGGGCCAGCGGCGCGATGGCACGGACCAGCGCATTGCCGGCGTCGATCGATACGCCGGCCTGGGCATAAGTGTAGGAGGCGGGTTGTCCGCCTCGTTGGTTGTGCTTGGAATCCATGGCACGCGCGACTAACGGTTCCGGCGGATAAATGCCATGATTTCCTTGTCCGGGCCCGCGCTTTTGGGCAGAGCATGAAAGACGTGATGATTTCGGCCCTTTCCCTCCCGCTCGCTCGCCGATCCGGACCCGCCATCCAGTCGCGCGACTGGCGCTGGTTCGCCCTTTTCGGCCTGCTTCTCGCGATTCTGGCCGCGGGCATCGTCGAGGGGCAGATCGCGCGCGGCGATCGCGGCATCACCCCGATCAACAGCAGCGGCGACTTTCTGGCGAGCGGGATCAAGGTCGACGTTACCGGCGACAATGCCGAGGATGCGCGTGAAAAGGGCTGGCGCGAGGCGCAGCGCATGGGCTGGGCGCAACTCTATCGCAAGACGAACGGCAGCGATGGCCCCGCGCTCGGCGATTCGGTGCTCGACGGCATCGTCACCGCGATCGTCGTCGAAAGCGAACAGATCGGCCCGCGCCGCTATGTCGCGACCTTGGGCGTTCAGTTCGATCGGGTGCGCGCGGGGCAGATTCTGGGCGTCAGCGGCCGCACCTTGCGTTCGCCGCCGCTGCTGGTGATCCCCGTCTATTCGATCGACGGCATCCCGCAGGTGTTCGAACAGCGCAGCGAATGGCAACGCGCATGGGCCGAGTATAATACGGGTCAGAGCGCGGTCGACTATGTCCGCACTGCGGGCACCGGCGCCGATACGCTGCTGATCAACGCCGGGCAGACCGGCCGCCGCGGCCGCGTCTGGTGGCGCGTGATCCTCGATCAATATGGCGCCGCCGACGTGCTGATGCCGACGGCGCGGATCGAGTACAGCTATCCGGGCGGGCCGATCACCGGTCACTTTGCCGCGCGCTTCGGTCCCGACGACACGCTGATCCAGACCTTCACCATGACCGGGCCGAGCGCGAAGGCGCTGCCCGACATGATGGAGAAGGCGGTCGCGCATATGGACCGCATCTATACCGAGGCGCTCGCCGCGGGCATCCTCAAGACCGATCGCTATCTGGTCCTCGAAAAGCCGGTCGAGAAGGAAGATCTGCCCGAGGAGGCTCTCCCCACCGAGGACATGGCGCTGCCCGGCGAAATCGATGCGAGCGTGCCGACGACGGCGCCCGCTGGCGTCGCGAGCTTCACCGTCCAATATGCGTCGCCCGACGTCGAATCGGTGTCGGCGACCGAACGGAACGTCGCGGGCATCGCGGGCGTCCAGTCGGCTTCGACCACCAGCCTCGCGCTCGGCGGCACGTCGGTGATGCGGGTGACCTTCCGCGGCGACATCGCGGCGCTCAAGGCGGCGCTCGAAGCGCGCGGCTACAAGGTGCAACAAGGCGGCAACACCCTGCGGATCAGCCGCTGATGGCGCGCGCCTCGGGTCAATTCGCGCTGCCGCTCGACTGGAGCGCGGGCGGGGCGAACGACGGCCCGCTGATCGTCGGCACCAGCAATGGCGACGCGCTTCGCTATCTGCATCATGTCTCGACTTGGCCCGTACGCACGGCGGTGCTCACCGGGCCGCGCGGGTCGGGGCGTAGCCTGATCGGGCGGATATTCGCGCGCGAGACCGGCGGCCGCGTGATCGACGGACCCGCGAGCGTGTCCGAAGAGGAGATGTTCCACGCCTGGAACGCCGCGCAGGCGAGCGGCACGCCGCTCCTCATCATCGCCGATGCGCCGCCCG
>Ga0182745_1001179_pt1 | contig 25711 bp, 30 predicted proteins | sample eDN3rd30CKraftBY_FD_128523 | JGI IMG/M metagenome (GOLD analysis project Ga0182745, IMG submission 128523) | Enriched backyard soil microbial communities from Emeryville, California, USA - eDNA 3rd pass 30_C Kraft BY (version 2) (version 2) | ecosystem: Environmental > Terrestrial > Soil >... | reverse complement strand
TTCGAGAAGCGCAACTCGACAAAGACCGCCCCACGATTCCTTGGCTCGGCAACCATCGGCTAGAATTCGTGTACGCCTGACTACTGCAAAATGTCATCGAATTTCGGGCTGCGGAAATCGGCGATCATATCAAAAATAGCGTGATATGCTTTTTTGTCGCTGGAGTTGGGTTCCCATGCCACGGCATGCTTCCTGGCGATCAAGACCATGGAAGAGACGTTGAAAATGAATGTTTGTATGTGATTCGGTGGTGGGGGCCAGGGCGGTGGACTGGCCGCGGGGTGGGGAGTCCTTGGAAAAAACAAGCACTGTAAGGGTGGCCTCACTCCCGCCGATTCAACAGAACGAGCGTGACCCCACTGATCACGAAGATGCCGAGGTTGGCTATCCCGATCAGCCGGATGGGCCCCTTTACGCTTGAGAGGCGAATTCCCCACCACGTCATCAATGCGGCGAACGCGATCGCGATCATGATCGACCGGATTGTAAAGCGGGGCCATCGCATGGTGGACCTTGACCTTTGGGAGAACGGAAAGGAGAAGTGTTGCAAGTTTGATCGCCAGAGCGGACGGGGCAAGGGCCGATCGATATCATTCTCCAGTGGCAGTTGCTGGTTCGTTGGACCATCTCGCTGACCTGAACGGTGGATCGTTCGATGAGGGATGGTGTGAGAGCCGCGAACGCGAGGATTTACCGGAAAACAACGATGGATACGATCCCAAACAAAAGTTTACGTCTAGAAGACATCCCTTGGCCAGTGGACCACCGTTACCCCCTCGATTCGTTCGCCCTGACCTTCAACGGCTACAAGGAGTGCGGCTCGTTCGAGGAGTGTGCGCGGATTGCTAACGATGCTCAACCGACGACCCTGACCGAGTTGAGAGCATGTCTCTTCTTCGAGCAGCGACGTTGGAGGCATTTCGGCGTCGGACCGGATGAGGACGCCATAACCTACATGTGGAGCCTCGTCGAGCGGATCAGGGCGAAGGTGATGGCAAATGACCTAGCCTAGGCTCGCCGGCCGAAGCCCACGCGGGTCTCCGCCACCAAGCCAGCAGATTCACCCCGATTCGCAGTTCGTATACTCGATTCGCATCGCGACTGAGGACCCACTAGATATTCCACGGAGTTGGGAGGGAATGATCAAGGGGTTCTCACTAGGGAGTTATCTGCTGTTGGTCGATTATTCGGGACGATTGTTCCGTCGAGGGAAGGGACGGATTTCTCGTGAGCTGGCTTCGGTGTTCACACGGTTGGGGATCGACGGAGCGACGTGGGATCAGTGGCTCAAGGCCTTGCGTCAAGGACGGTTCCAGGGACGTGTGTTTGCCACCTCACGTGATCGGTTAAACGATGCGAAAGCCTTGCTCGGTGTTCAACGGTTGCCGAATCTCTGCGGTTGCCTGGCCCGATGAATCGATGCTGTTGAGATCTTCCCACGTATGACGGTGGCTGATGGTTTTCTTGGGAGAAAGGCGATCGCTCATCGAGGGGATTGCGCGTAGGGTGCTGGATTGGTATGGGCGAGACGAGGAAGCAGAGTCCATGGACGTGGGGATACTAGGAAAACCCAAGACGTCAGATGGGTTAATAGAAAAAGCCCACCCAAGCACAAGGTAGGGTGGGCTTAATCGTGAGTGAGTAAGCAAGTAAGTGGAGGCGGCGGGAATAAAGTAGGCTGGCCCGATCTGTTGGCACCAAAGGATTTACGGCGACCTGCGACTTCCTTATCTGACACGTTATCTGACACGCTTCCGAGGCTTGTGGAGGCAGGCGGAAGCGAATTCTCTTCCAGAGACTCATATGGCATCGAGTCCCTAAATCAGGGTTTCCCAAAGCGAAACGCCACCTCACACGGAACCAGCGAGCCTACTGGCTTAGTTGTCGTCAGTACGACCGGCTATACTCTCCCCGACGATCTGAATCGTAGGACATTCCCGGAGTCCTCGAATGGGGAGAGGAGACGGTCGAGGGGCGGACGACAAGATCCACCTCCAGCACGTTTTGATCAAGTGGACCGGGAGTAAGCGACGGCAGGCCCGCCGGATCGTCGAGCACTTCCCCCGCAAGATCGCCACCTATCACGAGCCGTTTCTGGGCGGCGGCTCCGTCCTCCATGAACTCCTCGACAGCGACATCGAGGTCGATCGGGTCGAGTGCAGCGACGCTTGCGTGCCGCTCATCGAACTCTGGCAGGTCGTCCGGGACGACCCGGAAGGTCTGGTCCGCAAGTACGCCAAGAATTGGGCCACGCTCCAAACGCAGGGCAAGGGCTACTACTACGAGGTCCGCCACGAGTTCAACACTGCCAACGACCCTTACCTCTTCTTCTTCCTGCTGCGGACGTGTCGCAACGGGTTGATCCGCTTCAACCGGGATGGCGAATTCAACTCCGGATTTCACGGGGCCAGGCCGGGCATGGAGCCTCAGACGGTCGAGGCGCTCGTCGGGGACTGGGGGCAGAGACTCGCTTCGAAGGATGTTCGCTTCGTCGTCCGAGATTATCGGCAGGTGGCCACAACGGACGGCGACCTGATTTACCTCGATCCGCCCTACAAGACCGGCAACGGCCAATACTATTCGGGAATGATCGATTTCGGCGAATTCTTCGGCTGGCTCCGGGGTCAGCGGGGCGACTACTTATTCTCTCTGAACGGCTTTCTCGGCGACGTGGATCGCACGCTCGACGTGCCCACTGACCTCTTCGACGAGTACCTCCTGCTTGACAACGGCGTCGGACCCTACGAGCGTCTCAACGGTGATGCCTCTCCACCGGTCTCAGACAGCCTCTACATCCGGCGACGGTCGCCTGTCCAAGTCTCGGAGGAGTCCACCTTGTCAGCCAGCGATCCCATACCAGCCCCGCCCGAGAACAACTCTGTGAACAGATCCGCCGAGATTCGGGAGTTGGTGGAGGCAGACCCAAAGTTGACCGGGCGGGAAATCGTCCGCCGCCTAGCGGATCGGGGCATCAAGGTCGATGCCAACCTTGTAAGAGTCGTCCGGCACAATCTTCGAAAAGCGAAGATAGAGACGAAGATCGAGGAAGATAGGAGGATTTGTGTCTGCCAGACGGCGATGGCCCGATCGGCCCAATTATCCTTGAAATTACGAATCCAGTCCTACCGAATTGCCGGCGTCCCGCACATCGATGAGGTGCAGATCTCTCTGGACGATCTCCTCGCCCTCGCCACGATCATCGGCGAGCGGGCGACCTCAGAGCAGTTGACCCATGTTGGTCACGGGCTGTGGATGGTGAGGTACAGCCAGCTCACGGGTCTGACACCCACGGAAGCGGAGGTTGCTTTCGAAAGGCACTTCGCCGGTCCCTGTAGTCAGCTTCACGAACGCCCGAATCCCTCCGCCGAATCTAGATCCCCGATCTCTCGTGCGGGGCAGCCAGATGATGGTCAAACCAGTCTGGCCCTTTCCGCTTCATACGGCGAAGAGAGGGATGAGAGACCGGTCCACCCAGTCCTTTCGGATTGGGGAAGCATTTTCGACGAAGAGAAAGAGGAGGAGGGCGAGGATTATTTAGAAGCGGAGAAAATAGAGCGTCTGAGAAAAATGCATGAGAGATGGAGGCGTTAAAGAGCATTAACGTCGGTAGGCTGACACCACCGGATGGGGCGTGAGGAAGACACGAAGCTCTTCCCGCAAGTCCCTAATTCACCGGAGGTTAGAGCCATGGGCGATGCAAACAACTTTAGCGGCAATGGGGTTAATGGTCAAGGGTCGGACGACCGGAATCTCCCTTCGGATCGAGAAGACACGGGGCTGGCCGCCCTGGAGGGGCTGACCCTGGAGCAACTGGCGGCCATCGCCAGTAAGGAGATCGGCGAGGCCCGTCAGTTCCAGGCCGAGGCGGTCGGGCTGTCCCGCCGGTCTACACTCACCCTCTACCGGGCCGGGCGGACGCTCTGGTGCGCCCGGAAGAAGCTCAAAGGTAAGGGCAAGCGGGCCTGGACGAAGTGGCAGAAATCGCACGGCATTCCTGTCACCTCGGCCTGGCAGGCGATCCGGCTATACGAGGAAGCTGAAAGCGAAGAGGCCGTCGCCGGGCTGACCCGTAGCCAAGCCCTCCAGAAGTATAAGATCACCAAGGCGAGGAAGAAGGCGGAGCAGGTTCCGGTGATGGGCGAGGCCACCGTTGCTTCCGCCCCGAAGGTGTCAACAGCCGAGCTTCGCTTGGTGACCGAGCAAGAGGGTGCAGTTGTCGAGTACTCATCCAACCTGGACGTTCCGACGACCGTGCCGGTGGAACAAGTCGAGTCCACCCAGGACAGCTCCACAACGCCCCCAGCGGCCGAGATCCTGGTCCAGATCGTCCGCCGTCTAGAAATCCTGGAGCAGGACACCCAGGGCATCGCCTTGAGCGATGAGGCCCTGGTCCAGATCGACCAGGCCATCGTCACCCTCCGTCGGCTGCGGGGTGACGCCGCCACCGAGACCGAGGCTGCTTAATCGGGCGATCTCCCGAGGCGAGGTCGCCCTCGACGGCTCAATCAATCCGATCGAGGGGCCTCGCCCTTTCCTTACCCCGTCGTATGACATGTGTAAGACAAGAGGGGAGGCATTATGACCAAGAGTGACCGGGTTCGATTCCCGAAGGGAGATGCCCCATTCACCCGCCTCGTCAAGAAGTTAAGCGAGGAGCGGGGCTTGGAGGTGGAATCCCACAGTCAGTGGAATGGCTATGGCTACGCCGTGACAAGCTACACGGCGGATTCGAGCGTGGTTGAGGAAGCCCGGCGGATCATCGACGATCGTCGTCACGCTGAAAAAGCCAAGAAAGAGGAACGGACACGACGACTGGATGAAGAGCGCCAGAGGGCTTGGTCTGAGGAGATCGCCCACCTGTACCCCCGAATGGAGGTCGTGCCAACGTATGGCACCATCCTCTATGACGGTTGGGCTTCGACGCCGATCAAGCTGTGCTCACGAACCCAGTGGAGTCGGATCGGGTACGAGGTGCTGTCGGGCCAAGAGGCCCGGTGCTACTGCTGCCTGCACGGGGGGCGGACCGTTGTCCCCCTGTTCTCGCCTCAGCAGGTCAGGAGCAGACGCTCACGGTACGCCCGCCTGTCCGGCGAGTCCCTTTGGGAATGCCACCGGGCGATGGGGTTCGGCCTGGTCCACGCCGTCTGGGCAGCGAATAAGCTCCAAAAGATCAAACCCCAAGACAAGAAACACTTCTATCGGCTCAAGGATCGATTCCTGGCCACCCATCAGGACTACCTCGTGGAAGGGCGCATCGCCCGCCATGAGACGAGCGTGTGCTGGGAATGCGAAAACCAGCAGTATGAGACCTGCTGGAAGTGCGACGGGTCGGGGATCTTCTCCTCGCAGATCCTCTATGAGCATCTCCTCAACTTCGATGGCAAGGCTTGGTCATTCCATTCCTACGTGAGTCCCAGATCCGTTAGCGATGTCCCTGGTGCCAACCTCAAGTTCTACGGCAAGCGGTTCGGTCCGAAGGACCGGGTTCCATTTCGGTTGCCGGAATACATCAAGCTGCTGACTCATGTGTTGGAGGTGCCGCAATGACTATTCCCTCGTTTACCGATCAAATCTACTGCCTCGACGCCGTTTCCGGGATGCGGGCACTGCCGGACTCCTGCGTCCCCCTAACGCTGACCAGCCCTCCCTACGACGGCCTTCGTAGGTTCGGTGGCCACGTGTTCAATCACGAGGTCTTCGAGGCGGTCGCCCGAGAGTTGTGGCGGGTGACCTTGTCCGGTGGTGTCGTTTCTTGGGTCGTCGCCGACGAGATCGAGGGCGGTTACTCGGGGACGAGCTTCCGGCAGGCTCTCTATTTTCAGGAGCTGGGCTTCCGCCTCCACGACATTCTCATCATGACCCGCTCGGGGGGCCGCTATGCGGGAGGGAACCGCTACGGCATCGTCGAATTCGCCTTCGTATTCTCGAAGGGCCGCCCCCGATCTGTCCACCTGATCCGGGACAAGGAGAACAAGCACGCTGGGCTGCTACGACGATTCAAGGCCCGCACGCCGGACGGGAAACTCCGGTACGCCAAACATGCGAAGCCTATCGCTGAGAAGGGTGTCCGTGGGCCGGTCTGGGAGTGCCATGCCGGCTTCCAAAAAACCACCGGTGACCTCTACGCCTATGACCACCCAGCCTTGATGCCGGAGGAGATGGCTCGTGACCTGATTGTGTCGTGGTCGAAGCCGGGAGATCTCGTCCTCGACCCGTTCCTCGGCAGCGGAACCACCAGCAAGATGGCCCTGCTCAACCACAGGCACTTTCTCGGATTCGAGGTCCACGAGCCCTACTACCGAATCGCCGTGCGTCGGATGAAGGACGCCCAGGCTGAATATCGTCGTCTGCTCGACGCCTGGCTCGTCAGGGCCTGAGCGGACCATTGCGTCGTCGCAGCAAGCCCCCTCGGAGGCGGTCTCCGCAGGGGCGAAGAGAGTCGGTCACCACCGAAAGCGAGGCTACCCATTTACGGGATTGACCCAAGCATGATCGACCGGATTCTCCCTTGCGACTGTGTGGAGGGCATGCAGAGGCTGCCTGACAACTGCATCCCCCTGACCGTGACAAGCCCGCCCTACGATCACGTCCGGGATTACGGCGGCGACCTACTGGACTTCGAAACATTTCAGGTCATCGCCCAGCAGTTGCACCGCATCACGTGCCCCGGCGGTGTGGTCGTCTGGATCGTCCAGGATCAGATCCGACGGGGGAATGAGACTGGCACGTCGGCACGGCAGAAGCTCTACTTCCGCAAGGTCGGCTTCCGCATGCACTCGACCATGATCATGATCTCCAACGGTGTCCGCCTGCCCCAGCCGGGGAGGTATGTCAACCAATACCAGTATGCGTTGGTCTTATCGAAGGGCCGTCCGAAGAGCGTCCACCTGCTCAGGGATCGGCCCAATTCAACGGCCGGCGAGCGGTCGAAGGGCAAAGTGCGGTCGAGGGGCGGTCAGTTGGAGCGGCGGAAGTATGCGGGCAGAGTAATCGCCCAATTCGGCCTCCGTTCGAACGTCTGGACCTACGAGGTGGGTTGGGCGAAGTCCACCAGGGATGACTATGCCTTCGAGCATCCTGCGGTCATGCCGGAGGCGATGGCCAGTGACCATATCCTGTCCTGGTCACGCCCCGGAGATCTCGTGTTCGACCCGTTCCTCGGCAGCGGAACCACTGCCAAGATGGCCCTCCTCAACCATCGCCGCTACCTCGGCTGCGAAGTCAATCCGCAGTATCACGAGATCGCCGTGCGACGGATGCGGGACGCCCAATGCGAATATCGTCGCCGGCTGGATGCCTGGCTGGTCGGGGCGTGAGAACCGGTGCGTGCAGGAGCGAGTCAGGGGGGAACGCTTCTCCGTTTCTTCGGCTGGTGAAGAATACGGAGAATCGGCATCGGCGGTTTCGCTGGCAATAACCGTTGAATTGGGTAGGAAAAGGTGGGCCTCGGGGATGCCTTCTGGAGAACCGCTGCCCCCGGTGGGCGTCTTATTAGCCGACGGCCGAGGAGGTGCAAAAGTGGGACGCATGGCGGACCACCCGTCCCGATGCGGGAACTCGTTAACAACCAGCGGCGATAGAGATTGCCTCGCCTGGCGAAAGATCGGGTTAACACTTCTGTCGCCGCCTTCTTGGATCATTTCTTCTTCTGATGGCGTAGAATTTCCACACTGCCTGATGCCGTATTCCCCAGAGGTCGGGAACTCCCGACCACGTGCCAGACGGCGAAACTTCCCTCTCGACGCAACAGGTAGAGGCCGAACGTCACGAACACCGACGCCGAGGTGCCTCTGACGTCGTCACGTCGGGCTGCTTGTCAGGAGCGTCAGACGGACTGGGCCTCAATCTGCCGCCTGCACGCCGTCTCGAATGCTTGCTTGGCCTCGTCAGTGAGCCGGTAGAGGCAGGACGCAGCCTTGACCCTATACGTGCCCGTCCAGTCCCGGAGCAATCTCAGATCCCGTAGGGCCTGCTTGTACTCATTCTACTGATGAACATTGCCCATCATTCCGGTCAAATCTTCGGAGCGCATGCTCGGCCGTCTTCCAGTGCCGGGCCATGATGTACCTCCGTCTCGGGTCAGAAATTCTTCCACAACACCTCGACCTTCTTGACTCTAGGGCCTCCTCCGGGGCGGGCGTAGGCGTAGGCATCGCACTTGACCGTCCGCCAGTCGCCCAGTAGTTCGTCGTAAATCGGGTTAGCATAGCCCGAAAGGACGACCTTGCCCTCCAGCCGCCGGATCAGCACGCAAAGCGAGCGATGATCGTCGTCGGACATTTCATACTGGCCGTAGAGCGTGGCCGGGCTCCGGGAAGACAGGACGTAGGGCGGGTCCAGGTAGAACAACGTGTCAGGAGCATCGAACCTTTTCAAAACGTCCAGCGCATTGGCGTTGATGACTTCGACGCCATGGAGCCTCTCGGAAACCCGCAGCAACCTTCTCAACCCTCGGTCCCACTGCCGCTGCGGGTTGCGCTCGATCACGTAAGCGAACGAGCCGCCGATGCCCCCGAAGCTTTGCTTACGGACGGTGTACACCAGGGCCGCCCGTTCCAGATCCGTATCGTAGGCGCCGGCCTCTAGCAGGAACCTGGCGTCCATGAAGGTGAGTCGGTCCCAGCGTAGCGGCTGGAGCCGCTCGATGAGTTCCTGCGGCTGGTCCCGGACCACCCGCAGGAGTGTGGCCTGGTCGGGATTCTTTTCGATCAAGATTTCCTCCTCCGCCCTGAGCCGGTTGAGCAGGATGGTTGCAGTGCCGGCGAACCCTTCCACAAAGCGGGTAGCCTTGGGAAGATGATCAGTAATCCAGTTGATGAGATACCACTTGCCGCCAGGGTAGCGAGTGATGGCGAGGGGCCTGCGGGCCTCCCTGCCCGCAGTCCGATCGTTAGTGGTCACGACCTTCGCACTCCTTTAGAGCGCCGGCCCGGCTCCTCGACGGTTTCCTGGCTCCGGGGCGCTTCGGACTCGACCCCAGTCGCCTCGGCAAAGATCAGACCCCTCAGAGCCACCACCACGTCGTCAGGGGTGGCCCACCGCTCTACGATCGGGGCGAGCTTATCACTGAGGGCGGCGACAAGCTCTTCCCGGTCGTCGTCCTGGTCGGGCAGGTAGCGGACTTGGCCGTCGTTCACCGAGAGGACGCCCAGGTCGAGCAGCACGAGTAGATAGTCCTCGTCGTGGGGCAGCTCCCGACGGGCGTTCCACAGTTTCAGTGCCTCCTCGTCGAGTTGCCTCTGGCGGAAACGAAGCAACTCGGAGAGGTCGATTTCGCCCCACTCCGGCTCCTCCTGAGCTTGGACCTCCTTCCCCTCGTGCCCGGCGGCCGGAAGAGTTGGGGGTGTGGTCTGCCGATTCCGGGCCTCGTCCTCAGCCTTGCGGCTCGCCTCCTCCTTCAGCTTCCGTTCCATCGCTTGCTGGGCTTGGGATTTGATGACGTTGAACTCGACCTTTGCCTCAGTGATTCCCTTGCCTTCGAAGTCTTCCTCGGTGTAGCCGGCGTCGGTAGCCTGCTGCCACAGGTTGATCGCCTGGCGGGCCGTGCTTTCGGCGATCCCATGCTCCTTCAGTTTCGAATACCAGCCGATCTTGTGACTTTTGGCGATTTCACGAGCCTCGATCAGCTTCGACCCGCAACGGAAGACGATCGCCGCCCCCTTCCGCTTCAGGGCCTCAAAGGCGTCGTGATCCGCCTTGGCACCTCGCAGCAGCTCTTCGAGCTTGACGAGGTCCAGCTGATCATGGCCTGTCGCTTGGGGGGCTTCCTTTACTGCCGTCGTCATTAGTTGAGACTCCCATCGGTGCGTAGTGCGATCCCGCTCCGGTGATCCGCCCAACCGGTACTTATCCCGACCGGGCGGACCACCGCAAATACTGGCACCGATTTGCTCTCCGCCTACGGGGCGGGTTCCGGGCGAGGCACATCGGCCCCGACAACCAGATGATACGCCGCTTTCCGCAAACGTAAAGACATAAGCACTCGCTGTAACGATAACCGTCATTGCGTTACAGGCAATGATTTGGTATGATTTTTGCTAGCGGAAATCGACTGCATGCTTGGAGGTGCTTCGTGAAGCTCAAGCAGGATACCCAGGATGACGAGCCATATCGGGGCCTGACTAAGCGGGCTGCAGAGGAGAGCACAGGGGGATATCGGGCGGTTGCCAAGGAGGCCGGAGTCGGAAGAAACCCGGAAAGTGGTCGGGTTATCCTCTACTCTTGGGTGAATGGAAAAAAGGATAGTCGATCACGGTGGTATAAACCCGCTCTCTCTGCCCAAGACCGCAAACGGCTCCTGGCATACATCGCAAAGAGATATCCAACTGAGTGCAAGAATATCGAGGTGTCCAGATTGCGGGAGCAGCTCAAGGGACTGCCGGTCAGACCCTCCAAGTCACGACGGCAAATCTTTGCGGAGGCCCTGGCCGAGCACGACCTCACGGAGATCAGCCCGACCGAGATCCGTGCCGGGTATGAGCTTCAGCAGGTTTACGCCCCCGACGGCGGTCTCACCGAGGAGGATTTGAAATTCTTCGGCCCCCTCCTGAACAACGATGACGACAGGGATGAACTCGCACGAGCGGTGGATGCGAACGCCCGTGCTTGGGAAATCATCCGGTCTCGGCAATCTCGGAGCAGACCATCCCGGTGACGCTGCCTCGGCGCTCACGACGGAAGGGGTATGACGTGCATCCTCGATACGCCGAGGCCGCTGTCGCCAAACCTGAAGAATCTGCGGGTCACGATCACCTTCGCCGCCTGGCCACTGGCCCTCAAGCCGACATGACTTGTGATGAGCAACTCGTTAGTAAACCTGAGCGGCCCGATCCACGCATCTGCCTTATTTGGTGCCGTGATGAAACCAACTGGTAACTATATATCAACGGTCATAGCAACGAGATTTTCGCCGGAACTCAGTGCCCTGGAAAGCCAATCGAAGTCGTGATCCTGGACGATGTTCTACCCACCCCTCCTGCCTCCGGATACCACCATTGACTGCCCGTTGAAAGCGAAGTGATCCTGCGGCATCGTGAAGGGGCATCAGACGACCCCGACCCGAGACTGTTCCCGAAAGCGTTCCTCGAAGGCAACCCTCGTGACTCGGCTCATCTTGTAGAGCGAGGAGGCGGTCTTGGAGCGATACGACCCCTCCCAGGGTTCCAGGAGCTTGAGACCGAGCAGGATCTTCTTGTAGCGGTTCTGCTGGTTCACGCCCCCCGCCCACTCCGCCAATGTGTTCCGGTGGATGCGGGCCGAACCTTTGTGGCCCCAGAGGTGGTTGAGCAGCCGCCTGGCGAACCGGACGAGCGGGTATACGCCGTTCCGTAGTTGCATCCGGTGAGAGGCGGCGAAGTTAGAAAGTTGGGATTCGATCTCGGGAGGAAGCGGTTCATCGGATGGCGTCGGAATAGATACACTATAAGTAGTACAGTTATACTCCTCTCTTTTGCTTTCCTGTGAGTCGCCCTCCTCCAGGAACGGGGCGATCTGGATCACCCTCCGGTACTTTCCCTGATCCCGTTTCTGCCGGATCCGGCAGAACAGCTCCTTGGATTCAGCTGACTGATCCAATGCACCCTCGACGATCCGCCCGACCTGGGCGAAAACGTCCTCAATCTGACCATTGTTAATCCTGGTCACGAAGCCGTTGTGCTTGTTGATCACGAAGTCCTGGAGCAAAGCGATCGTCCGCTCTTCCCTGTCGTCTCGGTCGTACTGTTCGATCCATATCAACCATTTCGCCAACTCGAAGACGACGAGGCCCACGTTGTCCTCTTCCTGAAGCCCATTTTTCGCCATTACTTCGACCCAGCGGGGCCATTCTCGGTTTCGCATGTCCGGGGTGAACGGCGGCTCCAAATTATCCTGGTCGATCGCTCCCGAGCCCTCTGCGAGGCCGAGCGAAACAGATACACTATAAGTAGTACAGTTATCTCTTCCACTCGAATGATTCCAATCCTCTGGCACCTCAGCACCGAGGTAGCGAAGTTCGCCTACAACTTTGAGAGTCGTGTTCATTAACTCGACAGGCCGGTCCAGGGCCTCGATCGGAAGCTTCGCCAGGCTGCCCATCTTCAGGCCGAGCAGCTCGTGTTTCTCGTCGCCCCATTCGAAGATAGGCGGGCGGCCCTTGACCTCGATTCCCTCGATATCCCAGCAGTGGATTGTAAGCTGGTACCTCAGCCACCTCTCTAACCCCAGGAGAGCCCGGTCCAAGGCCCTGGCGTTCGAGCCCGTCTTATCAACCCGCAGGTAGGCGTGGACGCCCCGCCCGTTCGAGGACCTCGACCAGAACAGGCCGGGGAACCCGTTATCAATCAGCCACTCGACGCAGGCGCACGCCCCCTCGTAAGTGCCATGATCGTGGCAATCAATGTCGATGCAGGCCAGAGTCTCGGGGACCGAATATTTGCCATCGGCTTGGAAGTAGAGGATGTTTTGCCCGGCGAAGTGGCCCATTATCATCCTGTTCGTCATCTTGGGCAGGTAGCCTCCCGGCAGGTCGAAGCGTCGGCCCCGGAAGAAGTTCAGGATTTGCCGCTTGGTCGTCTGCCGGAAGTCATCCTTGTGGCGATCGGACTGCCCCCAGCAGTAGGGGTGGATTCGCTTCCTTAACCAGGTGAGGACTTGTCGCTCAGTCGGCTTTTTCGGCACAGAAATACAGTCTGACTCACTACTATACATTGTTAAGTTCCTTAATATTCGAGACGCCGTGGGGCATTGCCGGCCCCACGGCGTCTCTCGCTTGGCGATTAGTACAAAACTGGACGGGATGACGTACCGTCAGCCCCGGACCGCCGACTCCAGCAGCCCGGCGATTATTAACGCCTTGGCCCTGTCCGAGGCCCAGGCGAAAACGATGCCGTCGCCGTCCCGCACTTCGTGGCCAGAGCCTCCGGCCCTAATAACCTCGAACGGCGGATTTAGAGCCATTCCACCGGTCGGCTCAGACTCGCCGACGCCGGCATCTCGCCCAGCGGCGGACCAGTCCGGCTCCACCCTTAACAGTCGGGCCAATCTCAAGATGTCACGTTCTGAGAACAGCCTCTTATTAGCGATCCGCTGCTCAGGTTCCGGGGCTTGCCGAGTTTTTAAGAGGTAATCAATTTGGTGCGGTCGTCGTGCGAGGATCTTGGCGACCTCGCCAAGTAAGAAATGCTGCGTCATTTGGCCTCCATGCCGTATTTATGCGGGCGATTTTGGTTTTGCGACACAAAATCGTCGCCACGATCATACAATAACTTATGATTGAAATTCAAGATTCTGCTGGTCGCCTGATCGTGGTTATGCCGATGCGTGTTCGCCACGCTGGGAAGGCCGTGTACGTGTTCGTCGATGGGAGGATGGTTGCCGAATTCCCTTCGGTCCGAGAGGCGGCGAGACACGCCAGGTCGCTCGCCCAGGGGGAGTACGTCGAGCAGTCGGGGCCGCCAGCGATACTCGCCGAGGATTGAGGCTGGGGTGGAGTGGAAAGTAAGTGGAATCTGCACTCCACTTTCAGTCCGAAAGTGGAATGTGGCCCCCTGGTGGATCTCTCACGAGACGATCACACCCTGGTTGTCACGCCGGGGCTCATTCCTTCGGGCATGGGCTTACACCAGCCTGTCACGATCGTCGATCGGATGGGTTGTTTTGCCGATATTCCTTACGGACGCTCGCCGATCATCCTGCGTATCCGCTCATCAATTCTTCGCCCAACGCCCCCTTCAGCTTAGAAAGATGAGGCTCGGGCGGCTCCTCCTCGTCGAACTCGTAGGCCCGGAGATTGGTGACACTGATCCCCGTTCGTTGCAAAAGGCCCTGAAGCGACAGCGATGCAGCCCAGCGGAAGGTACGAATCCGCTGCCCAATGGTCGCCGAATTTCGTTTGACCTGGCATTTCGGGCACCAAAGTCGCTCGCCTCTAGCGTTCGCCCCCTTGGGAGGCTCGATCACCGATTTGCAGGTCTCGCACCGCCGTGTACCGAAAAGTTCGTCCAGTTCTTGATCGACCCGCTCCAGATGTCGCTGCCTCTCCCTTGATGTGGGGGCGGGAGTCGGGGGAGAGATCGTTGATTCACGATTCGGGGTCAATCGATTGCTGAAGCGCTGAATGGCCTCCTCGCTGGTGCGCCAACGGCCTCCAAGTTTCGCCGCTTCCAGGCGGATACCCTTGGTTCCGTAGGTTATCCACCTGTGGAGGGTGGCCTTCGACACCTGAAGCCTCTCGGCCGCCTTTTCGAGGGTCAAAAGGGTTTCTGCGGCCAGGTCGATCATTGCTCGGTTCCCTGGTTGGTTCTCCGCCGCCGAGGACGGCGGGCATCATCAACTCCAAGGATGGACAACATGAAAGCACCGAAGCGACTATTCCGGCAGAAACGACAGGAACACCACGTGATCATCACGTCGGGACGGGAGAGGAACATTATCCTGGGCGACCCCGATCTCTCCGACCTCCGGGGCTACGCCTGGGAGGTCCGCCGCTGCTGGTGGCGGGCCTACCGAGAGGGAATTGAGAACTCGGTCGTCGTGGCGGCTCACAAGAGGTCTCGGCTTGCCGTGGAGCGGGGACTGGGGGGGTGCGGAAGACTTCGCCTTCCTTGCCGTCTCCTCGGCGGATGCGCACCGGTCGGGGTGGCCCATCGATGCCGCCGAGACCAATCGCCCCCCGACCATGGGCATTCTGCTGGCGGCCGGGAATCGGATGGAGTGCCACGTAGTTTGCGACATGACGCCGACCGGTCTGATCGATCACGCCTACTTCGACGAAGATGCGAGGAGCCGAATCCTTCAGGATCTCCCAGAGGGAGATCGGGCCGAGTTGTCGTCGCTGTTCGCTCAGCCATGGTCGTACGGCTGAGGATGCCCCGAGGACCAACGGGCTGGATCGCCGCTCGTCCGGTCTAGTGTTTGCCATCGGCGGCCGGTGCGATGCGGGCGTAGGTTCCGAAACGATGAACCCTCGCCTGTCATCCCGCCCGGACCTCGCCCGCTACCTCGACGCCCTCCGACCCCATGGGCGTCACCTATGGGGAGAGAGATCCTGGCTCTACCGGCGGGGCTGGACGATGAACTACGCACGACAGGACGCCCTCAACCGCCAGTTGGGACACATGGGCGGGCGATTCGCCGTTGATGTCGAGCGTCATGGACTGTGACGATCTGGCGGCAAAGGTCGAGTGGATCGCCGAGACCGGGCGACGGCGTGAGTTCGCTCATGGCTACGCCAGGGACTATACTCAGTGGCCCACCCGACGAAGAGTGCGCTGGGGGTCGGCCGCACCGGGACAAGCCGGGGCCTCGGCAAGCTGCCAGGTTTTGCCAATTTGACACATCGTCATTGGTCGGGGCATTGCCGGTGATTACTCACCGCTCTGCTTCAATATTTGTGAACGTCAGCCCGTCGTACTCGTCGATTACAGCGACGGCAGATGCGTAGATTTCCTCCCCGGTCCCCCTTAACTGGTCGTCTAGTCCCTTCGCCACGAAAGTAAACCGAGCCCGGATGTCATCGGTCCCGACCTTGACTTCCTGGACCTCGAAACGATGGCCAGTCCACGTCGGCGAGTCCATCTCGGATCGGAGGTTGAGAACGAGTTCCTCGTCCAGCACATCGCTCCATCGGTGGGAGAGGTAGTCGGCGACCTCACTGATCTGATCTTCTTCGTTGCCTGAGATGTAGTCTTTGAGAGGCATCTGATGCTCGATTCGGAATGTGATCGGCTCCGGCATCCTGACCACCTTACACGGGTGTGGAGTCCGAAGCGCTTGTGAGCCAGCTCGGTCGTTCGTAGACCACGTAGAGAGGTGGAACAGATCGGCCTGGGCCAAGGAATATCTCAGTAGACGGAAGGCGGCAGTTCTTCCCAACGGATCTTCCGTGAGATCCATCGGCTCATCGCCGGGGCGTTGTAACCCCACCGTTTGGCAATCCTGTCAGCATCTCTCTCGTTCGGGTCGCCGAGGTAGGTGAACTTGACTCTCACCTTCTCGACGCTACATCCGATGTCGGAAGCTAACCCAGAAGCCAACTCTTCGGTCAGCCATTCGGGGACGCCAGCCACGGTCAGTGTGCCTATGCTCGCCTGGAACACGTGCGCCAATTCATGAGCGATGAGAGCAGCGACATGCTTCTCGGGGAGCTGATCCACGACGGGGGCGTAGAACACCAGAGCAGTTCCCGGCCCTTCGCAAACTGCCGATATCCCACGCCGGAACAAACTGGAGAGGTTCTCCAAACGAATGGACACACCGAGTACGCCTGGGATGCGCTCCCAGTTCTGCCAGTGGCGAATCATCAGAATCCGGTCGCCGTGCGGGATCGACTCCCAGACTCGGCGGCAGATGTCTGCGAACCTGATGTCATCCCCGTGGCCGAACGCATCAAGGTAAAGCCGGCTTTCGGGATGAATTGGGTAAAGCACGGTCCTACCGTAGAATTCCGAGTAGAGCCGCTCTGTCTCGGGATCGAAACGACCCGGCTGCGACCGCTCCAACAGAACTTGCCCAGTCACAAACGAGGCTGGAGTCATGAAAGCTCCCCGCACACCTTGATTTCCGCCCCGGTGGTGCTTCCTCACGAAGGGGCTCCCCTTACGGCCGCTCACGGCCAGGTCGAGAAGCGTCCTCTCGACATCTGCCAGTCGCAGGGAGACAAACACGTCGTCGAGCCGACACTCAGAATCTAGCTCACATACCAGGCAGGGTCTTACAGGAATTGAGTCCGACAAGGAGAACCGGACCGGCCGGGCTTCCCTGCGAACAGGTGGACGACCGGGAACGGCCCTCTCATTATCCCGATACGTAATCGAAGCAGATCAATTCCAGCCCTTCACGCCTCAGCCGCTTCACGACGCTCGTCGCCGGGCGGTCGTGCTTGAACTCTTCCCCTAATTCCGAGATCTTCGACACGAAGCTGGCGTCGGTCATGCTTTCGGGCTGCGGGTCGTCGGACTTGCCGGGCTGCTTCCGGGCCATCCGGGGCCTACTGAATAACCGACGGGATCGTCGAGGCCCGCATGGTCCGCCGGCGACGAGTCCCCGACCGGCTCTTGCCGACGATACCGCCCCAGCAACTCCTGGGACCGTCGGGCGAGCATTCGATGGATCTCTCGCCGCTTGTCCTTGCCCCTGGGGATCGCCATGCCGTCGTAGCCCGTATTCCAGTGCTGCATCCAGGCGGTCACGGCGACCTCGGCCCTCTGCTCGATTGGAATGCGTCTTGTCCGGACCACACTCCTGCTGCCGAAAGGTGTGGCGTGCTCGGTGACGGCCCATTCAAGGCGTTCGGCCAGGTCGGCGTGGCCGGGACATGGGCAATCGTCCTTCGTGGGTTGTGGAATGTCTTGCCAGACCTAGTTGCTACCAGAGTCGTATTCCCAGCCCATCAGTGACGAGACCCGCTCAACTACATGGGCGACGACACCCCCTAGGCCCGCCGAGACAGTGATGTAGCAGCCGGGGGTCCGGTGCCCCCAGGCATACCACTGGACCCTCAAGCATCTCCCCCGCTTCGACGCCTCCTCGACGAATCGGGTCGAAGTGCCGGCCTCGGCGGCAGAGCCCGGTCCTCCGGGAGTAGTCGGCTTGAAGGAGCGGGAAGTCCGGGGGGTCCAGCAGAGGAACGGTTCGCCCCTCTCGTTCAGCCGGTCTAGTGTCTCCAGCACTGGCCCCGATTCGAGGGTCGGCGGGTCGATCAGCGCCAGTGTGATGGGGTCCGCCGTCCGCCCCCCCTCGTACCCATCCCCGCAAACGACCGTCACACGGCTCTGGTCGTCCTGGAAGTGGCGTCCAACCTCTTGGGCCGCCGTGGGTTCCTTCTCCCACAGCGTCATGCGGAAGCTGATCGACGCTGCCTGCAGCACGTAGTAGGCAATCCCGGAGGAGCCGTGATAGTCCGCCTCCGCCTCCAGGTCCCTCCTGATGAACGCTTGGTCGAACTCGCCGATGACGCCAAGGCCGGAGGTGCTCTCCCGGTCCCTGCGATCCTCAACGAGCGCCGGTAATTCGGAGAAGACGCCGATCCCGTGCCGCCACTCTCCGTTCTTGGGCAGCCGGTATGTCGGCCTTCCGGCGTGGGCATCTGCGTAGGAGAATACCTGATCCGTCGGCCACCCTTCGAGCAAGTGGCGTATCGCTGCGAAGAGAGCGACGTGCTTCACGACATCGCCCTGGTTGCCGATTTTCGTGGAATGGTCGTAGGGCATTTCGATGCTCCGGATCGGGTGGCCTCCTGGTCTCTCAAATCTTGGCCAGCATGTCCTCGATCAGGCTGCGGGCCAGCCAGAACACCCTTTTCCCGGCATCCAATCGGATCCCGGCGTCATCGTACAGCCGTACGTGGCGGCGGAAATCGGGCGGTCTGTCGTCGAACGTGATCGACAATAGGTAGAAGCCCTCGACTTCGACTCGTTCGAGCCGCTCGTACAGGCAGTGCAAGTCGCCCCGCATATCAACCCGCCGCCAATGGCCCATCACGTTTCGATCGGGGCGGAGGGCGAGGCGCCAGTAAAAGCGATCACCGGCCATTAGTTCCGGCGGCAGGACGGGGACGTGACGCTCGGATACCACCTGCTCCCGCTTCGAGGCTGACGCACGCAAAGCATTCACGAACCGCCACCGGAGTTCAAGCTGGCCGTTGATGGACGAGTTGAACTTATTGCCATCGCACAACTTGTCCATGTCGAGGTCGGGGACCGATAACTCCTCGGTCGTCCTCGGATCGGGCGGCCGGTACGAATCGGCGAACGAACCTTGCTTCGCCTCGACAATGACAAAGCATTGTCGTCCCGGCGCCGCAGTCATGAAGGCGCCGTCCGGCGTCCCGAACCCTTGCGGCCCAAGTTCGTGTTCCGTCAACGTCGTGTGGGACTCGAAGGCACCGATCACGGCCCTCAAATGCTCGCCGTCCTGGTTCGTGGCGTTGTCCAGGACGAAATCCAACTCGTTGGCCATGACGTGCCAGAACAGGAAGGACATCCACCCCCGCTCCGAGTAGAGCCAAAGGTGGTTGCCGTGATCCTTTTGGTGCTCATACCACTGCGACATAGGCGTGGCCCTCGCCCAGAGTTCCTGTTCGTACATACCCACCTTCAGCGTGCTGCGGGCGAAAGGACCCTCTCGATCTCCTCTTCAATGATCGCCTGCATCCTCTTCAAGTTCAGTTCACGGCGATACATCCGCTCCTCGATCGCCTCAAGGAGGAAGTCTCGCAGCGGTTGTCTCAACGCCTTGCGATCGACGAACTGACGGTGCATCAGGCACCTTGCGATGACCGACAGGACACGCTCTCGATCCATGAGCCTCCGCAATGCCTTCCTCTTCTCCTCGACCTCGGCCCCGAGGGCATCGGCATCCATCGCATCGAACCGGGGTTCCTCGTATCCGGGCGGGTCCGGGATGTCTTCCCCGATGCTCAGTCGCTCCCGCAGGATGTTCGAGACGAGTTCGTGTGGGAACCCGATGTCCGTCCGATTGGCCCAACTCTGGACCTTCTCGTCGAGCCGCCGCCCCGGCTCGCTAATCCGGTCGTGGGCCAGGCGTCGGGTCACTCGGACCAACACTTCATTCACCAGGAGGTAATGCCGGGCCTGCTTCTCGAACCATTCGGCCTCGGCCCTCAGAGCATCCCGGTTGTCGCTCCCCCAGATTCGCTCGACGTTCGCCCTCACGTCGGGCCGGTCGGGCGTCCAGACCACGTGCTTGACCTTCGCCGTGATGAAGCCGTCCCTGCGATGGACATGGAACCTGATCCTCGGAAGGCCGTCCGCCAGGACTCGCTCGGCGAATCGGGGGGCCTCGAAGCGGGCCATCTGCTGGATGATATTCCTCGCTTCGAATAGCGTCTCGAATGAGATGCCTCTCAACCAGTCGGAGAAGGGGCTGGCCGACTCCGCCACCTCCGGGTCGGGATGTTCAGCGGCGATCCGCCGCATCTCCTCGGCGGGGCTGGCGACGTGCCGCCTCCCGATCCGGTCACTGACTATGCCGATGAATTTCTCGAAAAGGGGGTGGTCTTCGGGAGCCACGACTACGGCGTCGATGTCGTTGGGGGCTTCCTTGCCCCGAAAAAAACTACCATAGCCGATGACCTGCGAAACCCGGACGGGGAGGTCAGGCGAGCCGCACCGCTCGCAGAACGCCACAAGGCGGTCGAGGAGAACGGTTTGCCGCTTGGAGACGGGAAACGCTTTTTCGGCCATGCTCGTTTCTCCTACAATTGGGCGGTCCCCAGCCAGCCCATCAGGTAGTAGACCTTCTTAAGGTAGGTTGGAGACACCACGAGGCTCGCATAGTCCTTCTCCCGAGTGACTTTCTTCCCTGTTGGATGCTCAGCGTCGTTCCGTTGCGACCGGATCAGCTCGAAGACGGCGTTGAGCGTGATATCGAGCCGGTCAAGGATCTCGTTCAGGTCGTGGACCGTCACCACGGGTGTCTCCCGATCACTTGGTCGCCACCCCACGATACATCGTCCCGTGCATGCAGGGCACCCGCTCCATCTCGAACCGATCGAACTGAATGCCGGAGAAATGCCCGTTGACGATGATCGCCCGCATTTCGAGGTCGCCCGGTGGCTCCGGGGCCTCCGATTCGACCGCCGACTGTGAGTTCCGGCACTTGCGCCTTGCCCGTGGAATCGACCTCGGCAGAGGCGACGGGGCTTACATTTTCGAAGTCCTAGATCGGAGACCTGACCGCCAAAGCGCACCGGTGGCGCAGGATGTTACACTTCCTCCGGCATGACAAGCTGTTGACCGGAGGGAATTGAACCATCGCCGCCGGGGCCGATCTCACCCCGACGTGGGGCGATGGGACATGGTCGGTGACGACTGGCAAGCTACAAGGCGAGGCGGTGGCCGCATTCAGATCGGGCCGAGAAGGGTCGCCCGAGGCACCTGAGACGCCCTCGCAGGGACGAGGACGTGTGGACAGCCTACGCCTGGACTGATAGACTGTACACTGGAATTGAATGAGGAGTCCGTCGCCATGAGCATCAAAACCAAGATCCAATGGTGCGATTCCACCGTAAACCCGACGATGGGATGCGACGGTTGTGAGATATGGGGATCGCAACGGAAGACGTGCTACGCCGGGACGCTCCACGTCCGCTTTGGGGGAGTCACGACGGGTTATGCGCCCACTTTCGAGGAAGTGACCCTCTTTCCCGGACGCATGGACCAATCTGCGGGCTGGCCGAGCATGGTGGGCATGGAGAGAGCCGACAAGCCCTGGCTCGATCGGCTACCTCGCCTAATCTTCGTCTCGGACATGTCCGACTCAATGTCGGCGACTGTCCCGTTCGAGTACCTGCGGGACGAGATCATTCTGAACGTCCGTAGCGGGCGTGGAAGTCGGCACCAATGGCTCTGGCTGACGAAACGCCCCGACCGGATGGCAAAGTTCTCCAAGTGGCTGTCGGAACAGGGCATCGAGTGGCCGGATAATCTGTGGGTGGGGACCAGCATCACGTCGCAGGCGACCACGAGCCGCACCCGGCATCTTTTAGATGTCGGTGGCGAGCGGACGGTCCGCTTTCTCTCCGTCGAACCCCAAGTCGAAACGGTGGATCTGCGTCCCTGGCTTCCGGGGATCGACTGGGTGATTCAAGGCGGCGAGTCAGGGCGTAATGCCCGTCCGTTCGACCTGGCCTGGGCGACCTCACTGATCGAGCATTGTGAGTCGTTGGGGGTGCCCTTCTTCCTGAAGCAGCTTGGCTCCTACGTCGTGGGGCCGAAGGGCAGGCTCGCCTTCTGCGACGGACATGCCGGTGATTGGACGGAGTGGCCCACCGCATTGAGGGTCCGCCAGATGCCACTCATTCCCGAACCGGAGGAGTCTCCACTGCGGACGTTGCAGGTCTGAGCACCACGTCGTCGTTAATGCGAGTCTTCCCGGTGCTGCTCGACAGCTTGCCCGCCTTGAGCAGTTCTCCGATCGCAGTGTTGTAGTCCTTACTCTCGAAACGACCGAAGTGGTCGAGCAGTCCCTTGAGTCGCAACCCCTTTCGGGAGAGACCACCTTCTTTGCCGACCACTGCAAGGAGGTCACGCTTGAGTTCGCCGAGGTCGGGCAATTCCGACTCGGGGGTAAAATCGAAGAGGTAGTCCTTCTTGAACTCGTTTCCCAAGAACTCAAGTCTCGCCTTGCACATGGCGTCGTTGATCAGTTCCAGACCGTCTCCGTGCCGAGTCGCATAGATCAAATAATACTTCGGGACTCGGTGGTGGTACTTCGCCTTGATCTCGCAACGAGCCACGTAGGTGAAGGACGACATCATGCGTCCCATGTATTCCTCCGTCAGGCGATCGAGTTTCTGAGGGAAGTCGAGGGCCTGGTCCAGGGCGATCGGCCTCCAATAGTCGCCCCCGGCGATGGCATTGAGAGTGGCGAATTCCACTGGACCGCCCGAGGCGTCCTCAATCTGATCGAGAGGCTCGTCGTCCGTCTCGGAGGGGATATCCTGGTAACGCTGCAAGGCCGCCAAAGCCCATCGCATGAACGTGGCCGCATTGAAGTTCAGCAGCACCTCGACACTCGTGCTTGACGTGCGGATCTGGTCGTAAACCGCCTTCATCCGCTCGAAGGTCAGGCCCCGCACGTTATAAGGATCGACGTAGAGGAAGACCGTGTTCTGCCTGGCCTGCCTGGCGATCTCAGGCAGGTGGTCGTCGAAGGAGCCGATCCGAACATCGGCGTACACTTGGTGTTCTCGCATGACTGCGTAGAGGTGGGCGTGATTCTGAGGGTCAGCCTCGATGAAAATGCCCCGGATGGGCACGCCCTTGTCACGCCATTTCTTTACCGTCGTGGCGATTATGAGCGGTGAGCCCGGCTGGCCGTCGCCGAACTCCCCCCGACCTGCGAAGCCATCGACCACGAGGATGGGCTTCCTGAGCGTGTTCACCTTCGGCACGTAGGGCTCGAGGTAATAACCCAGAATGAAATCCTTGTATCTCGACCAATCCCGTTTCTTCCCGAAGAAGTCGCTCATTTCGAGGCTCCCGTAGTCCGCTCCGACCTCCGGATCACCTTGTCGCCACCTCGCCGAGCCAAGCCCTCAACGCTCCGTTTAGATCCTCCATCTGGGCCTTGGCCACGTTGTGGAATGCACTCGACCGGCTCTCGAAGAGCCTCATCGCCGCCCCGATCAGCCGGTCGGCGATTTCTTGTCGGGTCCAATTCCAGTAGCGGCCCCACGTGGCGGCGGGTATCGTCACCGGTCCCCGGCCCCGAACCCCTCGACGGCGTAGACCCGCAAGTGCGCCAACCTTGAAGGCAACGCCCCTGTCTTGGAGTAGTAGGTGCTGACATGAGGGTCAACGGCCACTTCAAGACTACCCGATCCCGCTGCTCGAATTAACCAAAATCCACCCTTGTCATCAGCGCTTATTAAACACGGCGACGACCAAGTGCAGCGGGGTCTTTACACCCACGGCCTCGTCAATCATTACGGCTTTGGCCCACTTCGAGTCGAACCCGCCTGTCCCGGCCTCGTCGGGGGGCCACACCGCTCGCCCAAGGTGATGAGACTATCGAGCAGGGCGGCCTGACGCTTGGTCAAAGCACGAATCTTCAACGCCTGAGCCGCTCTTCGAAGACCTCACAAAGCTGGGTCATCGTCGCCTTCAGTTGGACGAAATCGATCCACACCTCGACGTGTTTCGGGTGCCGGGGTGGGCGATCGGCGTACCGAAAGAGGTCGGATGTAGGATCGATCTCGCTGAACTCCCGAATGCGTGCTATGACCCACTCGTTCGCCTGACGGTGGAATTTCTTCTCAATAGCCCTGATGAGTGCAGGGAGGTTGTGGCCGATCTGCTTTGCTTGCGGCGGGTCATCGAGGAGGATTTTCAGGTATAGCTCAAGCATGTGGCGGTACGTGTAGAAGATGGGGTAGTCGAGGAGGTGAGGCTCGTGACAGCACAACGCCTCCTTGACGAGTTCATCGGCGGCGTACTTGTAAGCCCGTGCGACCTCAATCGTCGGACGGAGCCACATGCTGCTCAGCAGGACGCCGTGGTCCCACGTCTCGTCGAGATCATCGGGAACGTCCTGAAAGACTGGCGTGTTCAGATGCACGAGATCCATGTAGTGATCCGAGTTTTGGTCGCCGGTGTTCAGGCAGGCGTGAAGGTTCTCTAAGTCTGGTTCGGCTTCCCAATAGTCACGGACGAGGGCGAGGACACGAGTGTCGGCGTCCGTGAAGAGCCGAGACCGCCCAGCCTCGGGCTGTGCCCACTCGCTCAAATGATCCGAGAACTCGGCGATCCACGACTTTACGTGTTCCCGGTCAACGCCCAAGAGCTTGGCCACTTCCGAGATAGTTCTCACGGTCGCCCCCAATAGAACTTGAACGAACCGGCCTTCTTCCCCCATCGGACAAGATACCAAACTGCAATTGTCGGTTCGGCCAGTCCGACACAGCCATCCTCCGCCCGGCCGATATCGGCGACCGAGTCCAACCTCATCGTCCACACGCATTGGGCAACGACAAGCCGTGCCTCTCCCTGCGGGTCCGGAATGTGGACTGCGCTCGGAGGGACACCGTTATCTGTAACCTCGGACGCCTGGGCGAGTAGTTCGCCGTGGAGGTCGAGCGGTGTCAGTTCCCCAGCGTGGATCGAGAGAACCTAGCGGCCAAGGGCGAGTGGATCGCCGAGACCTGCTGGGACGGCGTGAGCTTCGACGTGCTATCGTTCGACGAGTCCAACCACGGCGAGCGGTACATCGAGGTCAAAACGACGGATCTGGGGAAGTCCGTTCCATTCTTGGTGACGGCGAACAAGGTGCGGTGCTCGAAAGATCGCCCCGTGTGAGTCGGCCTGCTACGATATATAAGCCATGACCGTGGAGATCCTTTCGAGTCAACCTGGATGACGGGCTGAGGCCGTGGGGGCAGAGAGAAGCCGGACTGCTCCTTGAACCGGGCCGGTGAACGGCCGCCATCTCACGAAGACCTCGACAGGAGTCCGACGCATGCCCCTGACCGATCACCCCCTTGGCGACTACCGCTTCCTGCCGGGCATCGCCCCGTACTCCTGCGGCGTGGTCTCGGCTCCGGGTTTCGAGATCGTCCACGTCACGTTCCACCGTCCCGTCCCTTACCTCCAGGGGTTTGAGGCGATCGAGCGGCACCTGGCCTCGGAAGGGCGGCCCAGGGCGGCCCTCTGCGGCATCGAACTCCGCTCCCCATGCCCGTTCAGCTTCGGCGGCTTCGCCGAGTTCAACGCCGGGTACGCTCGAATCCTGGAGGGATGGGGGCTGTTCGTCGAGGGCGTGAACCCGGTGGCCCGCACCAACGTCGCCCCCAAGGTCGATCCACCCGGCGAGCCGGTGCTGTACGGGTTCTCTTATTCGAGGCCCTGCGACCCGCTGCTATCGCCGACCTTCGTCGTCGCCGGGGCTGGGGAACTGCCCGAAGGCGTTTTGGCGGCTGAAGGGATCGTCCGTGCAGGGGACACCTCACCGGAGGGCATCGCCGCCAAGGCGACGTTCGTCATGAACCTCATGGAGCACCGGCTGCGTGGGCTCGGTGGCGACTGGCCCGCCGTCACCGCCATCGACATCTACACGGTCCACCCCGTCGGGCGGTTGCTCCCCGAGGGCGTCCTGGGGCGGGTCGGGGCGGCGGGGGCGCACGGGATCCGCTGGTTCTACAGCCGCCCGCCGATCGACGGCATCGAGTACGAGATGGACCTGCGGGGCGTCAGGACCGAGTTGCGGCTCGACT
>Ga0182745_1001177_pt1 | contig 25723 bp, 22 predicted proteins | sample eDN3rd30CKraftBY_FD_128523 | JGI IMG/M metagenome (GOLD analysis project Ga0182745, IMG submission 128523) | Enriched backyard soil microbial communities from Emeryville, California, USA - eDNA 3rd pass 30_C Kraft BY (version 2) (version 2) | ecosystem: Environmental > Terrestrial > Soil >... | reverse complement strand
GTCGAGCGGTGCGCTGGGGGGTGCTGCTGGCGCTCGCGACGGGGGGAGGCTACTCGGTTTTGACGTGTCTGGCTTACCCGGCCCCCGTCCATCAGATCGGCGAGGCGATCCTGAGCCGGCGGGCCGACCCGCTCGACCGCTACGAACACTACCTGCGGCTCGTGCGGATGATTAACACGTCGGGCCTCCCTGTCTCGGGGATCCTCTCCGATAACTATTACTTCGCCACGGTCCTACAACGTCGGTCGCGCCACCAACCCGTGATGGCCTGGTCGCCCGAGGTGAGCTTCCTCTTCGACCATCGGCACGACGCCGCCGAGGTCAGGCGGAGGCTTCTCGCCCGGAAGATCCACATGGCATCAGTCCAGGTCAAGTCGTCGAATAATAATTACTTGATGCTTCACCGCTTCTATAACGACGACTTGAAGCAGTGGCTCGTTGGGTGGAGTCTTCCGGGACTCGACGTGGTCTTGTTGATCCCGCTGGGGGACGACGTCGCCCAGGCTTCGAATGCCCCATCGGCGAGGCGAGATGTGGAACCGGATCACCTTGGGTGGGAGTGACTCAGCGCGGCAGGGGATTCCCAGACTCCAATTTCCGGGTTGATCTCGACTCGACCCGTAAGAATTTCGGGGTTCAGTGTCGGAACAAGTACGGGATCCAGGTCTTGCCCCCGCGCCTTGTTCTTCTGATATGATCTATAATCGACCTACTCAAAGAGTTTGTGGAGGCCCGAGCGGCCGACTGCAAGGGCTGATCCGTTGTCTGATGTTGGGTCTCGAGGCGAGGTCGAATGATCAAGGTGCTCTCGGTGATTGGGACGAGGCCCGAGGCGATCAAGATGGGGCCGGTGGTCCGTGCCCTCCAGGCCAGGCCCAACCTCTTTGAGTCGCGCGTTTGCGTGACCGGCCAACATCGCGCCTTGGTCGATCAGGTGCTGGCCCTCTTCGAGGTGGTGCCCGACCACGACCTGAACCTGTTGGCCCCCGGCCAGACCCTGTCTCGGCTCTCGGCGGCGATTCTCAGCGGGATGGACGGAATCCTCTCGGCGGAACGGCCCGACTGGGTGCTGGTTCAGGGCGATACCACCACCGTCATGGCCGCGAGTCTGGCCGCGTTCTACCGGAATGTGAAGGTGGGGCACGTTGAGGCGGGCCTACGGACCTACAACAAGGCCAGGCCCTTCCCCGAGGAAGTGAATCGACGCGTGGCGACCTTGGTCGCCGACCTCCATTTCGCTCCCACGCGGCTATCCGCGCAAAATCTTCTGAGAGAAGGTGTTGCGTCCGAATCGATCTGCGTGACCGGCAACCCCGTGATCGACGCTATCCAGTGGGTCGCCGCGCTCGACGATTCGCCAGAAAAAGAGTCTCAAACTCCCCAGATTGTGGGGCTTCCCCCGCTGCCCGAGCAACAGCGGGTGGTGCTGGTGACCGCGCACCGTCGAGAGAGCTTTGGCCGAGGGATCGCGCAGGTCTGCGAGGCGATTCAGGCACTCGCCGCGCGGCACCCCGACGTCTGCTTCGTTTACCCCGTCCATCCCAACCCCAACGTCCAGGGGCCCGTCCATCAACGGCTTTCGGGCGTATCCGGGGTGGTGCTGCTTCCGCCGCTCGACTACCGCTCCTTCGTTCACCTGATCCGCCTTAGCACCCTGGTCATCACCGACTCGGGCGGTTTGCAGGAGGAGGCTCCCGGCCTGGGCAAGCCGGTCCTGGTCTTGCGCGAGTCGACCGAGCGGCCCGAAGGGATCGAGTCGGGGACGGTCCGCCTGGTCGGGACCGACCGAGACCGGATCGTCGAGGAAGCAAGCCGGCTCCTGACCAACCCGGCCGCTCTCGCGGAGATGGCGAGAACGGAGAACCCGTACGGTGATGGCCAGGCCGCCCCTCGAATCGCGGAGGCCCTGGCCAACTTCGAGGCTCGGGCCTGAGTTCTCGCGGCCAAGGCCTTTGGGTATCAAGCGGAGCAGGGGAGGGGAGGTCGGGCTCTGGCCAGGTCCTAGACGTTTTGCTCTCTCGAGGCGATTCCCGCCGATCCGCCTTCGCCGAAACCGAGGGTTGTGGTAAGTTGCCGCGCCTGCACGCCTCATCTCGTCTCGACCGGTTTGGGGGCTTGACCGAAATTTCCAAAGGATGGAGAGTCTTCGGACGCGACCCGATGTCCGACTCACACGCCCAGGATGGGCCGCCGGAACTCAGTCTGGTGATCCCGCTTCACAATGAGCAGGAAACGCTCGTTGAACTCCACCGACGCCTCAGCGCGGTGCTTCAGGAGTTAGGGCTCACCTACGAGATCGTCCTGGTCAACGACGGGAGCCGCGACGCGACTCCTGAATTGATCCTGGAGCTTCAAGCGGCCGATCCGCGCATCTCCGGGGTCCACCTGAGCCGCAACTTTGGCCACCAGGCGGCCGTGACTGCCGGACTCGACCACGCGCTCGGGCAAGCGGTGGTGGTCATGGACGGCGACCTTCAAGACCCTCCCGAGCTGATCCCCCACATGGTCGAGCTCTGGTGCGAGGGGAACGAAGTGGTTTACGCCGTGCGTCGTCAGCGCAAGGAAGGGGCTCTGAAGCGGCTCGGCTACTTCACCTTCTACCGCTTGATGCGTGCTCTGAGCGACCTGGAGATCCCGCTCGATAGCGGTGACTTCTGCCTGATGGACCGTCAGGTGGTTGATGCGCTCGGGGCCTTGCCTGAACGGCTCCGGTTCGTGCGAGGCCTACGCAGCTTCGTCGGCTTCCGCCAGGTAGGCCTCTCCTACGACCGCCCCGCCCGTGAGGCGGGGACCTCGAAGTACCCGTTCCGCCGCTTGCTCGCCCTCGCGGTCGATGGACTGATTAGCTTCAGCAGTCGGCCCCTCCGACTGGTTACCTACCTAGGGATCGCCTCGGCGACCGCCGCCTTGCTCCTGATGGTCTGGGCCTTGATCGACGCTTTTACCACACGATCCGCCCCTCGAGGCTGGGCAAGCACCTTGATCATCGTCCTCTTCATGGGCTCGATTCAACTCATCAGCCTGGGGATCATCGGTGAATATCTCCGCATGATCTTTCTTGAATCGAAACAACGCCCAACTTACCTTGTCCGCACTGCTCCCGTTCCGCCCGATCACCGCCCGCCCGCTCAAAGGCAGTCGCACCGACGTCAGCGCCCAGCGACCTACCAGGGACCGCACCCCCACCGCGTCTCCTCTTCTGAGTTCCTCTCCGCCCGTAGTTCGAGTGAGTGAGCGTGGCCCTCGAGCGATTGTCTTCGCATCCATTTCCCTGGGTGCGATGGGCCGGCCTGTTCCCTCCTGTGTGGCATTCCATCGCCAATGATTCTCGGCCACGCTAGCTTCTTGAAGTTGGTTTCGCCCAGCATTAGACTGCCAACGCGAACGAACCCACGCCGACCGTTCGACCGCTCTTTACTTTCCTCGAGAGTGTCGAACCGTCGAACGACTCGGATCCTGCCCAAGCCCTTCCGATTGATCCAAGGAGTACGATGACTATGAATATGCGAGCAAATGTCAGTCGTCGAGGCTTTCTCGGTGCCGCGGCCGCGGCGGGGGTGGGTGGGCTGCTGGGGCCTGGAGCGATCCGGCTGAGGGCGGCGGCACCGGGGAAGGTGGGGGAGACGAAGCACTTCCATTATCGCCTCGCCCCCGCGGGGCCGTACATCGACTCCCAGCGCGACAACCTGGCGTTTGGGTTCGGCGAGGGAAAAATCTCGCTGTCGGAGGACTGCGGTGGATCGTGGGCCCGGAGCACGCCGTTCCCCGACGCGGAGAACATCACCTTCAGTTGCTTCCTCAAGAACGGCAATATCATCTTCGCCACGCGTGAGAAGCTGTTCCTGAGCAACGACGGGCTCAAGACGTTCCACCCGATCACCGTCAAGGATCGCCAGGGGAAGGATTACGTTCCGCACACGCCGAAGGATCCGAATCTCCCCGGCTGGTACTTCCACCCGCTCGACGGCATGCATACCTGGGAAATCGACGGCCGGGAGATCCTGGTCTGGGGGAACTACTGCAACGTTCAAGGGGGACCGGTTCCGGTCAATATTTTTTACTCCACCGATGGAGGCGAGACGGTCAAGATCGCGTACTCGTTCGGCCGGAATCCGAGCTTCCAGGAGAAGGGGAACAAGCCCGAGTCGTTCCTGGGCGAGATTACGACCCCCGTGCTTGCCCGGCACGTCCATAACGTGGCATACAACCCGGCCGAGGGGGCGTTTTACGCTTGCACCGGCGATATTAACCGGGGGTATGGAAACGAGTGCCACTGGCTGCGCGGAACGTACGACGCCAAGGCCGACACGTGGACCTGGAAGGTTCTCATCTCCGTGAACTCGAACTCCCGCTACAAGTCGGGCGGGATCAACTTCCACGATGGCCAGATGTACTGGGCCGCCGATGCGAACGGTCCCAAGCCGGCGAACGAAAAGCACGACCGAGGCATCTTCCGCTGCGCTCCGGCCGACTTCACCGACACGTCGAAGCACACCAAGATCTTCGACGCCGAGTTCGAGATGGCCAACATGCTCCTCGAGGACGGCGTGATGTTCGCCGGCCACTGCGCTCCGGCCTCCACCTTCGCCACTGGGATCGCCTATTCCCCCGACCTCGGCAAGACCTGGACCGAGTACGACCTCGCCGAGTTCGGCCCCCGCTCCCCAACCCGGTTCCAGTCCAAGAACAGCGACGGCTGGTTCCGCATGGACCTCCGCAAGGGCTGGATCGACCGCGCTGATGTGCTGTTCATCAAGCCCAAGGCCTGATCGACCGCGGCCGCCATTCCCTGGGAGCGAGGGCATCTTGCCCTCGCTCCAAGAAAGTGGATCTCGGCCTTCTTCTACAAGCCCGAAGCGCAAGCGAGTGAATCGGTTTGCGTTGCGTTACGTTATATTGATTGAAAAAGAGATATAGCCTGTCGGGTATGGAAGAGATTCACTCGCTTGCGCTTCGGGCTTGTAAAGATCGGTTTATGTTGAGTTATGTAATATCGATTGAAAAGAGATGTGGCCTGCCGGGTGTCGAAGAGATTCACTCGCTTGCGCTTCGTGCTTGTAAAAAGCATAAGAGAAGAGGAAGGGGGCCGCGTTGTGGCCTGGCTGCTCACTGGCTAGGCTTGACTTCGGCCTTTGATCCTTCAGAAACGCCTGGACCTGCCTTCCAGTAGTCGGGGAGGTCGGGCTTGGTCTCGCGAAGGATCTCCAGAATCGCGAGCCGATCTTCGGGGGCGATGACCAGGGGCTTGCGGTAGGATTTTTCAGGGGGATGGTCATTGAGGATATCCCACAGTTGCTGATAAATCGCTTCCTTCGCCTCGCTCGGAAGTTTGTTGAAAGCACGCGAATGGATCAGGTAGCTGCAAGGATAGCGGAAGAGGCGGGTCTTGAGGTCGAGTTGGTGAAGAGATCGCCCTTTGGTGTCGTGCGGGCCGCGGCCGGTGAACTCCTCGGCGAACGGGGAGGAGCCCTTGATCGGGTCGGTCAGACTGATCTCGTCTTCGAACAGGAGGTAACGGACGACGTCGTCGCAGGCGCTCCGGATCCGGGAGCGTGCGCTGGGGGATTGCTGGTCGGCGGGTTGCCCGAGGGCCTTGTTGAACTCGGATTCGTAATGCAGGGCCATCCGGGTCTCCAGGTTGGCCCGGGCGAGCCGGTTGAGCATGCCCACCTGATGCTCGAGAACCATCAACGCCACGATATCGCTATGAGGAGTTGGATAGACCGAGGTGGTGAACCGGTCCTTCAAGTCGGTCACGTTGACCCCTTCAGAGTTCTCGAGCGTATCCGGCCCCTTCGAGCCTTCGCAGAGTAAATTTCCCATATGCTGCTGCTGGCCGCTCGTCCCGGTTACGTACCACCCACCCCAGCGCTCGACCAGCGGGCTGGTGTGGTCGGTTCGGTAGGAGCCGCTGGACAGCAACGGGTTCCCTTCTCGGTCCGTGAACAGTGAGCGGACCAGATGCCCCGGCAGGCCTCGCGTGGAGGATGAGCTATGGCAGATTAGGCACGACTCGGTCTGCCTGGTCAGGACCGGCCGCGATTCTCGGGTTTGATCCAAGGTATAGAAGGCCGTTCCGAGAGCGTCGTCGGGGGTGGAGATCTCGATCACCTCGCCCCGATAGCAAAACCCCACCATCACATCATCATTAAAGTAAATGGCGCGTGGGGTTTTGGGATTGATCCGGTCGCGCTGAAGGCTCGTCTTGGAGAAGACCAGCATCTGGGACGAGGTCGGAATCTTCAGCTCGCGGAGCAAGGCTTCCAGGTACCCATGCTCCGACTCGAACTCCAACTTGGCTTCCCCCGACCTCAACTTCTTCTGCAAGTCGGAGATCGCGTTCTTCGGCCTGGCGGTGCTGTACTGGATCGGTTCGCGCTCGATGTCCTGGCCAAGGCCCGAGGAAGGGGTTACGGCCTCCACCAACAGGATCAGGCAGAGGAGCGGGAAACCCATTCGGACCTTCGCTAGAGCGCTCCTGGCCATGATGGAGCGGATGGCCGCTGTTCGCGTCGCGTCATGAGTCGTCATCACGATCCGCCTCGTGGAGGAATGCACGAATAAGGTAGGGCGGCTCGACCTCGCTTCCAATCCATTAACCAGATCGGGCCGCATCAAGGGAAAGCCAGGCAGCTTTCCCTCGGGAAGGTCTCGCATTTAAAGTGGCATGCTAAATCCATATTATGGGTTGGTCCGTCGCTCGTCAAGCGGATATTCAGGGGCTTGTCCACCGAGAGGGGGAGCAAATGATCCCATCGCTTCGCCACAGTGAGCGCTCTGGACTCGACTGAGCGCAAAGCCTTCGCGAGGGAAGTCTTCACGAGTCCCAGGGGTTTACGATCCGGGCACCTGTCCCTTGGAAGTCTTTCTCGTTTCGTGTCATCACGTGAAGCCGGTGGACTATCGCCGTCGAGGCGATGAGGCCGTCGGTGGGAGCGACGACTAACCCCTTCTTGCGTGCTTGTGCCGTCACTTCGCCCCACATTCGGGCGATCTCAACGGTGACGGGGAGGATGCGTCCCGTGAATCCGTTCTCGAGTGCGGCGAGCCACGTCGCTAACTCGTTCCGCTTCTTTCCCGCTGCTAGGAGGACGATCCCTTTGGCAAGTTCGCCGACCGAGAGTACGCTTAAAAAGAGCTTCTCGTCAGGAACCGCTCTTACCGCCGCGACTACGGCCGCATCGGGTTTGGGCTTCTTCAACTCGGCGATTGCGCAGGTGTCGAGGAGCACTTTCACAGTTCGACGCCCCGCATGGGCGTTTTATCGCGTTCAAGGTCGAGCCCTTCGAGTGAGGGGCCGCTCATCAGGAAGTCCTTGAAACTTTGCCGCTTGCCGGTCAACTCCGCATACTCGGTGGCCGAAATAAGCACGACCACATCGTTTCGTCGCGTGATGGTCTGTGGCCCCTCGGTAAGGGCGAGGTTTACAACCTCGGACAACTTATTCTTCGCCTCGGCGAGATTCCAAGTCATCGTAATCTCCTTGATAGCTAGCTACTCTAGCTATTGTGTCGAGTAGAGGTCGATTTGGCAAGGGTGAGACGCCGCGCGGCAAACCGACGGGCTTGTTCACCGAGAGAGGAAAGAGTCGAGTAAGGACTTTATCTGGAAAACGTCGAGTCTTTATCAGTAATTCGGGGCGTCGATGCCTGGGGGAAAGCCATAGCGGGTCGTCCGCCAGACGGCGTCGGCTGGCTGATCGTTGAGATCGGCGTCCAACTCGGCGCGAAGGCTCCGCCACGGTTGCCAGGCGACCAGGTTCCAGCGACGTTGCCGTCTCGCATGATATTCGGCCTGATGACGGTATTGGGGCTCGCGTTCGGCGATGACGCTGTAAAATGGGCCGTCCGCATCCGGAGACCTGAGATAGGTTTCGGTCTCGGCGAGGCATCGGAGAGAAACGTCGAGCCGCTCGGTATGCAACTCGGTCATGTACCGGCAGACTTTCCAATGGGATGGAGCTCGCTCGACGTATGGAGCCGCATTGAGGGCCAATCCGAACATGAAGGCAAGTTGCAGCATGGGCTTTCCCTCCTCCCTGGTTGGGAGGGTACGTTACCCGTTTTACCCACCATGGGCAAGATGCGCTGATAGCCCTGCGAGGCGATACTGACAGGACAGGCGTTGTGGGAAAAGAGACTTATCAGGACAAGCTTCGTGCACTCTATTGCCATGCCCATTCACGAAGCCTTGAAACGAGCCAATCTCTCGATAGACTATTCGACATGGATCGATATTTTGCCCCACTCCAGGATAGGCGTGAACCGTTGCAATTCGTGAGTCCAGCCTGCCAGGATTGAGTAACGATCTGTTAAGAAATGGCTGAAGTTGGGAGAGTCTCTGATGGTTACAGACCCAGATGTGGTTCGTTTCGTCGAGCTTTTTCTTCAATCACGCTTTTATAAGAAAGCCCCGGTTGCCGTGGGCAATCGTGTCCGAAGAGAATCAGTCCGTAATCTTGCGTGGGAGATGTTGCGTGGTCCGGCGGACAAGGATGGGTTTGCCGAATGGGAACCAGTTGATAGCCCAATCGATGAAGTGATTATCGCGGGATTCGAGCGGTACCTCAATGTGAGCTTACCTCCCGCATTTAAATTGTACCTAATGTATAAGTGCTTGTTTGATTTAGATTTGTGCTTCGCGGTTCTACCGGAAATTGACCCTAGACACCCTCTGGGATGGCTGGAATGGAGCGTTAAGGCGTCGCAACGGGAGATTCTCCGCGTACGACCGTGGTATATGCCGTTTACCTATTCCAGGGCCAAAATGGGACTACTTTGTTTCGACACGCAACGACCCGATTCAGAGGGGGACTACCCCATCGTGATGGTGGAGGATTTAAATCATACCTCGTCCGATCCACGACCAGAATATGTGGAATGGCACTCCAGTTTTAAGGTCTACATTCGTTATGTTTGTGACTTTTTGGAGTGGACGAACAGTGGGAGCGATGAAACCGAACCACTCATCTACTGGATGATTCGGAAGGGTCGGCCTGTTCCATCCGAGGTGCCATATTGCCAGCCGTGGTTCCGTATTCCTGACTCCCAATGAGGGCTGTTGGAGGAGAGAGTTTGGACGGCCGTTTGCGGGACGAAATGCTGAATGTTTATAAGTAATTTTGTGAAATAGTATAATGAATATGTGGGTAAATGCGAGGATTAGCCATGGAAATGCAGATCCCAGATGGCCACTACGGGGCATCAACGGAAGCCATTCGACGCATCATAAGGCTGGTCGAAAATAAGGTTGGCCACTTCGAGGCGGATCCACGATCCAAGAGCGTCGTGGAGCGTTTATCGATCGAGCATCTTTTAAAACTTCAGAACGTTGGGCTTGTTTTGCCAGAAGCCGCTGAGATTCGATTCCTTGAGGGCGATTGGCAACTACTTCACCAGGATCTTCGGGGAGACGACCCCTATGAGCCATGGGGTCTTCGCTGGAAAGAGCCACAGTCGACAATTGGTGATTTATGCCGTGTAATGTTCAAACAAATCGAATCGGATGAAAATGCAAGGTCGCTCTTGCTTCCTCCGCTTTGGCCATTTACCGGAAGAGCGAATGTTTGCGGATTGACGTTCGTTATGACTGGAGGAAATGCTATTATGCTTAAGTATGTTAAAACGATTCAATATAAATCGAGGGACTGGACAACGGCTTGGGGACTGGTATGTCAGTGCGAATCGCACATTTGGGATGCGCTCGCGTGGGAAATCTGCCCTGGCTTCCGAGAATTACCCAACCCGTTCCTGCCGCTCGTTGAAATCTATGCGCTTGGATATTATCCACTTGGTTTTGAAGAAGGTTACTGTGTTTTTAGCTATATACCTTGATGCTCAAGAAATGGGCGAGGAGAGGTGAGTGGTCAGCCCCAGAGACGAGTCGAGGGCGGCTTTCGGAACGCCCTATTCGATCACTGGCTTGACCGCCTTTAGGATTTGTTGTGATTGATCAATCATTGAGAGAGGGATCTCCGACATCTGTTCGAGACGCTCCTTGGACAGAGCGATAGGCCCCGGTACAATCGATGGGCGATGACCGAAGGGTTCCGGGGAGGCTCCGCCAATGGCGTGGTCGGTGAATGCGTTGGTGGCCGGCTTGCCGATTTTCTGGGCGCAGGGAGCGGTGAGTGGTGAGCGGTCGTTGTCGTTGCTGGCCTTGCGGCGTTGGTATTCGAGCCTGACTTTAACTTCGGGAGAGCCATCGCCGAGCTGGTTCGCGATTTGGCCGCTGGCGTTGGGCCTGGTGGGGCTGCTTGGAGCGGCGAGTTGGTTTCAAGGTCCGAAGCAAACCATCAGTCAGTTCTTCGACCTGGTGGGGCACGTTCGACTCATGGAGTCGGCTGTTCAACGCCTGTGGCGCTCGGGTCGGCTGCTCGCGGTGATCATCGGGTTTACAGTGCTGTCCTGGACGTTGGGGCAGATGCTGACCTTCGCGATGGTGGGGGGCCGGGAGGACTTGCTCGCGCTCAACCGTTCGAGAAGCCTGACCGAACTGGTTCTGGAGCATGGCCTGTTCGCGGCCCTAACGCCGTTGCGTGACCTGGTTGGAACGGCGGATCATTTCCTGCTGCTGTGCCTCGTGGTGCTCTTGGTCTTTCGCGAGGCCTCTAATTCCTGGTCGGGAGACTACGTTCCGCTGGCCCACAGAACGCGCGTCTCCAGCCCGAGGCGCTGGTCTGGTCTGGTCTGTTTCGCGGGGGTGCTCTACCTCCTGTACCGCTGCCTGAGTCTCCTCATCGGCGAGGTTGGGCTACCGCTGGGCGGCCTGTTGTTGGTGGAGTCGGTGGTGGTTCCGGGCCTCATGCTCGTGCTCGACGGCGCCTTGCTCGGCTGGATCTTGGTCGAGCTCCGGAACGCGAGCCAGGGGGCGGGAGGGAGGAATTCCCTGGGAGTACGCCCCGCGCTCGATGTGTTTCCGGGGGCTGCACTCGCTTGCCTGGCCGCCTTGCCCGCTCGATACGTGGCCACGGCCTTCTTGCTCGTTTCGCTCGACCTGCCAACCTCGGCCGGCGATACCATGTTGGGAAGGGCGATTCGCTGGCAATTGAGTTGGGGGCTTGCCGACCTCCAAGGGATCGCCCTGGTCGTGACGGGCTTGGCTGGCTCGGCCGCCTGGAATGGGTTGACGCTTCGGCGCACCTTGCGGGGCTACACGCGGCTCCTCTCCGTGGAAGGGGGACGGGCCTTGGCTCTCACGATGTTCGCCACGCTGGCCTCGGCGCTCTGGTCGGGGCTGGCGTACTTAGTGGTCGTGCCCCTCCCCGCGCGAGCATGGGTGCTCCCCGCCGCCGACTCCTATGCCCATTACGGAACCTTGATCATTGGACTTCTTGTTCTGGCCGGGTGGGTAGAGTTGGGAGAACGGGCGCTGGCCGAGGCAACATTGGTCTCCTCGACCATCGAGGTGGAAGAACCGATTTTGGCCTAATTCCGATTCTTTCGCACAGTTGGTCTCGTTTTCGCGTACTGAGAAGTAGCACGATGAACTTTTTCGTCGTGCGAAGTCTCCGTACTCAATGGCGTGGGAACCGGACTCGGTTCGGGTTACCAGCAAGGAACTGGCTGGTGGCGGAGGTCGCCAGGGGTGGCCTGCTTCGCTTGACAGGAAAGCGATCTCGGAGTTGTAATTGGATAAGACGGCTCGGTCTTCCTCCGGATCTGTAACGCCGCGCCTGCCAAGGAGGCCCCATCGGCCGTTCTTTCGGGTGATTCGACAACCACCCGTTGGTGCTTCTCGACCCCTGACCTTGACCTTTCCCTCAACGATGACGCGTTGACAATTCGGAATAGCCTCGTTTCGAGGACTCGTCGCCCGCGCGCCTGGGCTTTCGACTCGGAAAGCGACGGATCAGGCCGCGGAAAGGTCCCTTGCCTCGCGATGCGCCCTGCTCGACGGATCTACCTTCAGGAGGGATTTCGATCATGTCCACGGGAACGGATCTGATCGCGTCGATTGCCAGTCGCCAAAACCGGGATGACTACCAGAAAAAGCACTGGCACGGCTCGTTCGCTGATTATCTCGATATCGTCCGCGAGAACCCCAAGGTGACCCGCACCGCCTATCAGCGGGTCTACGACATGATCCTCAGTCATGGGACTGAGGAGATCACCGTCAACAAAGAAAAGGTCTTTCGATACAAGTTCTTCGACGATCCCGCCTTCGGTGGGCAGGATGCGATCTTTGGGCTCGACCGGACCTTGATGAGCCTGGTCAACATTCTCAAAAGCGCGGCCCATCGCTACGGGACCGAGCGGCGCGTGCTCTTGTTGCACGGGCCCGTGGGAAGTTCCAAGAGCACCATCGCCCGCCTCCTGAAGAAGGGCCTGGAGCTCTACTCCCGAGACGACCAGGGAGCACTTTACACGTACGGCTGGCGCGTGGAGTCGCTGGACGGGGGCGAGACGTACGAAGATTGCCCCATGCACGAGGAACCGCTCCATCTGATCCCCAACGAGTTCCGGCCCGCTTTGCTGGAACAGTTCAACGGTGAGGAACGCGGTGATGACTTCCAGGTCGTCATCGAAGGGGATCTTTGCCCGTTCTGCCGCCAGACGTTCAACGAGCGGTTGGATCGCTACGATGGCGATCTCTCTCGCGTGTTGGCCGATATCAGGGTGCGCCGGCTGATCCTCTCCGAGCAGGACCGGGTCGGTATCGGCACGTTCCAGCCCAAGGACGAGAAGAACCAGGACGCCACCGAGCTGACGGGCGATATCAACTATCGCAAGATCGCCGAGTATGGCACCGAGAGCGACCCCCGCGCGTTTAATTTCGACGGCGAGTTCAATATCGCCAATCGCGGAATCATCGAGTTCATCGAGGTCTTAAAGCTCGACGTGGCCTTCCTCTACGACTTGCTGGGCGCCAGTCAGGAACACAAGATCAAGCCCAAGAAGTTCGCCCAGACCGACATCGACGAGGTGATCGTCGGACACACCAACGAACCCGAGTACAAGAAGCTTCAGTCGAACGAGTTCATGGAGGCCTTGCGCGACCGAACCGTCAAGATTGACGTGCCTTACGTCACCCGGCTGAGCGACGAGGTCCAGATTTACGAGAAGGACTACAATAGCCGGAAGGTGCGCGGCAAGACGATCGCGCCGCATACCCTGGAAGTCGCCGCGATGTGGGCGGTTCTCACTCGCCTGGAAGAACCGAAGAACGCGGGCCTGACTCTGCTCCAGAAGCTCAAGCTTTACAACGGCAAAACCCTTCCGGGCTTTACCGAAGACAATATCAAGGAGCTCCGCGAGGAGGCCGAACGCGAAGGGATGCACGGGATTAGCCCGCGCTACGTGCAAGACAAGATCTCCAATGCTCTAGTGGCTCACGCCGACGAACGTTCGGTCAACCCGTTCATGGTGCTCAACGAGCTCGAGGCGGGGCTCAAACACCACTCGCTCATCAACAATGAAGAAACCCGCAAGCATTACAAGCACCTGCTCTCCGTCGTGAAGGAAGAGTATGAAGATATCGTCAAGAACGAGGTGCAGCGCGCCATCGCCGCCGACGAGGATGCCCTGGCTCGCCTGAGTGCCAATTACATCGACAGCGTCAAGGCCTATACCCAGCACGAGAAGGTCAAGAACAAGTACACCGGGCAGACTGAGGAGCCCGATGAGCGTTTGATGCGGTCGATCGAGGAGAAGATCGACATTCCCGAGAGTCGCAAGGACGACTTCCGGCGCGAGATCATGAACTACATCGGAGCCCTCGCCCTCGACGGCAAGAAGTTCGACTACAAAACCAACGAACGCTTGCAGAAGGCCCTCGAGCTCAAGCTCTTCCAGGACCAGAAGGATACGATCAAGCTGACAAGCCTGGTCACAAGCGTCGTCGATAAGGAGACCCAGGAGAAGATCGACATCGTCAAGGGCCGGCTGATCCGGAACTACGGCTACGACGATGACTCCGCGACCGACGTCCTCAACTACGTTGCGAGTATCTACGCGCGAGGTGACGTCAAGCGGGGCTCGCACTAGTCTAGTCCCGTGCCGTGCCCTCTACGCCTCTGACCGCCAGTGTGCCGAGCCAAAGCCCAGACCAAAGGGCCGCTGGCGGAATCGGAGGTGGGTGGATCCTTTTGTAAATCGGGCCTCGCCGTCGTCAAGCAAGAGGCCGACTCAAAGGCGTGGTAAGCCCGATTTTAGAGGGCCGGGTTGGATATCGGTCTCACACCGGCCTAGAATTTGCTTGAGAAAGAGCGTTGTTGATCCTCGGTCACTTCGGTCGACATTGTTTGGTCTGGCTGCCGCGGTTCCCACTCTCGATGAGCAAGAGCTCCCCACCCCTCTTGGATCATTCCCTCATCGCCAGTTACTGATCTTTGCCATGTGAAACGCAGTCGGGATGAGTCCCGAAGACGCGAAACTTCGCGCTTTCGTGGGGGTATTTGAGAACACGAGGACCGGTCGGAGCATCGAATTGAATTGAATTGAACTGAACTGAGCCGAACCAGAATGGGATGGGATCGAGGTTGAGTTGGGACGTGGCGGAAGAAACGAGCATCTCCAAACCCAATCCAAGGCCATGAGCGGCTTGCGTGGTCTCTTCTGCCCGACGGTGAGGCAGACGGGGCAGGTCGGGGCTGTTCCACAACGGCGAGGGGTCAACAGCCGTGGTGCGAAAAATCGAACGTGACGCGAATCGATTCAAGCAGATCGTCCGGGGCAAGATAAAGACCGACCTGCGAAAGTACATCACCCACGGCGAGATGATTGGTAAGACCGGTGGGGAGTACGTCTCGATCCCCTTGCCCCAGATTGATATTCCCGAATTCCGTTATGGAACGAAAAACAGCGGAGGCGTCGGCCAGGGGCCGGGGGATGTCGGTACGCCCATCGGCCGGGCCGGCGACGACGAGGCGGGGGCGGGAGAGGCGGGGGATGCCCCCGGGCATCATATCCTTGAGGTGGAGCTGACCCTCAATGAACTGGCCGAGATCCTCGGTGAAGGGTTGGCCCTCCCGCGCATTCAGCCCAAGGGACGCGCCAACATTATCGAGGATAAGGACAAATACACGGGGATCCGCCAGGCTGGCCCGGAAAGCCTGCGGCACTTCAAACGCACCTATAAAAAGGCGTTGAAGCGGCAGATCGCCTCGAATACCTACAACGCGGACGACCCCATCGTCATCCCCGTGCGTGAGGACAAGCTCTATCGGTCGTGGAACCCGGTCCCGCTGCCGCATTCCAACGCGGTGGTCTTCTACCTGATGGATGTCTCGGGTTCAATGACCGACGACCAGAAGGAGATCGTTCGGATCGAGGCGTTTTGGATCGATACCTGGCTGAAGAGCCAGTACGACGGTGTGACCACGCGTTACATCATTCACGACGCCATGGCGAAGGAGGTGGATCAGCATACATTTTACCACACGAGGGAGAGCGGAGGCACCCGTATTAGCTCGGCCTATAACCTGGCCAACCGGATTATCGACGCCGAGCATCCGCCCGCCGACTGGAACATTTACGTGCTCCACTTCTCCGATGGAGATAACTGGGGGGAAGATAACCGGCAGTGCATCAGTTTGCTGCGCGACCAGATCTTGCCCAAGAGCAACCTCTTCGGCTATGGCCAGGTCGAGAGCCCGTATGGCTCGGGTGAGTTTTATCGCGAGTTGGAAGAGGCCTTCGAGGATGAGCCGAACCTGGCCCTATCCGAAATTCGTAATAAGGATGGGATCTTTGAATCGATCAAGGTGTTTCTTGGTCGAGGGCGATAATCGTTTACAGGTCCGGCACGGGTTACCAACACGTTTTTTTGTTTCCTTTCGAAGTGGAAGAGGCTCTTTTTCAATGGCGTCGTTTCGTATTCCTTACCCGGCCGACCCCGAAACCAGACAGACTTTGTTCAAACGGGCGGCCGCGGCGATGGCGAGGTATGGGCGGTATGAGGGGACACCGGATCGAGGCCTCTTCGAGGGAAAGATCCCGCTCGGCTCATTCGCGGGGAGTTATCGGTTCTTGCCCGACACGAATGAGCTCGAGGTGGAATTGACTCAGAAACCGTGGCTCGTTAGCACTCAGATGCTCGAGCGAGAAATGCGCAAGATGCTGGCCCAGGGCGGGGTTTGATCGGGACGCGAGGCTCAGGACCACTTTACGGGAAGTGGTGGGTGGTGGAGGGAAGAGCAGCGTCTCGGCGGTCGTCCGTTGTTGCGGTGGGCCCGTTCGCCAGGTTCGGAGGCAAGCCATGTCGATCATGAGCAGCGAGCATAACCTCCCCGCGGATCTACGCGAGCTCCAGGTGGAGACCGAAGAGCACGCCCGAACGTACGGGCTCGATTTTTACGACACGATCTTCGAGGTGCTCGACTACGACGAGCTCTCCGAGATCGCCGCGCTTGGCGGATTCCCCACCCGCTATCCGCATTGGCGGTTTGGCATGGAGTACCAGCAGCTCTCCAAGGGCTACCGGTACGGCCTCCAGAAAATTTATGAGATGGTCATCAACAATGACCCGTGCTACGCCTATCTATTGCGCTGTAACCAATGGGTTGATCAAAAACTCGTCATGGCTCATGTTTATGGGCATAACGACTTTTTCAAGAACAATATTTGGTTCAGCCGCACGAACCGGAAGATGATGGACGAGACGGCCAACCACGGCAGCCGCATCCGCTCTTACATGGAACGGCACGGCGAGGACGTGGTGGAGAGTTTTATTGATAGCTGTCTCTCGCTCGAAAACCTGATCGATCTCCACTCTCCGTTCATCAAGCGGCGCGGCGAGCACGACCGGTACGACTTCCGAGGCGCGGATGCCGAAGAGCAGAGCGCGCCTTCGAAGTTTCAGAGCAAGGATTACATGGATGCGTTCGTCAACCCGCCCGAGGTATTGAAGGAGCAGGCCCGCAAGCGTGACGAGGAACGCGAAGCGCCCGTGCGGACCCCCGAACGGCCCGAACGCGACGTGTTGCTTTTCCTGCTGGAACATGCGCCCTTGAACGCCTGGCAGCGCGACGTGCTCGATATCATTCGGCAAGAGGCCTACTATTTTGCCCCACAGGGGCAAACCAAGATCATGAACGAGGGGTGGGCGTCGTACTGGCACTCGACCATCATGACCACCCGGACTCTGAAGCCCTCGGAAGTGGTGGACTATGCCGACCACCATTCCGGTACCATGGCCACGCAACCGGGCCGACTCAACCCGTACAAGCTTGGGATCGAGCTGTTCCGTGACATCGAAGAACGTTGGAACAAGGGGCAGTTCGGGCCCGAGTACGACGAGTGCGACAACTACGAGGAACGCCGGCGCTGGGATAAGCAACTGGGGCTGGGGCGCGAGAAGATCTTCGAGGTACGCAAGATTCATAACGACGTGACATTTGTTGACACGTTTCTCACGCCGGATTTTTGCCGACGGTATAAGCTGTTCAGTTTTAGACACAATGAACAGAACGAAACGTATGAGATTGAAAGTCGTGAGTTCAAGAAGATCAAGGATCGTTTGTTGTTCGGCCTGACCAACTTTGGGCAGCCGATCATTCGGGTGAGTGATAGCAATTTTCGGAACCGTGGAGAGCTCTACTTACAACACGAGCATTTCGGGATCGACCTAAAGCTGGACCATTCCCAGGATACCTTACGGCACCTGAACCGGCTTTGGACACGTCCGGTCCATATTGAGACGGTCGTGGACGGTCGACCGACTGTGCTGACATTTGACGGGACGGATCACTCGATCCGCCCGATTGGAGGAACGAGCCATGAGTCTGAGCCAAAAGATCGCCGCCGCGCTTGATGCGCGTCCTGACCTCGGCGCTCTGCCGTGCCGCGTCACGGCGGAGGATCAGAGGAACCGCTTGACGCTCGACCTGACGGCCTTCGGTGGCGTTGGGATGGCCTTCAATAGTCTCGAGTTCAATACCCATTCCCAGGAAGAGTGGTCATCGCAAGACCTTCAGGCCTGGGCCGACCGTATTACCTCGCGCGTGACTTATCTGATGGAACCCCTGGTTGTGATCGAGCATGACCAGGCCGGGGGCGAAATCGAGATCAGGAGCAAGCAGCCGACCGCTCGAGGCGACCGGCGAGCCTATTACCAACTGCGGCTCAATCGACAAGGGAGCCTGTCCCTGGCCCGCTTGGAATTCAACCATGACCAACGCAAACGCATGCCCGCCCCCTGCCAGGTGACGCGGGAGGTGCTCGAACGCCTGACCGACGACCTGGTTGAAAGCGTCAACTGAGTGGGTAACCCTCGCCTTGTTGTTGACCTAACCACGGTGAAACGAAACCGCCCGCGCCTCGTCGAACGTGTTCGGCGAGGCGCGGGCGGCACGCTTTTCTGGTTCTGAATCCCGGTGGCGGCCCTGCTCGGAGAAGGAAAATCCGCTAGCTGGGTGAGGCGAGGTCTTTCCATTTCTCTATCTCACCCCATCCCACCCCACTCGGCTCAGGTTAGCCCAGGGCGTTCCGGAAGGCCTTCAACGTCGGTTCCTGGAACCTGTGATCGTAGACCGAGAACACCACGCGATCAAAATGGGCGAGCCAGGGACCATGCCACAAATGAGCGGCGAAGGCGCGGGCGACTTGGTCTGGGTCGTTCATGAAGACGCCGCACCCCCAGGCCCCCAGGACGATTCGCCGGCAGCCGACTGACGCGGCGAGCGCCAGGATGAACTCCGACCTCCCGAGAAGGGCCGCGCAGGAAAAATCCCAGCCTGCTCCCGGTGGTTGGTGGGAGGAGAGCTGGGAAATTCAAAAGGACAACGGACCGGATCAGGCGGCGGCCGACTCCGGCTCGTCGTCGGAGTGGACCAGGGTGTGCATCTCGAGCCGTTTGAAGGTCTCTTGCGTGACCTCGAACGGTTCTTCGTTCAGATCCCAGATCGCCTCGATGACCTCGTCCACGTCGCGGTCGGGCTCCTCCCAGGTCACGATGAAGGTCGCTTCATCCTGGACCAGGACATCGAAGCCCTGATCGACGAGATAACCTTCGATCTCGTCCCGATGCTCCGCGCTCGCGTGGAAGGTCCAGCGAATCAGGTCCAAGGCGTTCGTGTCTTGCTCCTGGCTCATCGGTCGGTCTCCTCCCTGAATGAAAAGGGGAGGAACCCGTAACCCGATCGGGCTCCCCCTTCCCTTTGAGTTCCTCTCTCCAATCCATCGGCAAAAGCCCAGGGCCAAGTCGACACCCGTTCCTTGGGATCTCAGTAACCCCCCCGCAACTCCGGTAAGAGCCCCAGAACTTCGCCAGGGGATTGAAAAACCGGACCGATGGAGGGAGCCGAGGTTTTCCGGCCAACACCCCTCCCCCCCAACACGCACTTGGCCTTAAGACGAGCGATCGCCAGCCAACCCGTCAGATGACGGGCTCGTCGTCATTCGCCATCTCCACGAGCAGCGAGGCGACCAACCACTCGAGCGGGACCGCAAGCTGGTCGGACTCGGCGCGGAGACGGTCGTAAAGCTTCGGCGAGAGCGTAACCGAAAGTCCCAGATCAAATGTGTTCATGATCGATCCCTGGACAAACGCCAATGGGAGGATTCGGGTGGGAACGAACGCCGTTCTCCAATCGAGAACGTAGTATATCAATCTGGACAAAATGAACTAAATGGGCAAGTCGGGAAAATTAAAAAGATTAGGTCGTCCTGTGCTTGTCTTGCTGAATACGGCGAAGTCGCGGGTAATGAGGGTGCCACCAGCGTGAGTCAACCTGGCGGGTGAGGTCGGTTGACGGGGCGAGCCTGGTAAGGTCTTGCCGAAGGGCTTCCCGCGCGACGGCCAGGGCAATGGTTCGGCTGACCTGGGTGATCTGTTCGAGTGGGGGAAAGAGCGAACCGCCGACCTCTGCCTGGGCGGGGGCCGCGCCGGCGAGGGCTCGGGCCGCGGCGAGGAACAACTCGTCGGTCACGCGCGTGGTTTGCGAGGCGATGACGCCTTGCCCGAGTCCCGGGAAGATGTACGCATTATTGCATTGGCCAATGATATGAACCTTCCCCTGGTACGCGACGGCGGGGAAGGGGCTGCCCGTGGCGACAAGCGCTCGTCCTTCGGTCCAGGCGATCAGGTCGGCGGGAGCTGCCTCGCACCGGGAGTTGGGGTTGGAGAGGGGGAAGATGGCGGGCCGTTCCACGTGCCTGGCCATTTCCTGAACCAACTCCCTGGTGAAGGTGCCCGGCGTGCCCGAGACGCCGATCAAGGTGGTGGGATGGACCTGTCGGACCACCTCGTCGAGGAGAATGCCTCGGCCGGATTCACTGGTCCAGCCTTCAACCGACGCGAGGGGACGGGCGTAGGGAACCTGGGAGGGGAGAAGGCCGGTCATACCCGAGTGGAGCAAACCCGGGCGGTCAACTAGCCAGATCCGTTCGGCCGACTCGCCCGGCGTAAGCCCTTCGGCAATCAAGGCACGCGTGATTTGGTCGGCGATGCCGGTCCCGGCGGAGCCCGCTCCCAGGATGACGACGCGCTGATCTTTCAAGGGAATGCCCGATGCGCGGCTGGCCGCCAGGATCGCCGCGAGACTGACCGCGGCGGTCCCCTGGATATCGTCGTTGAACGAGCAGATTCGGTTGCGATACCGTTCGAGCAGTCGGCGGGCGTTGGGCAAGGCGAAGTCTTCCCACTGGAGCAAGGTGCCGGGCAGGACCCGGTTCACCGAATCAACGAACCGCTCAATGAAGTCGTCATACTGGTCTCCGCGCACCCGAGGGTGCCGCGCACCGAGGTAGAGGGGATCGGCCAGGGCCTCCTCGTTGTCGGTTCCGGCGTCGAGAAAGATCGGCAAGGTTCGGGCTGGGTGGACGCCGCCGCACAAGGTATAGAGCGCGAGCTTTCCCACGGGAATGCCCATGCCGCCAACTCCAAGATCCCCCAGGCCAAGGATCCGCTCGCCGTCGGTCACCACGATCACATCCACGTCGCGGTAAGGACGATTCTCAAGAATGGTGTCGATCTCATGGCGATGTTCATAAGAAAGGAACAGGCCGCGTGGTTTGCGGTAGATCTTGCTGAAGTGCTGGCAGGCTTCGCCGACCACCGGCGTATAGATCAGCGGCATCATCTCGGCGATGTGGTCCGACATCAAACGATAGAAGAGCACCTCATTGCGGTCCTGAAGGTCGCGCAGATAGATGTGCTGCTGAAGCTCGGTGCGCTTCTGCTGAAAATCGCGGTAACGTCTTTCTAACTGTTCATCAATGGAACCAACATGAGGGGGCAAGACTCCGAGCAGTCCGAACGCCGCGCGTTCTTCCTCCGGAAAGGCGCTTCCCTTGTTGAACATCGGGCAATCCAGGAGTGCCAGGGCCGCCAGCGAGAGTTCCACGGTCTCCACCCCGGTTTCAGGGTCGGCTTGCGTTCGGAAATCGAGCATGTGCGTCTTCCCTCTTTTTGGTCGGCCGCCTCAGCCAGTCACTCGAGCGTCCGTGGCTCCGCCGTGGTTCCGTTCCGCTCCGCTCCGTCGCGGCCCCTTGGTCTCATGTTTCGATTCGCTCCCTCCAACTCCAGCCGCGCCTTCGCACAATCGTGGAGCAACATGCGAAGGATCAATAGGGAACGACAAGGCGGTCGTTCCGTCTTCCTTCGGCGTTCGATTGTGTGAATCTTGATTGTCAAGCCCTTTTCTCGGGGTGTGCGGGCTGTATAATCTCAGGTGAGCAGGCACGACTCGCATCATCGATCCACCTCTTTTGAATCCCCAACTTGCTGCGTGCCCCTCTCGACCTTGAGAACCGCTCGAGCCCCGATCGGCATCTTCTTTTGCCGGCGAGGCCCGACCATGGACGGCTTTGGCTGGGTCGCTCCGTACTTGCAAGTTCACCCGTCGCCGCACTCCCTTTTGAGGTCACCTCCGGGTGTTGAACGGTTCCAGGTTTCACTCCTGGGTTTCGGGTTCTCCGCCCGAGCAGGAGTGCTGACAATCCGAACTCCAAGGGGTCTTCAGGGGCCGAGGATACGGCCCGACTCCACGTGAGGTTATCAACATGTTTGGCGGACGTGGGATGTTCGTTTGCCTTACGCTGTCCCTGGTCGGGTTAAGTGGTTGCGCCGGGGCAGGCTCGGTTCGCTATGTCTATCAGGATGGGCAATCCGGGGTGATCGGGATGCCCGCCAATACGTCGAGCTGGCCGACCTATTATCGTAAGCACGCCGATAAGCTGATGAAAAAGCATTTTCCCGAGGGTTACGAGATCGTTCGGGCCGAGGAAGTTGTGGAAGGCTCGAGGACCTTGACGGTTCAGGGGTCGGCGGCGGCCGAGATCCAGCCGAGCGCATCGAGCAACCTCGTGGCGCTGGGAAAGCTGGGGGGGACCAGGTCACACAGTCAGTCAGACCTGCTGAAAATCAAGGAGTGCCGTATTCTTTATCGAAAAGGGGGGCCGATCGACCCCGAGGGCCAGGCCGAGCTCGATCGGCGCGCACTCTGGACGCCCGAGCCCTATGTCGATCCGAATGCGCTGGACCGGAAGCTGGCTAAGAAGAAGCTGGAATCCGCGGATGCGGTCGTCGCCAAGGAAGACGCGGCCTCATCAACTCAATCCCAATCCACGTCTGCGAAGCTGGCCACTCAACCGCCCCCCAAGGCGGCCGAGCCATCCAGGGACGCGGCCGCTGACCTTGAGCTTGCCACGAAGTCGAAATCCGAGCCGTCCTCATCGGGCTCCACGTCATCATCGAAGTCCACGCATGCTTCCTCGTCCGAGAGCCAACTGATCGAGGCGGCCCGCCGACTCGCGAACGACTGACAGACTAAGGAAACGCTAACATGTTTTGGTGATTCTATCCGTCGCTGACGCTTTCGACTCTGTTCGTCTTGCTTGACTGTCAGAGGCGGAAGCGTGAGCGACGCTCTTCTTTACCAGTTCCGGCGATTCTATCCGTCGCTGACGCTTCCGGCTCTGTTCGTCTTGCTTGACTGTCAGAGGCGGAAGCGTGAGCGACGCTCTTCTTTCTTTACCAGTTCCGGCGATCCTCCGTCGCTGACGCTTCCGGCTCTGTAAGACAAATGCCCTGTTTTTCAGAGGCGGAAGCGTGAGCGACGCTCTTCTTTCTTTACCAGTTCCGGCGATCCTCCGTCGCTGACGCTTCCGGCTCTGTAAGACAAATGCCTGTCTGAACGACGGTCCACACTTCCCATGGAATTCTTCGTCCCCGTCACTCTTAAGCAGCCATTGTTTTCGAGAAAGTTGTTGACACGAATTTTGTTGCTCTATAATTTGTCCAGACAGCCATTTGCTATTCAATTAACAAAGGAGAGGGAGACGAGATGGGGCGTTCGCCGCTTCAGGACGAGGTGAAGAAGAGGAACCCGTTCGAGGCTCCGGAGCAGGAGGTGGCGTTGAACCTGGTCAAGACCAGCGACCATCTTCAAGCGGCGTTCACCCGGTTGTTCAAGGAGTACCGGATCAGTGGCGCCCAGTACAACGTGCTTCGGATCTTGCGCGGGGCGGGAACCGAGCTCCCTTGCCAGGAGATTTCCAGCCGGATGATCTCGCACTTGCCGGATATTACCCGGCTAGTGGACCGCCTGGAGTTAGCGGGTTTCGTCTCGCGGTGCCGAACCCAGGAGGACCGCCGCCTCGTGCTCGTTCAAATTACCGAGCAAGGCTTGGCGCTCCTGGCGAAGCTGGATGATCCCGTGCTGGAACTGCATCGAAAACAGCTCGGGCACCTCACCGCCGAGGAAAAGGCCGAGCTCAACCGGTTGCTCGTCAAGGCGAGGCGACCGCGACAGGAATCACCCTGACGCATTCCCGGCGGAAACGCATCTGCGTTAGCGCACCTGGTCGAGGATACCATGTTCAAAGGGGTGGATGGACCGGTTCGTCGAGATCGGTCGCCATCCGATTTGGCCCGGGTCTTGGAGGCCTGGGCCGAGGATGCAAAGCGTGGGTTGGATCGATTTGTTTTGTTTCGTTTCCATGTCCAAGATTAAGAGGAAATGACGTGATGTCAGCTCGCAAACTGCTGGGCCTGTCGGCGTTGATGATGGGCGTGCTCGTGTCGATTGGCCAGGCTCGCCCGGCGTTCGCCCAGGCGTACGCGGTGGACTCGGTTCATTCCAGCGTGATCTTCCGGATCAAGCACATGGGAGTGAGCTATTCCTACGGCCGATTCAACGACATAAGCGGCCAGATCGGGATTGAAGACGCCGACCCTTCCAAGGGAATCGTGGACGTAACGATCAAGACCGCGAGCCTCGACACGGGAAACGCCGCCCGGGATGGACACCTGAAGAACGCCGACTTCTTCAACGCCGCTCAGTACAAGACGATCAACTTCAAGAGCACTTCGATTGCCAAGGAGGCAACCCCGGGCACCTTCAAGGTCACGGGCAACCTCACCTTGCACGGCGTCACCCAGCCGATCACCGTCACGCTCACCCGGACCGGCACGGGCAAGGATCCGAAGGGGCGAGCCCTGGTCGGTTATGAAGGGGAGTTCTCGATCAAGCGGTCCGCGTTCAAGATGGACAAGATGCTGACGGGAGCGAGTGACGACGTCCGCCTGATCGTCAGTATCGAGGCGGCCCGCTAAGCCTCTCGCTCTTGTGCTTGCGTGATTCGGCTTCCGCCCGCGAATCGACCCTTGCTTCCCTCTCCATCCTGAGCCGGAGCAATCGTTCGAATCGCGGGCATTCTTGTTGTTTTGACTTATTTATCAAACCATTTGGAATGGAATCGGCTTGTGGATCGAGGGGTGGGACGATGGAAGGCATGTGGAACGTTGTGATTTATGGAGGAGTGGTCCCTGTCGCGGTGACGGCCCTGGTGTTGCTGGGGATCTGGTGGGGGGGCCGTCGCCTGTCGCCCGCGACCCGAATGGGGGTTGCGGTCGGCTCGGCCCTGGGCGTGGGGGACCTGGCGGGCCACTTCGGAATCGCATGGCCGGGCTGGCCCCCCACCGACGTGACTGACCGCGTTCCTTTCCTCGTAATGGCCGGACTTCTCGCCGCCTGGCTCAACGCCGTGCGACCCGGCAAGTGGTTTGACGCCTGGATCATCCGTGTCGTGTTTAGCCTGACGACCGCGCTGGTGATCGTGGAGCCGGTCTTTTCCGATGCCTGGAAGGTCCCCGCAACCTGGGGGATCCTCAGTGCGCTGGTCGCCGTGATGGTCCTGGCCTGGTTCAATCTCGACGCGGTCGCTGCCCGCCAATCGGGGGCTCCCCTGTTTCTCCCCATCGTCCTCCTGGCGCTTGGCACCAGCGCAACGCTGGCGATCTCGGGTGTCGCGGTCCAGGGGATGCTGGCCGGTGTGCTCGCGGCCTCCCTGGTTGGAGCCTGGTTGTTGACCACCTGGCACATTCCCTCTCTGACGTTGGCCCGAGGCGGCACCTCCATCGTCGTGGTCGCTTTATCGAGCCTCTTGCTGGTCGGCCATTTCTACGCCAACGTGCCTACCACCAGCCTTGTCCTGCTCGCGGCCAGTCCTCTGGCCCTCTGGGCCGCGGAGTTCAAGACTTTCAAGGGACGAGCCCCCTGGCTCCGTACCCTCGTTTCCTCCGTCGCGATCCTGATCCCCATCGGCCTGGCCATTGGCTTTGCCGTCGCCGCCATGCCCGAGGAAACCTATTATTATTAAAATGCTATCGAGTGAATGCGTAAATTAGTTTTTATGTTTTTTCTGCAAGCCCGAAGCACCAGCGAGTGAATGGGTTTAATCTCTACAAGCCCGAAGCGCCAGCGAGTGAATCTCTTTGATTTGCAACAGATATAAGCTTCTGACAGTCGATCATTTTTTTGTGGCCCATGCTCGGTTTGTGC
>Ga0182745_1001176_pt1 | contig 25724 bp, 20 predicted proteins | sample eDN3rd30CKraftBY_FD_128523 | JGI IMG/M metagenome (GOLD analysis project Ga0182745, IMG submission 128523) | Enriched backyard soil microbial communities from Emeryville, California, USA - eDNA 3rd pass 30_C Kraft BY (version 2) (version 2) | ecosystem: Environmental > Terrestrial > Soil >... | reverse complement strand
TTCTTCGCCAATGAAATTTTCGTTAATCTATCGATTTGGCACGCTCTCGCATCAACCTTGACCAGTTTATGACCGCTCAAATCTATCTCCAAATGGCCAGTGCGATCTTGACCGGGCTGGCCTTGCTGATTTCCCTTGGCCTGGGGAATCCCGTTCGCCAGACCTCATTGACTGAAGCCTGGACATGGGGCCTGGCAGCACAGGTCAGTTGGCTGGTCTCGTGTAGTGTCAACGCATTTGCCAGTGCCGGGTCGCCACTGCTGGATCAACTCTGGTTGTGGACGGCCATTCTGACGTTGTGCCCGTTGATTGCGGCCCTGGGAGCCCGCCGGCCGGCCAGTCGTGTGTGGAACTGGTTTATTATTCTGCCGTTGATGGCAGTTTTAGGCTGGCCGGGATTTACCGTCATTTGTGCCTGGCCGGAACTGGCCACGCTGCGAATTCAAGCTCCCGCCTGTGTCGGGTTTGCACTGGTGACGGTGATGGGAGCAGGGAACTATATGGGCACTCGCTTCACCACACCGGCCGTTCTGGCCGTTCTGGCCGTTCTACTGGCGTTGCTACCCTTAACAACATTCCTGCAGTTGGATCAGGGGTCGATCCAGGTTGTCCGTGCTGCTGCAGGAATTGTCTTTTCGGGCGCGGTTGTCTGTGCCATCCGACAAGGGCTGCGGGCCGGTCTGGAAGAATCGCGATTTGACCGGCTCTGGTTCGATTTTCGCGACACCTTCGGCATTGTCTGGTCCATCCGGATTCAGGACCGCTTGAATTTGACCGCCGAAAAAGAGAATTGGCAAACGCGACTCGGGCCCCATGGATTCGAATGGGAACTGAAGACTTCACTGGAGCAGAGGAAGTCGACCCAAGACAGGATGGAACACGCACTTCGTTGGAATTTGCGGCGATTCGTCGATCCAGAATGGATCGACGAACGCTTGCAGTCTCCCGCTGGCGAGCAGGCTGATGAATCAGAAGTTACGAATGGGAATTAGACCAGTTTGGTCTCTCATGTGCCCGCGTCGAAAAGGTTTCACTTGATGAAAGACTGAATACCGCGAGGCAAGTACGCCACAAGATTTACAAAAACGCTCTAAAGGAATGGTGATCATGAGCAATCAGGCTCTTCATCCGACTTTCAACTGATCTCCGGCATAATGCTGGTTGAGCTTATTATACAGTGTCTTCAGCGCAATCCCCAATTCATCCGCTGTTTTGGGTTTATCTCCGTTGTGTTTCTCCATGGTCTGCAGAATGACTTCCATCTCAATCTCCTTAAGGGTCATGAGGCAGGCAAAGTTGGAGATCTGAAACGGTTTGTTATCTGCCGAGGGGCGACGTGAGACACTGGTGGGAAGATCCTCCGGACGAATCACTTTGCCATCGGAGAGGATCAGCGCATGTTCGATCGCATTCGCCAGTTCCCGAACATTTCCCGACCACTCGTGTTGCCGGAGGAGTTCGACCGTTTCCGGGGCCAGAAAATCTTCCGGAACATTGGCCCGTTTCATCTGGCGGGCCGCCAGAAAGCGGGCCAGCGCGGGAATATCTTCTTTTCGTTCCCGCAACGGAGGAAGCCGGATTTCAAATGTATTGACCCGGAAAAACAAGTCCTCACGAAACGTCCCTTCCGTGACCATGTCTTCCAGATTTCGGTTGGTGGCGCAGACCACCCGGACATCCACATGAAACGCATCGTTTTCACCAACGCGGCGGACCTCCCCTGATTCCAGAAATCGGAGGAGTTTGACCTGCATGGACTTATCGAGTTCTCCCAATTCGTCCAGAAAGAGCGTTCCGCCATTGGCGACTTCAATCAGCCCTTTGCGCGGTGTGTCGGCTCCAGTGAAAGCCCCTTTCTTGTGTCCAAAGAGTTCGCTTTCCACCAGATTCTCGGGCAAAGCACCACAATTCACCGCCACGAACGGCATTTTTGCACGCTGGCTGCTTTCATGAATACTGCGGGCCACCAGTTCTTTGCCGGTTCCGGTTTCCCCAAGAATCAGTACGCTGGAATCCGTGGGAGCGATCCGTGAAACCAGTGTTTTCACACGGTTCATGCTAGGGGTTTCACCGATCAGATCCGTTTTCCCGCGGACCTGAACAAGTTCCGTTTCCAGGGCCTGAGCCCGGTTCTGCAGCGTTCGCTTCTCTGCGACACGATTCAGAACGCTATCGATTTCGACGATCTTATATGGTTTTCGCAGAAAATCGTAAGCCCCCAATCGGAGGGCACGAATGGCATCGTCCACCCCGCCATGGCCGGTACTGATGATGATATCTGTTTCGACGCCCGACTGTTTGACGTGGTCGATGACTGCCCAGCCATCGATGTCTGGCATTTTGAGATCGACGATGATGGCATCGAAAGCGCTCTCGGCAAGGATTGCAATGGCAGCTTTTCCACCGTCCGCGATGGTGACATCGTGGCCAATTCGCTGCAATTCCTTGCCCATAACCATGCGAATGGGAGCTTCGTCATCGACGAAGAGCAACCGTAAACGCCTCGCGCCTTTGGCGCTCGGGTCGTCCATCCGTGACGACATAACGGATCCTGTGTTGCTGAGAGATTTTGAGAGACATCCCGGAGTTCAGCTCGCTGCCGCTCACCGGGGGGTGATTGCGGCACAGGTGTAACACAAGCTCGCAAACGTGTAAATTCGAGTCTGAGAAGAAGTTTGCTGTTCTCTTGTAAGGGACTTGTATGAAATATGTTATGGCATGCAGGATGCACGGAAAATTCCTTGCAAACAGGATGATGGTGACTTTCTTGCATTTTCTATTTGACCTAAGATTCCCATATTGACTTCGCGGCCCCCTCCTCCGAATACGGCTTTCGGCTGTGTCTCGACGCTCATTCCGCTGGGGGTGATGAGCCTTTCTGGCCGCCTGAAGCTGGTACAGAGGGCTGATAGAGCGTTTTTGTAAATCTTGTGGCGGACTTGCCTCGCGGCATCAGTCTTTCATCAAATGAAACCTTTTTGACGCGGGCACTTGAGAGACCAAACTGGTCTAGAGAACATGATGCAGCCTTGGACCCGTGCTTTGTCAAATCTCTTATATTCCCTGTTTCAACAAGTAAATCTCCTTGAAGACTTCTTCCTTACAATTGTTGGTGAGTGTTCGAAACGTGGCTGAAGCTCGCCTTGCGGCCACGGCCGGAGTGCATATTGTCGATATTAAAGAGCCTTCCCGGGGGTCGTTGGGGAAGGCTGATACGCACACAATTCAAAAGATCGTTACCGAGTTGAAAATGACCTTTCCATCTATGGCTGTCAGTGCAGCCTGGGGGGAACTGAATGAACTGACAGCAAAGGAAGTGGCCGTTCCTCAACTGAATTACATCAAGCTGGGCCTGGCAGGGATGCGATCTGAAGCAGCCTGGAGAGAGCGCTGGCATGTCGCGAGACAGAAATTACTGCCGGATTGTGCACGGGGAGACCGTCCTCCGGGCTGGATTGCGGTGGTCTATGTCGATGCAATGTCTGCAGATGCACCTTTGATCGATGACATCATGACAGCTGCGATTGAAACACGATGTGCCGGTGTCCTGTTTGACACTTATCAGAAATCCGGGGGAGGCCTGACCGACTTCATCTCGCTGGATGAGCTTGGGCGATGGATCGAAACGTTGCATGCAAACGGATTAATGGGAATTGCCGCAGGCAAAGTGCAACGTCAGGATTTGCGGGAGTTGGGCAGAACAGGTTGTGATGTGGTGGCGGTCCGATCGGCAGCCTGCCTGGGGAATGACCGCCATGCCAGCCTCGATCCAACAGCCATTCAAAGGCTGTTAGAGGAATGCCAGCAATAAACTCGTGCTTCGTCAACTTTGAAAAAGAGGGGAAGGTTGAAACGTAAACTCCGACAACGGAGGACGTTTCGCGATCACGGACCCGAAATCCAAGCCCTGACAAGGCACGATTACCACACGATATTGACATTGCGGCTGGCTGGACCGGGTGTATACCAGGGACGCCGATAACTGTAATAGGGAAACCGAAGATGTTCGTCTCCCGCTGGCCCGGAATAAAAAGCGGGAGGAAACGAAGGTCCGGTAGAAAAACTGTTATATTGTGGCATTTCAGAGGGTCTGTTCAGCCCCGGCTGATTGATCGGTAGGCCCGGTTCGTCTTGCCCATCTTGTTCGTACGGCAGGGAGAGTCCATTTTCTGTGAATGGACCGTAGGGAGTCAGCGGTGCTGTCTGTGGCACGACTCCATAAGGCGTATGATCAGAGGGGGCAACCTGCGTGTTTTCAGGAATAGGTTCTAAGGTTCTGGCATTTTTTGATTCCGAAGCGGGCGGAACGGGAGAGTTCAGACGGACTGCGGGAGCAGGGGGAGCTGGGATGGGAGGGGCAGGTGGCGTGGCGGGAATCGTTTCGCGCGCAGGCTCGGGGGGAATCAATAGGTCGGCAGCCATCAGCACAGAAGTACTCGCCAGGCACAGCATTCCAGCAGACAAAAAATGGGACAACATGAAAAGATCTCCTGGATTTCATGAACGCGTGACAACGTTCCAAGACTTCGAAGGTTTCTGGAGCGTTTTTGTAAATCTCGTCGCGGACTTGCCTCGCGGCATTCAATCCGTCTGATGTTCTTGACGGTATGGAGCGCGGAGAGCATTGAGCAGAGAACTTCAATCAAATTCTCAAAAATACGGACAGGTCTGGTGGAACGGTTCGGCTGTAACGGGCATGCGTGTCGGTGGCAATTTTGCGACGAAAATGGAGAGGAAACCCGCTGGGACCGCTATAAATTCCGGAGTTCGCAAGGGGAATGGACGATGAACTGAGGCGGGGTTCCAGAAATTGCCCCGGAGTCGAAATCGGGCAGAAGCCGGCCGAATCATTCCGATGAAGGAAGTCATGCCATGCAGAACGGATTCCTGGCGCTCTTGGGATTGGGGCTGTTCGCAGGGGCAGCACAGGCGCAGGATGCCAGCTTCATCCCACAGGCGACTCAAGATGTGGGCTATGGTGGGATTTATAATGGCCCTGGTTCGGTGGGCAGCAGCGAGCCATTGTTCCGTTATGACGATCAGGAACGCTGGAAACACGGCTGGATCCGGAATATGCCATATTATGAAGGGTATCATTCCTTTCGGCCGTATAATTATCATCATGTCTTCAGCCAGTCACAGACTGCCGCTGGCTGGGGGATGCCGGCCACGATGGGCTATTCTCAGCAATTCTGGCATCGTTATGAGGGGATGACAGACCTTTCGCGAGGAGACCATTCGCCGGTGGCACCTTACGTTCCTCCTCCTTCAGAGTTTGACCACTATCCGAAGCCGCTTCGTGAAGGAACATTCATGACACCCTCTCCTGCGGAAGCATTGCCGCAGAGCCCAGGGCCTGCCCGCGAGGCATTCGAAGGACAATCATCAGGTCGTTCACAATTTTCATCAGCGACCATTTTGCCCGCACAAGGAGCAGTTTTGTCCACGCAATTCTCAACACCCATCGCCACTCCGGGAACCGCCTGGCGGGGAGCCCCCCAGGCACGCATGCCGGATCGTCCCAGTCCCTTGCCAGCTCCTTAGTGATCGCAGTGTGCTCGCCTGTCTGGCGCGGGAATTCCTGTCGAAACATGATCCCGTATCAGGAGAGTGGCATGAGAAATCTGATCAAAATGAGCGAATGGTTCGCTCGACAGTTGATGATGTTTACATAATCATCCGATTGCTTTGTCGCCTCTCTGTTTGGGGCTCACAATCGCAAAGCGTTTCCCATCGTCACATTTAGAGCGTTTTTGTAAATCTAGTGGCGGACTTGCCTCGCGGCATTCAGTCTTTCATCAAGTGAAACCTCTTTGACGCGGGCACATGATCGACCAAACTGGTCTAGAACAGAGGAAGCAGTACGATCCCAATTCAAATTATTCACTTTGCAACAAAGTCCTCGTGTCCTGAGAGATTTTCATGTCTCTCAGTCCCAGAGGATGAATCCGGGCCAAATCTGCAAGGGTTTTCATTTTCAAGAGAATCATCACGAAAGAGAGGCCTGACGTTCAATGGCGAATCTGGAAATGCGTCGAGTGGCAGAACTCGATTGTCAATTGATCACCAGCGAGCAGGTTCCACTTTATACCGTGATCCTGTGCCATGGATTCGGTGCTCCCGGTGACGATCTGGTTCCTGCTGGAGCACAATTACTCACTCAATTTCCTGAGCTGCTCGATCAGGTCCAGTTTCTCTTTCCCGCTGCTCCCCTGGAACTGGATTGTTATGGGATTCCCGGTGGCAGAGCCTGGTGGCCGCTGGATGTGGATCGACTCACGCAGTCCGTTCAGCAAAAGGACTTCGGGGCATTTCGCAAAGAACTGCCGCCTCAACTCCCCGTTGCCCGAGAGATGTTACTCAAGCTGATCCAGGAAGTCTGTGATTCTACAGGACAATCCCCCGGTCAGATTCTGCTGGGCGGATTCTCTCAGGGGGCCATGCTGGCGACGGATGTCGCTTTGCATTTATCTGTTCCGCCGGCAGGCCTGGTGATCTGGTCGGGAACATTGCTCAACGAAGAGGAATGGATTTCGCGAGCCGTAAATCTGAAAGGTGTTCCCATCATCCAAAGCCATGGCCGGGAAGATCCCATTCTGCCTTATGATGCTGCCATCTGGTTAAAAGAAAGTTTGATTGCAGCTGGGGGGAATGTGAATTTCATTGGTTTTCGGGGGGCTCATTCCATTCCCAGAGATGCCATCAGTGCAGTGGGACAACTCCTGCAAAGGCTCCTTGGGATTATTGAATAGAGGACAGGAGTTGGCGGAATCTGTCTGCAAAGCTGCGCAGTGAAAAGCGGGCATTTGCCTCCGATCGACACGCCTGTGACATCAGCCAGCGTTGTGAGGGAGTCAACGCATCGAGGGCTGTCGCAAATTCACTGATGCTGCGGCACAAAAATCCTGTTCGTCCCGAGTGGATCTGTTCTGAAAACCCGCCCCGGTCATCGACCACGGGAATGCAACCGGCCCGCATCGCTTCGGCACAAGTCCGCCCAAATGATTCGGTGAGTGTCGGGTGGTGATAAAGCAGGACGTGCCAGCGTGCGAGATGTTGTCGGGCCTTCCAACCAGCAGACCAGAATTTCGCCCGCCCACGACACGCCGCCCGCAACTGCGGTTGCAAAACACTCGGACAACCGACAAATTCCCAGCGGATTTCCGGAAACATGGGGGCCAACTGACGATAGATCGTCAGGCTCGATTCCGGCCATTTGCGTCTTTGCGGGGTACAGATCCGGCCCACGATCAATTCATCGTCGAAGGCCCTGGAATCCGATGTGCAAAGCCGTCGATCAATGCCGGGGGGCAAGGGAACCGGTTGTTCAAGGACCGGAACGGGGCGGGGAAGCTGATGTGCCAGCCATTTCGAACAGGCCACAGTGAAATTGGCCGGGGCATGATTTCCCCGGGAATGCATGTACTGCAGGCAGAAAGACTGTCTGAGATCGCCCATGTGGACAGCAGCAGTATTGTGCAGGATGACCAGGTCCGGTTGGAAGGACGCCAGGACCCGGTCATCAACCCGTTGGATCTGTTGAACTGGAACAGGCTGACAGGTGTCTCGTGTTTCTGGCGTGGGGGTTGAAAGAAAGCAGATGACGTGCTGGCATTTCGGAAGGGCACGCGTGATGGACCAGGCACAGGCTGCTGTCCCGCCACAGATGTTTCCGACATTACAGATTTGAACAATCTTCATCGTGGCACTCCGATCAGGCCCCACTTCTGCAGGAAACGGTTCCGGTCTCGACGCCATTCCGCAAAGCGCGAAGGAAGCTTTCTTGTCGAGCGGTGCCGTAGATGAATCAACGGGAGTCCCGGGCAGGCGCGCAATGCCAATGCGGATTGCTGTAATAGCCTGAGCTGCAGGTCGGTATCGGAATAATACAGTCGAAATCGCTCGTCAAAGCCCCCCAGTGCGAGATACGTTTCCCGGCGCAGTGCCAGACACCAGCCTTCCAGCAACTCTGATGCGATTCCCCGTTCCGGCTTCCGCCGAATACATGGAGCCGTTAAAGAGATGTCCCCCGATTTCAGCGGTGCGGTCAGATCCTGTAACCAGGGCCCTTGGGAAATCGTATCATTGTTCAGGAAGATCAACGTTCTTCCCCGGGCACAGCGGGCTCCGTGATTCCAGGCCGCTGTGACTCCCTGTCGCCGGGGAATTCGCAGTAGTGTCAGGTCCCCGATTTTCGTCTGAAGTTGTACTCGCAACTGCTGCCATGCGGTGTGGTCGCTTCCATCGTCGATGACCAGAATTTCAACGTCACCAACCTGAGTCTTCTGCAAAGATTGGATGGCATTGAAAGTTTGCTGGCATTCCCCATGCTGAGGGATAATGATGGAGAAATCGTGCATGAACAAAACTCATTTTTGTGGTTGAGAGCAAGTTGCTCTGATCAGACCAGTTTGGTCTCTCATGTGCCCGCGTCGAAGAGGTTTCGCTGATGAAAGACTGAATGCCGCGAGGCAAGTCCGCGACGAGATTGACAAAAACGTTCTGGTGCCCACAGTTTAAGCATCTCGTTAAACATCTCGATCGATCATGGAGGGCCACAGGACTCCTGTTGAAGAAACCGTTACCAGTTGCGCGAGCCCCGGCAGCGGTGATTTTGATTTGTCGTGAAATCACCTGTGAGGAGAAAACTTTTATCGTATGAGACTGGATCAAATGACATTCTACGGCGGGAAATGGTATTGATATTCTGCCGGAAAGGAGTTCCTTTACGAGACCCCACGGTTTTCGCCACAATGTGCGGCCCGCAGGCGCAGCGACGGGGAGCGAACCTGCTAAAATCAGGATTTGACTGCCAAAAGCACGTCAATTGGGCAAAATCATGCGAAGTGGGCAACATGGTTCAATTGCCAGGGAACCTGTGATTGAACAGCGCAATGTAGCTGGCAACTGAAATCGGCGACTTTCTGGAATGAGTGGAAATTCCACCGCCAGATTATGAAATGAGAGCTCATGTCTCCAAGGAAGAAATCGAATTCTGGCAGGTCCCTGCCTGCCGCCTTGACGGATGCTGTACGCGATGTTCTGGGATACCTGAATTTTTCCAGCGGCAATCCCGAAGCTCACTTTCACAAGAATTTGAGTGCAATCTGGGCTGCGCTGCCAGCCAAGAAAAATCGGCGGGAACCGTTGAAACTGGCGCTGCAGCACGCACTTCAGGAACTCCAGACCACGCAATCGGCATTCAATGATTGCCGACAGGCACAGGCAGTCATTGAACTCGGACTGGAACGATTGTTTCATGCGTATCGTGAGTTTCATTCCGATCTGTTCTTCCATCTGAGCATCGACGATTTTGACCATCCCTACTTCTACAGCGTCTTGCTGGAAGCAGTTTTATCCCAGGGGGGAGACTGGGATGAGCCGGACCTGATCATCGGCGGCGCGTTACAGCACCTGAATGATTATGTGGGCTATCGTCCGGTGGCGGTGCTGGAAAATGGCCAGCGGATGGAAGTGTATCCGCACGAAAAGTTCCGACCCATTCCTGTTTATCTGGCAGGAGCGGGTGTTGCAGCAGGGCGGTTTCACGACCTGATCGAGCAGACCTTCGCGTTCTTCCGGGAGGCTCCGCAGGATATTCTGCATGATGCGTATTTTGAATTGGACCGGCTGGAAGAGCTGGCCATTGATCAACGGGCGTACGATCATTTGCATCCCGCCAACAAACGTACGAATTATCTGTTTGGTGAATGGGACCCGCATCGGATCGATAATAAAGGTTATTACCGGCGTTTCGTCATTCGCGAGATCATCCTGGAATCCCTGCAGGACTGGATCGACGACAAGAAATCTCGGACTTCGCGGGCGGAACGTTTGTTTGACGCTGCGGCTGCACTCTGTGGAACGATGCTGATGGCCAGTTCCGTGAGTGGCGCGGGGCCTTCCACCCATGACTCGACGATCTCACTGACTTCATTGCTGCCAATTGTCGCCCGCCGGCGTGACGAGTTTTATGCCCGAGTGATGCAGAACGCGAAAGGTGATCGGCTGGAACGCTTGCTCAAGGAAGAAAAAAAATCGCAGCAACCCTTCGGGCATGTCCGCCAATATCTCAATATGCAACTGGCGGGATATGGAGCCCGACAGGTGCAGCATCGTGAACTGGCTCATCTTTATGCGGTGATGGGGTATCCCGAGGCAAGTCAGGCGCAGGCTTTGGAAATTCCAGCAGCCTCGATTCGCATGGAAACCGCCATCGAGTGCATTGTTTCGACGGTGCGCGGCAAATTGTCTCGCGGGGAGGTGGTCGACGCCTTTACGGAACTGAAGCAGATTCCGGACTTGCTGCGCCGCGGGGTCCATTGCGGAGCGTTGGTAGATCCTTGGAATATTCTTGGTTTTCAAGGGCAATTTCCACTTTTCTCGTCCAGGGAGGATGCCATTCCGGACAACCGTGTGGAGACGTTGATGGCCTTGATGGAAGACGTTTTTAATGTCTTCTCCCGGTGTCTGAGTGAAGCCGCTGCGCAGGGGCTCTCTTCTCTGCGCGAAGAAATTTCACTGAAACATCAGTCGCTGGCAGAATGGTGGGACCGTTACGGCAGTGATGTGATCGAAGATCTGCCGGATGTTTCGGGACAGGACAGCTGGGAAGCGGCCACTCATGTTTCCAGCGTGCTGGCGGAATGGCGCGGGGCGGGTGAAGCCGCCGGTGATATCTCCTTCTGGAGAAATCATGTTGAAAAATTTCAATCCGCACAGTCCTATGCACTGGTCGTGGATGCACTGCTCCAGAAAAAAGATCATGTGGCCGCCATGGGGCTGCTGATGCACTGGCTTAGCCAATTAGAAGAAGTGGGGATTGAATGCCCGCAACATTCGATCTTTTCTCTGTTGATCCGCTGGGTCAAACTGGTGGCGGCGGATGAAACGACAGGCGAATCTCTGGTCTCCTTTCGGCGGATGTTTGAATTCCTGGAGGCCAATGCCGAGGAATGGTGGAGTGTACCGCGGCTGGGACATTCGGAAGAGGGGGATGCTCCCCGGTTGTCGGAAGACCTGGAATTCGGACAGGGCGAGTTGCCTGCAGAAGAACCCGGACAGGAAGAGGATGTCTTTGGCGCAGCCTACGATGACATGGTTTTTCGGGACAGCGCTGAGGACGGAAATTGGGGAGACACTTCAGATGGAGACTCTCCCTACCGAAATACCGAGTTCGAGGTGATCAATCGGCAACTGGAGCCGCGATTGAAGTTTCTGAATGCCGTTGGCCAGATGTGGCAGATGGCTTCGGCCCGGTTCGCCGCGGAACTGCACAGGGGACAACCCAACTGGAGCAGCGACTCCCGGATGGTGGATGCACTGGTCAACTGGCACCGGCAAGCCCAGCGATGGCAGATCGACCTTGCGGAACTGATGGAAACTGTCTGGGATTTCGAGATCTCGGCGACGACTGGAGACCACGATGCCAATGTGGAATATGATATTCAACTGCAGGTGAAATGGTTCCTGCTGCACCAGATTATCAGCACCTTGATCTGCCTGAGGAATGCGGAACGCTTGCTCAACGGGATTCTGCCCGAAGGGGTTGATGCCTCCCGGGGAACCGATCAGGATCGGCAGTTGGCCCAGATGTATCGTGGAGTGGTGCAGCGTGACGTCGCCATGGTGCGCGAGCTGCTGCCCGGCCTTCTCAGCCGTCTGTCTCGCAACCCTTTGCTGTATGTTCCGCTGGAAAATGGAGGCGAGCCCGGCCAGATTCTCAGGACGCAGGCACTGCAATCGGTCATTCGGTTTCTCCTGCGGGAACTTCCCGACCTGGGCATGTTCCGCGAAACCTGGCACACCTTATTCACAGCATTCCGGATGGAACGCAAATATCGGCCCAAAGGACAGGCGATTACCGAATTCGATCGTCTCTTTTCGATCGCCCTGCGCAGCACTCTGGAATCGCTGGTCAGTAGTGCCCGGGGCTGGTCGGATAAAGAACTGGATACGGAAGAGCTGATCGACGCCTTAAGCCAGGTTCTCGATCCCTATCAATGGTTGTGGCTGGAACATAGCCGGACCATGCGTATTTCTGCTGTGGATGGAGTACGCAAACAGGTGGAATGGGAAGAGATCAGCGACTTCATCAAGAAGTATGGGAACGACCTGTTTCATGCCAGCCAGTTGACACTGGGGAATGTGCGGGCCATTCTGCATAACGGTGTGGACTGGTTTCTCGACTATATGGAAGAGGAACAAGACCCGTTGCGGCCGATCAAGCTGCTGGACGATCTGGATTCGGGCCTCCTGGATCGAGATGATGCGGAGTGGTGCCTGGAGACCATCTATTCCATTATCGTGGATCGATTCGATCGATTTCTGGAATACAACACCACCACCACCCAGTCCGATTATGGTGAAATGATCTTCAGCCTGCTGGATTTTCTGCGGCTGGAATCACTCTACGACCGGGATGCCTGGAACCTGACACCACAGGTTGTCGTGCATGAGGTTCTGGTTCGGGAAAACCTGATGGAAGCGGCGGAACTGCACGAAGCTGCTTTCGAAATTCAGACTTCAGAACTGGCAGACCGACATCTGACCGATCTGCACCGGTTGCAGCGGCGTTACGGGATGCGGATGCCGACCATTGCCGATCATTTGCAGGAACGCTTCATCAAGCCGCTGGCGGTCAACCGGATCGTGGCCCTCGTTTCACAGGCCGTCGCCGATGCACGGGCTGGCCGGCAGGTAGAGTCCACTGCCTTTCAAGTCCTGCGGGAAGAAGCGGATGAATACCTGGAAGGGAGCTGGGGGTCGGGGATCGATGTTCCGGACTGGCTCCGTTCGCTGGAACGCGAGGTGTATGCGGCAGTGCATCCCGAAGAGGGAGGGCGTCCGGGAATGGAAGCGGAACTGGGGGTCAAGCCGCTGCAAGTGACCCGTGAGGAGTTCCAACGACAGGCTCGCCTGTGGCGCGACAGCCTGACTTCTCCCGGAAAATCATCGAAGAAGCCGTCCGGTCCGGCATCTCATGAAACATCCGATTTCGATACGGATGATGATTCCGGAAGCGAGGGGTAGTGCCGGGCTCGAGCGTTTTCACCCCGTATGGGCCGGACTCTGCCACGCGGCCTTCAGCATTTCATTAGACCAGTTTAGTTTGGTCTCTCATGTGCCCGCGTCGAAAGAGTTTCATCTGGCGAAAGACTGAGAGCCTGTCCCGAAAGGTGCTTTGTCAGGCAAGATCGAGCAATTTGCGTTCTGACAAGGAAGCCGAAGCAGGCGAATCCCAAGGATTCGACGATGCAGGCTGACGAAGTTCAGAACGCAAAAGAGCCGATCGCAGCACAAATTGACCTTCCCGGACAGACTCTGAATGCCGCGAGGCAAGTTGCGCTACAAGATTTACAAAAACGCTCTAATCAAAGCGGGTCCATCGCGCGCCCAGGCGAGAACAACTTGCTTTCACTCGAGGGAGAGACGAAACAAGTTGGCGACGCGATTCGGGTGATCAGCCTTATTCTGCGGTTTGTAACAAAATTCGCAATTAAGGTGTTGCTAGAACATATCGCTGACGAATGGCGAGGGGCATCATTGGCTTCAAATGATGTTGCAAAAAATCCCCAAGCACTCCTGTTTGGTATACAATTCGATGTTGGCAGGCAAACGATCAGATTGCCCGCTATTCGGCCGACATTCAGGTCCTCTTCATGAGGTAATCTTTCATCGTCGCGCGGAAACTCACCATTTCATCGCTTTCTTCTCCAAACTTTAACCCGTACGTCATCATGGCACGCACATTGCCTAAAGCAGAGATGCCAAGAATTGGCGGTCTCAACAAACGGACTGTAGTCATGCGACTTCTGATTTTGAGTCTTCTGGTCTATGCGGGCTTCGCCTGCCTGTACTCGCCCGGAGTGCAGGAAGAGAGCTCCAGTGTCCACAGGTCTCATCCGACAGGACCGCCGAAACCGTCCATCGAACCGGCAAACTCTGGATCGGTAGATTTCACGGAAAAGGACGATTTGCAGGCAGCATTACCAGGAACGATGCTGCAGGGGACAAATGAAACGTCATCATTCGCGGAAGCGGATGCTCGTTCTGCTGCAGCAGGGATCAAAACAGAAAAGCCGGATCAGTTGCAGCCCGCAAAGGTTGCCGCCAGTTCAGTTGTGGCCAGTTCGGTGGCCCCGGCCTCTGTGGCGAAGTTGATGGAGTCTCTGACGCGCTCGCTGGAAGTCATTGAAAAGATTCCCGCGTACACCGCCATTCTGGAACAGCAGGTCCAGAAACGGGGACGTGTGCTGGATACGGATTTCATCGATTTAAAGCTGCGTCGTTCCCCCTTCAGCGTGTATTTGAAATGGCACGATGATGCCCAGGAAGTGATCTATGTCGAGGGGCTGAACGATGGTCGTCTCCTCGCACATCCAACCAAGGGTTTTGCCAGCCTGCGTCCGGTGTGGCGCCTGCGTCCAAACAGCAGTCAGGCAATGAAGGAAAGTCGCTATCCCTTGACCGAAGTGGGGATTGAGAAACTGACGCAAATGGCACTGGAGTTTTACAGGACGGAAACAAGGATGCAGGCAGACATTGTCTGCGTCGAGAAACCAGTTCTCGCGGAAGGGCGACCGGCGATTGCCTTTGAGGTTTTCTTCTCCGGTGAGAAGGTCTCACCGCAATACGCCACATCCTGTCTGACATTCGATAACGAATCTGGGCTGCTGGTCAGTCTGGAGACTCACGGATGGGACGTAGACGGAAAGCCCGGCCTGCTGCTGGAACTTTACCGGTACCATCGAATCACACCGAATCCAGAACTGGATGACGAGGATTTCAGCGAAATGAACCCCGCCTACGGTTTCAGGAACTGATAGGAATTTCCTGGCCTTCCCGGCCAGAATGCAAGTGGGGAATTTTCGGCTCATCAGTCCAGTTCAAAGACTGTCAGCTTCTGCCTGAGGAGCTGACAAATTGAGCGATCAGTCACGCGATGTCAGATGTTCTGCATTGCGAAAATTCCCCATGATGTTGGAACCTTCCTCGCCCGGGCGAGTGGAGAGACCACATCGCATTCAGGAGATTCTGTCATGTTATCTTGGGCACTTACATTTCTGGTGATTGCGTTAATTGCTGCTGTCCTTGGGTTTGTTTCACTGGCAGGGACAGCGGCCTGGGCAGCGAAAATCTGCTTCGTAGTCTTTCTGGTGCTGTTCGTCGTCTCGGCGCTCACCGGTCGGAGAACGCCATCAGTCTGAGAGAGCTTCAATCCTCACCTCCCCCCGGCGGGTCAGGCATCACCTTGGCCTGCCTGGAAGTTGAATTGATAAGACTTCCAAGTTTGGAAATTTGACGCCGACAGAGAAGTCCGGAGCGAGAATGGGAAAAATCGTGTTTGACGTTTTTCCCTTTTCTCGTTCTCGTTTGTCCGGTCTTCCAGCTTGTCAAACCTGGAACGACTGTACGGAGAATCGAGATGCGTGCATTACTGATCGTGATTGTTCTGGTTGTCGTGGCAATCCTTGTGGGTTGGATCACGGTCCGCGTGAATGGGAATCATCAGGCAACGGTGACGGTGGAGACAGAGAAGATCAAGGAGGATACGCACAAGGTCATTGACCAAGGGAGTGAAGCTCTGGATCAGGCTGGCCAGTCGTTAAAGGAGGCTGCCGAGAATGTCCGTTCGAAAAACGCAGATCAGCCTGCTCCTCAGACGAGCCCTTAGAACGGATCCGGTTTTCTCCACAAACTCAATGCGGGATACCGCGGAGGGCAGGGACCAGGGTTGGAAATGAGAGTTGAAGAAAGCCGCATTCAGGTCATTTCTGTTCTTTGATCTCTCGTTCCCGACTTCACGTTCTCCAGCAGTTCTAACTATAAATAGACAATTCAAGCCGGTGAATGTGTTCGACAGATCTTCAGGCTGTGTCTGGACGTTGCAGCCCTGTCTGGATGTTGCAGCTGGCAGGAGCTGGGGCACCTGAGGTCATTATGGCAACTCAAAAACAAAATCTGGATTCTGAACCAGCGATCAATCTCGCACCAGCCCTCGCCCGACTGGAAAACGATCGAGAGTTGTTGCGAGATCTCGCGCAGTTTTACATTGAGGACGTTCCGGCTTTAATTCAGGAAATTCAAAAGGGAATCGATCATGCCGACTTCGAGTTGATTACGCGCAGTGCCCATAGCCTGAAAGGGCTCTCTTCCAACTTCGATGCCTACCGTGCTGTGGCAGCAGCCCTGGCCATCGAAATCAGCGGCCGCCAACACGAGCTGCAGGAGATTCGCGAACGGCTTCCGGAACTGCGCGAGGAAACTGAGCATGTCATGGTCAGTCTGAATTCCGAATTCTTACTTTGAAGGCCATTTCGCGGGGACGTTCCACACACCCATTGCGGATAACGCGGAACATCCCCGTTGATGATGATCCTTGGCGAGCGTTGTGCTGTTCTTCGCTTGACAACGCACGTTGCCTGACAACGCACCTTGCCGGATCGACTCTTGCCATCCGGCAGGCTCAAATCTTCAGGCTCAAATCTTCTGCCAGGTGCGTTCTTTGGCACTGGTCAACACGGCATCGCAGACCTTCTGGGTTTCCAGCGCATCGCGGAATGTTGGTGGGCAGGATTGGCCTTCTTCCAGGCTCTTCAGGAAGTCGGCCACTTGATGCACAAAAGAATGCTCATAGCCAATCTGTAAACCGGGCACCCACCATTTGTCCATATAGGGATGGTCACCGCTGTTGTCGGTCACGTGGATACTCTTCCAGGCACGGAACGGGCCTTCATCTTTGTAATCGAACATTTCCAGGCGATGCAGATCATGCAGGTCCCATCGCAGCGACATGTTCTCGCCATTGATTTCGAACGTGTACAAGGCCTTGTGGCCCCGGGCGTAACGGGTCGATTCGAACAGGCCCAGCGATCCATTATCAAAATGGCACAGGAACGAACAAGCATCGTCGATGGTGACTTTTTGCTTTTGACCGGTTGCGGTATGGACCCGCTCTTTAATGAAGGTCTCGGTCATCGCGGTAACATCAGTGACCTTTCCATTCAGCCAGATTGCAGTATCAATACAATGGGCCAGCAGGTCGCCAGTCACGCCGGAACCGGCAGCAGCCGCGTCCAGACGCCATAATGCATTTCCTCCCTGCGGAAGATCCGAGTTGATCGTCCAGTCCTGCAGGAAGTTGGCCCGGTAATGGAAGATCCGCCCCAGCCGGCCGGAATCGATAATCTGCTTCGCGAACGTCACCGCTGGGATGCGGCGGTAGTTGTACCAGACCGTATTGGGAACCTTGGCCTTTTCCACTGCCTGGCACATCTCTTCCCCTTCGGCAGCATTCATCGCCAGGGGCTTCTCGCATAGAATCATTTTGCCCGCTTCGGCTGCGGCAATCGCAATCTCCTTGTGAAGATTGTTGGGAGTGCAGATGTCGACGGCATCAATATCCTTGCGGGCCACCAGGGCTTTCCAGTCCGTCTCAATGGATTCATAGCCCCATTGGTCGGCAAACTCCTGAATCTTCTCTCTGTTCCGGGCGCAGGCTGCCTTCAGCACGGGACGGTATTGGAGTTCCGGAAAAAAATCCGGGGCACGTTTGTAGCCATTGGTATGTGTGCGGCCCATGAAGCCGTACCCGATCATGCCAATGTTCAACGGTTTGGACATCTGGAAGTCTCCCTGAATTTGATTTCAAGATTTCTGGCGCCGTGTCACAGCTTCGTCTGGGGGTGCGGGATCGCGAAACGCCCATTGTCTCGGACTTTGTGCTGAGACCGATCCTGAACTCCAGCTGTCACGGAGCACGGGTGAAAGCAGAAATGTATCAGGAACACCGGAGATGTTCATTAGTAGAGAATCGGGGAAAGGAAATCGGCAGCAGCTTCGTCCTGCCGAGTCAGAATCAAAAAGTCAAACGCCCCGGAAGAGGAGATCAGATTGTGGGGATTCGGCGTTGTCTGAGCTTTTCCAGCCGTTCTTTGATCTGCTGTTCATCGCCTCGGTCGGTCGGCTCGTAGTAGTGTTTCTCAACTCCCAGATAGTCCTGATCCACCCAGCCTCCTTCACCGTGATGAGCATACTGATAGCCTTCACCGTGGCCAAGTTCTTGAGCCCCGGAGTAGTGTCGGTCTTTCAGATGCACGGGAACGGGAATGACTCGTTGCTGCTGGACATCCTCCATGGCGGCATTGATGGCCATGTAGGAGGCGTTTGATTTGGGGGCGGAGGCCAGGTACGTCACCGCCTGGGCCAGAATGATCCGGCACTCCGGCATCCCCACACGCTCAGTGGCTTCCGCAGCCGCGTTCGCCAGCATGAGCCCGCGCGGGTCCGCATTGCCCACGTCCTCAGATGCTAAAATGACAATCCGGCGGGCAATGAACCGGGGATCTTCGCCTGCCACCAGCATCCGGGCCAGCCAGTAAATGGCGGCATCTGGATCACTTCCCCGCATACTCTTGATGAATGCACTGGCGACATCGTAGTGCTGATCTCCTTTGGAATCGTACAGCACCGCTTTTTTCTGGATCGATTCCTGGGCCACGTGCAGGTCGAACGCACCTGCAGGAATGGGGCTCTCGCCCGGTCGGCTGCTCTCGGCCTCCAGCGACTTGATTCCAATTTCCAATGCGGTCAGGGCTCGTCGGGCATCGCCATCGCAGACTTCCGCCAGAAAGTGGAGTGCCTCTTTTGTTGCCACCGGCGCCGGTTGCCCGAGTCCGCGTTCCTTGTCTGTCAGAGCGCGTTGTAAGAGTGAAAGGATGTCTGCTTGGGTGAGTGCCTGAAACTCGAAGACCTGACTGCGGCTGATCAGCGCCCCCGCGATCGAAAAGAAAGGATTGGCGGTGGTCGCGGCAATCAGGCTGACCACGCCCGCTTCGACATCCGGCAGCAGAACATCCTGCTGGGTCCGGTTGAAATGATGCAGTTCATCGACAAACAGAATGGTCCGTTCGCCGCTGGTCGCCAGTCGGTTTCGGGCTTCATCCAAAGCCCCGCGCAATTCCTTCACTCCGGCCGCTGCAGCATTCAGGACGACAAATCGCGATTTCGTGTGCCGGGCGATCACTTCCCCCAAGGACGTTTTGCCGGTTCCCGGCGGACCGTAAAAGATCATCGAGCCGATGCGATCCGCTTTGAGCATTCGTTGCAGCAACTTCCCTGCCCCCAGGAAGTGCTGCTGGCCAGCGAACTCGTCGAGCGTCCGAGGTCGCATTCTGGCAGCCAGTGGTCTGGCTTCTTCCGTGTTCGTACGTTCCTGTCGATCAAATAAGCCTGCCATTACGTGCTCCCGGGGATTTTAAACTTTCGCTTTGGAAGCATACTGAGGTCTGGCAGGAAACACACATCAGCACCATGGCTGGAACTTCTGACTTCCGCATGGACCGCCTTCCGCCACGCGGTGAGTGCTTTTCATCAGTCAAAACACGATGCGCGGGCAGAGCACTCTGCTCGGCCCCCAAAGGGACGACAACTCCCGGCAAACGCCCCGTTTATTCTGGAGAAGACTTCAATTCCATCAGCATGTTGCAGAACAACGCCCCCTGTTCGATGGCATCATCCAGTGCATCATGCGTGTGCGGAAGTTTGTCGAACCAGCGCTGGGGCATATTTCGCTTGGTCGCTTCGCGGTAGCCCGATTTCATCAGACACATCGCCATGGTCTTGATATCCAGGGCGGAGAAGGAGAAGGGGTTTTCACCGGTGAACTGAATTAGATACCAGTACACAAAGGTGAAATCGAATCCTGCTGGATAGGCCACAAAGACGGGGATGCCGGGTAACTGCTTGATCCAGTGCACATAGTTTTGCATGACGGCTTCGGGGCTCTGCAGATCTCGGCGGCATTTGCTCCACGCCCGGGAATTGCGCTGCCACCAGGCCATTGTCTCCGGGTGGCCAGTCGCCCCCGGCAACGTTTCCAGGTTCGCACTGAACGTGGAGTGAAGGGTCTTATCGGGGAGATACGCTGCCGAACCAATGCTGAGCAGGGAATGTGGTCCGGGAATCGGTCCATCTGTTTCAACATCGGTACTGACATAAATCTCAGGCATGGCATTTCCAAAGGGGCAGGGACATCAACACTTCTCTATTCGATATTGTTCCACGTGGAACGTTTTTGCCTGCCGGAATTCCTATCATTTTCCCAAGTGGACCAGCATTCTCTGGACGATTGCCCGTGGACTCTGGACACTCCGCTCATGCGTACTTCTCAATGTTCATCCATCGCACTGCTTGGGCTTTTGCTGGCAGCCGGGCTGCTACGTGCTTCGTCGTCTCGAATGATGGCTGTTGAGCACTTTGACGAAGGGGTCTATGCGTCGAACCTGTTTTCCGACCATATTGATTTCCACTATCCCGATCTCCAGTTTTATGCTCCGCCGCTTCTCCCGGCAATCTTCGAATGGGTGTTGATCTTCAGTGGCGCCAATCCCCATGCGGTGATGTGGGTGAATGTCATTCTGGGAACGGCACTGGTGGCTGCGGTTTTCTGGACCACGCGCGAATTGCTTTCCGCACTCGATTCGCTCGGGAAGGGCAGACTTGTTGAAGAAAAGTGTCCGGCCTCGAATCTGGCTTCTTCGGCCGGGCTCGCCTCGGCGGCGATGATTGCGTTCAGCGACATCTTTATTGAATACAGTCGTGCCGCACTCACAGATATTCCCGTTTGTCTGTGGATGACACTGGCAGTGGGGGCAGGGACGAAATCGTTTCGAACAGGCCGCTGGATGTGGGGGATCTCAGCGGGCGTGCTGACGGCTCTGGCCTGGTGGACCAAGTACAATGGTTGGCTTCCCCTGGCGATACTGGGAGCGGGTCTGGCCGGGGGATTGTTACTCACACGTGCTGGTCGTGCTTCATGGTTTGTCGCGGACGAAGAGCATCGCTCTTCCCGTCGTCGTTCGCTCAGAAAGCAGAACGGGCAGAAAACGACTCCGCACCTTCATTCCGGACTGAAGCTGATGATGCAGTGGAGCCTGATTGCGGGGATCGCCACTCTGTTGTGGACTCCTTATCTGGCGGAGTTACAGCCGCGCGGAGGGTATGCCGCGGTGGCTGCCAATCATAAAGGCTATGTTGTCGGGTTTGCGGGATGGGGGAATTCCGTTCTGCGGCATCTGGAAGTGGACCGGTATTACTCCGGATGGTCGTCCAGTCTGGGGGTGTTAATTGGTGGGCTGCTGGCCGGGATGGCCATTCGATCTTCATCCAACTCCACCAGCAGGCACACGAATGACTCATTCAATCCTTCCCATTCCGATCAGATGGAGACAAGAAAGAAGGGGAAAGAGGATCGGGGAAAGCCTCAACAACAGTCTGCCCCTTCTTCTCAGTCCTTTGGCTCCGTCACGTCAATCGGGGGCAATCTTCCAGACTCGGAAGTTCTGCCAGTGCTGAAATGGGGGGGGCTGATCGGACTTGGGCTATTGCCCGTGCTGGTGGGTGTGGCCGGTCTCATCATTCCGCTTTGTATGATGGCGTTATTGGGAGTTGTTTTGTTGAAGAGAAGAGGCTGGAGGCAGCGATTGGAGAATGCTGTTTCTGATCAGGAGGTGCCGTTTGGATTATGGATCCTGCTGGCCTGGATTGCAGGTTTAACGTTGGTGACGCCGATGTACCGGCCTTATCCTCGACTGATTCTTCCATGGATGATCGGGATGAGCAGCGCTGCTGCCATGGGAGTCGTGCTGGTATTCAGAGAGCTGGGTCTGGGATCTGCTCCAGCGATCGCGTCCGGCCAACGGAAACGATTAAGAGCCACGAGCAAAATCTCTCCGGTCAAAGAAAGCTCCTTTCCGCGAACAAGTTCGCTGCAGGTTTTGTCAGGAGTTCTCAAGGTCGAAGTCGGGCTGGCATTCACCTTACCGCTGGTTGCAGCAATTCTGTGCGTGTCTGTTGCTCCGCTGAGATTTCAGGAAGATCGCCGGGGATTGGAGCGGGCAGCGATACAGATCATTCCAGCCTTGAGTGCGGATCTGGAGACACATTCCCGGTCGCAGGTGGATGCGCTGGACTGCGTGGTTTACGTACTGGCGGAACCAGGACTCTATTATCATCTGGCTGCCCGGGAAGATGTCGATCTCCAGTTCATCACCCAACCCGCATCAGATCTGGGAATGCTGACTTCGGGGAAAATTGATGCACGTGTGCCCGCCTACCTGGTCACCGGGCCTCATGCCCGTAAGGCAGAAGCAGAACTGCAAAGTCGACACCAGTCGGTTCGTGAGGTCGGCAAGTTTGACTACGTGCCCAGTTCGCTCGTCGTGCTGGATGGGGGATCACCGGCAGAATTGGATGCTCACCAGTTGGAACATCTCAAACTCTGGGCAATTCAGTCTTCTCCCTGATTTCGGGATATTTCTCTCTTCTGTCTTTTGATAGACAGAGAAAATCGTTCAAGCCGCCTGCCCAAACCAGCGGTTTTTCTGAATCCTCCAATACCCCTGGACTGTCCAATTCAACAGGAACTCCTAGTTCTCCTGTGTGTCAGCGTTTGGATGCCGGAGCGAAAACATCGGCCGGACCGAGCCGTGGCACTTCAGGTGAGGATGGTTTTTGACCGAGAATAAAGTTTGTCGAACTGGCCCGGTGGCCAGTCAGGCATCTTGTAATGAGAAACGAGTGTCCCCTTCGACTCTGGAATGACAGGTCAAAATGGAGCGTGTCAGACCAACGGCGGAGCCGGAAGTTTGTTGAAGAAGATGCGATTTGTTTGAGATTCCCCTCGTGTCCGGGTTTTCGCAGCAACGGTGCGAAGCCCCCGCGAATTTGAAAAGAAGTCTGTACGGAGACAGACAATCATGACTGAAGCATCCACACTTGCACCACAACGTCGACTTGGTCGCGGCCTGTCCGCATTACTGGGGGGAGGCGCTCCCGCCCATGAAGAATCCACTCAGGAGCTCAATGCGGAATTGAGAAATATTCCCACGAGTCAACTCACCCGCAATCCGTTTCAGCCGCGCAAACAGTTCGATCCGGAATCGATTGGAGAGTTGGCCTCCAGCCTGAAAGAGCATGGCGTATTGCAACCAATCCTGGTGCGGGAGATCTCTGGGGGATTTCAGATTATTGCGGGGGAACGTCGTTGGCAGGCCGCACAGAAAGCGGGACTGACCACGATCCCCTGTCGCGTGGTGGATGTGATTGACAAGACCGCCTGCGAATTCGCACTCGAAGAAAACCTGAAACGCAAAGACCTGAACGATCTGGAAAAGGCCCAGGCCTTTCGCGACTATATCGACCAGTTTCATTGTTCCATCGAAGAGCTCAGCAAACAACTGAGCATGAAACGGTCCACCGTCAATAACATGTTGCGGCTGCTGGATCTCCCCGATCCGATCAAGAATGCATTGAACAGCGGGCGTCTGACAGCAGGACACGCCCGCGCACTCCTGCCGCTGCCGCAGGCTGACCAGATGGAACTCTCCAGTCGGATTCAGGCAGAACAACTGTCTGTCCGGCAGACAGAGGCGACAGTGAAAAAGATGCTGGGACGCGATCGCGAAAGCCAGCCCGCTCCCGCAGACTCATCCAGCCCGGCCGCCTCTTTGGAAAATGCTTCATCGCCGGCCGACGCGACACCGGATCAGACGGCACAGAACGCTGCCTCTGTGATGGAAGCCGCTGTTCAAACAGAGACATCTTCCTCCGCAGAAGTGCCGCAGGCTGAGTCGAATTCAGAAACAACGGTTCACAATTCAGCTTCTCCAGAGACCATTCCGATGCCGGTGGAAGACCCCAATCGGACTCATCATGTGGCCTCGCTCGAGTCGCAGTTGCGGGACTTATTGGGAGTGCAGGTCGAGATTCAGTTGAGTGCGAAAAACAGCGGAAAGATTGTGATTCCATTTGCCACGAATCAGGAGTTCGAACGTATTCTGAATACATTGCGACGCAGTGCTGCCTGAGCTGATACGAAATCGACTCGGCAGAGGAATGATCGCTTGAATGATCGTTTCGCGGGTGAGTGCTCCTTCGTTGAGAAACGGCATGAAAAATCCCGGGGGCATTCGCAGCTGCGGACGCCCCCCTTTCATCCAGCGACAATGAAGCGATCAGGTTCATCCGGCGACAATGAAGCGGGCATACCGTGAAGCGACCAGGCGTACAGGGAGTTGCGAGTATTTTTGCGTGATTTTGAATCCACCATAGACACGGTTGAACAAATGTATTAAGACTCATGTTGGCACGGGACGCGACGACTGTCGTGGCCCGTTTCCCTTTTGTCGACAATGCGAAATTCTCCCCCCACGGGCTCTGTGCCCGTGGGTTTCTTTTCGCCCAGATTGATGTTTGAGACGGATTCAAAGACATGGAGCGACAACCGATCACCCGTGAAGGTTACGAGAAACTTCGAGCGGAAATTAAGCACTTGGACGAAGTCGTCATGCCGCAGATTGCGCAGGCGATTGCCGACGCCCGCGCCGAAGGTGATCTCAAGGAAAATGCGGAATATCACGGGCAGCGAGAAGAACAGGGACGTGTTCAGGCAAAGATTTATCAGCTCAACGCCAAGCTTGCCAACTGCTATGTCGTGGATAAAGCAGACATGCCCAAGGGACAGGTCACCTTCGGGTCCACCGTCACGATTAAGGATCTGGATCTCGACGAAGAAGAGACTTACGAATTCGTCGGACTCGGAGAAGAAAATTATGATGGCCCGGTGATGAAGATCCTGACCACAAGTCCCATTGCAGTCGCCCTGATGGGCAAGAAGGAAGGAGATAAGGTGGAAATTACCCTTCCCCGGGGAAGTATGCATGTCGAGATCGTCAAAATCGTCGATCATGGAGATGCGTAACACGCCAGGGGGATCGTGCTTCGTCTATTCTAAAATTCAGGGGGGCCTTAATCAAAGTCCGGCAACGGAGGACGTTTCGCGATCACGGACCCCAAATCCAAGCCCTGGCAGAGCACGAGAGCGTTTTGGTCAATCTTGTCGTGAACTTGCCTTGCGGCATTCAGAGTCTCAGTCTTTCATCAAGTGATACCTTTTCGACGCGGGCACATGAGAGCCAAACTAACCTGGCGGGGAGATCATCGCTGGCATGTCGACGTCCACGGTCGTTGCCCTGGGGGGAAATCTGGGAACCGTGCCGGCCACGTTTGTCAGTGCGGTGCAGGCCCTCCAGCAGATCGATGGTTGTCGTGTGGCAGCCGTCAGCCCCAATTTCATGACACGAGCCATCGGCAGCGATGCTGGCAACGATTATGTGAATGCCGCCGTATTACTGGAAGCAGCCTGCAGTCCAATCGAACTGCTGGCGAAACTGCAGGCGATTGAAAGAAGGCTGGGGCGCGTCCGAAACGTCCATTGGGGACCGCGGACGCTGGATCTCGACCTGGTGAGTTATGGCGATGAAATGATCATCGATCATGATGATCTTCCCGGAGCGAAACTGTCAGATGTCAATGCAGCCTTCAAATTGCTGGTGAGTACACAACAGGCGAAGCTGATTGTTCCGCATCCAGCCTGCTGGTATCGCCGATTTGTGCTGGACCCGTGGTGTGAGGTTGCTCCGGACTGGCAGCATCCCGTGTTGCGGGAATCCGTTCGCAGTATGCGTGACCGACTTCGTCAGCGACCGTTGCGTCTTTCTTTTGTCCCCGGTCCGGGGGCTGAGAAACTGGCGAACGAACTACGATCCAGTTTCTCGTCAACTCAGATTGAGTTGGTCGAGGCGTCCAGCTCCAATGACATGCAATTCTGGAGTGGAACAGGCGACTCACTTCCTTCGCAAATCAGCTTGCGAAGTACCCGG
>Ga0182745_1001174_pt1 | contig 25743 bp, 37 predicted proteins | sample eDN3rd30CKraftBY_FD_128523 | JGI IMG/M metagenome (GOLD analysis project Ga0182745, IMG submission 128523) | Enriched backyard soil microbial communities from Emeryville, California, USA - eDNA 3rd pass 30_C Kraft BY (version 2) (version 2) | ecosystem: Environmental > Terrestrial > Soil >... | reverse complement strand
TGAAATGGTAATGCCGGGTGACAACATCAAGATGGTGGTTGAGCTGATCAACCCGATCGCGATGGACGAAGGCCTGCGTTTCGCGATTCGCGAAGGCGGCCGCACCGTCGGCGCCGGCGTGGTGGCCAAGGTCATCGAGTGATTTCGCTGTATGGATTCTGCGCCTTCGCTACGCTTCGCGCAGAATGACAAGGTAGTGCTCGTGTCATTCCGCGCCTAGTCGCGGAATCCATTCCAGCGGTGGAACGATGAGAAGGGCGGGGCGGCATTGGCTGCTCCGCCTTTTTTCTGATCCCGTCTCACTGTCGACACGGCAGGACAGCTTCAAAGCCGCGGAAGGGAGTGGTAAAGGAAGCCCATGATTGGTGCCGAAAGGAAATATTTGGCGGCAAACGTGGAAAGCAGTTGACACTCTTTACCGGGATTCCTAAAATTCGCGCTCTTTTTTGGCCCGGTCCCATTGGGATCGGTGCAAGTTCTTTAACAGTATCAGGAGACAGTTGGTCCCATGCAGAACCAGCGCATAAGAATTCGTTTGAAGGCTTTTGACCATCGCCTCATCGACAAGTCGACCCAGGAAATCGTCGATACCGCCAAGCGCACCGGCGCCCAGATTCGCGGTCCCATTCCTATGCCCACGCAGAAAGAGCGTTTCACCGTACTGATTTCGCCGCACGTCAACAAGGACGCGCGCGACCAGTACGAGATTCGCACGCACAAACGTCTCCTCGATATTGTTGAACCTACTGAGAAAACCGTGGACGCACTCATGAAGCTCGATCTCGCCGCAGGCGTCGAGGTTCAGATCAGTCTCGGTTGATGCATTGTCGGCGGACGGGCTCAAGCCCTCCGCCAGGTCTCTCCAAGAGGCTATGCAGTAGTGTCTGCACTTCTGGTTGCTGGCACTTTAAATACAACCAAAGGCCACCCGGGTGGCGAACATAACATGGTGTAAAGCGTAAGCTGCCATAGTGGGTTCCAGCCCCATACACGATGGAGTTTTAAAATGTCGATTGGCTTAGTCGGTCGGAAAAGCGGCATGACCCGCGTTTTCACCGAAACAGGGTCTTCTATACCCGTAACCGTAGTAGAAGTGCTTCCGAACCGGGTTGCTCAGGTGAAAACCGAGGAAACCGACGGCTATAGCGCCATCCAGGTCACCACCGGCAACAAGAAAGCCAATCGTGTGACCAAGAGCGAAGCCGGTCATTTCGCCAAGGCGGGCGTGGAAGCTGGCCGCGGTCTGTGGGAATTCCGCGCGGGTGCCGACGAAGTCTCCAAGCTGGCGCCGGGCAATGAGCTTACCGTCACCGTGTTTGCCGAAGGCCAGATGGTGGACGTTACCGCCACCTCCAAGGGCAAGGGCTTCCAGGGCGTGATCAAGCGCTACAACTTCAGCATGCAGGACGCCACGCACGGCAACTCGCTGTCGCATCGCGCTCCCGGCTCCATCGGTCAGAATCAGAGCCCCGGCAAAGTGTGGAAAGGCAAGAAAATGGCCGGCCACATGGGCGCCGAGCGCGTCACCACCCAGAACCTGCAGGTGGTGCGCGTGGATACCGAAAACAATCTACTGCTGATCAAGGGCGCCATCCCGGGCGCCACTGGGGGTGACGTGATTATTTCTCCTGCAGTGAAAGCCACTGTTTCTTCCGAGGGCTGAGCAATGGATATTCAAGTTGTTGCGCCTGGTAAGGCGGCTGGCGAAACCGTTTCGGTTTCCGATGACAGCTTCGCCAAGGAATTCAACGAAGCGCTGGTACACCAGGTGGTGGTTACCTATCTGGCCGGTGCCCGCCAGGGTTCGGTAAAACAGAAAACCCGCAGCGAAGTCCGCGGCGGCGGCAGAAAGCCGTTTCGCCAGAAAGGCACCGGTCGTGCCCGCGCCGGTTCCACCCGCAGCCCGCTGTGGCGCGGTGGCGCCAAGACCTTCGCCGCCGTTCCGCAGGATCATTCCCGCAAGATCAACAAGAAGATGTACCGCGGCGCCATGCGCTGCATCGTCTCCGAACTGATCCGCCAGGGCCGCATGGTGGTGGTCGACGATTTCAAACTCGAAGATCACAAGACCAAGGGCCTGCTGGCCAAGCTCTCCGAATACGAGCTGAGCAACGTGCTGATCGTCAGCGAACAGGTGGACAAGAACCTGTTCCTGGCTGCCCGCAACCTGCACACCGTGGACGTTCTGGACGCCGATGGCGTGGACCCCGTCAGCCTGATCGGCTTTGAAAAAGTGCTGGTTACCGTGCCGGCCCTGAAAAAACTGGAGGGGCTGCTGGCATGAATACCGAACGCATTCTGAACATCATCCTGGGGCCGCACCTGTCTGAAAAGACCAGCGCGATCTCCGAGAAGAACAACCAGGTCACCTTCCGCGTCGCCGGCGATGCGACCAAGGGCGAAATCAAGCAGGCGGTGGAGAATCTGTTCAACGTGCAGGTGCGCGAAGTGCAGGTGCTCAACGTCAAAGGCAAGACCAAACGGACCTCGCGCGGCAAGCTGCGCAGCCGTAGTGACTGGAAAAAAGCCTACGTCAGACTGGAGCAGGGTCAACAGATCGACTTTGCAGACCTGGCCTAAGCGAGGCGCTGGAGAGAGTTATGGCAGTCGTCAAATGTAAACCTACCTCCCCGGGACGCCGTTTCGTGGTGAAGGTAGTCAACCCCGAATTGCACAAGGGCGCGCCGTATCGTCCGCTGCTCGAGTCCCAGGACAAAACCGGCGGCCGCAACAGCTCCGGCCGTCTGACGCAGCGTCACGTGGGCGGTGGCCACAAGCAGAAATACCGCGTCATCGATTTTCGTCGCAACAAGGACGGCATTCCGGCACGCGTCGAGCGTCTGGAGTACGACCCGAACCGCACCGCCAACATCGCGCTGCTGCTTTACGCCGATGGCGAGCGCCGCTACATCATCGCGCCGGCCAAGGTCAGCGTGGGTGATGAGCTGATTTCCGGCCCGGCCGCGCCGATCAAGGTGGGCAACTGCATGCAGCTGCGCAACATTCCGCTCGGTAGCACGGTGCACTGCGTGGAAATGAAGCCCGGCAAGGGCGCGCAGCTGGCCCGCAGCGCCGGTGCCGCGGTGCAGCTGGTGGCGCGTGAAGGTCAGCACGCCACGCTGCGTCTGCGTTCGGGCGAAGTGCGCAAGGTGCCGGTGGAATGCCGCGCTGTGGTGGGCGAAGTATCCAACAGCGAGCACAGCCTGCGCTCCCTGGGCAAGGCCGGCGCCATGCGCTGGCGCGGCGTGCGCCCAACGGTGCGCGGCGTGGTGATGAACCCGGTCGATCACCCGCACGGTGGTGGCGAAGGCCGCACCTCCGGTGGCCGTCATCCGGTATCGCCCTGGGGTACGCCGACCAAGGGGTACAAGACCAGAACCAACAAGCGCACCACCAAACAGATCGTGCGCCGCCGCAACGCGAGCAAATAAGCGAGTTCACAAAGGTAGGGTAAGCCAGTGCCAAGATCACTCAAAAAAGGTCCGTTCATCGATCTCCATCTGCTCAAGAAGGTGCAGGTTGCCGCTGAGAAAAACGATAGAAGGCCAATCAAGACCTGGTCCAGACGTTCCATGGTTTCTCCTGAGATGGTGGGCCTGACCCTGTCCGTGCATAACGGCCGTCAGCACGTGCCGGTACTGATCTCGGAAGACATGGTGGGTCACAAACTGGGTGAGTTCGTACTGACGCGCACGTTCCGCGGCCACGCGGCGGACAAGAAGGCGCGTTGAGCGCCTGGCCCGCAAAGTAGATAGAGGTAAGCGAGATGGAAGTTTCAGCGGTATTGAAAGGGGCGCGACTGTCGGCCCAGAAGGCCCGTCTGGTCGCCGACCAGATCCGTGGCAAGCGCGTCGGCGAAGCGCTCGACGTGCTGGCGTTCAGCACCAAGAAAGGTGCGGCCATCATCAAGAAGGTTCTGAACTCCGCGATCGCCAATGCGGAACACAACCTCGGCCTGGACGTCGACGAGCTGAAGGTGTCCACGATTTATGTAGACGAGGGCATGTCGCTCAAGCGCATCCAGCCCCGCGCCAAGGGTAGAGCTGATCGCATCACGAAACGCTCTTGTCACATCACTGTAAAAGTAGCTGATAAGGTTTAGGGGACGTCATGGGTCAGAAAGTTCACCCGACCGGTATTCGACTGGGCATCGTTAAACGCCACACCTCCGTGTGGTACGCAGGCAGCAAGGACTATTCGCGCTATCTGTTGGAAGACATGGAAGTGCGCGCCCTGGTCAAGAAGAAACTGGCTGCGGCCTCCGTGTCCCGCGTCGAGATCGAGCGCCCGGCCCAGACTGCCCGCATTACCGTTTATACCGCCCGTCCCGGCGTCGTGATCGGCCGCAAGGGCGAAGACGTGGAAAAACTGCGTAACGAACTGTCCGCCCGCATGGGCGTGCCGGTGAACATCAACATCGAGGAAATCCGCAAGCCGGACCTCGACGCGCAGCTGGTGGCCGACAACGTGGCCCAGCAGCTCGAGCGCCGCGTGATGTTCCGCCGTGCCATGAAGCGTGTGATGCAGAATGCCATGCGCCAGGGCGCAGAGGGCATCAAGGTGCAGGTGAGCGGCCGTCTCGGCGGCGCCGAGATCGCCCGTACCGAGCGCTACCACGAAGGCCGTGTGCCGCTGCACACCCTGCGTGCCGACATCGATTATGCCACCAGTGAAGCGCAGACCACCTTCGGCGTCATTGGCGTGAAAGTATGGATCTTCAAGGGCGAGATTCTGAACGCCGAAGAAGTGCTTTCCGGCGACAGTAAGAAAAAGGCTCAGCAGCAGTAATCCTGCGCTGATTGGCTGAACAGAGGTAAGTACGGATGTTACAACCGAAGCGAACCAAATTTCGCAAAATGCAGAAAGGCCGAAACCGCGGTCTTGCCCATCGTGGCAGCACCGTCAGCTTTGGCGAATATGGCCTCAAGGCCGTTGGCCGTGGCCGGTTGACCGCGCGTCAGCTGGAGTCCGCGCGACGCGCCCTGACCCGTCACATCAAACGTGGCGGCAAGGTGTGGATCCGTGTGTTCCCCGACAAGCCGATCACGCAGAAGCCTCTGGAAGTGCGTCAGGGTAGCGGTAAAGGCAACGTGGAGTATTGGGTGGCGCAGATCCAGCCGGGCCGCGTGCTGTTCGAGATCGAAGGCGTGTCGCCGGAAATCGCGCAGGAAGCCTTTGCGCTGGCCGCCGCCAAGCTGCCCTTTGCAACCAAATTTGCCAAGCGAGTGGTGATGTGATGGCCAAAGTACAAGTGAGCGACCTCCGAACCAAATCCGAAGCGGAACTGAAGGAAGTGCTGGCTGGCCTGCAGCGTGACCAGTTCAAATACCGTTTGCAGAAGAACACCGGGCAACTGGGCCAGTTTCATCTGCTGGGCCAGGTCAGAAGAGATATCGCCAGGGTGAAAACCCTGCTCAATGAAAAGGCAGGTGTGTAAGCCATGTCAGAGATCGACAACAAAACCCAGAAAACCGTGCGCACCATCAGCGGCCGCGTGGTCAGCAACAAGATGGACAAGTCCATCACCGTGTTGATCGAACGCCGCGTGAAGCATCCGGTATACGGCAAGTACCTTACCAAGTCCTCCAAATTGCACGCGCATGACGAAAGCAACGAGTGCGGCATCGGCGATCTGGTAACCGTGAAGCAGGTGCGCCCGCTGTCCAAGACCAAAAGCTGGGCCTTGGTGAGCATCGACGAGAAAGCCGCCCAGGTATAAGCCTGGATAACGGCGGGGCGCAGGCGCGATGGCGACAGGCGTGCAAATAGCTGGAAAGTAGCTGGTTAGATTTCAACAGGAGCGAGTGGCCTGAAGTGGCCCGGAAAGTACCATGATTCAAGTACAGTCATATCTGGAAGTTGCAGACAACAGCGGCGCCCGTCGCGTCATGTGCATCAAGGTGCTGGGAGGCTCCCACCGTCGCTACGCCAGGATCGGTGACGTGATCAAGGTCACCGTCAAGGAAGCCATTCCCCGTGGCAAGGTTAAAAAAGGCCAGGTGCTCAAGGCGCTGGTGGTGCGGACCAAGAGCGGCGTGCGCCGCCAGGATGGTTCGCTGATCAAGTTTGACGACAACGCCGCGATCCTGCTGAACAACCAGGATGCCCCGATCGGCACCCGCGTATTCGGGCCCGTTACCCGCGAGCTGCGCAACGAGAAGTTCATGCGCATCATCTCGCTGGCACCGGAAGTGCTCTGAACCGGCGCAGGCACTACAGACAAGAGGTTGAGACAGGTCCATGCAAAAACTCAAACGTGATGATGAAGTGATCGTTATCGCCGGCCGCGACAAGGGCAAGCGTGGCAAGGTCACCCGTATTCTCGGCAACGGCCGCGTGCTGGTGTCCGGTGTGAACATGATCAAACGTCACACCAAGCCCAACCCGAACCTGGGCAAGCAGGGCGGCATCATCGAGAAGGAAGCCGGCATCGACATTTCCAACGTGGCCATCTTCAACCCGAAGAGCGCCAAGGCGGACCGCGTGGGCATCCGGGTGGAAGCCGACGGCACCAAGGTGCGGGTATTCAAATCCGATGACTCGGTGATCGACTGATTTTTTAATCGTTGCTTTCCGTTGTCGGCTGTTCGGCACCCGAACGAGACCGGTGGGCGGAAACACATAACGTAACTGAAGGTTGCAACATGGCTCGCTTGAAAGAGTACTACAGAGACACCATCGTAAAGGAACTGACCAATCAGTTCGCTTACGCCAATCCCATGCAGGTGCCGAAGATCACCAAGATCGTGTTGAACATCGGCAGTGGCGAATTCAGCGACAAGAAAGTGCTGGACGCCGCGCTGGGCGACCTGGTCAAGATCACCGGCCAGCGTCCGGTGGTGACCAAGGCGCGCAAATCGGTAGCCGGCTTCAAGATTCGTGAAGGCTGGCCGGTGGGTTGCAAGGTGACGTTGCGCGGCGAGCGCATGTACGAATTCCTGGATCGCCTGGTGAACATCTCGATTCCGCGTATCCGCGACTTCCGCGGTCTGAACCCGCGCGCTTTCGACGGTCGCGGCAACTATGCCCTGGGCGTGAGCGAGCAGATCATCTTCCCGGAGATCGATTACGACAAGATCGACAAGCTGCGCGGCATGGACATCACCATCGCCACCACCGCCCGCAGCAACGACGAAGGCCGTGCGCTGTTGCGCGCCTTCCACTTTCCGTTCCGTGGCGAGACCCCCGCCGCCGCCACCGCAGAGGTTAAAGGTTGAGCCATGGCTAAGACTTCAATGATCGAAAGGGAAAACAAGCGCGTTCGCACCGCCCAGAAATTCGCGGCCAAGCGTGCGGCGCTCAAAGCCGTCATTGCCAGCGTTACCGCCAGCGATGATGAGAAATGGGAAGCCCAGATCAAACTGCAGAAACTGCCCCGCGACGCCAGCCCGACCCGCCAGCGCAAGCGCTGCCAGATCACCGGCCGTCCGCATGGCGTGTACCGCAAGTTCGGCATGTGCCGCAACAAGCTGCGCGAACATGCCATGAAAGGCGACGTGCCGGGCCTGACCAAGGCAAGCTGGTAAGGGCACAGAGGAATTCGAGGAAATTATCATGAGCATGTCCGATCCGATCGCAGATCTGTTGACCCGCATCCGCAATGCCCAGCTGGCTGGCAAGCCCACCGTCGATTGCCCTTCATCCAAGATGAAGCAGTCGATCCTGGACGTGTTGAGGGAGGAAGGCTACATCGCCGGTTACAACGTGGGCGGCGACGTGGTCAAGCCGGTGCTGACCATCGAACTGAAGTACTACAACGGCAAACCGGTCATCGAGGAACTCAAGCGCGGCAGCACCCCCGGCCTGCGTTCGTACAAGGGCCGCGAAGCGCTGCCGAAAGTACGTGCCGGCCTCGGCGTGGCGATCATCTCCACCAACAAAGGGGTGATGACCGACAAAGCGGCGCGCGCCGCCGGCGTGGGCGGGGAAGTGCTCTGCACCGTGTTCTGAGGAACGTGGAAGAGCATCCGGGATCGATACAGGATACGCAGTTCACTAGCCTGACTGCCTGAGACGAAAGAGCAAAGTTATGTCAAGAATCGCCAAAGCACCGATCGTATTGCCCAAGGGCGTGGAAGCGCAGATCGACGGCGGCCAGGTGTCCGTGAAGGGCAGCAAGGGCTCGCTGACGCTCAAGCTCAGCCCCAAAGTACAGATCGTCAACGAGGACAACGTTCTGCGCGTTTCCGCCACGGCGGCCGGGCAGGACGCGGTGGCACAGGCCGGCACCATCCGTTCGCTGGTGCAGAACATGGTGGACGGCGTGTCCAAGGGCTTCGAACGCAAGCTGGAACTGGTGGGCGTGGGCTATCGTGCCAAGGCACAGGGAAACAGTGTCAACCTGGTGCTGGGTTTCTCGCATCCGATCGACTACCAGCTGCCCGAAGGCGTTACCGCGGAAACGCCGACCCAGACCGAAATCGTGCTCAAGAGCAACGATTTGCAGTTGCTTGGGCACGTGGCCGCCGAGTTGCGCCGTTTCCGCGCTCCCGAACCCTACAAGGGCAAGGGCGTGCGCTTCAGCGGTGAGCAGGTATACCGCAAAGAAGCCAAGAAGAAGTAATTCCGGTAGACGAACGAGCCAGTCGCTGGCCCGAGATTTACGCCAAGAGGCCTGAAATGAACGAGAAAAAAACCACTCGCCTGCGCCGTGCCAAACGCACCCGCGCCAAGATCAGCGAGTTGAAAGTCAATCGTCTGTGCGTATACCGCAGCCCGCGGCACATTTATGCGCAGGTTATTTCGCCGGAGAACAAAGTGCTGGCTTCGGCGTCGTCGCTGGGTGAGAGCAAAACCGGCAACGTGGAGTCCGCCGCCCAGATCGGCAAGCTGATCGCCGAGCGGGCCAAGTCGGCGGGTGTTACCAAGGTTGCATTCGACCGCAGCGGCTATATCTACCACGGGCGGGTCAAGGCTCTGGCGGATGCGGCACGTGAAGGCGGTTTGGAATTCTAAGCATCGGATTAAAAGTTATGGCATTTAAGAACGAGCAGAACAAGAACGAGGAAGGCCTGCAGGAGAAACTGATCCAGGTCAACCGTGTGGCTAAAGTGGTCAAAGGGGGCCGTATTTTCTCCTTTACCGCCCTGACCGCCGTTGGCGACGGCAATGGCCGCATCGGCTTCGGCCGCGGCAAGGCCCGCGAGGTTCCTCAGGCCATCCAGAAGGCCATGGAAGCTGCTCGTCGCAACATGATCAGCGTGAAGCTCGACGGCACCACGCTGCAGTATCCGGTAAAAGCCCATCACGGTGCTTCCCGCGTGTTCATGCAGCCCGCCTCCGAAGGTACCGGCGTGATCGCCGGCGGCGCCATGCGCTCGGTGCTGGAACTGGCCGGCGTGCACAACGTACTGGCCAAGTGCTATGGCTCTACCAACCCGGTGAACGTGGTACGCGCCACTTTCAAGGGTCTGAAGGAAATGCGCGCCCCGGAAGATATTGCCGCCAAGCGTGGCAAGACCGTCGAGGAAGTGCTGGGTTGAACCTGGCGTAACAGTAACGAAGTAGATTTACGAACAGTAGGTTTACGAACAGTAGGTTTACCAACATGGCAGCCAAAACCCTGAAAGTGCGACAGATCAAGAGTTCCCATGGCACGCTGGCCAATCACAAGGCCTGCCTGACCGGCCTGGGTCTGCGCCGCATCCGCCATGAAGTGGAGCTGGAAGATACCCCGGCCGTGCGCGGCATGATCAACAAAGTGCGTCACCTGGTGCAGGTGGTAGGAGAATAACGATGCGTTTGAACACTTTAAGTCCGGCCCCCGGCTCGCGCCAGGCTCCAAAACGCGTCGGCCGCGGCATCGGCAGCGGTTTGGGTAAAACCTCGACGCGCGGTCACAAGGGTCAGAAAGCCCGCAAGAGCGGCCATGTACGCCCCGGTTTCGAAGGCGGCCAGATGCCGCTGCAGAAACGTTTGCCCAAGTTCGGTTTCTATTCCCGGATCGGCAGTGCCACCGCTGAAGTGCGCACCTCCGAGCTGGCCAAGCTGGAAGGCACCGTGGTTTCGCTGGAAGCCCTGGAAAAAGCCAATATCATCGATCGCAGCATCAAGCGCGCCAAGATCATGCTGTCGGGCGATGTGGGCCGTGCCTACACCGTCGAGGGCGTGGGCGTGACCAAAGGCGCGCGCGCGGCCATCGAGGCGGCGGGCGGCAAGATCGTGGAGGCTGCTGCCGCTGAGGCGGCGGTCTGAGGGCAGGCATCGCGCGGGCGCATGATTGCGCCGGCGCCTCCCACTGACGGTTATAACTGATGGCAAAGATGATGAACCCGGGCAAGGCCGACGGGCTGGCGGAACTGAAGCAGCGGCTTCTGTACGTCGTTTACGCGTTGGCCGTGTACCGCATTGGCACCCATATTCCGGTGCCAGGCATCAACCCTGATCAGTTGCAGGCTCTGTTCAATCAGAACCAGGGAACCTTCCTGGGCTTGTTCAACATGTTCTCGGGCGGTGCCATCGAGCGCATGAGTATCTTTGCCCTGGGCATCATGCCCTACATCACGGCATCGATCATCATGCAGATGCTGGCGGCCACTACGCCGTCGCTGGAACAGTTGAAGAAGGAAGGCGAGGCCGGCCGCCGCAAGATCAGCCAGTACACGCGTTACGGCACCCTGGCGTTCTCGCTGGTGCAGGCGATCGCGATCAGTACCGGATTGTTGGCGCAGTTGGCGTTCACGCCGAACTTCTCGTTTTACTTCACCGCGATCGTATCGCTGGTGACCGGCGCCATGTTCCTGATGTGGCTGGGTGAGCAGATCACCGAGCGCGGGGTGGGCAACGGGATTTCGATATTGATTACCGCCGGTATCGTGGCGGCATTGCCCTCGGCAATCGGGCAGTCGCTGGAACAGGTGGCCGAGGGGCAGATTCAGCCGCTGGCGCTGTTCGTGGTGGTACTGCTGGCCGGCGTGGTGATCGCGGCGGTGGTGTACGTGGAGCGCGCGCAGCGCCGCATCACGGTGAATTACGCGCCCCGGCAGCAGGGGCGCAAGATGTACCAGGGGCAGAGCAGTCATCTGCCTTTGAAGGTGAACATGGCAGGGGTGATTCCGCCGATCTTCGCCAGCAGCTTCCTGTTGTTCCCGGCTTCGCTGGGGCAATGGTTCGGGCAGCGCGAAGGTTACGAGTTCCTGGCGGACCTGGCGCTGGTGCTGGGTCCCGGGCAGCCGCTGAACGTGTTGTTGTTTTCAGTGTTGGTGATCGCGTTCTGCTTTTTCTATACCTCGCTGGTGTTCAACCCGAAGGAAATCGCGGAAAACCTGAAGCGCTCCGGTGCGTTCATCCCCGGGATCCGTCCCGGCGAGCAGACTGCCGCCTATGTCGACGGGGTGATGACCCGCCTGACCGCGTTCGGGTCGCTGTACATCACTTTGGTCTGTCTGTTGCCGCAGTTTCTGCAGACCTCGGCCAACGTTCCCTTCCAGTTGGGTGGAACGTCGCTGCTGATCGTCGTGGTGGTGTGCATGGACTTCATGGCCCAGGTTCAGTCTCATCTGATGTCGCATCAGTATGAGTCGCTTATGAAAAAGTCCAATATCGGCTCGTTCCGCCGCTAGGGTCGCGTGAGAATTACAGGAGAAGCACATGAAAGTCAGAGCATCGGTCAAGCGCATTTGCCGCAAATGCAAGATCATCAAGCGCAATGGCAAGGTGCGGGTGATCTGCGCCGAGCCGCGCCACAAGCAGCGGCAGGGCTGAGAACGGCCTTGTCCGGCGGTCCGCGCCTTGCTTTTTGGTGGGCAAGTGCCTAAACTTGCCGACCTTTTTTCGGTCCGCTCAAGGCTGTTTTTCGGTTCGTTCAAGGCTGTATTTGGGGGACGCTCAGGGCTGGGCACAACCCCAAGTAAGTTGTTGAAATCAAATAAACTATAGTCGGCGCCGCGGTGCCGCAGAAGGTGACTGGAGTACAACTATGGCCCGTATCGCCGGTGTCAACATTCCCGATAACAAGCACGTCGTGGTTTCGCTTCGCTATGTCTACGGCATCGGGCCGACCGTGGCGAAGGGCCTCTGTGCCGCCACCGGGATCAGCCCGAACGCCAAGGTGAGCGAGCTGAGTGAAGACCAGCTGGATTCGCTGCGCAACGAAATCGGCAAGATCAGTGTGGAAGGTGACCTGCGTCGCGAAATTTCCATGAACATCAAACGCTTGATGGACCTGGGCACCTATCGCGGCATCCGTCACCGCCGCGGCCTGCCGGTCAACGGCCAGCGCACCAAGACCAATGCCCGTACCCGCAAGGGCCCGCGCAAACCGATTCGCAAGTGATCCGGAATTAAGGCCGGCTAGTCCCGGCAAGAGACAGACAAGCGAGCAACGCTTCATCCAAGGTAGAACTTAAATGGCCAAACCAGCTCCTCAAGTCAGGAAAAAGGCAAGAACCTCGGTCAGTGACGGGGTTGCCCATATCCATGCTTCCTTCAACAACACCATCGTGACGATTACCGATCGTCAGGGCAATACGCTGTCCTGGGCCACCTCCGGCGGCTCCGGCTTCCGCGGTTCGCGCAAGAGCACCCCGTTTGCTGCCCAGGTGGCTGCCGAGAAGGCCGGCCGTTCGGCCATCGAGCTGTACAGTCTGAAAAACATCGACGTCCGCGTGAACGGCCCCGGCCCCGGCCGCGAGTCCGCCGTGCGCGCCCTGAACGCTTGTGGTCTGAAGGTGAGCAACATCACCGACGTGACCCCCATCCCGCACAACGGTTGCCGCCCTCCCAAGCGGCGTCGTGTGTAAGCGGCTCAGGATCAAAGGAGAAACCCAATGGCTCGTTATATCGGCCCAAAATGCAAACTGTCCCGCCGCGAAGGCACTGATCTGTTCCTGAAGAGCGGTGTGCGCTCGCTGGAAGACAAGTGCAAAGCGGAAACCGTGCCCGGCCAGCATGGCCAGCGCCGCGGCCGCCTGTCCGACTATGGCGTACAGCTGCGTGAAAAACAGAAAGTACGCCGCATGTACGGCGTGCTGGAACGCCAGTTCCGCAACTACTACAAGGAAGCGGCGCGTCTGCGCGGCGCCACCGGCGAAAACCTGCTGCAGCTGCTCGAATCGCGTCTCGACAACGTGGTTTACCGCATGGGCTTCGGCTCCACTCGCAGCGAATCACGCCAGCTGGTAAGCCACAAGGCCATTATGGTCAACGGCAAGACCGTGAACATTCCGTCCTACCAGGTACAGCCCGGCGACGTCGTCGCCGTGCGGCAACGTGCCAAGGACCAGCTGCGCATCAAGTCCTCGCTGGATCTCGCGGGTTCGCGCGCGCCGGTGGAATGGATCGAAGTGAACCAGGAGAAGCTGGAAGGGCAGTTCAAGCACAAGCCCGAGCGTACCGAGTTGTCTAGCGAGATCAATGAAAGCTTGATCGTAGAGCTGTACTCGAAATAACACCTAACCTGTGAGGGATTCCATGCAGATCTCGTTAGCGAACTTTCTGACGCCGCAAGTCATTCAGGTTGAAGCCTCTGACCGCTGGCACTCAAAAGTCATCCTGGAGCCGCTCGAAAGGGGCTTTGGGCACACGCTGGGCAACGCCCTGCGCCGCATTCTGCTGTCCTCCATGCCTGGCGCTGCTGTCGAGGAAGTGGAAATCGACGGCGTGGTACACGAATACAGCGCCATCGAAGGCGTGCAGGAAGACGTGATCGAAATCCTGCTCAACCTGAAGGAACTGGCGGTGATTCTGCACACGCAGCAGAGCGTTACCCTGACGTTGAAGAAAAGCGGCAAGGGCGAAGTAACCGCCGCCGACATTCAGCTGCCGCACGACGTTGAAATCGTCAATCCTGAGCACGTGATCTGCAACCTGAAGGACAACGGGGCGATCAACATGCAGATCAAGGTGGGCGTGGGCCGCGGCTACGTGCCGGCCGATGCGCGCATCTCCCGCGACGACGAAACCCGCTCCGTGGGCAAACTGGTGCTGGATGCTTCCTACACGCCGGTGAGCCGCGTGACCTACGCGGTGGAAAACGCCCGCGTCGAACAGCGTACCGACCTCGACAAGCTCATCATCGAGCTCGAGACCAACGGCACCATCGATCCGGAAGAAGCGATCCGCCAGGCTGCCACCATCCTGCAGCATCAGCTGAGCGTGTTCGTGGACCTGAAGAACAGCTCCGTGAAGGAAATGCCGAAACACGAAGACAAGGTGGATCCGATCCTGCTGCGGCCGGTGGACGACCTGGAACTGACCGTGCGTTCGGCCAACTGCCTGAAGGCGGAAAACATCTACTACATCGGCGATCTGATTCAGCGCACCGAAGTCGAGCTGCTGAAAACGCCGAACCTCGGCAAGAAATCGCTGACCGAGATCAAGGACGTGCTTGCCTCCAAAGGCCTCTCGCTTGGGCTGCGCCTGGAAAACTGGCCGCCCGCGAGCCTCAAGGGCAGCGCCGAGTAACAAGGCGACGGCGCCCGCGCGCTGCAACCGGAATAAACCTGGCTCGCACAAGGGCCTCTAGCTCAGGAAGTATTTGTCATGCGTCATCGTCATAGTGGACGTCAACTGAATCGAACCAGCTCGCATCGCCAGGCGATGTTCAGCAATATGACTTCGTCTCTGGTGGAGCACGAGATCATCAAGACCACCCTGGCCAAGGCCAAGGAGTTGCGCATGATCGCCGAGCCGCTGATCACGCTGGCGAAGGAAGACAGCGTGGCCAACCGTCGCCTGGCGTTCGACCGCCTGCGCAACAAGGTCACCGTGGGCAAGCTGTTCACCGATCTTGGTCCGCGCTACGTCAACCGTCCGGGCGGGTATCTGCGCATCATCAAGTGCGGCTACCGTCAGGGCGACAAGGCGCCGATGGCCTACGTCGAGCTGGTGGACCGTCCGGAAGCCGACGAAGCAGGCGAATAAGCTGCAAAGATCGATGTTGTAGGTTGTATCGATCCCAAAGAAAGCCGTATTCGCATACGGCTTTTTTTATGTCCGAAGATTCACAGGAAGTCCAAAACAAGAGAGAGCAGAGTCATGATCAAATCCTTCCATCCCCCCGTCCGCACCTTGATGGGCCCCGGCCCCTCGGCCGTGAATCCACGCGTTACCGCGGCCATGGGCGCGCCCACCATCGGCCACCTCGATCCCGCCTTCGTGGGCGTGATGGATGAGATCAAGCAACTGCTGCAGTACACCTTCAAGACCAGGAACCGCCTTACCATTCCCGTTTCTGCGCCCGGTTCGGCCGGCATGGAAACCTGCTTCGTCAACCTGCTCGAGCCCGGCGACAAGGCCATCGTGTGCATCAACGGTGTGTTCGGCGGCCGCATGAAGGAAAACGTGGAACGCTGCGGCGCCACCGCCATCGTGGTGCAGGACAACTGGGGCGAGCCGGTCGATCCCGACAAGGTGGAAGCCGCGCTGAAAGCCAACCCCGGCGTCAAGCTGGTGGCCTTCGTGCATGCCGAAACCTCCACCGGCGCGCTGAGCGACGCCAAGACCCTGTGTGCGCTGGCGCAGCAGCACGGTGCGCTGTCGCTGGTCGACACCGTCACCAGCCTGGGTGGCGTGGAAGTGGACGTGGACGGCTGGGGCATCGATGCCATCTATTCCGGCACGCAGAAGTGCCTGTCCTGCCCGCCGGGTCTGTCGCCGGTAAGTTTCAGCGAGCGCGCCGTGACCGCCATCAAGGGTCGCAAGACCAAGGTGCAGAGCTGGTTTTTCGACATGCAGTTGGTCATGGCCTATTGGGATGGCACCGGCGGGCGCACCTACCATCACACCGCGCCGGTCAACAGCATGTACGGGCTGCACGAAGCGCTGGTGATCCTGGCCGAGGAAGGGCTGGAGAATTCCTGGGCGCGCCACGCCCATCACCACCAGGCGCTGGCCGCCGGTGCTGAAGCCATGGGCCTGAATTTCGTGGTAAAAGCCGGGGCACGCCTGCCGCAGCTCAACTCCATCACGGTGCCCGAGGGCGTCAAGGAAGCCGAGGTACGTACCCGGCTGCTGCAGGACTACAACCTCGAGATCGGCGCCGGCCTGGGCGCGCTTGCCGGCAAGGTATGGCGCGTGGGCTTGATGGGCGACAGCGCCTGCAAAACCAACGTGCTGCTGTTCCTCGGCGCGCTCGATGCGGTGCTGTCGGAAATGAAAGCCCCGATCAACGCCGGCAAAGCGGTGGCCGCGGCACAGGCGGTGTACGGCGCGACGCGTTAAGAACCCACACACAGGCAAGCAGCGTCGCCACGGTGGCGCTGCTGCCATGAAGGCCGGCGCATCGCGTGTGCATCGTGCACGGCGGTGAATGAAAGTGTGCGTGGTGCCGGTCTCAAGCACAGGTCCTTGTGCGGCACGGCCATGAGGGGAAATCAGGTCGGCCGCTCTTGGGGGGAAGGATTGCAGAGACGGCGTGCAATGCATGCTGCCCGCTTCTGCGCTATCAAAACGATTCGATTACATGCAACCTGCCGCGTTTCTGTTCGTGGGCCTGGCGCTGTCCGGCTTTTCCGTATTTTCCTTCGCGCAATCCATCGATATTCCACAACCAGGGAGCGCCATGGGCGAGCGCAAGCGGGTGGAGATCGTGCGCACCGAACTCAGTCCCACGATCGACGGCGTGCTCGATGACGACATCTGGAAGAACGCCACCGTCATCAGCGACATGCACCAGTTCCAGCCGGTGGATCACGGTACGCCCTCGGAACGCTCGGAGTTCTACCTGGCGTACAACGATCGGTTTCTGTTCGTCGCCGCGCGGCTATACGACAGCGATCCTTCCGGCATCAGTGCCAGACAGATGGTGCAGGGCCAGGGCATGCCTTTCGACGACGCCTTCGAATTCATCCTGGACACCTTCAACAACGGCCGCACCGGCTATCAGTTCCAGGTAAACCCCAACGGCATCCGTCGCGAAGGCGTGTACGAAAATCCCAACGCACTCAACAGTGACTGGGACGGCATCTGGCAGGTGGAAAGCCGCATCGACGAACAGGGCTGGACCGCTGAGGTGGCGATTCCCTTCAACACCCTGAACTTCGATCCGGCGGCGCAGGAATGGGGCTTCACCATCGCCCGCACCATTGCGCGCAAGCAGGAAGAACTGGCGTGGTCCTCGTTCAACCGCAGCATCAACCCGACCACCACCGGCGTACTGACCGGCATCCGCGACATCCGTCAGGGCCGGGGGCTGGACATCATCCCTTCCGTGGCCACCGCCGCCAGCAAGGATTACCGCACCGGCACCAGCGACAAGCGCTTCGATCCCTCGCTCAACGTGTTCTACAAGATCACGCCGAACCTCACCGGCGCGCTCACGCTCAACACCGATTTTTCCGCCACCGAAGTGGACAACCGCCAGGTGAACCTGTCGCGCTTTTCCCTGTTCTTTCCGGAAAAACGCGACTTCTTCCTGCAGGACGTGGACATCTTCAGCTTCGGCGGCCGCGGCCCCGACAGCAACTACGACACCACCATCAACGGCATTCCGTTCTATTCGCGCCGCGTGGGCCTGAGCGCCACCGGGCAGCCGATCGACATCGATGCCGGGGTGAAGCTCACCGGCCGCGTGGGCAATTGGAACGTGGGCGCGCTTGCGGTGCAGCAGGGCGACATTCCCGGCCTGGACGGGCAGCAGGTGTTCGTCGGGCGCGCCACCATGAACGTGCTGAGCGAATCGAGCGTGGGCGTGATCTTCACCGACGGCGATCCCACCAGTCCCATCAGCAGCCGTCTGGGCGGCGCCGACTTCCGCTACCAGAACACGCGCTTCACGGAGCAGTACTCGCTGCGCGGCAACGTCTTCTACCAGGAGAGCGACACCGACGGACGCAACGGCGATGCGCGCGCCTACGGCGCCATGCTCAACCTGGACACCCAGGGCACCGGCTTCGGTGGCACCATGGGCTACGACTACTTCGGCGAGGACTACTATCCGGCGCTCGGCTTCGCCAACCGCCTTGGCGTAGAAACCTATTACATCGGCGGGCGCTGGCGGCATTTCTTCGACGCGCATCCCCTGTTGCGGTTGATCAATACGGTCACCCGCTTCGAGCACACCGATCGCCTCGACAGCGGCGAGATGCAGTCGGAACGTCTGTTCGTGCGTCCCATCAACCTGCACACTCATCTCGGCGGCCAGCTGAACCTGGGCGGCTCGCGCAACCGCGAGGGCCTGGAACGGGACTTCGAGATCAGCCCCGGCGTGATCATCCCCCGCGGCAAATACGAGTTCGTGGACTATCACCTGGAGCTGTTCGCCTCGAACCAGCGGCCGTTTGTGCCAAGCGTGATATTCAAGTCGGGCGAGTTCTTCAACGGCGACCGCGACCAGGTGAAGCTGGGCATGGAATGGCGCCCCAATGCGCACATCTACTTCAACTGGAACTATGATGTGCAGGACATCAGCCTGCCGGCGGGCGACTTCAAGGTGCGCCTGGTGAGCATGAACGCCAACTATGCCTTCAATTCCAAGTGGTCCTGGGTGAACCTGATCCAATACGACAATGCTTCCAGCTCGGTGGGCCTGAACAGCCGCCTGCGTTTCAATCCGCAGGCGGGGGAGGATCTTTACCTGGTGGCCAATTACCACTTCAATTCCGAAGGGGTGTTCAGCCATGTGAGCCGCGAGAAAGCCGAGATAGCGCTCAAGTACACCAGGACATTTCGCTATTGAGGTTTTTGGAGTCTGAATGATCGGTCTGCTACGCCAGCCGCTATTGCACTTCCTGATCCTGGGCGCGGCCATTTTCGTGCTTTACGACGTGCTTGCACCGGCTCCCGGGGAGGCCGGGGCCAACGATCCGCGGCGTATCGTGGTGGACCGGGACAACCTGCTGGCCTTCCTGCAATACCGCGCCGACAGTTTCGACCCCGCCGGCTTCGGCGCGCAGCTGGATGCGCTCGATGCGGTGCAGCGGCGTGCGCTGGAAGAGGAATACGTGCGCGAGGAGGCGCTGTATCGCGAAGCGCTTGGACTTGGCATGACCGAAGGCGATTACCAGATACGCCAGCGCCTGGTACAGAAGGTGGAGTTCCTGCTGGAAAATCTGGCAAGCGACGCCACCACGCCGGACGATTCGGTGCTGCGGGATTATTTCGACGCCAACCGCGAGGACTACCGCCTCGAAGCCACCTACAGCTTCAGCCACGTGTTCTTCGATGCCGGGCAGGACGGTATGGAAGCGGCGCGCGAGCGTGCCGCGCGCCTGTTGGAGAATGCGCAAAATCTTACGGAGGCGGAGGCGGAGGCGGAAACGCGTGGCGATCGTTTTCCGTTTCTGCAGGATTACGCGGAGCGCACGCGCAGTTTCGTCAGCAGCGGTTTCGGCCCGGCGTTCGTGGCGGATCTGGATGGGCTGACGCCGGACCCGCAAGCCTGGCAGGGGCCGGTGGCATCGAGCCATGGTTATCATCTGGTGCAATTGCGTGCGCGCACCGAACCGCAGTTGCCGGATTTCAGCGCCGTGCGGGAACGCGTGCTGGCGGATTACCGCTATGCCGCCGTGCAGCGCGACCGCGAGGCGGCGGTGGCGCGCGTGGTGCAGAGCTACGAGGTGGTGCGTGAGCCTTGAGCGGCGCACTTTGCGCTGGCTGTGCCTGTTGCTTGGCATGAGCCTCTGGTGCGGCGCGGCGGCGCACGATGCGCGCCCGGTAGCCGTCACCCTGAGCGAAATCGCGCCGATGCTGTATCAGGCGCGCGTGCAGGCGCCCGATACGGTGGCGCCGGCGGAGCAGCCGCAATTACGTTGGCCCGAACGCTGCGTGGCCACCGGACCCCAGCGCAATGCGCCGAGGCGGTGTCAGGACGGGCTGGCAGGTGCGGCGCTGAGCCTCGAATTTCCCACGTTCAATCCCGCGCTCAGCGTGTTCTATCGCATCGAGGCCTTCGACGGTAGCGTGCTGACCGCCATCGTGCCGCCCACCGACGCCGTGTGGACGGTGCCGCAGCGGATGTCGGCGCTGCAGGTGGCGCTGGATTATCTGTGGCTTGGCGTGGAACACATCATCGGCGGTTTCGACCACCTGTTGTTCGTGCTTGGCCTCTTGGTGATCGCGCGCACGCCGCGTCGCATCCTGTGGACCGTCACCGGTTTCACGCTGGCGCATTCGCTGACCCTGAGCCTGTCCGCGCTTGGCCTGCTGCGTATTCCCATCCCGCCGGTGGAAGCCACCATCGCGCTGTCCATCGTGTTCCTGGCGTTCGAGATCAGCCGTGGCCGCCACGACAGCCTGACCTGGCGCCATCCCATGGCGATCTCCTTCGGGTTTGGCCTCCTGCACGGCCTTGGTTTTGCCAGCGCGCTTGGCGAGATCGGCCTGGCTCCTTCACAGCTGCTGCTGTCGCTGTTGTTCTTCAACCTGGGCGTGGAACTGGGGCAGGTGCTCTTCATCGTGGCGCTGCTGCTGTTGCTTGCCTGTTGGCGCGGCGCGTACCACACCCTGCGTGCCACCACTGTGTCCGCACGCACCACGCGCGCCTTCGAACTGGCGCTGTCCTACCTGATCGGTGTGCCGTCGGCCTATTGGCTGATCGAGCGCGTGGCAGGATTCGGCGCCTGATCAGACCAGGAGGCTGGGCTGCCCAAGCCTCGCGAGGTCGGGAAGCGCGTTGAGTCCCATCAGCAGGTGAACACGTTCGCAGGGCGTGCCGGAACGATTGACGGCGCGGTGGTCGATGTCCACCCGCACCAGCCACGCCGAACCATCGGCGGGAAGATGCACGCTTTCGATCCGGCCATCGGACCGCCGCCATTCGAAGAAGCAGTGGGCGTTGGTGGCGATGGGAATGTGCAGCCGCCAGGTTTCGCGCTTGTCGTCCGTGTGGAACGGCATCGCTTCGCCTTCGTTCCTGAGGCACATGAGCCTGGCGCGATAGGGGCGAAAGCCACAGGTTTCCAGGGTATCCATGGTGGCTTCCAGCGCGCCGGTGCAGATATCGGTCCGGGTCATGCCCCGCTTGTTGTTCAGCTTTGCACCGGGACTGGCCTTCGTGGCAATGCGCTGCACGCCATCGACGAGGGAACCGTCGCGGCTGGTGACGGCCCAGCCGATGTAATCGACCCGGTTGTCCCGGTAGTTGGTGGCGGGGAATTGCGCCACGGTGTCATGGAAGTGACGTTTGAGCGCTTCCACGTCGCAGGCGAATCCCGCGACCTTGCTGAACAGGTAGTCCTCGGTGCGTTTCATTCTTGATCAAGTGGTCCATCCGCTATCGGGACGACGAGAATAACCACTTGCAAAGACGACTGCAAAGACGAGACCAAGCCGGGAATTCCCGGCTAATCCTCAAGCATTAATCACTAATGACTAGCGTGTTTCAGCATCCCGCCCGCTGCGAATTCGCCTCGGCTTCGCAAAGCCGGACGCTGCCCGAGACGGTGGAAATGCGCACGTCGCTTTCGCCGCCGCCAAGCACGAAGTTGAGATCGCTGGAGTTGACGAAGCGGCTTCTGCGCACCGGTTCGTCGTTGCTGAGTTCGTTGGCGATGCGGCCTCCCACGGCGGTGCTCACCAGAAAGGTGGCGGAGGTGGCGGCGGGCAGCGCCACGTCGATGCGCCCATGCACCGAGGAAATCTGCAGTTGCGCCAGCGGATTGAGCGCGGTGCGGATGTCCACCTGGCCGCCCACGGTGGACACTTCCAGGTCGTCGATATTACCGAGCGTCAGGTCGATGCCGCCGTTCACGTTGTCCACGCGAATGCGTTCGCTGCGGCTGTTGGATTCGATGCCGCCGTTGACGGTGCGCAGGTCGATCCGGCTGCCGCTGGATTCGCGATCGGCGATGCGGCCGTTGACGGTTTCCAGCGCCAGTTGGCCGTCGAGCCCGGTGGCGCGGATGTCGCCGTTGACGGTGTTCAGCTTGACCACGCCCTTGAGGCGATCGGCGCTGATCTCGCCGTTGATCAGCTCCACTTCGGTGTTGCGTTCCAATTGGCTCACTTCGACGTCGATGTTGGTGCCTTTCAGGCGCACGATGCCGTTGCGCGGCACTTCGATGAGCAGGTCGGCGCCGTCGCTGCGCGAGCTGCGGCCCTGGCAGCCGAAAAAGCCGAAGCAGGTATTGCCGTCGGGCTCGAAGGTTTCCTCGAAGCGCAGGCCGCTGCCGCGCTCGCGCAACTCGAAACCGCTGGCGTTGTCGCTCAGCTCGCCGCTGACGTGGAATTCCGCCCGATCCCAGGCCACCAGCCGCACGAAGCCGTTGACCAGCTCGATGCTGATTACGCCGTTCTCGTCCACGGGGCGGGTTTCGTCGATTGCTTCCCCCGCGTGCAGCAGTGGCGCGGTGAACAGGGCGGCGAGCAGCAGGCAGCCACGCGGCACGCGGGCGCCTGTCAATGCTGTTCTGATACGTGCGTTCATGAAACTTCCTCCCGGATAATCAAATGGCCCTGGCGCGCGGTGCGAACACCGCGTCGATCAGCATGATCTGCTTGTCCTGCACCTGGCGCAGGATGTTCAACAGCGCCAGGTTTTCAGGGTCCTGGCGCAGGGCGGCGTAGATGGCCTGTTCCGCGTCTTCCAGTTCCTGCATCTGCGCCTGCCAGTCGGTATAGACGGCGGCGCGTCCCTGGTACTGCACCAGGAGCGCCTGCTTGCTGCGTTCATGGTCGCTTTGCAGCGCGCTGATCAGGACATTCAGATCGGCGCGGTCGAAACCGCTGCCGGGCTGGCGCAGGCCGTAGTAGAGGCTGGCGGAAAGCACCAACAGCAGCGACGCGGCAAGCGCGAGCCAGGCAGGCAGGCGGCGCTGGTGATGCGCGGGCTGCAGCGCGTAGGCGATGCCCGGCCACAGGTCGCGCTGCGGCAGATGTTCGCGCGGCAGCGTATCGAGCAACTGCTGCAGCGTGTGTTCGGGGTCTTGATGACTCATGGGTTTTCCTCCGACTGGCCGAGCCAGCCAAGCAGCAGTTGCTTGCTGCGGTGAAACTGTGCCTTGACCGTGCCCGGCGCGATGCCGAGCAGTTCCGCCACCTGGTCCTGGCGGTAGCCTTCGATGCCGTGCAACACGAAGATCAGGCGGGCGCGTTCCGGCAGACGCCTGATGCAGGCGTCGAGATCGGCGAGATCCGGCGGCGCGCTGCCTGCCACAGCGGCGGCGAGCGCATCGCTGTCATCGCTCAGATGAATGCGCTGGCGCCAGGATTTCTGGCGCCGCAGGTAGCTGAGCGTGGTATTGGTGCACAGCGTGTGCAGCCAGGTGGTGAAGCTGCTTTCACCCTTGAACGAGTCGATGCGGCGCCAGAGCTGGATGAACACTTCCTGGGTGGCATCCTCGGCCAGCGTACGCTCGGCGGTCAGGCGCAGGCATAGCCCGTACACCAGGCCCAGATGCTGATCGTAAAGCTGGCGGAAGGCGCCCTGGTCGCGGCGCTGGCACCGCGCGATCAGGCTGGCCTGGTCCGGGGCCAGCACGGTCAGCTGCGGGCCGGGCAGGGCTTGGGTGTCGTTCAAGTGGCTGGCTCGTCGTTCGTGCATATACCGCTTGGACGCAAGCGGCGGGGGCTAGGTTTGAATGCGCGCGCGATAATCGTGGCGACAGGCGGGTTCCGCTTCAGGCGGATGGAGCGGAGGGTTCCGGACCTACCAGTTTGTCGAAATTGGATACCAGCGCGAAGGTGCGCGTAAGCCCGTCGATGAACTGCGCCTGGTTCATGGGCACCGGGCCGGGTTCGTTGATGATGGTGCTGTCGATGGTGCCCAGAATCACCTGGAAGGCAAAGGCGATGTTGGCGCGCTCCTCGGCACTGAGCAGGCGCGTGGCTTCCAGTTCCACGCGGTTGATGAAGCGCTCGGTGGCTTCCTGGCGATGGGCGCGCATGGGCAGGTAGCTGTCGGGGTCGCGCACGCTGCGCATCAGCACTGCGCGCCAGAATTTACGGTGTTCCCAGTAATAGTTGACGATGTTGTGCATCATGCTCGGCAGCAGCGTGGCGAGCGGCAGGGTGGAAAATATCTGCACCTGCACGGTGGTGCGGAAGTCCAGGTGGCGATGCACCAGCGCGTTGAAGAATTCGTCCTTGCTGCGAAAGCGCGCATAGAAGGCGCCCACCGAATAGCCGGCTTCCTTGGCCAGTTCGGCGATGGAGATGTCCTGCAGATCGCGCTCTTCCAGCAGCGTAAAACCGGCTTCGATCAGCGCGTCGTAGGTGATCCGGCCGCGCTCCTGTTTGATGGCGAGCCCGAAGTGGCGGGGCGTGGCGGCGGCTTTGTTGAATTCGTTCACGGCAATTTGGTGGCGGTGGGCTGGCTTCCTTGAAGTGCCCAATGGTGTGACGATAGGCGACACAATGCAAGAGTGGGGCAGCGCGCCTGCTTGAAAATACGGGGGTTTGTGTCTACCTTCCGGGGCTGAATTTTCCGTGAAGGTTCGCCCATGACTGAATCCGCCACGCCTGCCTCCCCCCCGGCCGCTCCGGCTTCCCCCACCATCCTGGGCCACCCCAGGGGCCTGGTGATCCTGTTTCTGACCGAGATGTGGGAGCGGTTTTCCTACTACGGCATGCGGGCACTGCTGATTTTCTACCTGACCCAGCACTTCCTGTTTTCGGACGAGCGTTCCGCTGTGATCTACGGCGCCTACACGGCGCTGGTGTACGTGATGACCATCGTCGGCGGCACGCTGGCGGACAAGTACCTGGGGTCGCGCAAGGCGGTCACCTTCGGCGCCATCCTGCTGGTGCTCGGCCATTTCGGCATGGCGTTCGAGGGCAACGGCGCGCGGCAGATCATGCATTACCAGGGCGCGGAATATGAACTTGGCCTCGATGGCCGCGGCGGCGACGCCAACCAGGTGATCCGCAGCGCGGCGGGCGAATCACGCATCAGCTTCACCGCCACCGCCATGACGCTCGAGAATCCGGCCGCCGTCAACCTGCCGGCAAGCATCGAGCTGAGCGCCTACACCACCGAAGTGCGGCAGCCGCCGCTGTACCTGAACATCCTGTACCTGTCGCTCAGCCTGATCATCGCCGGGGTGGGCTTTCTCAAGGCCAACATTTCCACCATCGTGGGCAGCCTCTACGGTTTCGGCGACACGCGGCGCGATTCTGGCTTCACCATCTTCTACATGGGCATCAACCTCGGCGCCTTCCTGTCCTCGATATTGTGCGGCTACCTGGGCATCGCCTACGGCTGGAAATACGGTTTCGGGCTGGCCGGCATCGGCATGAGCTTCGGCCTGGCGATCTTCCTCACCCACCAGCATTGGCTGGAAGGCAAGGCGGAACCGCCGGATCCGAAGCGGCTGCTGCGCAAGGTGCTGGGGCCGATCAGCGTGGAACAGGCCTGCTACCTGGCGGGGCTCGGCATCATCGCCATCAGCATGCTGATCGTCACCAACGCGCATCTGGTGCACGAAGGTTACGTGGGGCTGCTCGGCATCGTGGTGCTGGTGTGGATGGTGGGGTTCGCCGTGTTGCGCTGCCAGGGCGAGGAACGCGACCGCATGCTGGCCGCCATCTACTTCATCCTGGCGCAGATTCCGTTCTGGGCCCTGTTCGAGCAGGCCGGTTCCTCGCTCAACCTGTTCACCGACCGCCTGGTGGACCGCAGCCTGTTCGGTTTCAGCGTGCCGGCACCGGTGTTCCAGTCGCTCAACGCCATGTTCATCGTGATCTTCGCGCCGCTGATGGCCTGGCTGTGGGTGGTGTTGGCGCGGCGGCGGCTCAATCCGCCGGCGCCGGTCAAGTTCGCGTTTGCGGTGCTGCTGGCGGGGCTCGGCTTTCTGGTACTGGTGGCGGGCATTCGCCTGGCCGGCGCCGGCATGACGGCGGTATCGTTCATCTTCCTGATCTATTGGA
>Ga0182745_1001173_pt1 | contig 25748 bp, 18 predicted proteins | sample eDN3rd30CKraftBY_FD_128523 | JGI IMG/M metagenome (GOLD analysis project Ga0182745, IMG submission 128523) | Enriched backyard soil microbial communities from Emeryville, California, USA - eDNA 3rd pass 30_C Kraft BY (version 2) (version 2) | ecosystem: Environmental > Terrestrial > Soil >... | reverse complement strand
CGTCAGCAGCGTGATCGTCACGACCCACGCGGTGTCTTCCCGTGGCGCGTCGAGCAGCTCCGGCAGCCGCGCCTGGATCGGCACGATGATCGTCTGCATGAATGCGGAGGTCAGCCCCGCCAGCGACAGCGCGAAGACGACGACTCGCGGGTCCGTCGTGCGCGTCAGGCGCCGGCGTCGCCGTGCGTCGTCGTGCATCGCGCCTGCTTATCTGGTCGTCGTGGTGCCGGGGTTCCAGACTACGGGGGTGATGGGGCCGGGTGCGCTGGGTCGGCGCGCGTCAGGCGGATGCCTTCTCGCACCGCCACCCGTCCGGCATCTCCCCGGTCGCGAGGAATGCGTGGAGCCGCTCCGTCGCCTCGGCCGACAGCATCGCATCGGCCTGCGGGTAGATGACGGGCTCCTCTTTCATATTGTGCGACTCGAGCTGGGCGAGGAGGTCGCGGCAGGCTTGGAGCTGGGTGGCGGGGTCTGCGTCGCTCGCGAGCATCGCGTCGAGTCTGTCCATCGCATCCCAGATCTCCCCGTGCTCCCGCAGCATGACGAAGATCGGCATCATCATCCCCGCGTCCTTCAGCGGCGGGAAGATGAACTCCTCCTCGAGGTAGATGTGGCGCCGGAGCGCGGCCATGGCGCGGAGGAGCGGCGCAGGATCGACATCCCCGGTCCCTGAGCGAGCGTAGCGAGACGAAGGGCCGAGCCCGGCCGCGTATTCCTCGATCCCGCCGTCGATCTCATGATGCTCACGCTCGAGCGCGACAGACAGTGTGGGCTGGGTCGTCATCGGGACCTCCTCCTCCGGACGTGCCCCCATTGTCCGCCCCCGGTCGCTGAGCGAGCGAAGCGTGACGAAGCGCATGGGCGGAGAGTCCGCTATTATTGCACCTGTAAATGAAATGCGTGACAGATACAGGTGTAACCTGGTTCACTTGACCATCACACGCCCGGGCGGCTCACAAGCTCGGCTCATGAATGGGGAAGCTCACGATGGCGATCAATCTAGTCTCCGGCGGCACCCTGCTGATCGACGAGTCAGTCCGACACGATGCGGAAGGATTCGTCGAAGCAGTCGCGGATCGCACGGTGCCGCATCTTGAAGTCGTACTCGAGGATGGCGAGCGCCTCGAATTGCCCGAGGGCCTTGCAAACATTGTCATGGGTGTGTTCCGCGGTCTCGCAAATGGCCCGGTCTCCATCCAGATGACGCCGGACGAGCTGACGACGACGGTTGCGGCCGACATGTTGGGCGTGTCTCGGCCAACGCTGATGAAGTGGGTCCGCGCTGGCGAGATCCCTTCACATAAGGTCGGCACACATACGCGACTCAAGGCGATCGATGTGATCGAGTTCCGTAAGTCGCTGTCGGCGCGTCGTCGAGCAGCCTTCGAAGCACTGCGAGAGTGGGACGAGCACTTCGAAAGCTGAGTCGGTCTACGGGCGTCAGTACTCTGAGTGAATGGCCCAGCGCGTCTTCGTTGATTCGAATGTGCTGGCGAGTCGGACGCTACGCGACTGGTTGTTTCTGCTCCGCAACGAGACCGGCATGATGTTCCAGGTCCACACCACTTTTGATGTGCTCGTCGAGTCCGTCCGAGTGTTTCGTCGCCTGCACCCTGACGCTGATGGGCGAACGTCGAAGGAACTCTTCGAGTTCCTGCAAGCGAACGTGGATGAGGTCCTCGGTGACTTTTCTGGCCAAGTCGAGTTCGATGGGCCCGATCGCGACGATCTCCATGTCCACGCGGCGACGGTCGGATGTCGCGCGGACAAGCTTCTGACCGCGAATGTCAGAGACTTCCCTGAGTCGGATGACACTCCATATGAAGTCTTTGCGCCCGACGACTTCTTCGTCCTTGTCGATGACAGTGCACCAGGCAAGGTCATGCTGGTCGTGAGAGAGCAGGTGCGCTACTGGCGAGGGCGGCGAGACCGCGGTCATCAGGTGCGACGGCTCGACGAGGCACTCGTCGCAGCTGGATGCCCGACATTTGCTGAGCGGATCGGTGCACATCTGAGGACACTCGCTGGCCCGGCACGCTGAGTGTAAATCGATCCGAGGCGCCCCTCGCCCTCCAGTATCAGGAACTCTGCCGGTTCGACGACGCGGCAGCGCCTTGGGTCAGAACTTGAGCGGCGCTCGCGGGCGTCTTTCTCCCACGGTGACTCGCACGCCCGAGGCGGATCGTCGCGCTGCGGCCCGCCGAACTCCGCGATCTCGGCGAGCACCTGCCCGGCGAGTGCCGCGTATAGGTGGCTCTCGAGTCGGCGTCGCTACTGATGATTCAGCAATGGAAACCACTCGCGGAGCCGACGGTCGCGCGCTAAGACCTGTGACGTCCAGCCGATACGCTCAACACTGAGGCCTATCGGTGGAACGGGGGCATCGATGCACCTAGAGGATATCGCCGCGACTATGCGGCTAGCAGGCATCGTGCCGGGGCGTGCCGTGACGGTGCTGGCGGCGCAGATGCACGGCGCGAACGCGGTCGAGGTGACCTACCAGGATGACAACGGGGCGCTCGGGCAGGTCGTGCTGTTCCGTGAGGACGAGGCGAAGATCGCGCCGCACCTGGAGTCCGGCCGTCCCTTCGATGCCGATCCGCGCAATTTTCGGCTGGCTGCCGAGGCGCAGCGCATCATGCTCGCGGGGCTGCACGATCCGATGCTGGCGGTGGCGACGAGCGACGTGCAGCCGTTGCCGCATCAGATCCGCGCGGTCTACGGGGAGCTGCTGCCGCGCACGCCGCTGCGGTTCTTGCTGGCCGACGACCCCGGCGCGGGCAAGACGATCATGGCCGGGCTCTATATCAAGGAGCTGATCCTCCGGGACGACGTGCGCACCTGTCTCGTGGTGGCCCCTGGCGGACTGGTGGAGCAGTGGCAGGACGAGCTGGCGCTGAAGTTCGGCTTGGAGTTCGAGATTCTCGCGCCCGGCGCGGAGGACACCGCGCCGGGAAAGAGCGTGTTCGAGCAGAAGCGGCTGCTCATCGCGCGAATGGATCAGCTCGCCCGGAATGAAGTGCTGCTGGAACAGATCGAGCAGGCGGAGTTCGACCTTGTGGTCGTGGACGAGGCGCACCGGATGAGCGCGTCCTGGTTCAGCGGCGAGCTGAAAGCGTCGAAGCGGTTCCAGCTCGGCGAGCTGCTAAGCGAACGCACGCGACATTTCCTGCTGATGACAGCAACGCCGCACAACGGCAAGGAGGAAGACTTCCAGACCTTCCTCTCGCTGCTCGACCGCGATCGCTTCGCCGGTCCCGGCGACCGGCACGCGCAGACCGGTATCGCCGACGGGCTGATGCGGCGCATGGTGAAGGAGAAGCTGGTCACCTTCGAGGGACGGCCGCTGTTTCCGGAGAGGATCGCCGAGACCGCCGCCTACCGGCTGTCGGCGGACGAGCAGTACCTCTACGAGGAGGTCACGGAATACGTCCGCCACGGGATGAATCTCGCCGACCGGCTGGAGGGCAAGCGGAAGAACACGGTCGGCTTCGCACTCACGGTGCTTCAGCGTCGTCTCGCGTCCAGCCCGGAGGCGATCTTCCAGTCGCTGCGCCGCCGCACCGACCGGCTGGAGCGCACCCGCGCCGACCTGCTCGACGGCATCCTCGACGCCCCGCCGCGCGAAGCCCCCGCCTCGCTGCTCGGCGACGATCCCGACAGCGGCTACTTCGACACCGACGAACTCGACGCGGCCGAGCTGGAGGAGGCCGAGGAGGAACTGGTCGACGCGGCGACCGCGGCGCGCACCGCGGCCGAGCTGGAGACCGAGATCGCGGACTTGCGCCGATTGACCGAGCACGCCCGCCGGCTGCTGGACTCGCAGCAGGACGTGAAGTGGCGCGAGCTGCGCGGGGTGATCGAGAGCCAGGTGCTCAGGATGCCGGACGGCAAGCCGCGCAAGCTGATCGTGTTCACCGAGCACCGCGACACCCTGAACTATCTGGAGCGGCGCATCACGCAGCTCCTGGGCGCGCGCGAGGCCGTGGTTGCCATCCACGGTGGTGTTCCCCGTTACGAACGTCGCCGCATCACGGCCGAGTTCACCTCGAACCCCGAGGTGCAGATCCTCATCGCCACCGACGCCGCCGGGGAGGGCCTGAACCTCCAGGCCGCGCACCTGATGGTGAACTACGACCTGCCATGGAACCCGAACCGCATCGAGCAGCGGTTCGGCCGCATTCACCGCATCGGCCAGACCGAGGTGTGCCGACTGTGGAATCTCGTCGCCGAGGACACCCGCGAGGGCGAAGTGTTCATCCGCCTGCTCGACAAGATCGAGGAGCAGCGCACTGCCTATGACGGCGAGATCTTCAACGTGCTCGGCACGTCCCTCGGCGACCTTTCGCTGAGCCGCGTGCTGCGCGACGCGATCCGCTACGGCGAGCAGCCCGAGGTGAAGGCGAAGATGTGGGAGGTCATCGACGAGGGCGTCTCCGCCGGGCTCCAGGAACTGCTCGACGACGAAGCGCTCGCCAGCGAAGCCCTAGCACCCACCGACCTGGAGGAGCTGCGCCGCCAGATGGAGGACGCCAAGGCCAAGCGTCTCCAGCCGCATTTCATCCGCGATGCCTTCCTGGAAGCCTTCGACCGCGCGGGCGGTCGCATCGAGCGGCGGGAGAAGGGTCGCTACGAGATCACGCACGTCCCCGCGAGCATCCGCGCGCGCGCCGGGCGCGCACCCGTCGCCCGCCGATACGAGCGCATCACCTTCGACGCTGCGACCATCGACGTGCAGGGCACGCCCCGCGCCGAACTGCTCGCACCCGGCCATCCGCTGCACGACGCTGCACTCCAGCTCGTCATCGACCAGTACGGCCCGGTGCTCGACCGCGGCACCGTGCTCACCTCCGACGCGGTGAACGAGCCCACGCTGCTCGTCGGCGTGCTCAACGAGGTCCGCGACTCCACAGGGCAGACCGTCAGCAAGCGGTTTGGCTACTCGGTCGTCGGCGCCGACGGGATCGTGCGCGAGGCCGGCCCCGCGCCGTATCTCGACTACGCGCCCGCCGACGAGCCGCAACACACCACGGGCACGAGCCTGCCGTGGCTCACGCAGCGCGAGAAGGATGCCGTCTCCTGGGTGATCGCCGAGCAGCTCCCGGTGTTCGCCACCGACGTGACGACCCGCCGCACGCAAGAATACGAGCGCGTCCGCGAGCGCGTCGCCACCCGCCTTACCCGCGAGGTCAACCGCCTCTACACCGACGCGCTGAAGACCGACGCGGATGCGGCCGCAGGCAAGAAGGTCCGCTACTCCGCCGAGACCCTGCGCCGCCGCGCAGAGGAGCTGGAACAGCGTCGCGAGACACGGCTCGCGCTCATCGACCGACAGCTCGCCATGTCGCCCATCACCCCGCGCATCACCGCCATCGCGCTCGTCATGCCCGCGGCACCCGAAACAGACGCGCCCGGCGACGTGGCCGCGAACGCCCTCGCGCGTGCCGAGGTCGAGCGCCGCGGCGTCAACGCCGTGCTCGCCGCCGAGCGAACCCTCGACCGCACGCCCGAGGAGCAGGTGCACAACAACCCCGGCTTCGACGTGCTCTCTCGCCCCGCCGAGGGCGCGGGCATCCGCATCGAGGTCAAGGCCCGTATTGAGGGCTCGGACACCTTCACGATCACCCGCACCGAGGTGCTCACCGCGCTCAACGCCGCACCCGACCACCGACTCGCCCTCGTGCGGGTCAGCGCGAGCGGGCCGCAGCACGACGAGGTTCGCTACATCGGCAACGCCTTCGAGGGCGTCGAACCCGCGTGGCTCACCGACTTTGATGTCGTCTCGCAGAACCTCTCCTGGGATGACTGGTGGGCACGCGGCGGGGAGCCGTTCTAATCGGGATTTGGGCTCAGATGCAACCACCACCCCCGAATGTGGGCTTCGATAGATGAGAGCCGATCGCTATCGTGCGAACACAGATCACACACAGAGGCGGCGCAATGGGGAGCCAAAGACTCACGATCTTTCTCTTGACGACGGACGTGACCGCGCCTGCTGAAGCTCTGGAGACGGGTGGCGGGCAGTCCTATACCGAGCAAGATCTCTCGGCGTCGGCGGGCTTCAGCGGCGTCTTTTATTCGAGGTACAACCAGCCGCGGTTTCCCGAATGGGTGAAATACGTCTCGCCCGTGCTGGACGCGAGCCTCAATGTGAAGACTGCCTCGGCATCCGGGCTTCTGATCCTGAAGGCGGCCAACCGCTAATTCGCGCTGAGCTTCGGATTCGGCCGTAGCTTCCTCGACCCGTCGAAGATCGAGCGCCGGTTCGGTCTCAAGGTCGCGCTCAACCGCATCGACGCGCAGCAGATCCGCAGCCTCGACACCAAGACCTTCGAGGACATGGTGGTCTCGAAGACTACGCAGACGAGCAAGAATGCCGAACTCTCGAACTTCGGCGTCGATGCCGTTCGGGATCTTCTCCGTGCTGTTACGGGGAAGCCCTCCGATGAGTCGTTGGGTCGCACGATCACGGGATCGGATGCGCTCGTCATGACGACCAAGCGCCCCGTGAGGGAGCTGCCTGCCCTCCTCGCCGAGCTGCTCGTTGCTTACGAGGACGACGCCTACAAGGCGCGCTTTGAGTGGATCGACCACCTCGCGGAGGTGAAAGACCCCAGCGGTATCACCGCTCTCGACGCGCTCCTCGTCGCCCAGCTCCAGTCTGGCGACACGGCACGGGCGCACCTGGCGATGCCGGAGAACTTCGGTTGGGACGAGATATCGGGCTTCAAGATCGGCGGGGCGGGTCGGCACCAGTTCGACGATCTTGACCTCGACGAATACTTAGAAGGGCTCGGTGACGAACGGGGTGACCTCAACCTGGAGCACCTGAAGTCCCGCCGAGTCCAAGTGGGCTGGATCAAGTCCGGAAACTTCGACACTCGATGGAGCCTCTACAACACGCTCGTCTCGGAGCAAGAGCTCGACGGCAAGCTGTACGCGCTGATCGAAGGCCGATGGTTCGAGGTAGCCCCGACGCTCGTCTCCGCGGTCGACAACTACCTCGAATCCCTGCCCGAAGCCGCGACCGCCCTGCCGCCCGCACAAAAGAACGAGAGCGAAGGTGCCTATAACGAACGAGTCGCCAGGCTGTCCGGCGACTTGCTCCTGCTCGACAAGCAGCTCGCTCGCGCGGCAGATGCGACAAGCTCCATCGAGTTCTGCGACCTCCTCTCGGCGCGTGCTGAGTTGATCCACGTCAAGCGCAAGTCGAGGTCGGCAACCCTCAGCCACCTCTTCGCGCAGGGCAACATCTCGGCGAGCACGCTCATCGGCGATGGGGCTTTCCGCGATATCGTGCGGCTGCGACTCGGAGAGATTGCCGGAGAGGACTCGGATCGATGGCTCGACCTCGTTCCGGCTTCTGACTCGCGGCCTGACCGCGCCCGTTACACTGTTCACTTCGCGGTGTTCACGAACTCGAAGGGCACCGGCGCAGGCTGGCTGCCGTTCTTTAGCAAGCTGAACCTGATGCAGACGGCCAAACAGATCCAAAGCCTTGGCCCCGGCGTCGTGATCTCTCGGGTGGCGGTCGAAAGCGAGCCCTCGACTTAACCGCCACGCTGTAGCTCCGGGCACTGTCCCATCCCGCCGGTAGGCTCGAAAACCGCAGTGCGAGCAAGCGCGAGAGCGCATCCGAGAGGAATCCAGTGGCAGTCAAGCGCAAGCTGATCGAGGTCTCGATCCCGCTCGACGAAATCAACAAGCAGTCGGCGCGCGAGAAGTCGATCCGCCACGGGCACCCGAGCACGCTGCACTTGTGGTGGGCACGGCGACCGCTGGCGACCGCGCGAGCGGTGCTGTTCGCACAGCTCGTCGACGACCCCTCCGTGCGTCAGGACGAGTTCATCGCCGAGGCCCGCGAGAAGGGGTATGAAGACCCCGAGGGTTGGGCCAGCCACCGCATCAAGCAGGAGCGCGAGCGCCTGTTCGACCTCATCACGCGCATGGTCGATTGGGACAACCTGGGCGATGAAGCCCTGTTCGACGCCGTGCGCGCCGAGATCATGAAGTCCACGAAGGGCAATCCGCCCGCGATCCTCGACCCTTTCGCGGGCGGCGGCACCATCCCGCTGGAGGCACAGCGTCTCGGCCTGGAAGCCCGCGCGAGCGACCTCAACCCCGTCGCGGTCCTCATCAACAAGGCGCTCATCGAGATCCCGCCGAAGTTCGCCGGGCGCGAGCCCGTGTTCCCCGGAGCGGCTGAGCAGCGGAACGCCTGGCCGAGGGCGACGGGCCTCGCGGAGGACGTGCGACGATACGGCGAATGGATGCGCGACGAGGCGCAGAAGCGCATCGGCCACCTGTACCCGAAGGCGAAGCTCCCCGGTGGCGGTGAAGCGACCGTAATCGCCTGGATTTGGGCGCGCACCGTCACCTGCCCGAACCCGGCCTGCGGCATCGAGATGCCGCTCGTGCGCTCCTGGTGGCTTGGCAAGAAGAAGGGTAAGGAGGCGTACGTCGTCCCGAAAGTCGTGGACGGTTGGATCGAGTACTCGATCGGGCACGACCCGAAGACTGCTCCAGCGGCAAGTCGAGATGGCACTGTTGCACGGTCCGGCGCGACTTGCATTTCATGTGGCGGTGCGGTTCCGCTGTCGTATATTCGCACGGCCGGAAAGGAGTCACGACTTGGTTCTCGACTATTGGCCGTGGTCGCCGAAGGCAACCGTCAGCGCGAATATCTCACGCCCACATCGCAGCAGGCGCAGGCGGCCGACGTCCAGCGACCTGCTTCGACGCCAGAGGGATCCTTGCCCCCTCACGGTCTCAATCCCGCCAACACGCAGACTGTGCAGATCTATGGCTTCAATGAGTGGACCGACTTCTTCACCAATCGCCAATTAGTCGCACTTACGACCCTTAGCGATCTCGTAATCGAAGCCCGCGAACGTGTTCTCGCTGACGCTGTCAGGTCCGGAGCGCCTGAAGGCAACAATCTCGAATCGGGGGGCTTCCATGCGGCCGCATACGCTGACTCGGTTGCCACGTACCTTGGCCTTGCCGTCAGCAGAGTGACGGCAACGTCGTCTTCGATGGCCACGTGGTCCAGCCACCCGAAGAACGAGCTTGTGGTCGGAGTTTTCGGTAGACAGGCGATTCCAATGGTCTGGGACTTTGCCGAGGCGAACCCGCTTAAGACCGGAACCAGTGGCTCCCTCGATGTGATGGTGACGGCGATCGCGAAGATGCTTGAACCGCTCGGAGTCGGCGCGATTCCATCTGTCGAGCAGGCGGACGCGGCGACGACGAACTACGCCGGGGCTGTGCTCGACACCGATCCGCCCTACTACGACAACATTGGATATTCGGATCTCTCCGACTGGTTCTATGTATGGCTCCGTCGGTCGTTGCGCGCGATCCACCCGACCCTACTTGGGACCATGCTTGTGCCGAAGGCAGAGGAACTCGTCGCCAACCCTTACCGACATGGTGGTCCAGATGGGGCAAAGCGATTCTTTGAAGCCGGCTTCGAGAACGTCTTCAGACGCGCACGAGAGTCGGCGGCGGCCGACTTCCCAATCTGCGTGTATTACGCCTTCAAGCAGTCGGAAACCGACGACTCTGGCGACGCATCCACTGGCTGGGAAACGATTCTGGGCTCGATGGTGCATTCCGGTTGGTCGGTAACAGCCACGTGGCCTGTTCGTTCTGAGTTCTCGGGCCGAATGGTTGCGACGGGTTCGAACGCGCTCGCCTCATCTGTCGTCTTGGCGCTCCGCCCGCGCCCCGAAGGCGCGCCGATCACCGATCGACGTGGGTTCATCGCGGCGATGAAGCGGGAGCTCGGGCCGGCGCTGCGGGAACTGCAGCAGGGCGGGATCGCACCGGTCGATCTGCCGCAGTCGGCAATTGGGCCCGGCATGGCCGTGTTTTCGCGGTATGCGAAGGTGATCGAGTCCGACGGTTCGGAGATGACGGTGCGCTCGGCGCTCGCGCGCATCAATGAAGTGCTGGACGAGTTGCTGACCGAGCAGGAGGGCGACTTCGACCCGACGACGCGGTTCGCCATCGCCTGGTATCGCAGCAACGGATACGAAGCCGGTTCGTTCGGCGATGCCGAAAACCTGGCGCGAGCCCGTGCGACGGCGGTCTCGGCGATGGAGCGCGGCGGCATTCTGAGCGCCCGCGCGGGCAAGGTACAGCTCTACCGTCCGACCGATCTGCCGGACGACTACGACGTGACCTCCGACCAGCACACGTCCGCGTGGGAGGCGCTCCAGCACACGATCCGCATCCAGGAGACGAAGGGCATCCCGGCCGCGGGCGCGTTCCTGAACGACGCGAGCCGCCGTTCCGACGGCGCGGTCGACCTCGACCTCGTGAAAGAGCTGGCGTACCTGCTATTCCAGGTAGCGGAGAAGAACGGCTGGACGAAGGACGCCATCTCGTTCAACGGCATCGCCACGTCGTGGTCGGAGCTGCTCGATTCCGGGCGGACGGCTGCGCCCGTCAGCACGGCCGCGACGCTCGACTTCGATGCACTCGACGAGTAGTGCTCACCGTCGCAGGCTAGAACTCTCGCCCAAGTAGTCCGCCGACCTCGGTATCGAGGATCGTGCGCACGATGCCGTCCTCGAACCATTGCTCGGCGAGCACTTCGTCGGGGACATCGTTGCTGTTGATGGTGCAGATGTACTGGCCGCCAGTCGCCTGAACCATCTGCTGTGCGAATCGAAGCGCGCTGGCCCGCTGCCGAGGGTCTACGCCGTCAAACACTGTTGAGTCGTGGATCAGGAAGTCCGGGTGGTGCTCGGTCGTGACTCCCTCTTCGAGCATCGTCAGGTCGAAGCAGAACATCTTCATGCGGTCGACGGCGCTGCTGCCGGATCGAGCTGTCGTGAGCTTGAACTTGAAGCCGCTGTCGTCGACCTCAACCGTGAGCGCCGCCTCGCGGCCATAGAGCTGCTTCATCTTCTGGCTCAGCCGCTCGCTCACCCGGTCCAGCTTCGCTCGTGACTGGTTGAGTTCCTTCGTGGCGTCGGTTCGTTTTGTCGACTGAGCGAGCTTGAGTTGCTCCTTCCGCGACGCGATCTCGCGCGCCTGCTCGATCTGTTGGTCGACCGCTGCGATGCGCGACTGGACGCCGGTGAGTTCACTGCGCATTGCGTCCAGTTCCTCAAGTGCACCACCTGCTTGCAGGGTTCGCAGCAAGGCGTCGCGCTGCGAGTCCAGACGAGTCAGCTCATCTGATCGTTCGGCGATTCGAGTGGTGAGCTGTTCCACCTCCGTGTGGAGATAGGCCCGTCGATTCTTCAGCAGCTCGGCGTGGAACTCTCGGACGGCCGCAGCCTGACGGGTGAAGCCATCGGCAAGGACCAGTCCCGCTGCGGAAAGGAGGTCTTCGACCGAGGCTGTTTGATCCGAGGAAATATCCGCGGATTCGTCGAGCGAAGCCCGGTAGAGATCGAGCATCCTGCGATTAACGACTGCTTCATCCCGAAGCACGGAGATTCTTGCGGTCAGTTCATCGGCACGGTCGACGAGCGAATTGGGATCTTCGAGCACGCGGAAGCCCGAGATGCGGCTCTCCCACTCGTCGAGTTCGCCCTTCAGCGCCGCGCGCTCCAGGAGCAGTTCGGCCTCGGGCCGAAGTGTGGACATGAGCCCATCGCTGGCTGCCGCCTTGATTTGCTTGAGCTGTTCCAAGCCGGTCTTGATGCCTGCAAGTTCGTGCACGACCGTCCAGTCCAGGTCGAGGAGATAGGCGATGTGCTCGCGGCTGCTCGTGGCGGACTGCTGCGAGAGGATCTTCAGAGGGTCTTTGGAGGGCTCCGTCCGAATGACGTAGGAAAGCAACGTGCGTGCGGAAAGTCCGTTGGTGGTGGCCTGCTCTGCGGGTTCCAGCCGGAACAGCGCAAGGCCGAGCAAATCCTTCCACTCAGCGACCGAAATCTGGCCCTCGGAGAGATATGGGCGGATGACCTCACTCGCGGGTCCGTTGGCGCTGATCCGTAACTTCGTGCCACGGGCGAGAGCGCGGGTCGCGGTGACGCGACCGCCGAACATCTCCAGATCGAGTGTCACCTCCCAGCCGTCGTTGGCAAGTGGTCGAAGACTGCTGTTGAGGTTCCCGGCGAGGGCATAGTTCACGAGCATCAGCAGCGTGGACTTGCCCCGCGCGTTGCGGCTGTCCTGGTCGGTCGAGTCCGTTGCGCGCTCGGCGACGACAGCGTTGAAGCCGCGCTTGAAGTCGATGGGCTTGAACTCTTCCTTGTTCGTGGAGATTCGGAGCAGCATCAGTGGGCGCTCACGATCTGGTCTCGATGGGCAACTGCTCCTGCGCCGTAGAGGAACGTGAGGGCGAGCGCGAAAGAGTCATAGGTGGTGGTCGGTGACGTCTCACGGAACTCGACGAAGAGCTGCCCGATGCTGATCGCACGTCCGCGCAGCAGGCCAAGGATGACGGCGCCTTCTCCCACAACGGTGCGCTCGATGGGAGTGAACTTGTCCGGGTAGAAGTCACTCACGGCGGAAGATCTCGCAGATCTCGAAGAGGTAAGCAACGACGGCAAGTGCCGCAGCCTGCACAGCGGAAGTGGCTCGGGGGCCGGAGTTGTCGTAGGCGGTCAGTACGAGGCTGTCGAAGATGCCGTCAGCATCGAGTCCCTCAGCCTCTGCCGCGAAGTAGTCGGCCTTGAATCGACTGACGAGTGTCTTGCCGAAGTTGGGTGCGGTCTGCTGCTGGAAGGCAATGAACGCCGCGACACGCGACGCCTGGGACAGGCCAGCCGAGATGCGCTCCGCGCTGATCTGCCCGAGATTGTTGAGCGCGATCTTGTCCTGGATCGGGAGCGCGAGTTCGACCGGGGTGGGTTCACTCGGGTTTGGCGCGCTGGAGATGGCTCCACAGATCACGCCGAGTTCTTCATAGGTCACGTTTCCGAGGGCGCTCTTGACGGCGCGGGCGACGGCGGACTCGTGTGCGGTCTTGGCATCGCGCAGAAACGCGGCAGTGTGCTTCTCCAGTTGTGAGTCGATGGCGTCGTGGTGCGGCCCGCACAGGTAGATGAGGTTCTCGGCCGAGCCCCGCTGGATGTCGCTCATCGAGGCGTCGTATCTCGGGCCGCCGGGACTGGCTGCCGCGATGTGCGCGACTTTGCCGACGACCTTTGGCTGGTCGCCCTCAGCCTCGGCGGCGAAGACGAGTTCGGCACCGCAGGCAGGGTAGGCGCAGAGGTTCCCGCTACGAGCTATGACGACCTTCTCCTGCCCGAGCGGGACACGCGCGCGGGAAGTCGTGGTGGCCATTCATTGAGCGTAGCGATAGCGACAAGACTGCGGAGTCGTGGAGTCGGCACGACGCCCGCGTGGTGCTTCGGCCGTTCGCTTGTTGCAGGCCCCCGGTAGCCTGAGAAGTCAGGAGGCTTTCTAGTGGCGACATCAAATCGTGACCGCATTGGGCGGATGTTCGAGCTCCTTGCGGAGGCCCTCGACCCGTTCATCGCGGAGGTGCTGGAGCCGCAGATCGGGGACTCCGATTGGGCGCTGGTGGTCAAGCTCGCCGACGAGGAGAAAGGCATTACCGGCAAGGCATACAGCCGGGAAGACCCTGCCGTGCAGCTTCGGATGCTCACCGAGGGTCTTACGGGTCGTGTGAAGAAAGGCTGGTACCCGTTCAAGGGCACGGTCACCCGTGAGCACGAGGCGTATGCCAGTCTGCTGCGCGAGACGCGGAACCAGTGGGCGCACAACGCCTCCTTCGATGACGATGCGGCGCTTCGGGCGCTCGACTACGCCCGGCTGTTCCTGGCCGCCGTGGGGCAGGCGTATGCGGCCGACAAGGTGGACGCGATTCGGCTCGACCTGCGACGGATCGCCACGGGCAAGCAGGACACGAGGGCACTGAAGTCCTCGACCGTGGTGCCTGGCGCGTCCGGACTGGCCCCGTGGCGGCAGGTACTGAAGCCGCGCGATGAGGTGGCGACGGGCAACTTCCAGTCCAGCGAGTTTGCCGCCGATCTCTATAAGGTCGCCCGCGATCCGGCGGCGACGAGCGGGGAGTATTCCGACCCGGCGCAGTTTTTCGCACGTACCTACCTCACCGAGGGTCTGCGCGACCTCATCGGCCGCGCGGTGAAGCGCTTGGGCGGCGATGCGAATGCCTCCCCGGTGGTGAACCTCCAGACCAACTTCGGTGGTGGCAAGTCGCACTCGATGCTCGCGCTGTGGCACCTGGCCGGCGGTCTGCCGCTCGCCAGGTTCCCGCAGGAGGCGCAGGAGCTGCTGACCGCCAACGGCTACCCCGCGGAGGGCGTCACCGCGAGCCGGGTCGCGCTGGTCGGCAACCACTTCGCGCCGCAGGGCGAGACGAAGGACGACGGCACCCGCGTGAACACGCTGTGGGGCGAACTGGCCTGGCAGCTCGGCAGGCGCGAGGCGTATGAGATCGTGCGTGAGCACGACGAGAAGCGCACCAACCCCGGTGGCGACCTGCATGTGCTGCTGGCGAAGTACGCGCCCGCGGTGATCCTGATCGATGAGTGGGTCGCCTACGCCCGGCAGCTCTACGGGCGCGAGGATCTCGCGGGCGGCACGTTCGACACGCAGTTCACCTTCGCGCAGTCGCTGACCGAGGCGGCGAAGTCGACCCCCGGCGTGCTGCTGGCCATCTCGATCCCTGCCTCGCACAACGGCGACGACCGCGGCGAGGTCGCGGGCGCGGTCGAGGAGGTCGGCGGATCGAACGGTATGGAGGCGCTGAAACGCCTCCAGAACGTCGTGCGCCGGGTGGCCGATCAGTGGCGTCCGGCCTCCAGCGACGAGGCGTACCGGATCGTGAAGCAGCGCCTGTTCGAGTCGGAGGACGCGCAGGCGCTGGCGCAGATCGCGGCGACCGCGAAGGCGTTCAGCGACTTCTACCAGGCCAACGCGGGTGAGTTCCCGAAGGAGGCCCGCGACCCGCAGTACGGACGCCGCATCCAGCAGACCTACCCGCTGCACCCGGAGCTGTTCGACCGACTCTACGAGGACTGGTCTTCGCTCGAGCGGTTCCAGCGCACCCGCGGCGTGCTGCGCCTGATGAACGCCGTCATCCACGCGCTGTGGGTCGGCGAAGACCAGGGACCGCTCATCCTGCCCGGCTCGATCCCGCTGTCGGTCGCCTCGGTGAACGCAGAGCTGACGCAGTACCTCCAGGACTCGTGGAAGGCCGTCATCGACGCCGACGTGGACGGTACGAACTCCGAGCCCGCCCGCATCGACAGCGACAAGCCCGTGCTCGGGCAGCGGTCGGTGACCAAGCGGCTGGCCCGCACCGTGTTCTTCGGCGCGGCCCCGACTATCGGCACCGCGCACAAGGGCATCGACACGCAGCGGGTGTTCATCGGCACCGCGGTTCCCGGCGATGTCGTCGGCAACTTCCACTCCGCGCTCACCCAGCTCGGCGACCGCACGACCTACTACTACTCGTCGGCGGGCAAGCACTGGTATGACACTCAGGCGAACATCACCCGTCGTGCGAAGGACGCCGCCGACGCGCTTCACCCCGAGGACGTGTGGGCCGAGATCGTGAAGCGGCTGCGCGGCGAGGAACGCGCGCGCTCGGACTTCGCGGGCGTCCACATCGGCCCGGCCGACTCCGGCGACATCCCCGACACCGACCAGGCACGGCTCGTCATCCTGCACCCGAAGTATCCGCACCGCCGCAAGAAGGCCGACTCGCCCGCGCACGGTTTCGCGCGAGCAGCGACCGAGCGCCGCGGCACCGCGAACCGCGCCAATCGCAACATGATCGTCTTCCTCGCGCCTGACGAGGAGCGCCTGGCTGAACTCGACCAGGCCGCGCGTTCGTACCTGGCGTGGAAGGAGATCGCCGAGAAGGCGAACGAGCTGAACCTCACACCGCAGCAACTCGCGCAGGCCACCGACAAGCGCGACCAGTTCGGTCGCACGGTCGATGACAGACTCGCGCTGACCTATCAGTGGGTGCTCAACCCCGTCGCGCCCGACCCCGGCTCGCCGTTCGAGCTGGAAGAGGTCAAGGCTGACGGGCAGGCGGGTTCGCTCGCCGAGCGTGTGGCCAAGAAGCTCGGCAGTGCGGGCGCGTACTCGACCCAGCACGCGGCCCGCTCGATCCGGCTTGCGCTCGACACGAAGGTGCCTGCGGCCTGGTCGGCAGGGCACATCGCCGTCGGCGACCTGTGGAGCCTGTACGCGCAGTACCCGTACATGCCGCGACTGCGCTCCCGCGAGGTGCTGATCGACGCCATAGACAACCAGCCGCTGCTCTGGCAGAGCGAGAGCTTCGCCCTCGCCGACGGCTACGACGAGGCGACCGACCGCTACAGCGGACTCTGGCTGCCCGGCGACACCGGGCGTGCGCCCGTCACCGATGCGACCCTCATCGTCAAGCCCGGACCCGCCGAAGCCCAGCGCGCCGCCGATGTCGCCGCGACCACGGCCAGCAGCGCGTCCGAGGCTGGGGCGGATGCACCCGCGGCGACCACCGCGGCAGCATCTGTCGAACCGCGCGGCACCGCGACGGCAGCACCCGCGCCAGCGAAGAAGCCTGCGTCGACCCGGTACGTCGGCAGCGCACCGATCAATGCGGAACGCTACTCCGCGGACTTCGCCAAGATCGCCAGCGAAGTGCTCGCCAACCTCGCCGCATCCGGCGCGAAGCTCACCATCTCGCTCTCCATCGACGCCGTTCACCCCGACGGCTTCACCGAGCAGCAGCTCCGCACCATCCGCGAGAACGCCACCACGCTGAAGTTCACGACCAACGAGTTCGAGGCGGAGTAGCGGTTGTGCCCACGGAAGTGTGTCCGTTCTGTGGAAGCACCGGTCCGTTCTCCAGGGAACACTGGCTTCCGCGCGATTGGGGCGAATACTTTCCACGACTGCCAGGGCTCGTGTCCGCGAACCGCGGCTATGACGAGGATGAGACAGACATCCGCATCGAGAACCTCAGTCACTTCGACCGGCAGTTCTCAGGGATCTGCCGACGCTGCAACAACGAGTGGCTGCGCGAGATCGACGTCGCGGCGAAGGACGTGGCCCTCGACCTGGCGTTGCGTCACAGATTCCACGTCTCGGCCAACGAAGTCGTCACGCTAGCATCTTCTCTCTACCGAGCCGGGCTAATCGGGATGTGGGGGCAGCGACATCAGCACGGACTCCCCAGAGGGCGCTTCCCTGAGTTTCGGACGGTTCGCCGCCCACCAGTCGGAGCACACATCCTCCTCGGCCACAGCGAAGAGGGCTATCTCTTCGCAGGAGGTCACTACAGCGCGGTCACAGCAGATGGCACGAACGAGACCGCCGTGAGGTCACTCGCGTTTGGCGGCATCGGGCATCTCTTCGTGGTCGTGCTGCTGAGCGTGCCCGAACTCGACGCGACCGTGGCACGGGTAGCGCGCGCGATGAAGTCGGCGGCGAACGGCACCCTGGTCTCCCTCTGGCCGAACAAGCGGCGACGTGTGACGTTGCCCCCTCGTCCAATCACGCACGAGATTGCGCTCAGATCCGCGGAACTCGGCGTCGTGTTGGGTATGCGAGAACCGACCGCTCCAGACCTACAAGCTCAGGGCCGCTTGATGGCTCGGTACCCGACGCCGGACACGATTCGAAGGCAGCTTCGTCCCGCGACAAGAACCCACTTACCGTCGGAGGCACCCAAGTAGCGCCAGGTCAGCCCGCCTGCTCGTCGGCAGGCTCGGTCGCCTGCGCGCTGGAGAAAAGGCGCCGGCGTTCGGACTCGATGACTTCGCGCACGAGTTCGGCTTCGGACACGTCGAACGCTTCCGGGGCCGCCTCGGCGGTCTCGCTGATCGCGGCGAAGTCCGCGAACAGCTCGCGCTTCTTGGCGAGGATCTGCACGATGCGCATGTCGACGCCTTCCTCGGAGAGCAGGCGATGCACCTGCACGGACTGCAACTGACCCATCCGGCGGGCGCGCGCGATGGCCTGCCACTCGGTCGTCGGCTTGAGCTGCGGCTCGCAGATCACCACGACCGAGGCGGCCTGGATGTTCAGGCCGACACCCCCGGCGACGATCTGCGAGACGAGCACCGCCCCGGCCTCGGCCGACGTGAAGTCGTCCACCATCGACTGACGCTTCGCAGCAGGAACGGCTCCGGTGAGCGGCCCGAACACCACGCCGGGCAGCGCCGCGGTGACTTCATCCAGGACGCTCAGGTAGTTGGAGAACACAATGACCTTACGTCCGTTGTCCTCCGCCTCCTCGACGATCTCGATGAGACGCTTGAGCTTCTCAGAGTCGCTGCCTTGGAGCAACGCGGCCTGGCGCATCGCCTGGAAGTTGCCCGCCATCACCGCATCCCGGTAGGCGATTGCGTCGGCGCGGGAAAGCGGCAACCATTCCTCGACCTCGACCTCGACCAGCTCGGGAAGCTCGGTCAGCACGTCCTCTTGGTTTCGCCGCAGGTAGACGGGAGCGACCTGCTGTCGGAAGAGTCGCGGCCGTAGGTCACTGGCGTCGACCACGAGATCCGGGCGGATGTAGTCGACGAGCGTGCGGAACTCCTCGACCCGGTTTTCCAGCGGGGTGCCGCTGAGCAGCACCGCACGGTCAGCGCGGTCGATCAGGCGGGCGCTGCGCTGAGCACGGAGCGCACCGGGATTCTTGATGTAGTGTGCCTCGTCGAGCACGACGCAGGCCAGTTCCTCCACGCTCCCGAGGTGGGGCTCCAACCAGCCCAGCGACTCGTAGGTCGTCACGGCGACACCGCCCTGACGGTGCCAGCCCCGAAGTGCGGTATCTCGACCAGGCCCGTGCAGTCGGTGAGCGTTCAGCGCGGATTTCGCGTGCACCTCTCGAACCCAGTTGGTAACGACCGCGGCCGGGCAGATCACCAGCGAATGGCGCGAGCCTTTCGCGCGGAGGTGAGCGAGGACGGCGAGCGCCTCGATGGTTTTCCCGAGCCCCATCTCGTCGCCGATGATGACCTTGCGCTGTACGAGCGCGAACCGAGCCGCGAACCCCTGATAGCCACGCAAGGAGACGGAAAGGTGCTCCGTCTCCAGCTCGAACTCGCGGACGGCGGCGACGACTTCCTCGGGTAGCCCGCCGAGCACCGCGTCCTCGTCCTCGGTGAGGAAACCCAGATCCTGCAGCATGGCGAAGTAGTCGGCCGGCCTGGCGAGGAAGTCCTGCCAGGGGTCGGCAGGAGCCGAGCCCGCTACGGTGCCTGAGATGCTCTGTGCGCGCAGCACGACGGCCTCGACGGCAGCGATGAACTCGTCTGTGTTGCCGCCGAAGACGGCGAGCTGGGCCACGCGAGGATCGAGCGCCTGCGCGAGTGGGGTGAGCGCCTCCGCGCGTGCGAGGTCGCGGGTGGCGTTCTTAGTCTGTCGGGTCGTGTCCCAGGTGGCGAGGTGCCGAACGAGGTCAATCGTCTGAGGCGAGGGTGCGGCGATATCGATCCGTACCGGCATCTCCTCGTAGGTCGTCTGCCAGAGGGTCTGGGCGGCTCCACGAATCCGGTGCGCGGACGTCGCGCCGATTCCCTGGATCGAGGCGAGACGGTTCGCGTAGGTGAACACGTCCTGAATCGTGGCGATGCCCGCATCCGCGAGCGGGCTGATTCGGATGCGCTCGCGGGTCGCATCCTTCAGCCGTTCCAGCGGCATCTCGGCGATGACCTTCTGTGCCTCGGCCTTCCGCAGAGCGACACCCGCATCGACAACCTGCTGTCGGTAGCGCGACTCCTTATCGAGCGCCTCCTGGATCGTCCTGACGGCCACAGAGAGGCTGGCGATCGCTGTGCTCGGTACGAGCTGGCCGACGCCCAGCGACGAGAGCCGCGGAGCGAATCCCACGGACGGGAGGAGCGCGTGAATGACATCGACGGGCTGTGCCGGACGTGCCCGATCATCGAAGCGGGCCAGCGTCGCGGCAACACCCGCCCCAGCACCCCACCGCTGGTAGTCGAGCAGGTAGCGACCTGCACGTTCGCCGGCTCCGCGCGACTGGCCACCGCTGAACAGCTTGCGGAGTCCGAAGTTCGACCTTGCATCGTTGAGCGCCTTCAGCATCTCGTTCGTGAGCTGACCGAGCCAGGTCGCCTCGCTTGCCTGGATCTCCGGCAGCGAGACGGAGCGGGCCAGGATGCCGAGCTGCCCACCATCGGCATCCCGTAGCGGCAACACCGTCCAGCGACTCCCATTTCGGATCGCCACATCGACCATGTGCGCCCGAAGCACGCCGAACGCGGTATCCGCCTCAGCAGCGACCAGAGCGCGATGCGCGACGATGGCCGCGGCGTGCTTCGACCACGCGGTGATCTCTTCCATCACCGGGCGCAGTCGTTGCGCCTCATCGCGGCTCAGTGGCATGTGTACTGTCGTTCCTCTCGGGCAGGTTTACGGTATCGCCAGCCACCGATCCCAGCGCAGAACGGGCCGATGTCCTTTGGGGTTCTTGCGGCTGTCCCTCGAGGTCAAGACCGTGCGATGTAACGGGCGTTACATCCGCAACTGCAAGAGGTGTGGCGCATCTCGGAGTGGATGCCGAACACGGGATTGGCGCCGCTCAGAGCGCGGGTTAGCGATCGCTGGAGGAGTGGATGCACCTGTCTGTAGAAGGAGGCAGCTGGACATGGAATGGTGACGAAATGAGCGATTGCGGGCCGTCAGGTTCGGGTGGCGTCGCGGGTATGCAATGTCGTGTGCGCCGGCCCCGGTCGTGTCGTGCTGGATGCAACCTGCGCGTGGTCGGTCGCGTAATCCTGTGCAGGAGTTGCAACCGCTCCCTGCTCTCTGCGGTGTCCGCGCCGGTGGCGCAACGCCCGGAGCGGCTTGCGCCACCGGCGCGGATACCGCACGCTCTCGGCGCGGATGTGTCCGCTTCTCGGGCCTCGGGCCGCTCAGGTATCGAGAGCGGCTCGGCCTCGCAGAATCTGCGAGGCCGAGCTTCAGGCGAGCAGGCCGTCCAGAAAGTGGACAGCTGCGGAGATCCGGGCGACTCGTCGGGCTGCCAGAATCTGGCACCCCGGCGACTCCCGCTCCGGCCTCCCAGATTCTGTGAGGCCGGAGACTTCCCTGTCATTCTGGGGGAGAGACACTCGATCGAGCATGTTCACGTCCATTGGCCAAGGCGTCTATCTGCTTCGCTGCTCGGCTCCGACCAACCGTATAGAGGAAAGAGTAAGTACGGTGGTTGAAAGGTAGCCCCTAAAGCGGTCTTCGGCTCAAGTCACGTGGTCTGGCTCACGCCGAAGCCAGCGCCAGAACAAGGGAGCGATTCTCAGCCCCATTTAAGTGGTCTCGGATTCGCGTCTAGGCGGAAGCTCTGTGCCATCAGATGCGACGATCCGTGTTCCAACTCCGAGTCGTTTCGCCGCCTTCTCGATCTGCGTGGTGTGTGTTGGCTTGGCGCGAGCAAGCTCATCCGCGTTCAGCGCAAGAAGCAGCATGCAGGCGGCAATGCCGATCGTCGGTGCCCGTACGCTGGATTCCGCTTGAGGGTTGAACGCAACGCCTATGGGGCTTGAGTTTGTCTCTACGGAGTAGAAGTCAGCGATACCCATCCCGCTATGGGACTCGGCGGAGAAGACGCGGTATGTGAGGTACAGGCGTTCGCCTCCGTCCAGGCGCTGGCATCGCTGCTCGAATGCGAATGAGCGTGGTCCAAATGCATTCTCGAGCTCCGCGAGTGCGACTTCTGCCTGCGCTTTTGCCGGGCCGGGTTCTTCGCCGAATGTCGTCAGAAGATTCAGCGCCTTGAGCCGCTGGTTAGCACCGTCCTTGATCAGCGCGTGACCCGAGCCAGGTGTAAGTAGGAGCCAAGCGGCTGTAACCGCGCACTCCATGATCAAACGCACAAGGGGGACGAGCTCGATGCCTGCAGTTGTGAGGTCGAGATGGAGAACGGCTCGTGAGGCTCGCACAGCATGATGTGCGTGGGTGCGAATTCCTATGGCCCGTGCTGCATCGAGTTCCCCTCTGTATGCAACAGTGCCTGCAGGAGCGGCGTCCCACAGGTTGCACAGACCCTCAATCACCTTCCGGACTTTTGCGAGCTCGGGGGCAGGGGATGGCGGCAGCACCCGGTTCGGATGACTCATTCCCATGGGGGCAGTCTCCCAGCAGCGCGCGCTTCGCAGGCCACAAATCGCAGTCGTCGGCTTGTCCAATGGTCAGAGGTTCTCTGTAGCCTCAGCGCTAGAGCTGGCGGGGAGAGGTGGACAGATGCCGTGGCTTGAATCGATTACCTTCTCGCGCGAGATCGCAGTGCTGGCGGCTCAAGTCGCACCAGTCCTCGTCATCGCGTTCATCGTCGAGGTACGTGCGATCGGTGAGAGACGACGAATCGAAGGCAAGGATTCAAGGTTCCTGATCTGGATGGTCTTCGGCTCTCTAGCGCTGTTGCTTGGAACATGCTTCCTGTACGCCAACGGTCCGTCAGAGTTTGTGGGGCTCCAAGCTCTCCTCGCGTGGGTGGCGATCGTGACTCTGCTTGGCTTTCAGATCGTCTATGTCGCGATGGCCGCTTGGGCCGGCCTGCGGGTCTCCTCTGACGAGGGAGCCGAGGACAAGGATCGAGCTGAAAGGCTTGATCTGCATCTGCGTCAGCCCGGCTGGAAGTGGTTGCTCCGTGGCCGTCGCTGACGAACTTCTTGGCCATGCGGCCCACACGATGATGACCCAAGATGCGCTGTGGATCTCGGACGCGCTGCTTTCGTCATCCGGCGACGGCAATGGTTCTGGCGTGCCGCCGCTCGTGCTCGTTGGTCATAGCTCTCGCATCGTCTACGAGGGTTCGCTCGTGATTCGATCAGCAAACCCTGTTGTCGGCTTACCCTCTCTCCTCTCGCTACTACCCGATCAGCATGGCGCCGTCATAAGCCGAGCTCGCCACGCGACCAAGCTGCTCGACGACACGAAGAAGACCTTTCGTGACTTGCTGGCTGAGATGGGTGCCTACTACGCACACCATCACCAGGCGTTCTCGGGGAACGCGGTCTGGTTCGCTCGCCGATTCGAGACCGATCTCGGCTTGTTCGAAGCTGCTGGGCGAATACTTGGGGGAACCATCCCTCTGCAGTTCCGTCTCGGTGTTCCTCCAACGGTCTCAATCTCTGATCTCGGGCCGCTTATTCATGACGTCGCCGTTGAGCAGGGGAGTCTGCTCGCGCTGCTCTTCAAAGCGAGTGGCACTGGCGTTACCGCGACGGCAACGATCGACTACACCCCGGCCGGCCCCGTCCTTAGCAAGGATCGGAAAGCCAACCGCTATCTCGACGCTCGATACGATCCGGCCCTGCCTATAGAGGCCAAGCTGCTGTTGCTCATGATCGAGGGTGAGGCCAGCACAACCGATGTGGTTCTCCCGATCACAGAGCACGGCCATAGGGAAGCTGTCTTTCGAGCACGAATCGTCAGTCTCTTCCATGTGCTCAGTGCGGTAGATACGATCTTGTCGGAGTACCCGGCTGCGCAGTCGGATGGCGCGCGGCGACTCAAACAGCTGATGGACGAGGCGGCCCTGCGCTGGTTCCTAGATGATCCCGCTGCTCGTGCGCTTCGAAACCGCTGCATGCACTATGAGATCCGCGACAAGCAGCTTGCGCTTGATCCCAACTTGCCGATGTTTGGCATGGTCGAGGCCATCTGCCCAGGTCGTTCATTTGACCAGGTGAACACGGAGTCGATCGCAGCGATCAATCGGGTAGCGGACGCTTTGGGGGCTTGGTGATCGTCAACCGGCCATTCCGTTCTCGCGATTTGAGCGGTCGCCACAAACCCGGCACTTACTCCCCGAAACTCCTCGATCTGACCCGAGCCGAGCCGATACACTAGCTCCAAGGCATCAGCCTGGAATCCCTGATCAGACGAGGAATCCCGGCGGATTCCGAGGCTAAACGAGTTACGGCGAGACCCCGAGAAATCCTCCAAGGGGTCGCAGGTTCAACACCCCTCCAGGGTCTGTTGCCGATCGGAGCGACTGCCGCCGAACGATACGACCTTTCCTGTTCTAATCGTGGCCAGGAGCAGTGCGATGGAAGAACGGGATTCTCGGTGGGACGCCTACCGTGCCGCGATCGTGCGGGTGCGGCTGCCGGGCGGTCTCGTGGAGGTCGCGCCGAGTGTCGCACCTCACGGCTCGATGGCGTTCCCGTTCCCACCCGACGCAGTCGTGCACATCGTCACCGCCCACGACTCTGCCGTCGTCGGCGCACCAGACGGTGCCGCGGCGAACGAGTCACGGAACGCCGCCCTGCTCACCGACCTCGAGGCGCTCGGCGTCGAGTGGCATCCGGCCGTCGGCGCTGACCCCGAGTGGACGCACCGGGAGGCGAGCTTCGCGGTCGTCGGGCTCACGCTCGAGCAGGCGCTCGAGCTCGGGCGCCGGTACGAGCAGGACGCGATCTTCGAGTGGGCCGCCGAGTGGTGGCGGCTGGTCGACTGCCGGACCGGGGCCGCGCATTCGTCCCGGTGGGTCGCTAGCGTCGTGGATGTCGGTGGCTCGGCATAGCGTGTCCCACCATCCGAAAGGACGCTCGATGGACCAGATCATCTGCCCGCACTGCGGCAAGGCCTTCACGATCGACGAGGCCGGGTACGCCGATATCGTCAAGCAGATCCGCGACCGCGAGTTCCAGGCGGAGCTGCATGACCGGCTCGAGGCCGCGGCGAAGGAGAAGGCCGCCGCGGTCGAGCTGACTAAGGCGACGGTCGCTGCCGAGCTCGAGAAGGCGGCGGCGGCACAGGCAGCCGAGGCCGCGACGGCGGCCGCGGCGAAGGATGCCGAGATCGCGAAGCTGACCGCGCAGATGCAGGCCGCCGAGACCGAGCGGGCCCATGCCGTCAAGGAGGCCGCCGCTGCGAAGGACGCCGAGATCGCGCGGCTCAAGGCAGAGGCCGAGCGTGCGGCACTGACGCAGGAGATGGCGGTCAAGGACGCGGTCGCCGCGGTCGAGAAAGCCCGGGACGACCTCGCCCGCGACCTGAAGGCGAAGGAGACCGAGCAGCAGCTCCTCGAGACCTCGCTGAAGCAGCAGTACGAGACGCAGCTCAAGGACCGCGACGACACGATCGAGCGGTTGAAAGACATGAAGGCGCGGCTGTCGACGAAGATGCTCGGCGAGACGCTTGAGCAGCATTGCGAGATCGAGTTCGAGCGGCTGCGGGCGAGCGCGTTCCAGACGGCCGAGTTCGGCAAGGACAATGACGCGTCGAGCGGGAGCAAGGGCGACTACATCTTCCGCGACCGCGGCGCCGACGGCGTCGAGTACGTCTCGATCATGTTCGAGATGAAGAACGAGGCGGACACGACCGCGACGAAGAAGCGCAACGAGGACTTCTTCAAAGAGCTCGACAAGGACCGGCGCGAGAAGGGCTGCGAGTACGCGGTGCTCGTCACGCTGCTCGAGGCCGACAGCGAGCTGTACAACGCGGGCATCGTCGACGTCTCGCACCTCTACCCGAAGATGTACGTTGTCCGCCCGCAATTCTTCATCCCCATCATCACGCTGCTGCGGAATGCGGCGCAGTCGACGATCCAGGTGCGCTCGGAGCTCGCCCGCGTCCAGGAGCAGAACCTCGACATCACCGACTTCGAGGACCGGCTCGAGCAGTTCAAGACTGCCTTCGGGAGGAATTGGCGGCTCGCCTCGGACGGCTTCGCCGAGGCTATCAAGCGCATCGACGAGGCGATCAAGGACCTCGAGAAGACGAAGGAGGCCCTCCACAAATCGGCGAACAACCTGCGGCTGGCCAACGACAAGGCCGAGGACCTCACCATCAAGAAGCTCACCCGGGGGAACCCGACGATGGCGGCG
>Ga0182745_1001172_pt1 | contig 25764 bp, 18 predicted proteins | sample eDN3rd30CKraftBY_FD_128523 | JGI IMG/M metagenome (GOLD analysis project Ga0182745, IMG submission 128523) | Enriched backyard soil microbial communities from Emeryville, California, USA - eDNA 3rd pass 30_C Kraft BY (version 2) (version 2) | ecosystem: Environmental > Terrestrial > Soil >... | reverse complement strand
GCAGGACCAGTTCCCGAGATCCCTGATCGACAATTCCCCCCGGTAATTCGATATTTTGCGAGACCAGGGCCTGCCGCACGTCTTCCACAGACAGTTCGTAGGAATTCAATTGATCTAGATTTAAGATGACATTGATGGCACGGCTGCGGCCCCCGGTGAGGAAGATCGATCCCACACCCGGGACAGTCTGCAGCACTTCCTGGATTTTCCGTTTCGCCAGTTCCGTCACTTCACGTTCGTCACGGCGACCTGCCACGGCCAGCGTCATGATGGGAGATGCGTCCAGGTCAAACTTGTTGACGATGGGGGGCTCCATGTCTTCGGGCAGTTGTTTCTGGATGGAGGAAACCTTGTCACGGATCTCCTGAACAGCCACATCGATATTTTTTTCGAGCAGGAATTTCACGACAATCGTGGACATTCCTTCGCGACTGGTCGATTGAATTTCGTCCAGCCCGGCAATTGTGTTGATCGCTTCTTCCAGAGGCTTGGTGACCGTGGTCTCTATTTCCTCCGCACTGGCTCCCGGTAAGGAAGCGGAGATGGAGGCCACGGGAAATTCCACTTTGGGAAAGAGATCGACCCCCAGTTCCGTATAGGCCACCATTCCCAGCACCGCGGGAATGGCCACCAGCACCCAGGTAAAGACGGGCCGTCGAATACAGATTTCCGGGATATTCATAAAGAAAAACCAGCAATCAAGTGCCCTGTCAGGGCTTGGATTTGGGGTGCGTGATCGCGAAACGTCCTCCGTTGTCGGACTTTGCGTTAAGGCTTCCCCTCAATTTTAGAGTAGACGAAGCACTAGACGAAGGACAAGGACATGTGCTCGAACGAGAATTGAACAAGTTCACAGAGTTCCAGGCTGCCATAGTCTTTGTGTATGGAATGGATCTGTTCTGGGACTGCCCCGTAACCCGGAACAGAGCGGCCTCTCGCGACTTTGCTCCGCTGTCGCTTTTCTGACATTTTTTCATACAAAAGTCGAGTTGCGTCAGAGACCGGAAGCCTGTCTGAGGATGGGAAAGTCAGGGGGAAATCGTGGATGCTGGAAACCCGGGGTTTTCAAAGAGTCCATCTGGAGATCACTGTTTCTTGAGCAGTTCCGGGACGAGTTTTTTCATTTCTTCTACGGTGGCGCTGGAAGAAGCAACGACACCATTGCGATCGACCAGGAACATCGTGGGCAAAGAGATTACCCCGAAGTCGATGGCGGGTCGGCTTTCCAGGGCTCCTTCTTCGTGGAGTTGGGGCCATGTCACTTTATAATTCTGCAGATACTGTTGGATTGGTGCTCCCGGGCCATCCAGGTTCACCCCCACAATCTCAAAACCTTCTTTCTGATAGGTCTGGTACATCTGTTGGATTTGGGGCAAATCCTCGGTGCAGGGCGTGCACCATGTCGCCCAGAAAATAACGGCCAGGACTTTGCCACGATATTTTGTCGTGTCGACGTCCCCACCGGCGACTCCTTTCCCTTTTAATACCAGCGGCTTGCCTTTCAGATCCAGGCGGTGGAGTGCCCCTTTTCCACGGGCGGCGGCGGGGGAATCGGGATAGGCGGTCACAAGTTTCTGATACCAGGCATTGGCTTCTGGACCGCTGCCATTGAATTCATAAGTAATGGCCAGCTGAAGCATGGCATCCGCAGACTCCTCCGCCTGGGGGTATTCCGTGACGAATTCTTCCAGCGACTTCAACCAGCTTTCCTGAATTTTTCCACGGTCGGCACTGGTTGCGCTTTCCAGTTGCAGATTGTAATCCACCAGCATTCTCTGGAAGACTGCAAAAGCGAGCAGCTTGGGATCGGCTTTCCCAGCGCGCAATTCCTGTTCGACTTTTTTGATCTCTTCCAGTCCATTGGGGAAAGTTTTCATCTGGGTCGCGGCGGCAATCCCTTCCAGCCGGGTTCGTTGCCAGTTCATCCGCTCTTCATCCGTGGTGACTTCGGCTGCCAGTTGAGCCAGGATCTGGGCTCGGGCAACGTTGTATTTCGTAATTTCTTCCAAGGTGGACTGTGCGGTGGGAGCTTTGTGATCCAGCGCCCCCAGCTGGTCGATCAGCTCTTTCATTTTTCCACTCATGCTCTGAGCGGTGGCGGTCGCCCCCACGAGGCTGGGTTGCAGCAGGATTCCGCCGCTCAGTTCGAAACGGTCCCCTTCGAGAGGATGCGGCACCTGCGTCACCTTCCACGTCTCTCCCACACGGATCATTTCGCCGATCTGAATAAAGCCATTGGTTCCGGCATTATCAACAATCGCCATGACGTTCTCATAGACCAGGACATCCTGACGCGTCTTTCCAGATTCTGCGGGAATCAGGCTGGGCATCAGCATGGAGCAATCGAAACGGACCCAGTGGGTCTGCGGCGTGATGATTTTCGAACTGGTCAGGACAGACCGAAAAGTCTGAGAGGATTCCTTAATGCGTGAGGAAAATTTTGTCGAGGCGTCTCCCTGAATTCCTAACGACTGGATGTCATCCGCGCTCAGCATGACGGCTGCCAGCCGTTTTTCATCCCGTTCCACCAGCGCCAGAATGGCTTCGCGGGACGCTTCCTCGGCGGAAATCATCTTCCAGGAATCGATTTTGCGATCCTCATCGGAATCGATTCCCCAGCGGGTGCCGGCGGTGTTGAACCAACGGCTTTGATCGATCTCATTGTTCCCGTTGGTATCCAGGTCGCGATAAACTTCCAGCCCGTTTTTGTAATAGCGGAACTCGTCGACACCCCGGTCACCGTTCGTGTCCATGAAGCGCCGCAACAGTTGTCCCTGCGGACCGTACAGCACCCATCCCGAGCCATTTTCCGTTCTTTCGACATCCAGTTTGCAGTTGGGAATTTCTGCAGCCGTGGGGGTATCGACCTCAATCCCCGGTTGGGCAGGACGGTACGCCAGTACGCTTTCCACTTTCACCTGTGCCAGGCACGTCAGAGAACTGGCAAGCAAAACCACCATCGAACTGAGGATTGTCCGAATCAACGGGACCATTCGAGGCATCTGAATTCACTCCATGAAGCAGAATGCACCAGATTCACCAAAGCAGTATCACCTGGCAATCTGGAACAGTTTTTAAAGCTGCGGACAAAAATCTCCCGGACCAGGGACATTGACTTTCCGCAAGCAAATTCGCTGCAAGTTTTGTTAGGGTCTTGTAGAAACAACGTCCATGCATATTTTTTGAAGCCAGTGCTCTTGCCTGCGCTGCTGGCAGCAGATTTCACGTGGTGAAACACTGTGTAAAAAACTGTTTTCACGTTTTTCACGGTGTGAAACACCATCATAAAGCGCCTCTTTCCCATGCTGAAACATGGTCCAAACAGGCGATTTTTCTCCCCAAAATCCCTGCACGATCACGATGAATCCAGAATCTTAGAGAAACTTCCGGAGCGCGTCATGGTCAATTCAGCAGGAATTGCCGATTCCCTGCAGAAAGCAATCTCCTGCTGGAATGGCAACTTGCGAGGTTGAACAGGAAAGACCGGTTCGCCCTGCTGCAAAAGTGGATTTCACTTGAGTGTCATCACGTAATGGATCAGATCGCTCACCTGCTGGGGCAGCATTCCTTCCAGTTGCCGTTCGGGCATAATGGAAACGGACGTGAACTCGGCCCGGTCAATTTCGGCCTGAGGAATTTTCTGGTCCGCGGTATTGGGAGCGCGAATCACCACTCCATCCGTCCCCTGTGAAACCAGCAACCCGTTTAAGATGCGGCCATCTCTGGTCAGCACACGGAAGTTGCGATATCCCCCTTCCATGGCGGCGCTGGGGGTCAACACGTTACGCAGGAAGGCTTCCACACCATGATGTCCCATGCCATCCAGTGCGGGACCAATTTTGCCTCCTTTTCCAGCCTGTGTATGGCAGACCAGACATTTTTCTTCAAAAAGGAGGCGACCTTTCTGAACATCTCCCGGCCTATTGGCCAGTTCACGAAACCGGGCAAATTTGAGGGCCTGCTCCCGAGCCTGCTCTTCGTTCAGCAAATTCGGGCCATCCAGGATGGGGTCAATCGCAGCCTGTCCATGTAGGGCTCCCCATTCCTGCCCCTGATAGACACGCACCAGCCCATCGGGAGGATTTGATGAAGCCAACTTGCGGTCAAAATTCGCCCGAATCTCATCGGATGCGCGGGCGATACTCCAGATGCGATACTCCAGGAACTCGCCAGCCGTTCCCGCATTGGATGGCGTTGTCCGTCCGACGTACAGGTTCTCGATGGGATTGAGATTTTTGGCCTGACTGGTCCCTGACGGTTCTCCATTCACAAACAACGTGAACCGGCCGGAGGCATCACGGCTGAGGGCATAGTGCGTCCACGTGCCGGAGATCGTTTTTTTCGATGAAACCACAACATCATTCAACCCGCCTCCCAGCCAGAAACGGATTTGTCCGTTGAAGAAGTTCAGATCGGCAACTCCGGCGTGCCCCAGTAACCCGTCAGCCTGACTGATCCCCGCATCCAGACGAGCCCAGGTTTCAATCGTGAACGGACCGGAAAGTGAAATCGGCTCGGCCAGAAAATCGCCCGCGTGCCCTTTCAACCGCAAGACATACTGAATTCGTTGGCCGATTTGATTCCAAAGTTTCCGGACCACAGCATGTTCCGGATGCAGGACTCGCATTGCTTCCAGTGCAGCGAGTGAGATTTCCGAATCGTCGATCTCGCCCTCTTCAATCCCGTTCAACAAGTCCAGAGATCCCTCGCGATGGGCGGCTAACTGTTCGTAAAGCAGTTGTCGCTGAGCAAAAGACAGGGTGGGAAGCACTTTCACAAGTTGAGAAAACGGGGCGCGCCGTCTGGCCGCTGCCACCGCCGCCAGGATTTCATCCTGTAATTGAGGCTCGTTACTGGCGGCCTGCACCAAGCCCAAAAGTTGTTCTGGATGCGATGTCCTGAGTTCCCGCAAGGTCTTCAGGGCCGTCCGCTTGAGAGAAGGTGAAAGTCCCTGCTGCGTGATCAGCTTCAGAACCGGCTGATCCATTTCAGCCACTTGAAATTCCCCAGCCAGTTCGAGAAGTGTTTGTTGTTGCTGGGGATCGCCGGGGCCAGCCCAGGATTTGACGATTGTTTGTGAAATCAAGGATTGAAGCGCGGACAAATCGACAGAGGTCCGGAGTCTTCGTAAGGCCAGAACGGTGTTCAGGGCAGTTCTTTCGTTCTGAAGGAGCCGTTGTATGGCCTGCGCAACTTCGGATGTCTGAAGTTGTGAAGCCAGCAATCGGAGTTCTTCATCGTTCAGCGGCCGGGTGAGCTCGGGGAGTTGTTCCACAAGCAGGCTGGCAGCCAGTTTGCCCTGCAATGACAGTGTCGCCAGCATTTTCCCTTCAATGGGCATGGCCTTCCCGGCAGGCGAGTTCAAAAAATCCAGGACTTCTTGAGGATGGCCTTCCATCGCCCACCGTGCCAGATAACGGGTAAATTCCCTGTCATAAGCGGCCTGAGGCTCATCCTTGACAGGCTCATCTGTGACGGGCATGCCAGTGACGGGCATGTCGGCAAATTGCAACATCAGGGCAATCGTCTCCGGCCCCCCAAATGGAAGATGCCGCAGTGCATCTCCCAGCGCGAAACGGACCTGTCGATCCGGATCATGAGCCAGATGTCGTGCCACGGCGAGAAAATCGGCCTCTGTGCTGGCGTGTCGAGATGCAATTCGCACAGCTTCGCGGCGCAAATGAGGATTGGAGTCCCTGCTTAATGTGACCAGCATTTCGATCGGAACGCTGACGAGTCCTTCGTAGGACCAAAGTGCTCCCAGACGCTTTTCAACTGGTATTTCTTCGGAGGAAATCCTCTTTGAAAGTTCAGGCAGCAGATGCTTCGCCTGCCTGTCAACGATCTGTTGCCATGCAAGATCCGCGGTCCGGCTGTTCGGATCGCCCAGATAACCGAGCAGCTCTGCATCACTTAATTTCATTAAATTCGGAGGCACAATCCGAGACTGAGTGCGGTGGCGCAAGCGCCAGATCCGCCCGTGCGTCTTATCACGGTCTGGATGATTTCTGGCCACTTCATTATGCGATATAATTTTATTATACCAGTCCACAAAATACAGGCAGCCGTCCGGACCAAACTGTACAGAAACAGGGCGAAAATTTTTGTCAAGTGAAATTAATAAATCCGGTTGCTTTTCATAAGAATAATATCTATTCTCCTGAATGCTGGCGGTAATATGCTGAATCCGGTTTGTAATGGGATTTGCCAGATAAAAATGTAATGGTTCCGCCGGCAATGGTTCCGCTGGTAACGGGTCTGTTGCGGCAGCTTGTGCCTTGCCCCAGGGAGCAGGCCAGCCATTTCGATCATCTGCCAGCGCCAGTCCGCTCAGCCCGGTCCCGCCCATGACAGGCTTAGCGAAAGAAGCAGGAGAACGGGGTTGATACGTCCGCAAACGCTCCGAGCTTCCAGTCGGGTAAAGGCTCCCGGGAAAATACGGAGCGATGGGATAACCCATGTCGTTCGCTTCCTGCAACCAGGCTTCTCCCAGCTGGGAGATTGTCAGCCCCCAGATGTTATTCGGACCGGCTGTTACGGGTTCGAATTGAGATCCATCCAGCGACACTTTCGCCAGCTTACAATGATTGAACGTGACCTCTGTATCACCATTACGAAACGGCTGTCCGTTTCCACGCCGAACTTTTGAAGAATTAAATAATCCTTGGGCCAGTAGAAAGGACTCACCGGGAACGCGCGTGAACTGGTGTGGAAACAAGTGCGAATCTTGCGTGCCAAAGCCGGCCAGGAAGACGCGGTAGCCATCTGCTTTTCCGTCGCCATCGTCATCGTGATAAAATCGGATTTCAGTTCCATATTGAACAAAAACGCCGTGACGATAAGGCAGTATGCCCAGCGGAATGACGAGCCCCTGTGCAAAAACACGTGGTGTGGAAGGCCGATTTCCGTAAACATCATCATAAACTAAGACTTGATCTCTTCCACCAGCTGCGAAGGTCGCAGCGGATTCTGCGGGGCTTTCATTCGCATCGATCGGATATTCCAGAGCAGTCATCGTCCACATCCGTCCAGCGGCATCGAACGCCACTGCCACGAATTTTCCGTATTCGGGAGACTCCTCTGCGACAAGCTCCACTTCAAAGTCATCCGGAACAAGGAATTGCCGACGTTCATCAGCAGCAGTGAGAACGGGTCTGGCAGCATCTTCTTCCAGCTTTTTTAACGATTCCCAACTCAGAGTTTGCGAAGTAGCGGGAAGCTCCTCGATCGACATCTCTTTCATCTGCACAAGTGCCTTGCCTCCGCCATGCACCTGAATTCCTATCAATCCATCCTGGGGAATTGTTAAATCCTGTTCTCTATAATCCAGCGCGGGAACACCGTTAATCCAGGACCGGATACGCCGACCCTCAGCACGAATTCGGTATTCATTCCAATCGTTAGGACGCACAGCCTGGTTGACGGCCCGCTGATCGATCGGTTCCGCAATGACCCGGTTTCGCCGGGATTCGTCATAAAGTTTGCCCCACCATCCTTCGCCGGCATCCACCTGGTATCCGCACATTTCATGATTGTTCGGGAGGCGCACGCTGCGAATCTGGACTCCCGAGTTCACAAATCCACCGGCCCCCTGAATGCGTATCTTCAACGTCAGATCAAAATTCTGATAAGATTTTTTCGTCGTGATGAAAGAGTTGTGCGGGACATCTGCTGTCAGCGAGCCCCCGGTGAGAAACCCATCTTCCACCCGCCACAACTTCGTTTCATTCTGAAGGACTGACCAGCCATCCAGGGATTTTCCATCGAAGAGAGAGACTTGAGCTAGCGCATCAAGCTGCAGCACGGCCAGCAAGATCAGTGCGAAGACCATCGTCGTAAGAGTCTGTCCGGAAAGGTCAATTTGTGCTGCGATCGGCTCTTTTGCGTTCTGAACTTCGTCAGCCTGCATCGACGAATCCTGGGGATTCATCTGCTTCGGCTTCCTTGTCAGAACGCAAATCGCTCGATCTCGACTGACAAAGCACCTTTCGGGACAGACTCTAAGTCGCCTGATATGCCGGTGAATGATGGAAGAATAAGAGACAGGAGTGAGTCGAGACATCGGGCTGGCCATAAGTTCAAGCGGTAGGAAAGGGGAGATGTCAGCGGGATCTGGTGGGCAGACGCTCATGTCGCAAAATCAAAAACGACCAGACGCTGCAGACGCGGGGCGACAATCTGCCGGACCCGTTCATGTTCGGGGTGAGGCAGATAGGCATCTCGCGCGGAAGCACTCGCAAAGGTCATAATAAAACCATGCGTATAGCCATCGTTCAGCCCTTCATCACTCTGATAAGGGCCATATTTAAAATCCAGCAGGCCGGGAATTTTTCCGACCATTCCGTTCATCTCCGAAAAACATTCGTCGATCTGGGCAGATGTGATTTCGGGAAGGAATTCGAAGACACCAAAATGCTTTACCGGGGACATGAGAAATCTTTCCATTATTTATCTTTTATGAGTAAGCCGTATGTTTTCTAATAGTGCTTCCACACAGGTTCTGGAAAAATCCGGGTGATTAATATGACAATCCAGTTTGATGACATTGATCTCCGGGCGGAGTGTTGATGTCAGTGACTGAAACAACGCCGCGTCTGCTTCTGGATCATAAAATGGTTGGCCGGGAGCACTGATCACGCTGATCCCTTGTAACGGAATCAGCACGGTGACCGGTGCGGAACAAGCATTGATTTTCTGCCCGAGAATGCTGCCGATCTGCCGGCATTCGGCAGGAGTTGTCCGCATCAGCGTGACTTGTGGATTGTGATGATAAAAACGTCGTTGGTTGAACTGCCGGGGAACTGTCTCCGGAGCTCCGAAGTTCACCATGTCCAGGCAACCTGGCACGACGATTGACGGGATTCCCCCCTTGGCAGCCGCCTGCATGCGCTCCGGACCGGCACTGAGAGTCCCTCCCACGATTTCGTCTGCGAGTTCCGTGGTCGTCACGTCAAAAACACCGGACACATAGCCACTTTGAATCAGCGATTCCATGGCCCGCCCCCCTGTTCCCGTGGCATGAAACACAAGGACTTCATAACCTGCCTGATCCAATAACTTTTGTGCGGATGCAATGCAGTCTGTCGTGTTCCCGAACATGCTGGCAACGATCATGGGACGTGAATCATCCATGGCGGGTTCGGCATTCACCATTCCGGAAATCGCTCCGGCAGCCCGCGTAAAGATTGCCTTTGAAATACGATTCAACCCTGAAATATCGACAATGGCAGGCATCATTACGATATCTTTGGTCCCGACATAATGATCCGTTTTTCCGCTGGCGAGTGTCGAAACCATGACCTTCGGAAATCCAATTGGCAATGCTCGCATGGCCGCTGTGGCGATGGCGGTTCCTCCTCCTCCTCCCAGTGAAATTACCCCATGAATCTGGCCGGATTGACGGAGCTGTTCCAGTAGAATCGGCGCCGCCTGCGACATGGCGGCTACGCATTCCCCGCGATCTCCTCGAGTTGTCAGGTCCGAGAGATTCAAATTTCCAGCTCGAGCCACCTCGTCTCGGGAGAGATCACAACTCACTTGTGGAGCAGATCCGGTCCCCACATCGATGAGCAAGGTACGATGTCCCAGTTCCCGAATTTTCTCAGCCAGGAACGCATGCTCCACACCTTTCGTATCAAACGTTCCCAGAACTGCAATCGTGCCCATAAGTCTCGCATTCTTTTTTAGATCACATTCATCCTGCACAGGCCGCGCTTCGCCACGCGGCGAGTTACCCTTCATCAGTTGAAACGCACGCTGCGCGAGCCCGCGAGAGCAACTTGCTCTTAATATCATGAACATTGTTTGTTGTGACGACTGCCCTGGACCGGCACGAATCTGTAAGGTCAACTAATCTGTAAGGTCAAATTTTAGTGGTGTCTTCTGTGGTGAAACAAAGTCTACGGTTAATTCAGATTTATGATTATACTTTTCTGGAATGGCTTCCACGATTTCATCCACCGTTCCATCCGGTCCCATCCCGGGAATTTTCTTGCCGGTTTTCTTGCTGGCGGAAATTTCAACACGATATTCACCTGGTATAAGCCCACGAGCCTGAAAGAGTTCAAAGAGGCCGTCATGGATTGTGGCGGATGTTGAGTTACCGGTGGTCATTGGCAAAAATGTAATCGTTCCGTCTATGACCGGTTGCCCTTGAAAGTTGACTGTGCCGGACACTGGAAGTTTTCCTGCGTTCTTTGAATTAGCACACCCGGGCAGAACGAACAGTCCAAGAGAAAAGACGATACCCACGTGACGGATTGTCGATCGAGAAAGCAGCATTTTTGACATGCCTTTTTTGATTTGTCAGCCTGTTGAAATTCGCTCAAACCGAAATTTGCCCGAATTGGGAATGTGACATGATCAATGTTCTGGAGGGGGGGCAGCAAAAGCCTCGTCCTTCCAAACTTCATCAGGCAGCGAGAGCAAGTTGCTCTGGCCTGGGCCCGTGCGACACGCGCTTCGACTCGTGAAAGGTAACTCGCCATGCGGCGGAATACGGTCGATGCGGGGTGAAGCTGCTTTAAAATTCACCCATCACTTCTCTTGATGCCAGCGTGGCGATTGCCTGCCAGACTGGATGGGTGTCGTACAAGCCCGTGGTCGAGTCTGCGATCCCCGACCCGGAATTCACATTTTCGGAGACAAATCGGACCGAACCGTCGAACATGAGAATCTGCACACCCCCGGTATGCGAACTCCGGGCAATCAAGCTGTGCGGACCGCCTGATCCATTAGTCTTACACCCCAGGTTAATATCCGGCAAGCTGATACAGCGTTCCGTTTGATCAAAGACATTCGAGTTCGGCGGATAGCGATGTGAGTATAAATTCGTGCCGGAATCTGCAAACAATGCTCCGCGAGAATCGTTTGCGGGAACTTTTCGGATCTCAGTCACTGCAGCAGTATTCGAAGTCCCGTCTGAAATATCACGTAATTTTCTGGATGAATTCGGGAAAAATGCTCCAGCGGGCTTCAAGTCTATTTGGGCTGCAGAAGAAGTATATCTCCCCCGCGTATATTCTCCAATGCCGACATTGCCGGCATAGTTCCCACGAAACCCAAAGTCCTGTGTGGTATTAAAAATCTCGACTCCATTATCTGAAGGGCACGTAAAGACATTGACGGAAACTGCTCTGGCTGCCTGATTCTGGGATGTCCACCAGGAGTAATTATCATTGTAAAGGTTGCGTAAATTCTGCTGATCTACGAATGGCAGGATGCAGACGATCCAAGACCCGAATTGCCCGCCTGCGCTGATAATATGCCCCGGCGGCAACGCACCATGTGTGTCATGATAATTGTGCAATGCCAGACCGATTTGCTTGAGATTGTTTTTGCACTGAGAACGTCTCGCTGACTCTCGTGCCTGTTGTACAGCAGGCAGCAGCAAGGCAATCAGGACTGCGATAATAGCGATCACGACCAGGAGTTCGATTAATGTAAAGGCATGGCGACGCATGAAAGATCCTCCATTAGAGAAAGAAAGTATAAAGCAGGGGAGATGCCTGTTTACGAACAGAATTTTGAATTGATCCCGAAAGAAATCAATTGGAGGCCGCCCGCCTGGTGAAATTCTAGAAAGGTTGTCGCAATATTATTCGTGAGCATGCCCATTGACCGAAACCTTCGAAATTCCTGCCGACGAGAGCTCAACCGGAATTTGTTTGAACAATCTGGTCAATTTTGGCAATGCCTGTTCCATCGCCAGTCGTTCGAGGCTGGACGCTCCCACGAATCCGACCGCATCGGTATGGGTATTGATATAGGCAGCATCTTCCGGCGTAGAAATCGGCCCTCCGTGTGATAAACAGATCATGTCTTTGCGGACAGACCGGGCTGCTTCGATGATCGCCTGCAGGCGTTCTGCTGCTTCAGGTAATGTGCACGCGGCACTGGTCACACCAATGGTTCCACCAACCGTGGTGCCAACATGGCCGATAATGACATCGGCCCCGGCTTCGGCCATCCACTTCGCTTCTTCCGGCTGGGCGACATACACCGCGGAGAACAGATCCATCCGCCCGGCAAGCTCGACCATCTCCACCTCTTTTTTAAAGCTCATCCCGGTTTCTTCGAGAACCTGCCGAAATTCCCCATCAATGATGCAATGTGTCGGAAAGTTATTGACGCCGGAAAACCCCATGTCTTTGACTTGCTTCAGCCAGTGCCACATCCGTCTGCGAGGGTCGGTGGCATGAACTCCACACAAGACAGGCGTCTCTTCGACCACTGGGAGAACCTCATATTCGCCAATTTCCATGGCAACCGCGTTCGCGTCACAATAAGCCATCAGCCCGGCGGTGGAACCGTGCCCTGCCATGCGAAAGCGACCTGAGTTATAAACAATGAGGAGATCAACTCCACCTTTCTCCAGCAGTTTGGCGCTAATCCCGGTTCCGGCGCCTGCAGCAATGATTGGTTCGCCGCGCTGCAAAACAACGTGCAGCCGGTCAAGCACTTCGCTTCGGGAATAGGGATTCCCTGTTCCGGTCCAAGGGTTGGGCATGAGGGAATTCCAATAACAGATACGAAAAAGGGATCAATTTGCCAGAATCAATGTTGATGATTCTTATTATCCGTCTTTGATTCGTCCATCCACGACATCCACAAGTTCATCGGTGAAATCCACATGGAAGAGAATGTAATCCGTTCGAGTGTGGTGAAGCGTGACGCTTCTGATTCCAGATCCTGGCTGGCCACGGCACCCATCTGTGAACCATTGTCACAGCATCACATCGCCCATTGCGGCATGATGCATGCCGTCTCACCAATGAAAATTGTGCGGACTTATCTTTCCGGAACATTCTTTCTGGCAACCGTGAAGGGAGCGGGCCAAGTCCTGGTCGATGGTGACTGGCAGACAATTTCTCCGGGGCTGGCCTGTGTTCAGCCTCCATTTATGAGTAACGCATTACGTTGCCTGAAGAAGACGGCCTGGCACTTCTGCTGGGTTCGCTATCACGAACGGGCTGGAGTTCAGCCGGTCGCATCAATTCAATCGCCCTCGGTGAGAGAGTTCAATGCATTGGCATTTCAGGCCGCGATTCAAGGGCTGCATGCCGAAGCCTCGACGACTGCGTCTCCTGCATTCATGCAACAATGGGCAGATCTTGTTCAGCAGTACGTCCTCGCGTTTGTCAGCCCATTTCGATCCGATCACCGTTTGCACCGAGTCTGGATTGCTGTGGCGGATCGACTGGACCGAAGCTGGACGCTGGATGATCTGGCCAAAATCGCCTGTATGAGTAAAGAGCATCTGCGCCGCATGTCCCTGGCCACACTCGGACGCAGCCCCATGCAGCAAGTGACTTACATTCGCCTCAAGCATGCTGCCGAATTGTTGACTCATTCTGAATTAAAAGTCTCAGCAATTTCCGCAATCGTCGGATACGACAATGCCTTTGCTTTTTCAGACATGTTTCGCCGCTGGACTGGATATCGCCCGTCTGTCTATCGCAACTTCGGACGTCCCAAATCATAATGCAACGCCTGACTTACGGATTGACCGTCTGAATTTCCTGCAGAGCCCGATCCCAATCTGCAGTGTCCTGTTCGCTGATCTCGTACAGATCGATCGAACCGCCCAAGGTTTTTACCGGCTGGAAGAAACGAAAGTAGCCGAATTCCTGAAAATCGGCAGCCCGCGTCGATCCGTCTTCCAGCGTAATGCCATGTGGGCGTCCCATGACGAAGTTCACGCTGACCGCATACCGTCCCGGCTCTGGAGTTCGCGGTGGGAGATCATAATTGATCCCCATGACCCGTGGCGGCACCGTCCCAAAATAAGCCAGTTTTAAATAGGTGATCTTTTTCTGCTGCATATAATCACGCAAATGTCCCAGGTCCTGCCCCCAGTCGAGATTGGAATCAACCAGATGTTCCCGACCACCGCTGGGGCCTCCTGCCCATTCATTAAAATAAGCCAGGTGTCCCGGATGAAATCGCAATGGCAGCAAACAAAATGTTATGGTTAGAACCGAGATGTCGCGACATGTCAGAAAAGAAGACCGCAGAAGTGTTTCAAATGTCAGACCACAAAACAAAATCAGCAATGGGATCACTGGCAGAATATAACGTAATCCAAGTTGTAACCTTTCGCCGCTTGCCACCAGGAGGATGGCTATAACAGGTGTTAATAACGTAACGACATCACGCCATCTTTTGCGAGCGTTTTTATTGAATGAAAAAATGATCATCGCGGACAGAATGAGTAACTGCGGGAAATGGGGGAGTTTATAGAGTAAGGCCATCAGAAAATAGCTGCGAAACCCGTTCAAGGCCCATTGGCCATCCAGAAACACGGGGTGCTCCGCCGCCATGACAAATCGTTGTTCGTCGATGCCCAGTATGTAATCCGCTGGGACGGGGACGGGAAGTGCCGGAATGGCTGCAAAGAAATTCTGCAATGAAATAAGATCGATCGACTGAAAATGAAATTTGGCAAGCGGCTGAAAGACTCCCTGAAACCCATAGCATAACCAGAGCACCGGCAGGCTGACACTACATGCCACGAGCAGTTGAAGCGAAAGAAATTTTAATGAAACCGCAGGCCCAGACTGTCGCCGCCATAATCGCAGGCAGGCAATCACAATTACCAGCGGATAGAGGAGCAGGCAGGTAAATTTTAATCCTTGCGCCAAACCTAACAGAAATCCTAAGAGTACCCCCCGGCCCCAGGTGGGGCGATCGCACCAGCAGGCCAGGCAATAAAGGGTTGATAAGTATCCGAACACACCCGCCAGATCGGGGGTCACGACGCTGGCGTGAGCAATAAGATTGGGCCCGGTCAAATAGAGCAGCAGGCAAAATAACGAAACGGCCTGCCCGTAAATCCGGCGTCCCCAGAGATAGACAATCAGCGCACTGGCCAGAGTCCAGAAAAGATGGTAGCAGCGTCCCCAGTGATACCATGTTGCAAAATCAGATTGATGATCCAGGACAAATTTCAGTCCCACTGGCTGGCCTGTTGTCTCAGGATCGATATGAACCTGCCCGAGCGCCAGCGGGATGGCTGCCCACATCCGGGAAAGAGGGGGATTCACCCGTTCGATGTCAAATCGCCCTTCCCGAAGATTTCGCAGCCCCACGGGCAGATGCCAGATTTCATCATGCGTGATGCTTTCCGAAAAAATCGTCGACAGGCAGATGACACAGTGAAACAGCAGCAGAAACCCGACACAGGTCGTCTCGGCACGCAGGCTCAGTGGGCCAGCACCACTTGACTCAGGCCTGGGCAGCAACTTGGGAATGGCGGATCGGCGATGTTTGGAGGAATCCATAAACTCGATTCTGCCGGGTTGATCAGTTTTCCTCAACACGGATGTCCCGACGTTCGCGCATTTTCTTCCGCAATTTGATATCTTTAAAGCAAGGTGCCCGCGTCTTTCAATTGTTACTTTTTATGTTGGCGAATTCGACAGAAGCGCATTCGTTCAGAGGGATCGCCATGAAGCGCCGTTCACGATGAGAAGCCTCCCATTTGAGCGTGAGGGACTCGGCAGTTGATACCGAAATTTGTATGCTCTTGTGCTGCACCGCAGTTTGAGGTTCAGGTCGGTTTCTCGCGATTCCGCTCCGTTGTCGCTTCATTTTCACTTTTCCCGTGCGAACGCTGCGTTGCGTTAACGAATGTAATATCAAATTAAAAAATGAGGGGAAGTCATCATGCAAAGTCCGACGACGGAGGACCTTTCGCGATCACCTCCCCAAAATCCAAATCCTGACAGGTCACTACTCGTAAAGGAGGATCGGATGAAGATTTTTGCAGCCTGCTTTCTGGCACTGGTCTTTGTCGTCACCACTCCTGCCATTGCCCAGCCACGCCCGCAGACGCGGCAACCCAAAACAGAAATCCGGTCCGGAATGGTAAAGGAGATCAAGCATCGGGGACGTGCCCGCACTTTGGTGGTTACCTGTGACGGTGAGGACTATTCCTTTCCAATCACACCCAGAGTGAATGTGGAAGTGAAACTGACCGGCGGAGATCACACTGCAATTCAGAAAGGAGCTTATCTCGAAGGAAACGGGACGTTTACCAATAACCGGCTGTTTCTGGAAACGGCCAGCGTGCGCCTGCTGCCCCCCAATGCGAAAACACCAGATTCTAAAGTCGTGAAACCCGAAATGTTCGAGCCAGGACAAAGCCTGAATTCCCAACACATTTCCGGTCAGATCATCGCTCGGGGAACGTCTCAGGAATATCCGGAATACGAAGAAGCAATCCTGCGTCCTGCCCCGAATATTCCCAGTATCATGTTCAAAAAAGATATCACCGTCGACATCATCACCAGCGATCTGGATGAAGCGAAACCGGATCAGGCCGTCGAACTGGAAGTGATTCCCGGACGGAATGATAAATTGACCCTGGTGCGGGCCACGATTGAAGGGGGCGAATATACGCCTCCAGCAGAAGGAGACGTAGAGAAAAAATAGGGAGAAATACCCGCTCGCCTGGTTCTGGCTCACGTTACTATCACACGATTCTTTTACCATCAACACTCTTAGAGTCCATCCGGAAAGGCGCTTTGCCAGGCGCGGTCGAACGATTTGTGTTCTGACAAAGCAGCCGATCGCAGCACAAATTGACCTTTCCAGACAGATTCTTACTTCTATTCCTGTTTTGCCTGCCCATGTCCGACCCGTTTTATAATTTTGATGTTGTTGTCATTGGAGCCGGACATGCTGGGATCGAAGCGGCCCTGGCATCGGCGCGACTGGGGGCACGCACTGCCCTGCTTACCATGAACTGCGATACCGTGGGCCAGCTGAGTTGCAATCCTGCCATTGGAGGAGTGGCCAAAGGGCAGATCGTCCGGGAAATCGACGCCCTGGGGGGCGAGATGGGACGTTGTATCGATGCCACCGGCATTCAGTTTCGCATGCTCAACAGCGGCAAAGGGGCAGCCATGTGGAGCCCCCGTTCCCAGGCAGACAAAAAAGCGTATCAATTCCTGATGAAACTGACGGTCGAGCAACAGGAAAACCTGACACTCGCCCAGGAAATGGTGGAAGAACTACTGGTGGAAGGAGATCCCGCAAGCGTTCAGGATACCAACCCGCTTCCGGAAGAACGTCCACGCATCACGGGGGTGAAGGTTCGCGGCGGCAGCATATATCAGGCCCGATCAGTGATTATCACCACCGGCACCTTTCTGCAGGCCATCATGCATACCGGCGAAGCAAAAACAGTGGGAGGCCGGGCCGCCGAAGGAACCACCGGAACCGTCTCCGATTGTCTGCGAAAACTGGGCTTCGAGTTGCAGCGTTTCAAAACCGGAACGCCCGCCCGCATTAACGGCCGCACCATCAATTTTTCTGTTCTGGAAGAACAGCCCGGTGATGAAAATCCCGTTCCCTTCTCCTTTCTGAATGATCGGATCGAACAGACGCAACTCCCCTGCTGGTTGACACAGACCAATCACGAAATGCACGAACTGATCCGGGCCAATCTGCATCGCGCCCCGATGTACAGCGGGCAGATCAAATCAACCGGACCCCGTTATTGCCCTTCGATCGAAGACAAAGTGGTCCGTTTCGCGGAGAAGACCTCTCATCAAATCTTTCTGGAGCCAGAAGGCCGGAACACGCTGGAGTTTTATTGCAACGGAATTTCCACCAGTCTGCCCCGGGATGTGCAGTCCCAGATGGTCCATTCCATTCACGGACTGGAACGGGCGGAAATCATGCGGTTTGGCTATGCGGTGGAATATGATTACGCCCCGCCGACACAGTTGTTCCAGACGCTGGAAACCAAGCGGGTTTCCGGACTTTATTTTGCCGGTCAGATCAATGGCACCACGGGATATGAAGAGGCGGCTGGTCAGGGCTTGATTGCCAGCGTGAATGCAGTCCGAAAACTGCGTGGTCAAGATCCGTTTGTGCTGAACCGGTCGCAGGCCTATCTGGGGGTGCTGATCGATGACCTGGTCACCAAGGGGGTGGATGAACCGTATCGCATGTTCACGTCGCGTGCGGAATATCGATTGTTATTGCGACAGGACAATGCGGATCGCCGGCTCACCCCAATTGGAGCATCCATCGGGCTGGCGTCACCGGAACGTCTGGCCCGCTTCAATCAGTATGAAGCCGAAGTCGAGCGGGCAACGGCCCTGCTCCACAAAGTGCGTCATCATGGGCAATCGCTGGCGGACTGGTTGCGACGGCCAGAAATCACCTGGCAGCAGTTGTGTGAAATGTCCCCCGAGCTGGCCGCTCTGGAAATCAGTTCCCGAGCAAAAGAACAGGTGCAGATTGAAACCAAGTACAGCGGATATGTGAAACGCCAGCAACTCGATATCGATCGTCAACTTCGCACGCAGGCCACCCGTATTCCCGGGAGTTTCAACTATCATGCTGTTCCCCAACTACGAACGGAAGCGCGGGAAAAATTTGCCCGCGTGCAACCGGCAGACCTGAGCCAAGCCAGTCGCATCAGTGGCATTACTCCCGCCGACCTGGCGATTCTGACGCTGTATCTGGGGAAGTGATCACGCCCTGCCCCCCCTGTCAGCACCCGGCCCTAGACCAGTTTGGTCTATCATGTGCCCGCGTCGAGTAGGTTTCACTTGATGAAAGACTGAATGCCGCGGGGCAAGTCCGCGACAAGATTGACTAAAATACTCTATCAGTATCGTACTCTGTCAGTACCTGATTCTGAGAAACGTCATTATAAATCATCCTCCATGGCCATGGCTTCGCTGCGGGATTTCCCAGAATTTTCAGCGTTGACAATGCGAAAGAGACTTCAGTGGCCCCGCAGGCGACGGGAGATTTCCTCGACCACATCTTTGACTGGCAACCGGATCTGTTCCAGTGAATCGCGGTCACGGATGGTCACGGTCTCTCCACTGATCGTTTCGTTATCCACGGTAACGCACCAGGGGGTTCCTGCTTCATCTTGACGCCGATACCGCTTGCCGATGGCAGCCTGTTCATCATAGACCGTGGCGATGCCGGCCTGACGCAATGCCCGGTAAATTTCCCGGGCCTTTTCCGGCTGGCCATCTTTTTTGACCAGTGGAAAAACAGCCACCTTGACCGGAGCCAGACGCGGATGAAAACGCATGACAACACGGGTCTGCATGACTCCCTTGTCGTCCGGAGCTTCATCTTCGTAATAGGCTTCACAAATAAAGGCGAGCGTGGCCCGGTCTGCACCGGCACTCGGTTCGACCACGTGTGGAATGAACCGGGATTTTGTGGCTTCGTCGAAATAAGTCAGGTCTTTGCCCGAGCCGCGCCACTTGGGATGTCCGCTGGCGTCTTTCTCGACAATCAACTCGCCATGTTCGTTTTTGAGTTTCCCTTCCATATGGGATCGCAGATCGAAATCGCCACGATGGGCCACCCCTTCCAGCTCTCCGTATTCTCCTTCTGCCAGGAAAGGAAACTGGTATTCGATATCTGCCGTCCCGCAGGAATAATGGGAGAGTTCGTCCTGTTCATGATCCCGCAGCCGCAAGTGTCTGGGGCCAATTCCCAGGCTGGTGTACCAGGCGAAGCGGCGGTCTCGCCAGTACGTGTACCATGCGGACGATTCTTCCGGTCGGCAGAAGAATTCAATTTCCATCTGTTCAAATTCGCGTGAACGAAAGGTGAAATTACGGGGAGTGATTTCGTTACGGAAACTCTTGCCGATCTGGCTGATCCCCACGGGCAACTTCACCCGGGTGGAATCCATCACATTTTTGAAGTTGACGAAGATTCCCTGTGCGGTTTCCGGACGCAGAAACGCCTTGTTGTCTTCGGTCCCCAGTGCCCCGATCGTAGTGGGAAACATCAGGTTGAAATCTCGCGGAGCGGTGAGCGTGCCGGGATGATTCACATCCGGTCCCACGACATCCGGATACCGTTCGAGCGGGATGTCCGCCAGGCTGACGGCTTCACTCTGCCACTGCAATTGAGCAGCCTCCTTGTTCTTCATGCCGAACAAAGCGAGTGCTTTTTTCGTCAGTTCCTGGGCCAGTTCCGATTCCTCGACCAGCGCACAGACGAAATACGCGTGCGGCTCAGTGTCGGTGGTCCCGGATTTCGCATCCACCCGTTTGCCCAATACCCAGCGTCCCTTGGTGTGGTCCAGCCGATACCGACCTTTCGATTCGCGGCAGTCCACCATTTTATCGCAAAACAGATCGTGATGTCCGCTCACCTTCCAGACCTGCGGGTGCATGATGATGGAAGTCTCGACGCCCACCATCTGATACGGACAAGGGGCCCCTGATGGAGTTTCCAGCGGATCATGGCTGGTGATCATGTCTTCCCACCACGCATTGCGAACGTTCCGCTTGAGTTCTGTCCCCAACGGGCCATAGTCCCAGAACCCGTTTTGTCCGCCATAGATTTCCGAGTTCTGAAAGATGAAGCCCCGCCGCTTGCACAAAGCGACGATTTTGTCCATCAATCCCGACCGATCCGCGTTCGCCATGGTGACTGTTTTTCCTGTCATTGGTGTGTTCAGGCAAGATCGTGGATTGTAATCAATGGTCTCGAAGCTGCATACCGGAGGAACCGGTCAGTAGAGGTAGGCTGGGTCAAGACCCAGCATTGACGGCTTGATTTCTCGCTGACGTGATCTTTGACAATTCGGTATGATTGATTCTGTTGACTCGACGGAGCATCGGCATGCGACGCGATCGACGGAATCGTGAAGGGAGTCTCTTCTTCTTAGGAGTCTCTTCTTCTTGACGCTGGTGACACATCAGTGAGGTCGTGACTGGGGCGGGTCGCCAGCGTTGCACGGGGATGAGTTTGCGGACACTGAATAAAGCTGGGTCAAGACCCAGCCTACGGGGCTACTTGACCCAGCCTACGGGGCTCACTCGACGTTCGGCACCGCTCACAGAGCAGTGGCACGCAATTTTGACATCACCCCGGGCACCCGATACTATTCCGGCAGCCGGCCATTCAGATTGGCGGCTGTAAATGGACCTGGCTCAGCGATCAACCTTCGGGCCCCTTCCACCTGCTCCCAGACATTCCAGAGTAACACGCCTCGCACACGGCCATTCCGCAGGTAGTAGATCACGCCCTTGCGGTATGGCTCTTTCCAGTCCGCCACCGTTTCCAGACGAGCGTCCACTTCGCCGACGGCTTCGAACCCCAACTCAAACAGGTCTGAGTAGAAGAAAGGGAGGTGATCGTAGGAAACCGTGCGGCCGGCCATCGCCTGACCTGCCAGGCGGCCCATCGTGTTGGCGTTATCCTCGTGTTCGACGCGGAGGCGTTGATCCAGGGCAGGGTTATAGAAGTTGGCGACATCTCCCGCTGCATAGATGTTGGGATGGCTCGTGCGCAGTTCGCGGTCTACGCGAATGCCGTTGTCCACCTCCAGTCCAGCGGCCTGGGCAAGCCCCACGTTGGGCTCGATCCCAATCCCCGCCACCACGGCGTCTGCAACGATTTCTTGATCTTCCTGGGCTTGCTTCTTGCGGAGTTTTAATACCGGCTTGCCCTGGCGTGTTTCCCAGCCAGTCGCCCGCTCGCCAGCCAGGACTTCAACACCTTTCTGACGATAGAAGTCGTTCAGGAAGCTGGACAGGTCGGCTGGAAAAAGGCGACTGCCGATTCCGTCTCCGGGGAAGGCCATCACCACCTGCTTGCCACTTAACGTCAGGGCGGCAGCCACCTCCGACCCGATGAACCCACCGCCGATGACTGCGAACCGCTCGTTCTGAGCGGTCAGCGCCCGCAACCGCTCGTAATCGCCCAGTGTGCGGTAGTAGATGATGTTCTCGCCGCCGAAGGGCAACCGTCTCGGGCTGCCGCCGGTGGCGAGAAGCAGCTTGTCGTAGGTGTATCCGATGCCTTGATCATCGATGACTCGCTTATTTTGCGGTTCGAGCGTTTGTGCCGTTCGACCGAGATGAAGAGTCACACCCTCAGGTTCGAACTTACGCCAGATGGTCTCTACCGATTTGCCTTTCCAGAGTCCTTTGGACAAGGGAGGGCGGTCATAGGGCGGGTGAGAGTCGGTACCGATCAGGCCCACCGAGCCATTGGTGTCTCCTTCCCGGATACCGCGGATGGCAGCGCCGGCGGTCATCCCGCCACCAATTATCAGGTAGGTATAATGCGGCATGTCTCACTCCTGTTCGATGTTCTTCGGTTCGAAATATCCTGGATGGCATCCTCTTTGGACCAGGGCTTTGTCAACTCTGAAAATTCGGGTCAGTCTAACCACAAACGGGTCAGTCTAGCCACAAAGTCCGACAATGGATGATGTTTCGCTAACACGCCTCCCCAAACTCAGCCCTGACAGGGGACCAATCCGAAACGATCAATGACCTGCTGTGTAAATGGGATGAGCGCCATTCGACAAGGTCGATCGCTTTGTGCGGCAACGTCTGTGGGCGATCCTGAAGAAGCAGACAAAACGCCAGGGGTGTGCCAAGGGAGGAGACGATCAAAAGTGAGAAGACGAGCATCGTTGGAAGAATGCCTTCTTCACCGCGCAGGGGCTGTTCAGTCTGGTTGCAGACCATGGGGCGGTCCGTCAATTCTTACAAAGGTGAACGATCAACCGGAGAGCCGGATGCGGAGACCTGCACGTCTGGTTCGGAGAGAGGGGAACCCAAGACCAATCGGACTTCCCTCCCCCTATCGCACAAACCCGATAAAACCACATTATTTGCTTTTCGTCTTCGCCGAGTCACCGTTCAGGTCCTTTTTCTCGGATTTGAACCAGACGGCATCATCCACCATTCCTTCTTCCCTGGAAATACAAATCTTATTTCGAGGCTGTTCCTAAGGCATTTTTAGTGCCCTTTGAAGCGGGCAGTTTTCTGCGTCCACTGGTTCTCCCCGGCGATATTTTTCGAGTAGTTTCCGGGAATGAGCTGCCAGGATACGGCGTACTTCCCGGCGTTTTCCTTTCACCCGGGCAATCACCATGTTGTCGTACCCGGTGGTCTGATGGCGTAACCAGGCAATGACCGCGGATTCTGCCCGTTGTTCGATGGGGATTCTCTCTGTACGCGCCACCGTTCCACTTCCCACGGGAGTGGCCAGTGTTGTCACGGCTGTGGCCAGATGTTTCTCTAATTCCTCATAGATTGGTGCAAAATTCAGGAACGAGAGTACAGCAGCACGAAAATCTTCGACATACACATTTTGTTTTTTCTCCCTCCGCACAACATTTGCTGCCTGTCGTTTTGCATAGGCCGGGGTGGCCCGTTCCGTTTGTAGTTCCGCACGAATCGTTTCAATTCGCGGAATGGGGGCCCAGAGTCCCAGCGAAAAAACTTTTCGCCCTTTCCTCTTTTGTATGACCCAGACTGGACCGGCTGCTTTCACGCGCCGGGTCAGGGCGGCATCACCCGGCGGCAGGACATCCCAGCCTGCGGGAACAGGCAGCGTTGTTCCATCAGGCAGAAAGACAGTGTGTTGGTTGGGGCCGGGGGAGACAATACGATTCTGGTCAGGCATGAGGCGTCAAGTTGAGAAATCGAAGCACGGTTGGCGGTATGGACAGATGACAAATCTTTGTTGCACCCTGGAATTTAAGATCGGCCCTTTGTTTTAAATGTGGTAACGTCAATGCAGGGTCACATCACTCGAAATATTCTCGAAAAATCTTGTGGAGAACAACATGTCTCAGCCCAGTTATATCCCGAAAGGTTTCCACACGGTCAACCCCTATTTGGTCGTGGCGGATTCCGCACGCCTGATCGATTTCACCAAAGCCGTCTTTGATGCGGAAGAGATTGTCCGTGTGGCCGAACCGGGAGGCCGCATCCGACATGCGGAGGTCCGGATTGGAGACAGTCCTGTCGAATTGGCAGATGGCTGCGACGAATGGCCTTCGCTGCCTGCTTCTTTGCATGTCTACGTCTCCAATGTTGATGAAGTCTATCTCCGTGCCCTGGCCGCCGGAGCGGAGTTGCTGCTGGAACCCAAAGATCAATTTTATGGAGAACGCTCCGCTTCGGTGCGAGACCCCGAGGGAAACATCTGGCACATTGCGACCAGGACGGAAGACGTATCGATCGAGGAAATGCAACAGCGTGCCCGTCAGCACATGTAAAATCATGTCAGACAGACTCCTTCTGGGGCCGCTCTATGGGGAGGGGAGTGTCCCGGTTTAATGGCGGTCGAAGAAAACTCGTCAAGTGTCTCGATTTTCATTGCCAACCGGGTAAAATGTCGCATTCTGTCCCCAAAGAGGAATGAGAGTCTTATGGCCACTCCCCGTGTCTGCGTGCTGCGTGCTCCGGGCACCAATTGCGATCATGAAACGGCTTTTGCCTTCACTCAGTGTGGGGGGAATGCCGAGCGCGTGCATCTGTTCAGGGTTCTTGAACAGCCGCAACTTCTTCAGGATTACCAGATCCTATGCATCCCTGGCGGCTTCAGTTATGGCGATGATGTGGGGGCGGGGGTGGTTTTCAGCAGTCAATTGAAAAATCATCTGGCCAGCACCATTGGAGAATTTCTGCAACGGGACACATTGACATTGGGCATCTGCAATGGCTTTCAAGTTTTGCTGAAAGCCGGGCTGTTACCGGGTGGAGCGGTCGGCTGGGCACAGCAGGAAGAAGTATCGCCGCAGGCCACACTCACCTGGAATGCCAATGGGCGCTACACTGACTTATGGGTCAAATTGAAAGCCTGTTCCAGTCAAAACGTTTTTCTGCGAGGCATTGAGACGTTGGATTGTCCCATCGCTCATGGGGAAGGGCGGCTGGTTGTGACCAACCCGGACGTGCTGCAGGACTGGGCTGCGAACGATCAAATTGCCTTGCGATATACGGTGGATGCGGACATTCCCGAGAACACTTCCAACGAGCTGTTGCCGTTCCCCGAGAACCCCAATGGATCGGTCGAGAACATTGCCGGTCTGGGAGATCCGACGGGCCGCGTTTTGGGCCTGATGCCTCATCCCGAACGATTTCTGTTTGCCACACAGCATCCCAACTGGACTCGCCTGGGGCTCCGCGGCGAAGGGAAAGGAATGCAGATCTTTCGAAATGCCATTGACTACTACGCCTGAAGTCGCCGAGGAGCGGAGAGAGCCTCCCCGACGTCCACGTTTCCCCTTAACTTTTGTCAGATCTTTATCAGAAATGCGAATTCCCGGTTCAGCCTGCTGTCAATCTGGAAGTGGGAATTCCAGCCCTGTATTGCTGACGAAGTCTCAGGATCTCAGGTATGATCGAGTTTGCAGCAGACCGGGGTTTCTGAGACTCTGAGACTGTTCATCGTTTATAGAATTTGCATCGGTCCCCATTCTACAGTCTGAAGGTCAAGTAGAGATGCCATTGGAAATCAAGGTGCCAGCAGTTGGTGAGTCGATCAATGAGGTCTTCATTGGCGAGTGGTATGTCAAGGAAGGGACATGGGTCGATACCGACACGAATCTGGTTGGTCTGGAAACGGACAAGGCCACCTTTGATGTCCCTGCTCCCACTGCCGGTGTGGTGACATCGATTTCCAGACAAGTGGGTGAGTCCGCCGCCATTGGCGATGTTCTGGCCGTGATTGAACCGGGCCCGCAACCTGCCGGAGCACAATCTTCCAGCATCCAGTCCGATGGTGCCCAGGGGAGTTCATCCACTCCAGCCTCTGACAAGCAGGATCGGTCTGACGTCACGCAGGCATCGACTCCGGGGCATGTCATGCCCGCAGCAGCACGTGCTGCTGCTCAAAATCAGATCATCCCCAGCACCTTGACCGGCACCGGACCTGGAGGACGGATCCTCAAAGAGGACATTCCTGAAGGGGCCTCCAGCAAAAGCCTGGTCGGGGCTGGCAATCAGGCCCCGGCTC
>Ga0182745_1001170_pt1 | contig 25787 bp, 17 predicted proteins | sample eDN3rd30CKraftBY_FD_128523 | JGI IMG/M metagenome (GOLD analysis project Ga0182745, IMG submission 128523) | Enriched backyard soil microbial communities from Emeryville, California, USA - eDNA 3rd pass 30_C Kraft BY (version 2) (version 2) | ecosystem: Environmental > Terrestrial > Soil >... | reverse complement strand
GCATACACCAGCAACCCGCCAGCCAGGCTCGCTTCCTCGGCGTTCTCCCGTGGCACCACCAGCGCCCGCCCCGCTTCCCGCGCCGCCAGGGCTGCGGGCAGCACGCCCTGTTAGTTGGATTAAGACATTGAGCTTGATTTACGTAAATCGGAGTTCTATTTAGCTCTTGTCATAGATAGTTTTACTGTACCGCTACGCAATAATACCGATAGATCAGGGACTTAGAAGTCAGGTGCTAGATATATGTAGTCGGTTTAAGTGCTTGGAATTTGTGTGTGGAGATGTCGTAGAGGGCGGAATAAAATTGATTCATAACACGTACCTATAATTTATTGGTATTAAAGAACTGGGTTTACGTAACTCGAATACGCGATTATCCTGAAATCCGCCGTGGCAGGTGGAATTCCATGACAAAACTTATAAAAGTTAGCTTTAGCAGTTCTGCGAATTCAAATGTTTCGCAAATCGCGCACCCAATCCATCAGTTGTTTTACAAAAATCTAAATCCAGTGTCCCCCGCCAATAAATATCTTATTAACTGTTCAAGGCGGGTTTTGCCTAAAAGTCTGAGCACTCTTGCGGAGCACCTTAAGGAGTTTGTCTGCTGGCTTGAAGCTTCCGGGCTGGACGTTGAGGATATGACCGACATCTATTTTGATGCTTACGTTAACGCTTTGTGTACTTATCGTCGACGGTCCGGGAGGGCGTTGAGTTGGAATACCGTTAACGCTCGGGTGGGAGGGGCATACAGATTTCTGAGATGGGCGTTGAAAAATGGTTATTGCCCAAACCTCAGAGCGGGCAGTGTGGAGAATTCGTATAGGTCTGCACGTAAGACATACATGCTGAAAGGCCACCCGGCAAAAAAATCGAAGAGCCCATTCGGTTTTTGCAATTGGATGACGCTATTAAGTTTGTAGACTATCTGGCTAAATGTGACGGTACGCCTGATAGAGGGATTAGATTCAGAAATAAACTGATTGCCTCGTTGATGTTGCAGGTAGGTCTCCGTATATCTGAAGTCGTAAATTTTCCATTAATTGATCTTCCTGAAGTAAACATCCGAGGACACTTTACCCCGGCGCGTGTAGTAGGAAAGGGGATGAAAGCTCGGTGCGTACTGATTCCTAACTCGTTGCTATTAAAATTATGGGAATATGTCGATTTCACTCGTGAGAAAATTTGTGACTCGATAGGGGAGGGGCACGCGATAGCGGAAAGTCTATTCCTGACAGCGCAGGGCGGAGCTGTAACTCGTAACTGGGTAGAAAAACAATTTGCTGCTGCCAGTGTGAATCTTGGTATCAAATCCACACCCCATTCACTTAGGCATACTTTTGGAACTTATCATTACCTGCTGAACAAAGATTTGGCCAGCTTAGCCAATCTTATGGGGCATTCTAATGAGACCACTACCAGGAAGTATTATGTTCATACGGCGATGCTCGTGTCGTATGCGGGCACGTATAGCGCGTTCCAGACAGAAATTGATCGGCTTGTAGGAGGGAGCGACTATGTCGTCGAAGTATAGAACTCTGAGCTTTATCAATCGGGCTGAAGAAGTTGTAGAGAGCGAGCTCAAATTTTCAGCGGCTTGTAAAAATACCGGAAGATTTTGTAGCTATGATCTTAGCTCAAGGAAGTATGCCTCTGAATGTCGCCGCATCTACGGGGTTTTCGCCTGGGCTCTATTCAGGCTTCGCGACTCACACGGTCACTCAACTAGAATCGCAGTCCTAGAAAAAGTTACATATTTCTTCAAATATTTAGAGGTGTGCCAAATTACTTTGCCGCAGGAGCTGACTGATGCCACATTAGTAGGTTTCGCCAGTTGGTTGAAGTCAGATTCAGGGCTCAGCTACCCCACCGCCGCGAACACCTATAGGTCGCTTACCCGAATATTTCAGGAAATGAGTAAGCATGATTTGGTTTCTAACGAGTTCAACATTCAAAGGAATTCGTTTCCTAAAGCCTCAAGTCAGGTAGCGTCACCGCTTGGGTATAACGAAGATGAGCTGAAAACCATAATGAAAGCCGCTGTACTAGGCGTGCGAGAGAGCGCTTCTAAGCTTGAGAGAGCTTATCAGCCGAGGTGGTTAGGGTGCCCGCCTCCTCTGGATGATGTCGCACCACAAACGGTTAGGGGGGGGCACTCCCGTTGGCAGAGTAAAGAGCACAGGATTTGGTGGTGGGAAAATAATTGTGGATGTCGGAGGGTGAGCGCAAATGATTTGAAAAAGATACCTCACGGTCAAAACTTCTTCCACGGGATGTCGCCAAGCGGGCGTGGGTCAGTTACTCTGCTCAATGATTTTTATGATGAAATCGGCGCAGATAAAGACTATAAGCCTCGTTTTCTTGGGGTTCCGACGCCTATAAAATATCGCTCACCTTGGGCAAAAAAAGAATATCTGGAGTGGTACTGGGAGAATCATCTTGAATGTCGCCCGCTGACTACAAGGGAGGCGAAGGAAAGGGATCCTAAATTTCTTCAGGCTATTTCAGATAACTTTAATAGCCGGATTAAGCAGTTTTTTAGTTCGATGGGGCTTCAGCGCTGGGTTGGTGCGTCTGATTTAATCCCGTATTATTTGATGTTGTTAGTTCGTACAGGATTGAACCCTTCCACGATTCAACGACTGACAGTTGACTGTCTCATCCAAGATCCTACGGATGGCGAAAGGTTTAGTATCAATTGGGAAAAGTTTCGTTCCTCTAAGCGAGGAGCCACCATACCCTCTAGTCAGGAAAATGATAAATGGCCTGTGTCGCTGATCAAGCGGGTGATTCAAATTACCGCAAGCATCCGGGAACCTGGTCAGAGCGAACTGTGGATTGCGAATGCCAACAAACATAAGAAAACACAGCCATTAGGGAGTTCTGCTTTCCAACGTGGAGTACAGCAATTCTCAGTGAAGCATAAGTTGCTTGATCGCGATGGGCTTCCTTTGATTCTCCAGGCAAAGCTGCTCAGGCCGACTCTCGCGTGGCACGAGTATGTCAGGACGGAAGATCTTAGTTACTTAAGCCAGTTATTGGGCCATTCCAAGTTGTCTACAACGGCTGAATACATTAGGCGTCTAGAAGATCCTATTCTGCGAATTAGACGCGGGATCCATCAAGATGCAATGTTTCTCGGGCTGCTGAGTGGTGAACTCAACCTGCCTGATAAATCGACCGACTCGATAATCGCATCAGATTGCGTTTTAAACCACTGTAGAGATCAATTGAACTCCCCTCAGGCCGGTCAAAAGCCCGGTGCGATATGTTCAAGTGGTCATGAAGTTTGTTTGGGTTGCCAGAATTTGATTATTACTCTTGAAGATATCAAAAAGTATTATTGTTTTGTTGGTTTTCACGAGCACTTGCTAAGCGTCGGCGATATTGGCGAGCTGGAATTTTCTCAGGCAATTGGTGAAAAACGGTTCTTTTGGGAAACTTATATTCTCCCCAAATACCCCCAGAGTGTGGTTCAGCGCATAGCCACTGAAGCACTCCGCGCCCCTATTGAAGCTTGGGATATTGCTAAGTATGAGCAGGAAAAGCAAAATGCCAATTGAGGCTGCTGCGTTAGAGTTAAAGGAGGCTAGTTCTCCGAGTCCGTTGACTCTATTGGGTCTTGCAGATGATGTGAGGTCTACTATAAAGGTTTCGCGCCGGTCGCTCTATGCGGATAATGTATGGGATTTCACAGAGGATTATCCTTACTTATCGCCAAGGTCAGCTGTAATAACTTTTTCCAATATAAGATTCGAGAATGGAACGAGGTTGACCTGTGCTGCCAATCAGAATTACCTAATTGCTGTTAAGGAATATATTTACTCCTTGGTTGTAAATCCGCCCTATACCCGTCCGACCATTTCATCCATAAGCACGTCAATGAGAAAGGGTCTTAAACATCTGTTATCGTATATGGAGAGATATAAGATAGAGAGGTTTTCTGATCTCACTGAAGTAGATATGCGGTCTATAATCCTGTCTATTGCTGAGAAACCTAATGGTTCGGGTGGTGTATTGACAGATCGGACGTTGCGAACACGAACTCTTGGACTGTCTTGGCTCTATGAACAGTCAAAGTCGAAAAAGATATCCGATGGGTTAGCCATCTGGCCGTATGGTGAGTGCGAGTCTGCCAGTGAGTGGTCTAAAAGCAACGCTGCCAGTGTTGTTGATAGAAAGGTTTTTACCACACCTGACATGCCTGATTCAGTAGCGATACTGTTGATACAGAAGGCAATGGAAGATATAAAATTGTCAGGCGTTGTCGAAGAAGTTAAGAATGCGCAGGCGAGTCGCAAGACAATAGGGCGCAAGATGATTATAAGTACTTCTTTCGGAAAAGTTTTATGTGATACACGGAGGTTTCCTTGGCATCAATATGGGCTCGCCTCGCATTGGGACTTTTACGCCTTAGAGCGTCGAGTTCAGGTGTCTGGATATATTTTAATCGCGCTGTTGAGTGGAATGCGATTTCACGAGGTTGTTAATATACAGAAAGAAGGCAGCTGGGTTAAGAAAGTCATCAATGTTGAGGGCTTTGAGAGGTCTTTCTTTTTTGTCGTGTCGACAACAACAAAACTTGAATCCGCTCCATTGCGTACTCAGTGGCAAACAGTACCTTTTATTGAGGAGGTACTAGAAGCATTGAAGCAGTGCAGTCGTCATGGTACTAGCGAGCGTAGTCCATGGTTATTCAGCTCTCGCGAGGGCGGAAGGCGTCTAGGTTCGACATCTCTTCATAGTTGGTTGAATGAATTTGTTAAGTTTCATAACATTGGCTTCAATGGGCGTCTGTGGACTTTGGCGACCCATCAGCTTAGGAAAAAACACGCGCGCATAATGATTCGCCAAGGATTGGGTTTGTTGTGGCTAAAGGATCAACTCAAGCACTGGGATGTTGAGATGACTAAGGGTTACGGGGATTTGAGTCTGTATACTGAACTTCAGCAAGAGAAGTTTGTGCTGTCATCTGAAAAGTATGCAGAACTCGTCGGTAGTCAATTGCCCGTTATTGGTGGCGGCGCGGAAGATATAAATCAGATGCGTAAGGTCTTTTCCGGAATGATAGCTTCAGAACGAGAGGATTTTTTAAATGACTTGCCAAGAAAGGCGCTTATTGAGCAGACAGACGATGGTCTGTGTATGTATAGGCCTAGCAAAGCAATGTGTGGAGGCGACCGGAGTAATTGTCGTCCAGCCGATTGTAATAATTCAGTGATTCCAGCAGATAGTCTTCGGCGAACTCTCATGTGGCGTTTGAATGAGAATGTTAGGCTCAGAAAATTCTTTATTAAGGAGCCACATAAGATTGTTCATTTAGACTCTCGAATAGGTGAGCTAAACAAACTGCTCCAGCAACTTGAAAATGCCGGTGGTACATGATGAAAAACAAGCCTCGGGGAAGTCAAGCTGGTCTCAAAAAGAATAGGGAGGATACGAAGGTAAAAAATACTTCTGCTATGTGGGAAGTCATCCAGCGGCTACGAAAGGAAAAGCCTTCCGCCATCTGGACATATAAAGAGGTGTGGCAAGGTGCGGGACTGAAAAGCCATGTTCCTCTCTCAAGCCCATGGAATGTAAGCGTGCGAGGTGCTATCGACGCTCACAATTCTGAAGTTCAGCAACGGATTGAACTGGGTGCGCCTGTATTGGCCCAGAGGCGGACGCTGAGGGATGCCAACCGCGAGCTGATAAAGCAGATCAAGGAATTGACAGCCGAGAGGGACCTAGCGCTATCCAAAATCGCAGTGTACGAGGCGGATGCAGATTATTACCGCAGCGAGTGCCAAAATCTTGCGCTGATCAATACCCGACTTCGAAACCAGCGCTCGACTTAGCTTTTGCGCACTCCATCTTGTGGATTATCTCAGTAAATGCTCATTCGGGAGCAGTGTAGGGCGGCTGCATCAGTTCGATTTCATCACGGACCCTTTGTAGCAAGGCCTCGGCAGTCACACCATCTCTGGCTGCATAGGTGCATACCAGCAAAGTGATTGGATGGACCTTTAGTATCGGCGCGAGAGCTTCCAGCCTGTCGATCGTTGGGGAGTGTATGCCGCGTTCGAGGGTGCTGATGTACGTTCGACCACTGACATCCGAGAAGTCCTCCTGGCTGAGTGCGTTTTTGGTCCGGTACCAGCGAAAAACCTTACCGAATGCCTTTTTCAGTTCCATTTGCTCAACCTGCAAAAGGAACGATGAAGCCGTTTTGAATAGTATATCGCTACACAGTATACTGTTCATTTTTGAGGCGTCGTTATGTTCGTGTCTGACAGCAGGGCTGAAGTCAAAGGCCTAGCTGCGTTTCTTGAGCCAGGCCAGCGTGGGTGGCGCGTTATACTGAAGCCTCAGGTATCACCGTGGTTCCACGCCACGCTGGTCAGGTGGGAGGAGGGGATTGAAACTCGCTCTGTGGTGTTCATCGACTCCGTACACTCCCTCATCTCCTGGATGGAAATGGCCCAGGATGAAAACCGGGTGGAGTGCCTCCAGCTCGTATCGCCTGCTTGGATGAACGGGAGCCAGAACTGGCAGATGGATGTTCTCTCCGAGGTAGCGCAATGCGTGCTGGACGGTAGAGTTAGGTTCAACCTCCGCGATGGGACGGTTCTCTGGTTTCCAGATCCCGAACCTCGGAGCGGCGTCGAGTATTCAAAGGTGATTTACAGCTAGGCTTCGCAGGGTTAAGCATCCTGGCGGTACACAGGGAGCTGGCAAATCACACCCACTATCGGACTTCGGCCCAGAATGACTCTCGGGATGTAAGGACCTCGACACTTATGATCAAGCCTAAGGGGCCTCTCCCCCCTGACCATGAAGCATATATAGAGGCAGTGGAGGCCATGCGTCGCTACCACGATGCGCAAGCGACAGGTCAGTCTGCCGGGGTAGTTGAGCGCTTACGCATTATCGCGGAAGCGCAATTTCAGGCGGTAACTGACTACCAGCTCAGAGCTTGGGGACGGCCAGGTAGCTCGATTAACTAATCTGTGAGGGGCACTTGAAACGTACGCGCCGGCGGTGTGAATCCACTCCGTATCAAAACCTTCAACGACCTGGGTATTCCACCTTGCCGCTGAGCTTGGCCGGCAGGCGCACAGATGATGACGCAGAAGGCTTAGGAGGTTGAGACACTAGCTCCACCTCCTATGCAACTCACCGCATTAAAACAACACTCGGAAATGCCTCTGGTCTGCATCCGAGGATTTGAGGATACGGTACTCCATACCACTGGCCACAGCGATCTGCTGGGCGAAGTCCTTTTTGGCCTGCACCACGGCATCTTCGATCTGGTTGTCGGCCTTCACTTCAACGATGACGTATTTCAGGCTGCCATCCGGCTCTTCGCGTTGGAAGATGAAGTCCGGGTAGTAACTACGCACAGTACGAGAATCGGGGTCGATGTATTGAATGAAAAAGTCGGACTGGCCGTGGGTAAGCATCCCGGTGAAGTAGATTTTCTTCACCCTCTCCTCGCGCAGCAGATCCCAGAACAGCCAGTTCTCCGAACCCGAGTCAAAGCAATAGGTGTCGAGGTGGAAGCTCTTGGCGCGCTCCTCGTCCTTGATCTGTGCGTCGTGCATCCGCACGACTTTATCCTTGGACGCCGACACCTCGTAGTAGCCGTTGGCTGGCATCTTGATCAGATCGACCTCGTATTCGTCCTTCTTTTCATACTCGTCAAGATCAAACAGCAAACGAAACAGGCGCGGGATGATCTCGTCGTAAAGTAGCTCGTTGAACTCGTTGGTTATGGCCACCAGTTCTTCGGTGCCTTCGCTGGTCGCGTCGAGCAGCTCCTCGATCTCCAAGGGGCTTCGATTGAGATAGCGGGACACCTCAGCCACCAGCGATAGCTTTGAAAACGCACGCTTTTCACGGCGCAAGGTCAGGTCGAAAGTTCGACTCCCGGAGGCACGCGCCGCATCGGCGGCGGTCAATCCGTCTTGTTGCGTTTCGATTAGGCGATATCTCTCGACCAGCTGCCCCCAGTTTTCCTTATCAGTTCGGTCGAGGCCCAGCGTCTGGCCGGACACAATTGCTTTCTCACGTATCTGATAGAGCTTGCGCACGCGAACCAGTTTGATCTTGACCGGGGGCTCGACCACGCGGACTTCAACTCGCTCTTTGTCCTTGGCGACCTTTTGCAGCTCATCAGCGCTAATTCGGAAGTTCTGCTGCAGCTCGTCGTTGAGTGTGTTGAGGTTGTCGTCCGACAGGAAGACATGACCGGTGTGTTGGGCCTCGCCGATGGCGCGCAAGCAGCGCATGGTGGCCTGCAGCACGAAAACCTTGGACTTGGGCTCACGGAACAGTCCTACACCGAATAGCGAACGGCAGTTCCAGCCTTCACGGCCTTTGTTGACCAAAAGGATGAACTGTTTTTCCGAGCCTTCAGTGTCCAGCCGATTGAACTCGCGGATGTCGTCGTTGGTGGTGATTTTGCTATCACCTACGTTGACCAAGATGCGCGAGATTGGGATACCATATTTGAGCAGCGAACGCTCGACGGCGGGTTTTAGCTCTTCAGTTAGTTCCTCCACGGTGGCGGCGAAGAATGCTAGTTTGGGGAGCAAACCTTCCGGACGCAAATCGCCAGACTCCTTTAAGAAGTTCTCGATGGCGATGTCGACAAACTCGTCAGTACGAGTATTGGCGTAACCGTGCAGCGTGACCTTCTTGAGGAAACCTTTGTCGACGGCTTCCTTCAGGCCATAGGCGTAGACAACCTCAGGTAGCACTTCACGCCCCACGTAGGGCGTGCCGGTGTAGTTGTAGCAGGCCACCACCCGCGTGCCCGCCGCGTTCAGACTGGCTGCCAGGGTATCGATAGTGGTGCGCAGGCTAGTGTCCGTTTCCTTCGCGCCGACCCCCATGTCTTTGGCTAGGGTCTTGCCGAAAGCGTGGTGGGCCTCATCAACGTAGATGCCAAGTTGCTCCAGACGGCGCAACTTTTCAAAGCGCTGATTAGTAGTCAGCTCGCCTTGTTCTTCCGGCTGGTCGAAGCTGTAGAGGTCGGCGGCATCGGCATAGACGCCGGTGGCAGATAGCGTTTCGCCGGTGGCGCCAAACAGCTTATCGACAGAGGTTTTTTCCTTGTGCTTACGTTTGAGGATAATCTTCTGCGTGTTGGAGACGATGATGTTAAAGCGCGAGCGATCTAGCGTGTCAAGCGAGGTACCTGCTTCTTCGAGGAAGTGAAAGCGCAGGTGTGTGGTCAGAAAGCTGACGTACTCCGGCGGTACCACACGGGTCAGGTCAAAAGACTCAATTTCCTTCAGCGATTGCAACACCGTCTTATCCGGCGCGAACACCAGCGCGTTATGGCAGTACCTCGGGTCCTTCTCGAATTTGTTGCCCAGCAGGAACTCGTAGAAGATGCAGGTCGCCATCAGGATAGTTTTACCGGTGCCCATCGTCAGAGCGAAGATGTAGTTCGGGTAGGCGCGGGAGTTTTTCCGCATTGCCGCGAACACGGCCTTGTACTGATCCTGGGTAATTTTGTCGAACAGGCCCACCTGGCCAGCACTGCCAGAAACCACACCACCTTCGGCGCGATCCGCAAAACGACCTTGTTTTTCGAACCACTGTTTGAAGATTTCCTCGACCTTAGCGTTAGCGAGGAATTCCTTGAGGAAGACGTAAGTTTCCAATGCTTCATACTGGGGCTGACGCAGGTAGGCCCTGGGATTCTTCTCCGGGTTGTTGAAGTCGAGGAACTTTCGTGTGAGCTCCTTATAGTTCTGGCGGATTGCCCCTCGGTTAGCCTGGTAGAACTGCCAGAGGAACTGGAAGAAGGCGAAGTCGAGCGACGCGCTCACTGTTCTGGCTGTGCGTTTAGTCGCCATTGCTTACACTCCCTTCCCAGGACTCCGAGAGCAGATCGGTGATCTTAACGCGGATGGTGCCGGCGTCCTCGGGCACCTTGTACGCGCCATTGACCATCTCGTTCTTGCTGGGGATATCCACCACTGCTGGTTGCAACACCGCGCCGTCGTAGTTCCAGTCGATCAGGACGGATTCGACCAGCTCCTTCCAGTCTTCGACCGACTCTTTCTGCCGTGAGAGCTTCTGCAGAAGGTTCATCGGGTAGAAGCGCTCGACAACCAGTTCGCCCTTCTTGATGGACACCTTGGCCTGCGAGTCACGCTTGAACTCCAAATCGGCTTTATCGCGCAGGATGTCCACAACTTCCACGTCGACCTTGAAGGGCTTGGCGGCAAGCTCCAGTTGCGCCGCCAAGTCCGGCTCGTGACCCATACAGACGAGGGTAATCTTCTCAACGGGGCGGTTTGGGGACTCGTTCTGCTTGCGTTCCCATGTCTTGTAATCGAAGCCTGCGATCAGCTCGTTTAGGTCTGCGCGCGTGGCGATACGGTTGACTGGCATGATCTTAATCATGCGCCCTTCCTTTTCGCCGTCGAACACAGTGCTGAACTCCAGTTTCTGCACTTCAAGTGCCTCGATCAGCAGCTCCTTGGCCTGAACGGGGTTGCGGAAGATGTCGTAGTGGTTGACGTTGTGTAGTTCGAAGCCTGTGAAGTACTTGGTCTCTCCATCGAGAGCTTTCTGACGCAGGTTGTCGGCGGTACCGATCAGCCGCTTCGCCGTCGTCTGGATTGCCCCCAGATTGATGTCCGCGCCGATAAAGCGACGGCCAAGGCGCATCGCTGCCTCTTGCGTCGTGCCCGAGCCCATGAAGCAGTCAAATACGAGCGATCCGGCATCGGAGGAAGCCTTGATGACACGCTCCAGCAGGTCAACGGGTTTCTGGGTAGGGTAGTCGAGTCGGTCGCTCGCCTGCGAGTTGACCGGGAAGATGTCCGTCCACACCGAGTCCAACGGACGCCCCTCCGATTCATCCAAGAAGCGAATGAATCGCGGCCGTTTGGTTTTGTCTTCTGGATACCAAATTCGGCCTTGAGCATCCAGTTCCGTCATTTTTTCAAGACTATATCGCCAGCCGTTCTCGGGCGGGTGAAACCCCTTCCAGACATACGTCATGTTTGGTCTAGGATTGGGGCTGGTCATGTTATCGAGCATGTATCGACGCCCGTCCTTGTCGACATTGCTGTATTTGCTGCCCAGGTAGGTTTCACTGTGTTCGGTGAACTGCCGATTCCACGTAAAGCGTTCTCCCCTGGTGTAGAAAAATAGGGTGTCGTGGACATGGTTGTATGTCTTAGAGTCAGCCCTAGCCGCAGTACGCTTCCAGATGATTTCGTTCCGAAAATTTCCCGCGCCGAACACCTCATCCATCAGACATTTGATGTAATGGCCTCGATTAGCGTCGCAATGGATGTAGATGGAGCCGGTGTCCGTCAACAATTCGCGCAGCAGCACCAGCCGTTCGTACAGAAACTGAAGGTACTCGTCGTTGTTCCAGATGTCGCCGTACTGCTTTTCCTCAAACGAACTCTGATCGCCTTCCGCCAATCCGCCTTTGAGCTTGATGCGCTTCTTATAGTCTGCCTTCGAATCAAACGGAGGGTCGATGTAGATCAGATCCACCTTACCCCGGAACCCCTTCAGCAAGTGGCTCATCACTTGCAAGTTGTCGCCCCAGAAAATCTTATTGCGCCAGCCGTCCACCTCTTCACCGTGAACTTCCTTCAATTGCGCCGGGTAATATTGCGTCGAGGTGAACGGGCGTTTGCCGCGCCAGTTGAGCATGGGGTAGCCCTTGATCGGCTCGAACTCGTACTTCTCGACGTTGGTGGTGCCGCCATCGGACATGGCTAGCTGCAAGCTTTCCTGCGCGGACGTAGTTGTGCTCATTTTTCGTTTTTCCTGAATTTCCAATTCTTGTTGTCGCAGTAGGCGCGCATGTCGCAGCTCTGGCACAGCTTGCCCGGGCGTGCGGCGATGACGTAGTCCTGCCGCTCGATGCGCGCGACAATGTCGTCAAAGCGCGCAATGGTCTTGCCAATGGCACGCTCGTCCTTGGTGAAGGAGACATAAGGGTTACCGCCGTCTTCGCCGGTGTAGTAAAGATGCATCCGGCTGACTTTCTGGCCAGTGCGCTCCTCAACAAGGTGGGCGTACACCTCCAGCTGATGCTGGTACTGACGCAGGCGATCCCGATCCTTCTCCATGTCGGGCTTCTTCTCTGACTTGAAGTCAATGATCTCGACCGTGTCGTGCTCGCCCCGGATCAGGTCGACGCTGCCCTTGAGGATGTACTGATCTTTGACGAGCGAAATCTCGACCTCGGCCTCCCTGATGCGATCCCAATTGCCGTTCTCGCGCTCGTAGTAGCGCAGCACGTGCAGTAGCGCCGCCTGTTGTGAGGAAGGTGCGAGGTAGACGCGCTCCTTTTTGGAGAGCATGGCGTAGTTGATCGAAAACCAGCCTTTGATGGCGTCTAAGGAAATTGAACTTTCCTCGCCGCGTAACACGGTTTTATGGATGTCCTCAATGGTCTGGTGCACCAGCGTACCGAAGAGCATCGGGCTCTCGCGGATGGGGGTGAATTCTAGTTCCTTGAAGAAGCGGTACTGTTCTGCGCAGTTCTCGAACACGGTGATGTGCGAAGTGAACGAGTACTCGCGCTTGAGGTTGATCTGCTTCACTGCCTCGTAGGTCAGTGCTGCGAGATCAACGTCACGCCAGCTAGGCAACTCGTAGAACATCCGCTCGAAGTATTTGGACGGCGACTTGCCGCGTCCTTGTTTCTCCTGCGCGGTCAGCACCAGCAGGTTTTGGGCACGTGAGAAGGCGGTATAGAACAGCCGCCAGAAGTCGAAGTTCTTGATGTGATCGAGCGGCTCGAAGCGCGCCTTGGAAAGGTAGCCGCCATCTTCAAGCAGCACATCAAGCGCGCTGTATTGCTTACGTGGCACCGCCTCCAGCGAGCCGCACACCACCACCGGAAATTCCAGACCCTTGGACTGGTGTATGGTCAGGAACGAGACGCAGCCCTTGGGTGCGTATTCGGCCTGGTCCTCGTATTCGCCGATGCCGCCATCCTGCAGGAAGCGCAGGAATTGGTTGAACAGATCGCGCAGGTTCTTTTCCAACCACTCGGGGTTAAGCACGCTGACAAAATGCAGGTACTCGAACTTGGTGAGCAGTTTAGAGAAGGTGCCGAGGTTGCGAGCGGCGCGTCCTTTGTCCACACCCTGGACGGACTCTTCAGTGAGAAAACGCGAGAACAGCGGGAACTGCAGCAACTGGTAGAACAGGCCAGAGAAGACGTAGTCGGTGTTCTGCGTGAGCACAGCGTGGCGTTTGGCCAGCGGGCGTGCCCAGTCCAGCATCGCCTTGTTCTCGGGTTTGCGTAGTTCGTCGATGAAGGGCTTGAAGCACTGGTGGTCGTAGTAGTCCCAGATGGGCAGCGTGACGCCTTCGGCCCACGCCCGTACCTTGGGGAACTGCGGGAACAGGAAGATCAGCGCCCCGATCATCAGGCGGATTTCCTCGCGCTCGAAGAACATATTTGAGCGGGGCGAGAACACGGGTACGCCTTGGGCTTCGAGGAAGCGTGCAAGTGCCACCACCTTGTCGTTCTTTACCGAACGGAACAGGAAAGCGACCTGATTCCAGTCCGAGATTTTACCGGAGCTCTTCAACCCGTTGAGGAAGGCCAGTGTCTCGGCATGCCAGTTGGTGCTCTCGCCATTGTCGTCACTGGCGTTCAGTCGCACCGTCGTAGGCAGATCGGGGAAGTCATCTTCACGCGGTACAATCTGCTTGGCGAAGCGGAACACCCGTGTACCGTCGTCCCAAAGCTGCTTCTTCATCCACTCGTTGTAAAAACGGATGATATCCGGGTGGGAGCGATAGTTGACGGTGAGCTTAACCTGCTTGCACTGGCCGTCTTTGAACAGCGCCGGGAACTCCAGAATGTTGCGGATTGTAGCCCCGCGAAAGCGGTACAAGCCCTGGTCGTCGTCACCCACCACGCACAGATTGCGACGCTCGCCCGCCAGCAGCAGAAGGATGCGTTCCTGAATTGTGTTGGTGTCTTGGTACTCGTCCACCATTAGGTGAGTGAGATTGTCGCGCAGTTGCGTCAGAACCTCGGGGTGCTTTTCCAGCAGTTGCAGAGCCTCGTACTGGATGCCGGAAAAGTCCAGCGAGTTGTGCTCGTTGAGCAACTCCTGGTACTTGGAAAAACAGGTAGCTAGGGCGCGGATTTCCAATTCCGGTGCCACCGCCAGCGTTGCGGGGGCGAGCGCCTCCTCGCTGACCTTGTTGAGCCACTTGAGCAAGCTCTCCGACTGCGCCCAGCGGCCCGTCTGGTCATGACCCATGACAAGCTGAGCGTCTGGCAACTCGCGGAAGTCTTTGATGTGCTGATAGAGGAAGTACTGCTGATCGAACTGGTCGAATAGCGTGAAGCTGCGCTTGAGCCGGGTGAACTCGCGATAGTCCTCCAAGAGTCGTAGGCAGATCGAGTGGAAGGTGCCGAGATACATCTCGTTCAGGTTGAACTGGATGTTCAGTTCGGTCAGTCGATTGGAGATGCGGGTAGTAAGCTCGCGCGCGGCCTTGTCGGTGAAGGTGACGACCAACAGCGACTCGGGGGTTATCCCCTTATAGGTGATGAGATAGACGATTCGCTCTACCAGTGTGAAGGTCTTGCCCGACCCGGGCCCGGCAATGATAAGCACCGGGCCATCGGTGGCCAGAATGGCTTCAAGCTGCTGGGGATTGGCCTTGGACTGGAGGGCGGTGGTGTTGGAGGTCATTCAGCCTCCTCGTCATACTCCACTGTTGCTTTACCGATGCGGCTAGCAATCCACTTGTCCAGGTCGCTGCGTCGAAAGCGCCACGTGCCACCGAGCTTGAAGGCCGGAAGCTTACCGCTGGCGGCCAGGCGATAGACAGTGCGCTTACCCGCCTTCAAAAAGGCAGCAACCTCGTCAATCGTGAGGATCTCGTCTGTCTGGTCGCTCATCGGCTTTCCCATTTCATTGCAGAGTGTTTGGCTTACTGCCACATGTTGTCATTTTATTCCTAGGTTGTGCAGACTTGTACAAACCTGGCATTGGGAAGATGCCTGACCGAGAGGGATTAGCGGTGGCATCAAACTACGAGGCAATTTGTAAGGAAAACCGGGAAAGCTACGGCACCAAGGGCGCTCAAAAGTCCGGGAAGCTGGCCGCCGGGCTGTACGACGACCGCACGCACTTCATCTTCGAATTACTGCAAAACGCCGAGGACGCCCTTGGTAGGCGCGGAGAGTGGCGCGGGTCGCGAAAGGTTGCCTTCACTCTAAATTCGACCCGGCTAACGCTCTCCCACTTCGGCAAGCCGTTCGACGAGGCTGACGTCCGAAGCGTCTGCGACATCGCCGAGAGCACCAAGAGCGAGTCCTCGATTGGCCGCTTCGGCCTCGGCTTCAAGTCCGTCTATACCGTCACCGATCTCCCGGAGATTCACTCTGGCGATGAGGACTTCGCCATTGAGAACTATGTCTTTCCCAAGCGAACGGCGCGCTTGGCGCGCGCGGCGGATGAAACTCAGATCGTCCTGCCCCTGAAACCCGAGGATACGAGCGCAGCCCAGGACATAACCGCAGGGTTTCGCCACTTGGGCCCAGGCGCGCTGCTGTTCTTGCGTCACATCGATGAAATTAACTGGAGCGTCGAAGGAGGCGTCTCCGGATTCTACCTGCGCAACAGCCCTGAAACGCTTGGGCCTAATGTTCAGCGCATCACGGTAATCGGCAACGAGGATGATCGCTCCGAAGTCGATCAGAACTGGTTGGTTTTCCACCGCGACGTGTTTTCTGCCGAACAGCAAAAGATCGGACGGGTAGAAATCGCCTTCTCGCTGATCGCAGTGAAGGACGCTCCTGGCCGCTGGGCGGTGCAGCCACTGGCCAAGTCACCATTGGTGGTGTTCTTCCCGACCGTGGTAGAAAGCCATCTTGGCTTTCTCGTGCAGGGCCCGTACCGCACCACGCCCAGCCGCGACAACATCCCGCACGGCGAGCCGTGGAACCAGCATCTGGTCAAGGAAACATCCAGCTTGCTGGTGGAAGCAATGCGCTGGATGCGAGACAAGGCGATGCTGGATCTCTCGGCGCTTCGGTGTCTTCCACTTGACCGCGAGAAGTTCCCACAAGACTCGCGGTTCGTACCGATGTTCGATGCCGTTAAGCAGGCATTTCAGAAGGAGGCGTTGCTTCCGACCTTCGACGGCGGGCACGTTAGCGCCGATCAAGCCAAGCTGGCACGCACGCAAGACCTGCGCGAGCTGTTCAGCCCGGAGCAGGTTGCGGCACTGTTCGGCTCGGAGGTCGCCGCGTGGTTGTCTGGAGACATCACTCAGGACAAGGCACCCGAGATTCGCCTGTATCTCATGCGCGAACTCGACATCAACGAAATCACGCCTACAAAGCTGGTGCCGAGCCTAAGCAAGTCATTCCTTGAGGCTCAACCTGATGAGTGGGTATTGCGGCTGTACGAATTCCTGAGCGGCCAGGAAAAGGCTCTGCGCCGCCACCTCGATACCGTGCCACTCATCCGTCTTGATGATGGCAGCCACGTTGTTGCCAGCGAGAACGGGAAAACCAAGGCATTCTTGCCAAGCTCCATTGCCACTAGCTTCCCGACGATGCGCCGCGCTGTGTGCGCTACACCCGAGGTGCGCCTGTTCCTAACTTCGTTAGGCATCACCGAACCCGATCCAGTGGATGACGTGATCTGGAACCTCCTGCCGAAGTACCAGCAGGAAGAAGTGGATGTAGGCGATGATGCCTATGCTGCAGACATCGAGCGAATCCGTACTGCCTTCAGCACTGACTCTGCGAGTCAGAAAGAAAAACTCCGTTCAGCCTTGCGCGATTCCAACTTTGTAATGGCGGTCGACACCGGCGATGGTAAAGCGTACGTTGCCAAGCCCGGAGACATCTACATCGCCACCGACCGCTTGCAGCAATTGTTCGCCAGCGTGCCGGGCATCCTGATCGTCGACAACGAATATGACTGCTTGCGCGGTGAAGACATCCGCGACCTGCTGGTGTCGTGTGGCGCAAGCCGCTACCTCATTTCGCAAGCAATACCATCGGGACTGGGGCAGGCCGAGAAAGTGCAGATTCGCCGTGAAGCAGGCCTTGAGCGCGCGAGCTGGGAAGACCAACCAGAAGACTTCACTCTTCGCGGGCTGACGCAGCTGCTGGAGTTCTTGCCCTCGCTGAGACCAGAGGAGGCAGCAGCCAAAGTGAAGGTGCTGTGGGAGGCATTAGCTGACCTTGAGGCGCGCGGCACTGCCGCCTTCTACGGTTCCTACAAATGGCGCTATTTTCATGAGACAAAGACCGCTCGATTCGACGCCACCTTCATCCGGACACTCAATCAAGTCGCCTGGGTGCCAGGCGCCGACGGCAAGCTCGTACCTCCAGAGTGCGTAGTCTTCGACACCCTTGGCTGGAAGCCCAATCCCTTCCTGCTGACTAAGATCGCCTTCAAGCCGCCGATCATTGATCAGTTGGCTAAAGAGGTAGGCATTGATCCGGCGATTCTCGATCTACTACGTAGAGACCCCGCTATCGTTGCTGAGCTGGCAAATCGATTGAGCAACACTTCAACACCGGAGCCCGAACTATCAACAGGCCCTGAGCCGGCGGCCGTCGAACCATCCGACCGCGATGTGTACGACGATGCTAAAGACCTGTACGGCGACGATATGCCAGATATCCCTCCTGGCACATCTGATCCCGATGGTGGCGACGGCGTGGGCAATGGTGCAGGACGCGGCGGCAAAGGCAGTACCGGTACCGGCACACCGCGTAGCAACGGCCAGGGCAATGGAGGCGTAAATGGTGGCTCAGGTGGCCACAGCGCGTCTGGCGGTAAAGGAAGTGGAAATGGCGGTGTTTATAGTAAGAGGACGCCCGGCCAGACCGGGGCACGCCCCTTCATTTCCTACGTCGGAGCTCATCCGGATGACGATAGCCCAGACCCCGATAACCTCGATCAGGCGACGCGAATGAAGATCGAAGGGCACGCTATCGAATTAATCATTCGCCTTGAGCCAAAATTGTGCCGTTCACAGGACGGTAACCCCGGTTTTGACCTTTTCGAGGTCGACAGCAGTGGCAGGCAGATTCGATGGATAGAAGTGAAGTCGATGACGGGCAGCCTACGAGATCGGCCCGTGGGGTTGTCACACACACAATTCGACTGTGCCCGTGAAAAAGGCGATGCGTATTGGTTGTACGTGGTTGAACACGCGACCGATTCAGCACAAGCGCGCGTGCTCCGAATTCAGAACCCTGTCGCGCACACCAAGACGTTCACGTTCGATCGGGGGTGGAGTGAAATCGCTCAAACGGGACTTCCAACTTAAACGATTCAAGATGGGGTGAGGCTGAAGTCGTACACCGCAGCTTTCACTGCCGAGATTGGTGTCGTCCAGTAGGCCCAGACCTACACGCGATGTGTTTTCTTATCGCCCGGTGCCAGTATCTGCACCGGCGTTCTATCGGTATGGACGACGCGCTGGGCCAGTATGGCTCGGGCTTGTAAACCACTTTTTTTCACTGTAAACCACTATGGTTAACAGTGAAAAAAAGTGGTTTACATGGTCGTGGCATTCGAGCGGTTTTACTGGGTGGCTTCTGCCCTTTAGGTGGGGCAACCACGTCCCATTACGGACCAAACGAGTACAGCAAACGACAGCGTCGTGATTCTCCGTTTCTCAAGAATAGCTCCCACGCGTCGGGCGGATCGCTTGATCTGCTGCGCACCAGGGGGTTAGTTATTTCTGGCCCTTCAAGAATCCCCGCCTACCAATGTGGGCCCGCCCGGCCAACGATAGCTCCTCGGCAGTCGATAGCGATTACCTCCACTCCCCATGCAGGTACGACGCTGCGGGCGAAGGCCTGGCAGCTACGATCCAGAATCGACGAGTCGTTCGCGAGTATTGGCTGCGCCCTTCACTATGGCACAGCTATTTTTCTGACACATATCGAAAGCGAGATAATTTTTGCGTCGCATGCTTGACGCTATATCGATATCGATATAAGCTTTCCTGGCTGATCGTCGTAAACCCCGCATCCAAGCCATAGATTCGGCAAGCGGGTACATCAGCCATAACCAACGACCAAAAATGGGGAAGTAGAGATGAAAGTGGCCCAAGCGTACAGAAATAGGTTCGCGGACAGAGACCGACTAAGGAGTGCTCAAAATGCAGGACGAACAAATTCAGCAAAAGCCGCTCAAATGGGTGGGAAGCAGTAAGGAAGACCTCCGGGATTTTCCAGCGGTGGCAAAACAGCGGGCTGGGTATCAGCTGGATCTGATCCAGGATGGTGAAGAACCCGCAGATTGGAAGCCGATGGAAAGCGTGGGGCCGGGGACGCGGGAAATCCGTATAAAGTGTAAAGACGGGGCTTTTCGCGTGTTTTATGTGGTGAACCGGCCGGATGCGATTTACGTCTTGCATGCATTCCGGAAAACCACTGAAAAGACGGAAAAGCGCGACATCGATCTGGCAAAGGATCGTTATAAGTCGCTGGACTGATGGCTGCAACACCCCCTGGCGCCAACCGGGGGGGGAGTACGAACCCCTTTCCATTATGGCAAGGGGTAAAGCTCTAGGTTCAGTCCGTTACTCGATGTACTTTTCTTATGAAAAAAGATGTAAAACTGAGGGATCACATAATGGCAAACGAACGCTCTACCTCCGTGTGGGATGCGTTGGTTGATTCGCCAGAAGAAGCCGAAAACCTTCGGCTGCGCTCCAAACTGATGCGAATTTTGACCAAGACCGTTAAGTCCTGGGACCTTCCGCAGAAGGACGCGGCACGACAACTGCACGTGACTCAGCCGCGTTTGAGTGAGCTGCTGAACGGGAAGATCGATAAGTTCTCCCTGGACGCATTGGTGAACATGCTGGCCAGCGCAGATTTGGAAATTGAAGTAACGGTTAGAAAAAAAGCGGCCTAATCTAGGCGGCGAATCAATAACGGGCTAGCCTTTGGGTTAGCCCGCGTCGTTAGTGGCAAATTTTTGTTACCTGTATGAGTTGCTCGGTCATAACGCGTTTGACCTCGATATCTATATGACTTTGAGACTGGAGTGGCAGGTAGCTAACAAAGCTGTGATTGGATACACCTGATTGTCCACTCTGCAAAATCTATCGCAAACCGGTCGACTATAGTGGTCGGCAAGCATCGCCAATGAGAGGAGAAGCCAAATTGGCTAAGGATGTCGGTGTCATCAACGTATTTGATAAGCCCTACGAGGCCTGGACCTGGCGGAATACTAGTTTAGAAGAGGCACTGGACCTCGTTAAGAACAAGGGCTTTCACTTCAGCCAAGCCACGTCAGTTAAGGACAAGCTAGAAGAGAAGGTCTCCGACCATTTTGAAGCAGCTAGGCGCATGCTGCGGGTAGGCGCGGATAGTGGTTTAGAGCGTCATATAGACAGTGCGCTCGATGAGAACGCTGAATACCAAGCATTGCGGGCAAGAATGCCGGTCACTGAGCCTGAAGAATTGACCTCATATCAAGGCTCGTTCACTGAGGCGGATTGGGGCGCCGCAGATGTGGCAATCAACGAAGTTGGCATGCAGATGGCTGAGGGGCAGTTTCTTTTTCATGGCGGCCTATGGGATGGCGACAACCCATCTACTACAACTACACGTCCATTTTCTACTTCTTTCTGCCCTCAAATAGCTCTGAGGAACGCGGAATGGCGTGGCAAAGCCTACGATGCGGGACGAGTAGACTTGATGGTTGTACGAGTTACTCAGCCGGCCACCAAGGCTTATGCTTATAGCCTAGAGGGTGAGCACGGCAATGAAAAGGAAATCGTCTTTGCAAGCGGAGCTAAGCTTCGACGTTTGGCAGAAAGCCATGTTACTGACATGAAGGTTTACAAGGCGACATCGGGGTCGTCTATCGAGCATAAAGTGGTGCCCGCTTATGTAGTAGAGGTTGAGTTATCTTAGCTAAGGTAGGGCAGGGGCTATCCGGCCCCTGCTTGAAACAATCATAGCTAATAGCGGCTAAGCGCATCTTTTATATTAAGCGCACGCTTAAATTGGGGGCTGGCCGCAAAAATCATTGAAGCGGAACCAGCCTGGCTGCTACACCTCGATGTGTTATGGTGACGACGCTTTTACTTTGAATCAATCGAGTCAGTTTTCTCTTCGCATCGTGTAAGCGCATTTCGGTACGTCGCTCGTAATTTCGGTAGGCGTTAAGAGCCTCCATACTACATATCCATTTCAGGTGCTCACACGCGTAAGAGTCCACGTAGGTGGCGTATACGTCAGAGTTTAATCCGTTTAACAACGATGTTGCCCTGTCGTGCACCATTTTTAGGCGGTCAACGCTTTCCTGTGGCGTACTCGTTGGTGGTTTCAAAGAAACGGGTTGTACGCCATGTCTCGGGCGAGTTTCTTGGATTAAAGGCCCTAGCTTCCATACCGGCTCCCAGTGGGCAACACGGTTGCGGAAGTCGTTTATCAATCTCATTCTTGCATAAAGCCAATCAATATTTTGCGGCTTAGCCCAGTTTCGAGTCATATTTGGGAAAACATTTGGAAGGACTTGGTCCCAGGGGGTGGACAATTCGTCCGGCAAGTTTGTCCAGAATCCGAATGTTTGTTTTGATATAACCTGGTCAGGATTCTTGGATTTTTTTAGTGAATCCTTAATTGCATTAAGGGACTTCCCCTTAAGCTGCATATGGTTATACCAATCAAAGCTCGCTTTACTTTTTCCAACTTTGGTTTGGGAATAGTAGAGGCTGAGCTCTCGGTGGTATGTGTTTCTCAGGGTTACTTCCAAAAGATGAATGCAAGGTAAAAAAGCGCGCGAAAGCTCGTTATTCCATTGATAGCAGGCGTAGAGATCATGATCGTCCACTACGTTAAAATAAAGATGATAGTTGCTCAGCCTTGGTGCTGATAAAGCATCAATCGAAGAACGGACATTGAGCGGGCGCAATTTTTATCCTTTGGTGTCACACCTGAATACGTCTATGATGAGGTAGCCCTATGTCACGTGCAAGCGATAGCTAGCCCCTGGCCAGCAGGCGGTGGGATCGCGAGAGCCCTCTGACAACTCTCCGTTCAGATCCCATGTTGGGATTTGACATCCTGTCAAAATTCTAGTAGAGTTATTCACGTAAGCACTTGGGTAACATACCTAATTGGCAACCACCCCCGCCGATCTAGGTCCAAGCTGCACAGACGTTGTGAAGAAAGCCGCCTAATCAGCGGCTTTTTTCTTTTCTGGGATTAGGTAGTGACAATTTCTGTGGTGGCCACCACGGCGATCGTGGCAGCCCTCACGTATCTACCTCTAGCCCTATTCACGTGCAAGCCGTGGCTAGGCCCTAGCGGGACCTGACAGCGCTGGGGTGAGCGTCGTTGAGAATCTGCCCGTCAGATCCCATATTGGGATTTGAAATCCTGTCAAAACTCTAGTAGGGTTAGCTCCGTAAGCACTTGGGTAACATATCTAATTGGCAACCACCCCCGCCGACCTAGATCCAAGCTGCACAGACGTTGTGAAGAAAGCCGCCTAATCAGCGGCTTTTTTCTTTTCTATGGACTTGGCTGGGGTCGAAGCCCTACAGGTCGGCACCACTGTACTCGTGGAAGCCTCACCTGCTTCACCCTCTAGAAATCTCTTGCCTAGGCGAGTCGTGTCCGACACAGCTTCGCCTTTGAGTAAGGGGGCGTGTGAAGGCGAGCCAGAGGTAGGAGAAGCAAAACCGCCTACCACCCTGTTAATGTGGATTTCTTTGCTTCTGGCCTGGCTAGTGATCGATTTTTCATTGTCGGTATCGACGACCAAAGTCGTGATGGCAGGATAATGAGGTGTGGTGCCTGCCACGGTTTGCCGCTGATCGCCTGGGCTTGATTCACAGAAGCAGTGGAAGGGCTCTTTAGCTCTAGCCCCGCTCGCCGCACATCTGCCCAGTCACTGAGCCACAAAATGAAGCGCCCGAACTCAGACGATCCGAGCACTTCGCTTCAGCAGAAAATCGTGATGTTTCAGTGACGGGGCTGCTTCGTGCTCGACATGCTATCCAGGTGATGCACGCTAGCAGCTGATGTCAGGAACTCGGCTTCCTGACGCAACCTCTCCAAACGCGCTGCGGAAGATTTTCTCGCTTGCTTTCACAGGTCTTCCCGGCATGTAGATTGATGTAGCAGGGCGCGCTTGGAACAGCCCACCTCCGCCAAAATGTGAAAAAAGACCGTTCGTGAAGCGATAAACAGTCGTTGTCGTCTACAAGGATCGGCGTGCCGAAGTGGGCAAACCTTCCCATCCACATCCAACCGAGTACGGGCTTACAGCGTCGCACTGTTACTCAACGCTGTGGCACTGGCTTCAGTCTTACGAACCACACGATTTACGAATGCCCGCACTACATGGCCCAGTCTGCCAGGTACCATGGCCGCAGCTTTTACACTCGCGGCGACCCCTTCCTCGCCCCACATCTCCATAGCTACTGTCTCGTTGATGCCGGGCTGCTTGAGGGTGTAGTTGAAAACAAGGGGGGGGAGCTTACCTAGCACATAATGATTGAGCTGTGGATCCTTCTGACAATCCGTCAGCCAAAACACCAGGGCATGAGTGACTTCGTCGAAGCGGCCATCCTGCACAAGCGCGTGAGCTACCTCAAGCACAGGCCCCGATGCTTTCTTCTGATCCCATCCCACTAAAGCTTCAGCAAATAGCTCTGGGACAGATTTACATGGCGTCTTATCTTGCATTGCAAACTCCGATTAAAAGCTTCCTACCCTTGGTCCCATCCTCGCCTCGGACTGACAGATTCACAACACCTGCTGTCCATTGCACTCATAGTGCTATCACAGCGTACGGTATCGGCTTAAAAAGGAGCGTTCAAGCGCCATTAGCCATTGCTGGAGAGGCGAAATACCCATAGGCCAACAAAACTGGCCTCAGCAGAACTGATTGTTCTGCAAAAAATCCAGCGTAGGGCAGGCTTAAAAATCAGCCGAGCGGCCAACCCGCTGATCGGAGCTCAAGCCGAGCGGAAAACCCCTGCAGGGTTCACTGTGAGCCCATAGACTAAGCTGAACCATGGGGCTCAACTCATATCGGCTCAGGTCGAAGGAGGGTTCAATGAACGCTACCATTACTGATCAGCTAGAAAAATTCTCGGGTCCAGTTCAGCGGGCAGGTCATGCAGCTGAAAGAGCCTACAAAATGGATAAGGCCGGCACTCCACACACTGCGATCGCCGCCATTCTCACTGACTCCAGCGAACGTCTAGGCAACAATCACCAATACACGGCACAAGGTATCCCCACACTCATAAACCTTTACGACGACTGTCTGTCCGGCACTCCGATTCCAGCTAAAACCGCGAACGCTGTCATTACTGATCAACAAGAGAACCAGGGGCGAGGCTCCGATCCCTTATTGGCATAACCAGCGAGGGGGGGCGCAGCGGCCTGAGCTGCTGCGGGCTTCATACGGGGACCGGACGAATGTGAGCATGCCCTTTTTGGATAGAAAGGGTGCGAAGGGTGAAGGCCGAGACCAAAGCTTGAGGCGAATGGAACTGTGGGGCGCGGTAGAATCCGACGAGGCCCGTATCTGGTCCTACAGGCAAGATGACAAGGCCGCGCTTGTTAGAACGAGCCTCTTCAAGACCCCTAAAATCGAATTTAGGAGCTTGGATAGCCTTCCATTGAATAGGTGGTTTTCGTGCTTAGTCGGTAAGCGTCCGGCGAACTCACCTTCCGAACTCCGGCTTTAAGGGCGATGGTGTCCGCGTATTTTTAAGCGGACGCGATCACCCTTATCGCCAGGATTTCCATGCGCCAACGAAGCTCTTATCCGAAACCATTCAAAGCCCAAGTCGTTCAGGAATGCCTGCAACCTGGTGCAACGGTGTCCAGTGTCGCCATCAGCCACGGCATCAATGCTAACGTCATCCGCAAATGGCTGCCGCTCTATCGAGATCAGCTCGCAGCGGCTTCACTACCGGCATTCGTCCCGCTAAAAGCCGCGCCTAGTCGTAGCTCGCCAGAGCGTGAATGCATAGCAGATGGAGTGATTCACGTACCATGTCTGTGCTATGGAAGACACAGCATGAATCCATGGCGATCAGTCCGCCTAAACCCTGTACCGGGCGCAGTTTGCCGGAAAGCGCCAGTTCGCCCAGGCATTCGATATCCGCCAGGCCCGCCAGCGGCACTTGGGCATCGGCAGCAAGAATGCCCAAGGCGATCGCCAGGTCATAACGGCCGCCGTCCTTGGGCAGGTCGGCGGGCGCCAGGTTCTGGGTAATGCGCCTTTGCGGGTAATTCAACCCGGAGTTGACGATGGCGCTGCGCACCCGGTCCTTGCTTTCCTTGACCGTGGTTTCCGGTAACCCGACCAGTGTGAGATGGGGCAGGCCGTTGGCCAGGTGGGTTTCGACGCTGACCGCAGGCGCCTGCACGCCAACCTGGGCGCGGCTGTGGACGAGGGCAAGGGACATGGACGCTCCGCTGTCACTGATGAGGGCACCGCTTCTTGCGGCTTTGGCAATCATAGTGAGCAGGAGACTGGGCCGCGCAAGAAGAGTGCGTCGTGGTTTTTCAAGCCAGTGATTTTCCCTGTCTTTTTACATAATCTCGCAAAAAATGGATCCAATATCTTTGCGAAGCGCCGAGCTATGGCTTAGTGTTCAAGGGTTAATCCCGTTGCCACCGGACGACAACGTGATCCATAAAATGGACTTAAGGTACTGCCCGTGCAAACGCTCACTCGCGCCCGCCAACAGATTCGTGAACGGGTGCAGGCCAATGAATTCGCTGAACTCAGCCGCTACATCGATAGCCTTCAAGTGCGCTG
>Ga0182745_1001169_pt1 | contig 25788 bp, 20 predicted proteins | sample eDN3rd30CKraftBY_FD_128523 | JGI IMG/M metagenome (GOLD analysis project Ga0182745, IMG submission 128523) | Enriched backyard soil microbial communities from Emeryville, California, USA - eDNA 3rd pass 30_C Kraft BY (version 2) (version 2) | ecosystem: Environmental > Terrestrial > Soil >... | reverse complement strand
GCTGGCGCGGCTCGCGCGCGGCGACTGCGAGTACCTGCGGCCGGAGCTCGTGCCGGGCTACCGGCTCTATCTGTCCTTCACCGGAGGCCCCACGCTGGAGCGTATCGAGCGGGAGCTCGGCTCGCCGGCCGCGCGTCCGCTCTACTGCGCCTGCGACCCGGAGCTGCATGTCCCGGCGCCGTGCGAGCCGCGCTGGGAGCTGGGCTACCTGGGGACCTACAGCGAGGACCGGCAGCCGGTGTTGGAGCGGCTGATGCTGGACGCCGCGCGGGCCTGGCCGGAGGGGCGCTTCGCCGTCGCGGGGCCTCAGTACCCCGAGCAGCTCCGCTGGCCGGACAACGTCACCCGCGTGGAGCACCTGGCGCCCCCCGAGCACCCGGCCTTCTACAACGCCCAGCGCTTCACGCTGAACATCACCCGCGCGGACATGGTGCGGGCGGGCTACTCGCCCAGCGTGCGCCTGTTCGAGGCCGCGGCCTGTGGCGTGCCCGTCATCAGCGATGACTGGGCGGGGCTGGAGACCTTCTTCGAGCCAGGGCGGGAGCTGTTCGTCTCGCGCTCGGGGGAGGAGACGCTGCGCTACCTCCGGGAGGTCCCGGAGCGGGAGCGCCGGGCCATGGGCCAGCGGGCGCGGCAGCGCGTGCTGGCGGAGCACACGGCGGAGCATCGCGCGCGGACCCTGGAGGACTACGTCCTGAGCGCGGAGCGGGGACCCTAGCGGACGGAGGGACATCACCATGCGCATTGCCATCATCGGGACCGGATATGTCGGGCTCGTCGCGGGGACCTGCTTCGCGGAGTCGGGCCACGACGTCACCTGCGTGGACATGGACACGCGCAAGGTGCAGGCGCTTCAGCGAGGGGAGATTCCGCTGTACGAGCCCGGGCTGGAGGAGCTGGTGCGGCGGAACGTGGCCGCGCGGCGGCTGCACTTCACGGACGCCCTGCCCGAGGCGGTGTCACCCTCGCAGGCCGTCTTCATCGCGGTGGGGACGCCGCAGTCGGAGCGGGGCGGGGCAGACCTTCAACACGTGCTGTCGGCCGCCGAGCAGATCGGCCGGTCACTGCGGCGCTACACCGTCATCGTGAACAAGAGCACGGTGCCCGTCGGGACGTCGGACCAGGTCCGGGCCGTGGTGGCCCGCTGCACCGATGTCGCCTTCGACGTCGTGTCCAACCCCGAGTTCCTCAAGGAAGGCGCCGCGCTCGACGACTTCCTCAAGCCGGACCGGGTCGTCATCGGCACGTCGTCGGAGCGGGCGCGAAAGCTGATGGCGGACCTGTACGCCCCCTTCGTGCGGACGGAGAACCCCATCCTCTTCATGGACCCCCACTCGGCGGAGCTCACCAAGTACGCGGCCAACGCGATGCTCGCCACCCGCATCTCGTTCATGAACGACATGGCGCTGCTGTGTGAGCGCGTGGGCGCCAACGTGGACATGGTGCGCAAGGGAATGGGGGCGGACCGCCGCATCGGCTATGCCTTTCTCTACCCGGGCATCGGGTACGGCGGCAGCTGCTTCCCCAAGGACGTGCGGGCGTTGATGTCCACCGCGCGCGACGTGGGCGTGGAGCTGGACCTGCTGCGGGCGGTGGAGAACACCAACTCCCGGCAGAAACGCTGCCTGCTCACCAAGGCGCTGAAGCTCTACGGCTCGCTGGACAGTCACACCTTCGCGGTGTGGGGACTGGCCTTCAAGCCGAAGACGGACGACATGCGCGAGGCGCCCTCGGTGGAGCTCATCGAAGGGCTGCTCGGAAAGGGCGCGCGGGTGCAGTGCCATGACCCGGTCGCCGGGGCCGTGGCGCGCGGCTACTTCGGTGAGCGGGTGGCGTATGCGCCCACCTGCTACGAGGCCGCCGAGGGCGCGGACGGCGTCTTCCTGATCACCGAGTGGAACGAGTTCCGCCGCCCCGACCTCAAGCGCCTCCGGAGCTTGATGCGCCGTCCCATCATCTTCGACGGCCGCAACGTGCTCGACCCGCGGCTCGCGCGGGACGAGGGCTTCACGTACATCGGCATCGGGCGTGATTGAGGGCGCAGGCCCTCGGACCGGGGACGTGGGCTGGTGGCTCCAGGGCGTTCGTGGTGGTATCCGGCGCCCTGGCCTCGATGCGCACCGACATCCCGAACGCCGTATCTCCAGAGGTCTTCCGGACGCGGCGCGATGGGCTGCTCATCGCGCTGCTTCTCGCCTGGGGCCTCATGCAGCTCGCGCCGCACCTGGCGCACCCCGCCATCTTCATCTGGGACGAGGCGATGCACCAGGCCGCCACGCGCGGCACGCATGACACCTTCTTCACGCCGCACATCTACAAGGACCCGCTCTATCCGGTCGACCTGCGCCACTGGTGGGCCGCGCACATCTGGTTGCACAAGCCCACCGGGCCCTTCTGGTTCGGGGCCCTGATGATGCACGTCGTGGGCGTCACGCCGCTGGCGCTGCGGCTCGCCTCGCTCCTGGGGCACCTGGCCGCGGCGGTGTCCCTCTACCTCCTCGCCAGGCGCCCCGCCGGCCGCGTCTGGGCCTCGCTGGGGGCCGCGGGGTTCCTCGCGATGCCCTTTGGCTGGCAGCTCGTCCAGGGACGCATTTTCGGGGATGTGACGGACTGCACGCTGACGGGCTGCGTCTCCGTCGCGGTGGCCCTGCTGTTTCATGCCACGCGTGAGGACTCCTGGCGGTGGGGCATCGCCGCGGGCGCCGCCGTTGGCCTGGGCTTTCTCTGCAAGACGGGGCTCGCGCTGACGCCGCTGGGCATCGCGGTGACGCTGTGGGGACTGCGCCGGCTGCGCTTCTGTCCAGGGCCCCGCTTCGGCACGGTGGCCGCCATGGGGGCGACGGCCGCGGTGGTGGCGGCGCCCTGGATCCTCTACTCCGCGTGGCGCTGGCCCGAGCTGCATGACCTGGAGGCGCGCGTCACTCGCGCGCACCTCTTCGCGGACCCGACGGTGGACGTGGGGCCATGGCACCGGCCCGTGGACGCGCTGCTCAACGAGATGAACACCCTGAGCTTCACGCCGCTCCCGGCCGTGGTGCCGCTGCTCGCCTTCGTGTGGCTGCTGGTGCGCGCCGTGCGGAAGCGGGAGCTGGAGGTGGTGGGGCTCGCGCTGTGGGTGGGCGCGACATGGCTCATCCTTTCGTTGAGCGTGGTCAAGGTGCCGGCCATCGCGTGGGGCGCCGTGCCCGCCGTCCTGGCCGGGCTGGCCATCGTGGGCTCGGACGTGAGACGTCATCCCGCGCTCGCGGCGGCCCTGGTGGCGGGCTTCTCCACCCCCTGGTTCGTCGAGCACCTGCCGCGGCTGGGGCGCGTGCGCACCGTGCTCCCGTCCTTCCTGGCTCAGACGCGGTCCATGCCAGGGCTCGCGGAGGGCGTGCTCCTCGCCGCCGTCGCGTCAGCGCTGGTGGTGGTGGTGCTGTGGCGGGGCCTGCCGCAGCTGCGCGCATGGGGTGTCATCGCTCTGGGGGCGTTGGCCTCGGGCGTGTTGGCCTGGCACCTGGCCGTCACCTTTCCCGTGGCGCGGGCGCGGTACGTGGCGAGCCACATGGAAGACCTGTACCTCAGCTACTCCCGCGAGGTGGGGCAGGCGCTCGCCACGGCAACCCCGGAGCGGAGCGTGCTCTTCCTGGCTCAGGACTCGGACGTGCCTCACTCCATGGAGTACCTGAGCCTCATGTTCTGGAGCCATCGCATGGCGTATCGGCGGGCGCCGGACGTGCCCACGGCCCGCCGCCGCGGCTACCACCCCTATCTCGTCTCGCCGCTCGCGGAGCGCTACACCGCCGTCCCGGGGGTGGCACCCTCCGCAGCGCTACGGGCCTACGACCTGGATGCGCCCCGCACGGAGCCCGCCCCATTGCCGGAGGGCGTCACGCCGCTCTCCTTCCGGGAAGGGGACATGGAGGTGCTCGGTGTCGCGGCGGGCCGTGCTGGCGGTGGGCGTGACCAGTATGCCTTCTACGTTCGCGCGCATGGGGCGCTCCACCCCTTGCGAGTGCGTTTCCAGGGACCGGCAGGGAGCGTCGAGCGCATGCTGGTGCCCGGTGCCGCGAGGCGAATGGATGACGCGTTGCTGCGCGCGAGCTGGTTCATCGTGCCCATGCTGGGGCCAGCGGCTTCCAGCGTGACGCACCTGGAGCTGGGCGCCAGCGGTCAGCGCGTCGCGCTGTCCCTCCCGGGGGCTTGACGCCGCGTCGCGGGACGCGGCGCTTCAACGCTTCGCCCCTGCGCTGATTGTCTCCGCCGAGGTCTCAGGGCCGTCAGCCGCCCTCATGGCCCGTGCGAGTCGGTGAGGGCATCACATCACCCGGCAGGGCCGCCGCATGTCGGGTGAAAGGGACTTCACCCAGCGGGCATCTGAAAGGCCAGTGGAAGCGTTTGTCCTGGTCACCTGGGTGAGCGGCGGTCGTGGGGCTGCCTTTTACCCACCACGCGTTCCGCCAGGATTACTTCCGTCGCGCCGGACAGGTCCCCACGAAGGGGTGGGATTTTCCCCATGACGCGCAGAAGGGCGTAACACCTACCTCCATTGGGGAATCCTTGTGTCGGGGGCTTGTCGCCTCGCTTGTGCCCACAGATGGCACAAACAGTGAAAACGCCGCGACCGAGCCTTGGTGGCTCCTGAACGAGGTAGACACAATGTGGATGCAGACGAAGCGCGAGTGGGTCGCCGCTGTTTGTGCAGTGGTGATGGGGGGAAGTGGTGTCGCGAGCGCCCATGACCTGGTTTGCGAGAAGCGGGTGAATGGGGAGACGATGGCAGTTGCGGATTCCTATCCCTTCACGGCGAACTACAGCTTCAAGGTCACGAACGTGCACCCGACGCTTCCGTCCATCCTGCTGACGGCGACGGATGACGTGCTGTCCAGCGAGGGGTTCACGTTCACGCCGCCGCCGCCGGTCAGCATCCCGGTCAACGGCTCGCTGACGTCGAACTTCGCGCTCCAGATTGGCAGCTACGACGAATGCCTGACCATCGCTGAAATGGATGGCGTGGCGGACACGCGCATCGACAACGTGTTCACCGTGACGTTCGACCTGGGCGCCTACATGTGTGCGGCGAGCCTGACCTGCGAGCGGGAACAGCCGCCTCCGGTGGAGTGCACCAATGCAACCCGGACGCTTGGCTTCTTCAAGAACCGCATCCTCACCGTCACGCAGTGCCTGGCGCTGGGCCCCATCAACCTGGGCGCCATCGGCACCATCTCCACGCTCCCCGCCGCCGAGGGCATCCTCTGGGGTAGCCCCGCCAAGTACCCTCAGGGTGGAACGCGCAGCCAGCTGGACCGGCTCCGCTTCCTCCTCGCGCGCCAGACGCTGGTGGGCATCTGCAACCAGCGCCTGTTCGGCGCGACGCCCGACCCGGCGTCGCTCCTCACGGACGCGGTCGCCGCGCTGAACACCACGCAGTGCGACGTCATCTCGCCGCTCATCAATGACGTGGATGCCTTCAACAACGGCTGTGACTCGTTCCCGCTGCCCGCGAACTTCGTGCCCGGTCCTTCCACGCCTCAGGCCGCCCAGGCGCTCGCGGTCGACCCGACCTCCAACTCCGGCCAGAGCTGCTCGCCCTGAGCCGCCCCTGATGCATCTCCAACCCATTCCCCGAGATTCAAGGAAAGAAACGCCATGAAGAAGATCATGTTGTCGGCATGTGTTTCCGCGGCCCTGGCCCTTGCCGCCTGTGGTGGGGAGAGCCCGCGCCTCAGCTCCATCCAGGATGAGAATGCGCCGCCCATGGAGACCGCCGATGGACAGCGGTTCGAGCTGCGGCTCCGGGGCTCCGCGGTGGAGGGCTTCGACAAGCTGGAGCTGCCCATCGGCGCCGTCCGTGTCACCGCGAATGGTGCTCCGCTCAAGGTGGAGCTGGTGAATGAGCGGGTGGACCTGGCCGCCACCAACCACGCGCCCCTGGTCGCCTACTTCTATGTGCCGGAGGGGACGGAGCGCGTTCGGGTGATGCTCCAACTCGAGGGACTCGGAGGCTACGCCCAGGCGGAGGGGAGCGGCCTCATCGACGCCACCGTCGCTCCGGTCTCCTTCGAGGCACCCGTGCACGAGCTGGCGTTGCGCGGCCGTGCGGTGGTTCAGCTCGATGTGGCTCGCTCCCTCGTGGACATGGGAAGCCACCGCCTGCTGCTCCCCAATGGTGCCGTTGCCTACTGAGCCCGGTCTCCCTCCTCGAAGCCGCATCCGCCGAAGCCCGTCTGACTGTCAGCGTCTCATGCCACGGATGAAGTGGCATGAGACGCGACCGCGGGTCCTCCGTCGCCTTGCCTGTCCTCCTGCCAAGGGAGGGCAGGGGCGTCGCGGCGTCCGCGGCGATGGGGCGGCTGCCATCGGGCCTCGTGACGTGAGGTCCGGACGCGGCCGGCCCGCTGCCTGGATGGACGTGTCAGGAGGACGCAGCGCTCTCCAGCTCCGCCCGTGCGCGCTGATACACCTCCAGGTCCTTGTCGCTGAAGAGCACGACCGTCACGCGCTGGAGTGACGGCATCCGCCGAAGCGCGGCGAGAATCTCACGCAAGGCAATCCGGGAGGCTCGCTCGATGGGATAGCCATAAGCCCCCGTGGAGATGGAGGGGAAGGCGATGGTGCGCAGCCCGTGCTGCTCCATCAGGGCGAAGGCGCTCCGATAGCAGCCCGCGAGCAGTGACGCCTCGCCACTCCCGCCGCCCTGCCAAACGGGCCCCACCGCGTGGATGACGTGGGCCGCGGGCAGGTTGTGGCCGCCGGTGATGCGCGCCTGCCCAGGGGGGCAGCGGCCCAGCGTGCGGCACTCGGCCAGGAGCCCGGGCCCCGCCGCGCGGTGGATGGCCCCATCCACGCCTCCGCCTCCGCTCAACGAGGCGTTGGCCGCGTTCACAATCGCATCTGCCTGGATGCGCGTGATGTCCCCTCGCACCAGCTCCAGCCGCTCATCGCTCATGGTCCCCTCCGTCATCCAGGCACGCTCGGATGCGATGCGCTGGTATAGCCCCGGCGCGCGCCCGTCGCGCGGGAGAGTCCCCTCCTGCTCCGACCGGCCAGCGCGGGATGGTCATGCCCGGCGGCGGGGAGCGCAGCGAGGTGTTGCAGGAGGAGCCCCTGGCCAGGGCGAAGTGAGGGACGACCGCCGCGGCGGGTCCAGGTCAACCCGTGGGCGCCGTGAGCTGTCGGCCAGGGGCTCCGGATGTGTGTCCTCGGCCCGGAGTGCGACGCGAATGTAATGAAACAGGCTGGTGGCACGGGGTGTGGCCAGTACTTATCAGACCCAGCCGTTAGTCATTGGGGCGCTGGTGAGGGGATAAAGCAGTGTGTTACGGATTTTCTGTGAATCGGTGTTTGTCTGGATGGCCGCTTCACGCCTTTCCCTTGACCGAGGTCTCCCATGCTTTCAGTGCAGTTCATGCGTCGTTGGTCGACTGTGGGCGCGATGTCGTTGCTGGTCGGTTGCGGTTCGGAACTGCCGGAGCAGCAGGCCGAGGCGGTGAATCCTGCCACCATCGAGCAGGACATCATCGGTGGCACCAACACGACCATCAACGAGAACCCGTGGCAGGTGTCACTGCAGAGTGGCACCTTCCACTTCTGCGGTGGCTCCATCCTCAACGCGAACTGGATTCTCACCGCGGCCCACTGCGTGGAGGATGGGCCGCCGAGCCGTATCCTGGCAGGAAGCACCGCGCGCAACGGTACGGGCCAGACGCGCACCGTCGCGCAGGTGGTCATCTATCCGGGCTATGTCGACCCGACCCTGGGCAAGGACGTGGCCCTGATGCGCCTGTCCTCGCCGCTGAACCTGGATGGGTCGACGGTCCAGTCCATCCCCATCGTCACGGTGGCGGACGCCGCGGCCGGCGCGACCAACGCGGGCGTGGTCGCTCGCGTCACCGGTTGGGGGACCACCTCCACCATGTCGTCGCCCGTCACGTTGCAGACGGTGGACGTCAACCTGATTACGAATGCGCAGGCGCAGAGCAGCTACCCCAATGAGACCATTACCCCGGACCAGCTCGCCGCCGCTGCCCCGGGCAAGGACGCCTGCCAGGGTGACAGTGGGGGGCCGCTCTCCGTCGTTCATAACGGCACCCGCAAGCTGGCGGGCGTCGTGAGCTGGGGCTACGGCTGCGCCGACGCTCGCTATCCGGGCATGTATGCGCGCGTGTCGCCGTTCGAGAGCTGGATCAACTCCTACATCAACGGCGCGCCGCCTCCGCCCGCCACCGTCCTGCTGGAGCAGACGAGCCTGTCTGGCACCAGCAGCTCGTGGAAGCACTACGCCATCACCGTGCCGAGCGGCGCCGCGTCGCTCACCGTGACGCAGTCGGGTGGCTCGGGTGACGCCGACCTCTACGTGCGGCAGGGCTCGCAGCCCACCACGTCCTCGTACAACTGCCGCCCCTACCTGAGCGGCAACAACGAGACCTGCACCATCTCGAATCCCGGCGCCGGGACCTGGTACGTCTCCGTGCGAGGCTACGCGTCCTACTCGGGCGTGTCCGTGAAGGCCACGGTGCCGTAGTCCTCGCGACGTCTGGGATGCTCGCGCAGCGGCGAGCATCCCAGACGGGGGCTTCACTCCACCCAGTGTTGCTCCGTGAGCACGCGGGAGCCCGTCACCGTGTCGATGAAGAAGGTGACGACGACGCCGGCCCAGGGGCCCTTGCTGTAGCGGATGGAGCAGCCCTTGAACGTGCCGCCCGCCGTGCGCGCCTCCAGCTCGGCCAGGCCATCGGTGATGAGCTGGGCCGAGAGCGGGCCATTGCGCTCCGCGTAGCCGACCGAGCTTCGGACCTGCTCGAGGACCTCGGTGCCCGTGGCCAGGTTCGCGCGGGTCTGCCAGTCCCCGGGCGGGTAGAGGCCGGGGTCGATGCCGAAGCACGTCCCGTCGTCGAGCTGGCCGTCGCCGTGGGAGCCCGCCAGGACGGCCTCCACGGTGAAGTTCTGGCTCAGCCGCGTCGTCCACAGGGACGCGGGCTGCGCGTTGATGGCGGCGACGAGCTCCGCCAGGGCGTAGCCCTGGGTGGCGGCGTTGCGGAGGCTCCGCAGGCTCGCCGTGCCGATGCCGGACGTCTCGGAGATGGCCTGGACCGACGTGAAGGGGCGCAGGTTGAGCAGGTTCGTCGCGCCCGTCCACGCATTGGGCAGGATGGCGTACAGGGTGCTCGCGCCCACGGTGTTCACCAGGGAGACCACCGCCACGGCGTCATCGGTGGAGAGCGCGAGCTGGTCCAGGATGCCCACGCAGGTGCTGGTGATGTAGCCCAGGGCGCGGGCGCCTCCTTCGATTTGCGTCAGGCGCACCGGACCGACGCCACGGACCGAGGCGACCTCGGCCAGCGTCGTGAAGGGCGCCGTCGCGCGGTGGCCCACGAGGTTGTTGGCGACGTCGCTGGGCAGGTACGCGTCCAGCGTCGCGAAGGACTCCGTGTTCACGAAGGTGAGGATGCCCTGGCACTCGGGGGCCACGTCCACGTCCGTGGTGGTGAGCGGCGCGTCCTGCCGCTCCAGGGGCTGGGGGGCCGGTTCGGATTCGGCGGGTCCACAGCCGACCAGCAGGCTCGCGGAGAGAAGGGCGGGAACGAGATGACGCATCGAGGACTCCTCTGGGGGGACTGCGAGGGACGCGCCTCCATACACCACTCGCGCGGCTCGCGGTTCATCCTTGGAATCGGCAGAAGGAGGTGTTTACGGGAAGGTCATTGTCGAGTGGAGCCACGCCGGAAATCACCGAGGTCTCCCCGCCTGCGCATGTCATGGCGCGTTACGGTCCAGCAAGGGGCTTGACTCCCGCGGGGCGGTCATCTCCCGGTCCCACGTTTCTTCGCGGCGGCGGTGGTTGCGCAACACACCGGGGGGAGTGCTAGAAGCGCAGCCTCGCGGGAGGCGCATATGTCGAACAGGTCAGAAGACGTTGAACGATTCATGCGGGAGCTCGAGCACTCCCGGAAGGACGAGGTCGAGAGCCTCCGAGCGGCCATCCTGGAGGCGCACCCGGGCATCACCGAGCGCATCAAGTGGAACGCGCCGAGCTTCTGCTTCAAGGGGGATGACCGGGTGACATTCAAGCTGAAGCCCAAGGACTGCGTTCAGCTCATCTTCCACCGGGGGGCGAAGGTGAAGAACACGCGTGGCTTCTCCTTCGAGGACCGCAGTGGCCTGTTGGAATGGGTGGCCGATGACCGCGCCATCGTCACGCTGCTCGACCAGAAGGACGTGAAGGCGAAGCGGTCGGCGCTGAGCAAGGCCGTCGTCCAGTGGATGGAGGCGACCGCGCCGGAAGCGTAGGCGCGGCGCACCGGTGCTTCCGAGGTGTCGTGGGGATGCCCGGCGGAGCCTCAGGGGCTTCCGCTCGGGCAGGGCGCGACCGCCGGACGGGCTTACGAGGCTGGAGCAGCCGGGTCGTGGAGCTTGAGCACGTACAAGAAGTCCTGTTCAGCGCGCCCACGCGCGAGGACGAGCCCATCCCGTAGGATGAGCGTCTCCTCCATCGCGTCGTGGAAGTGGACGAAGGGGGTGGGCTCCAGGCGCCGATGGAACGCGATGGGACCATCTCCCAGCGTCTCCCAATAGTGCCGGCGCACCACGTCCTCGGGGACCGCGCAGCCGTCCAGCGCGGCGCGCTGCGCACCCGTGGCAAGGTCGAAGATGCGCGTGCGCAGGTCGTTGGCTTGCGTGACGAGCACCTCGTCGTTCAGCGCCACCGGGAAGGCGGGGGCAGGGTGCCGAAAATCATGCACGAGCGCGCTTTTTCGCGTGTCGACCACGCGCACTCGCAGGTCCTGGGAGCTGGCCGCGACGAATGCGCCGTTCGCGGAGAGTCCCACGGCGATGATGGGGGCCTGCGCCAGATGGAGCACGCGTTGGGTGCCGGTGGAGAGGTCGAAGAGCACGACCTCTCCCGAGTGCCGGCCCACGGCGATGCAGGGGGCCTGGGACGCGGCCGCATACGCGAGGGCAGGGTGAACGGTCACCTGCGTATCGACGGTGGTCGTTCCGCTGCGCACGTCGTGCAGCAACAAGCGGGAGTCGTCCTCGTAGCTGGACACCACGAAGGCGCAATCGGGCGTGAACTCCACCATGGCTACGGGGCCTCGTGCGCCGCGGAGAGTGTGGAGCAGCGTGGCATCCGAGATGCGCCACACGTACACCAGGCCTTCCTGGAGGGAGGCCGCCAGGAGCTGTCCATCGGGCGAGAACGCCATCGGCAGTTCGCTCGTGAAGATGCTCTGGGCCGCCGCTGCGCCCTTGAGCGGGGCCGTCAGGGTGTGTACGGGCTCGAGGGTCCGCGCATCGAGGAGCTGGACGCCCGGCCGGTAGGGGCGCTCACCGAGGTTCATGAGGGGGCACGCCAGCAGCGCGCCGTCGGGGCTGACCGTCCAGGGCGCCAGGGGGACTTCGCGGTAGTCATGTGGGACGTTGTTCGCGCGCCCGGCCGTGTCGACGTTCAGCGCGGCCTGCTTCTGCCGGGCGATGCCTCGTATGCCCTCGGCTTGTCCCCACAGATGCTTCGTTCGGTCCTGCTCGGACAGCAGCGTCGGGGAGGGCTCGGCGTTCAGGTCTCCGACGAGCAGCCGTCCATCGGCGGCCGTCATGGCAAAGCGCTCGCCACCGGGGTGGAACGCCACGCTGCGCACATGCCCGTCACTCAGATACGGGCGCGTCCGCAGCACGTCGCCGCTCGTGGCATCCAGCACCTCCACGCGGTTGAAGGAGAGCGCGCCCAGGCGTGAGCCGTCGAGCCAGGCGACGGACGAGAAGGCACCCTGTCCGCACACGCCAGGCACCCGGATCCAGCCTTGTGTCTCCACTCGCACGACGCCGTCCATGTCCGCCAGCGCGAGCCAGGCGCCATCCGGACTGAAGGCCACGGACCCGACGCTGGAGATGGTGGAGATGCGGGCCACCTGTGCGCCTGTCTCCAGGTCCCAGACGCGGGCCGTGCTGTCGGAGGCGCCCGTGGCCAGCCAGCGCCCCGACGGGTGGAAGGCGACGCTCAGCACGGACTGCTTGTGGCCCTTGAGCACGCGCACCACCTCGCCGGTGGCCACGTCGAACACCCTGACGAGCCAGCCCAGGTTCGCCACGGCGAGCCACTGCCCATCTGGACTGAAGGCCACCGACGTCACCTGCCCCTCCTGCCCGGTCATCGCGTGCAGGAGGGCTCCCGTTTCGACATCCCAGATGCACGCATCGTGGTTGCGCGAGCCAGACGCCAGCATCTTCCCGTCCGGGCTCCATGCGACGCTGCGAACCTCGGTCGGGTGCCCGTCCATCGTTCGGATGCGCGCACCGGTGGCCACGTCCCAGACGTGGACGTTATGCGAGTCTTCCTTCGTCCCCGTGGCCAGCCGCGCGCCGGAGGGACAGTAGGCCGTGCTCAGCACGTGGGCGCCGTGCGCGAAGAACTGGTCGCTGCCCTCCAGCGCGCCTGGGAGTGGCCGCAGGGACTCGACCCACGGTGCGCCGCCTCGGGCCTCCCACTGCTGGCGCCAGCGCTCCGCGAGCCGCCACACCTGGGCCGTCGGGTCGCTCCAGGGGCCCTTGCTTTCAGGGACGAAGTGCTCCGCGGCATCGGGCGCGTCGAACCAGCGCAGCCGGTTGTAGAGGCATTGGAAGAGTGCCTCGGGATGTGCTCGCAGGAACGCCATGTCGAGCGCGAGGGCACGGACGAGGACTCGCGGCGCCTTCTCGCTGTCGGGCGTCCGCGAATTCAACCGCTCCAGGGCGCCCATGAGTGCGTCCAAGCCCTGGTCCTTCAGAATGCGCTCGAGCGTGGAGAAGTCAGCGAGGGAGGCGAGGGTCAGGGAGTCTTGGGTCATTGGCTGAGCGTCGGTGGCAGGCAGGGGTCTGGGACGTCGTTCTACTCCGAGGCGATGGAGCGGCCCGCGGATTGGACAGGGGCGACGAGCGGCGGCCGGAGCGCCCGGAGATGTGGCACCGCCATGCGGCCATGCGTCCAGCCCATCGGAGGGAAGTGAGCCTTTGGATGCGAATCCAACCAGGGGTGAGGCATGCGGGAGGGGGCCGGTGGTTCGGGTGGAGGGCTCGGCAGGTGACTCCTGTCCGGGTGCGTGGCAGTGTGGCGCGCCGCACCTTCGGGCTCAACCCGCGAGCGCAACATGACGACGGACGCAGGAGCGCCCTCTGGGGCAGCCCCCGTGCAGATCAACCGGGGGGACGTGTTCTGGATTGGCCCGGACGACTCCAGAGGGCCGGTCCCGAGCTACTCCCATCCCCATGTGGTGGTCCAGGACGACGTCTTCAATCACTCGCGAATCACCACCGTGGTGGTGTGTGCCCTGACGTCGAACCTGCACCGGGCGAGCGAGCCGGGAAATGTCCTGCTCGAAGCGGGGGAGGGGAACCTGCCCAGGCAGAGCGTCGTCGTCGTGTCACAGGTCTCCTCCGTGGAGAAGACACGCCTGGGGCCGCGCATCGGGACGCTGTCCGACGCGAGGGTGGAGCAGATCCTGGCGGGGCTGCGCTTCCAGCAGGTGTCGTTCTTCCGGCGATAGGCACGCCGGGGCGCCAGGTGTCCGCAGTGGTTTCAGGGGCTTGGAGACCGCTCGAAAAAATCGACCTCCGGAGTGAAGGGATCTCCTCCTCGCGCCTCTCAGTGGGCAAAAGGAGGAGACATGACCGCGAAGGGGTGCGACGAGTATCAGCTCGCGCTGGAGATGAGCCGTCACGGAGCGCTTGAAGCTCGGGAGGCGGAAGAGGCGGCGCGGCACGTGGAAGCGTGCCCGGAGTGTCAGCGCGCCCAGGCGCTCGCGGCGGAGCTGGACCGTGCGCTGGGGGGTGTTCCCATCCAGGCGCCCCGGTACGCCCAGGTCTCGAAGGCGCTGGCGAAGGACCGATTCTGGTTGACGTATGGGCACTGGGTCGCGCTCGCATCCTTCGTGGGCCAGGGGGCCTTCCTGGGGCGGCTCTTCGCGCCCGAGGCGCTGGTGCGGCTGTGGGCCATCATCTCGGCGGTGGGCGTGCTCTTCGCGGTGGGGCTCGCCCTGACGCTGCGCCAGCTCCGGCGCCAGGCCGTGGATGCGGCCAGCGTGGGCATCGAGGCCTGGATCGGGCATCGGCGGGCACGCATCGCCACGGAGCTCAAGGACCTGGGCACCCTCCTGTGGCTCTTCCCCGCGATGTCGGTGGGAATGGTGGGCACCGCGTTCCTCGCGCGCCACAAAGGCACCGCGGGATTCGTCACCCTCCTCTTCGCCGCCACGGTGAACATCGCGCTGACGCTCTACCTCGCGCGGAAGCGTAGGCCGCAGCTGCTCCGCGAGCGCGCGGAACTCGAGGTGTCGCCGTGACGCCGCGCATGCCATTCGACGAGGGCGCTCTGCGCACCGCCGCCATGTCTGGAGACGACGCCGCGCGGGAGGAGGTCATCCGCCGCCTGTACGAGGCACTCAGTGAGAAGCTGTACGTGCTGTGCTTTGGCATCACCCGGGACCCCAGTGATGCCCAGGACGCGGTTCAGGAGACGTTCCTCTCGATTCAACGTGCCCTGCCTCAGTTTCGAGGGGATGCGCAGTTGTCGACCTGGGCCTATCGAATCGCGGTGCGCGCGGCCGTTGCCGCGAGGACGCGTCGCATCCGACACAGCGGCGACGCGGTCGATGTCGAGGTGGCCGACCCCCGGGCGAGTGTCGAGGCGACGGTGGAGAGCCGGGAGCGGAAGCGCAGGCTCGACGCCGCGATGGGCGCGCTGTCGCTGGAGCACCGCACGGTCCTGTCGTTGTTCGCGGTGGAAGGGCTGACGCACGGTCAGATCGCCAACGTGCTCGGGATTCCAGAGGGCACCGTCTGGTCCCGTTTGCATCTGGCGCGCAAGCGGCTGGCGGCGGCACTCGACGCGACCGCGCCGTAGCGCGCGGCCTCTCCCATCCCCTGTGGTTCCACGCCGCGGCCTGAGGGCCGCGGAAAGGAGACGGTCATGTCCAATGTCTATCTGGAGCAGGCGTCACGAGGGCTGAATCAGCCGTGGCGATATGGGTTGACGGTGGTGCTGCTGGGGCTCGCCGTCCTGCTATTCAACATTCCGTACTCGGCGCTCGTGTTCTTGGTGGCGCGGCATGCGGAGGGGACGGAGTTTCGTTTCGAGCCGGCAACCGGCGTGGTCGAGTCCATGCCATTCCCGCTGTTCGCGGCAGGGATGCTGTTGTTCGCGGTGTTGATCGCCACGCTGGCGTTCTGCGTCCGGTACTTGCACGGCCGGCCGTTCTCGAGCCTCCTGGGCCAGGATGGCGGCTTTCGCCTTGGCACCGCCGTGAAGGCGACTGCCGGCGCGTTCGCCGTTCTCACCGTGGCGACGGGTGTGAACGTGCTCATCGACCGGGGTTCCTTCCTCATGAACTTCGACGCCGCGCGCTTCGTGCCCGCCGTGCTGCTCGTGCTGGTCCTCGTTCCCATCCAGGCCGCCGCAGAGGAGTTGCTCTTTCGTGGCTGGCTGATGCAGGGCCTCTACCGGCTCATTCCCCGTCCCTGGGTTGCTGTCGTGGGGAGCAGTTTGCTGTTCTGGGGGGCGCATCTATCGAATCCCGACCCGGCAGGAGCGCCTTGGGGAGCGGCTGTCTACTACCTCGCGCTGGGATGCTTGTTGGCGTGGCTGACCCTCCGCGCGGGCAGGCTCGAGGTGGCCATCGGTGTCCATGCGGGGGTGAATCTGTGTGCATTTCTCGTCGCCGCTGCGAAGACGACGACGTTCCAGCCCGTGAGTCTCTTCATCGACGTTCGACCCGACCCGCTGCGTGACCTCGTGCTCGTGGCCGTGCTCGCGGGGAGTGCGTTCATGATGCTTCGCAGGCGAAAGCGAGGCACCAGGCTCCGTGTACTGGAGGCGCGGTAGTCCTCGGCCTGGGGAGGCATCGGGCAAAGGCAATCTTCCTCATGGGGATGTCAGTGTTTGGGGTTGGGCTGCTGGATGACTCCGGCATATGCTGATGTCATGGCCTATCGTCTATCAATGCGGCTGGTCGCCCTTGCAGTGGCGGTCCTGGGGGGCACGGCGTGTCGTGAGTTCGACCCGGAGGATGCCCTGTCGATATCCCAGGGCATCTACGGCATGACGACCTATGTCGATGACGTCTGTCGGGGGGAATGTGAGGTCGAGCCGATATCGATGACCTTGCTCGTTCAGGCCCTCCCCGGGGAGACCGAAGTCGCTTCCGTGCAGTCGAATCGCGACGGCTTCTATCAGCTCTCATTGGAGCCTGGGCAGTATCGAATCTGCACGACGTTCGGCCGATGCACGGACTTCTCCGTGTCCCCGCTGGGCACTCCGCCCATCAACGCGGCGTCCTCGCCAGCCCCGAGCGTGAAGGAGGTGGCGCCGCAGCAGCCTCGGAGCGATGTGTGGCGGAAGCTCATGGCCGACACTTTCGAGCAGGCCCCGCGCCAGTCCGCCACCGCATCCGGCAGCGCGGCGAGCGGTTGGGTCAGCGAAGCAGGCCCTGGGTTTGGCGCGCCATCCGCGGGAGCCCACTACGCAACCCGGGTGGAGGAGGGGCCTTCAAGGCGACCGCGTCCCCAACCACCCTTGGCTCTGCGCCAACGGCTCCACCCGGTTGCAGCGCCGCGCAGTGCCCGAGCCGAGTGACTCCGCCTCACTCGGTGAGGCTGCGCGTCAAGGCTGAGCCCCCGCTTCTTCAGGTCGCAGCGCTTGGGCAAAAAACGCGAGGATTTCGTCCCGCGCCGCCACGGTGGGCTCCCCTGCGGCGTCAATGAGGTGGGCTGTCACGACGCTGTGAGGGCACCCGACAACATCCGCGAAGAAGGGGGGAGGCGTCGGGTTCGCGGCGGAGGCGGGCAGAACTCTTGGAATGAAGCGGTCGCCGAGCGCTTCCGCATAGGCCTGGAATCGCTGGGCCGTGCAGAAGCGGTCCCCCTCGAACCGGTAGGCGAGGACCTTCAGGTTTTCGCGTTCGAGGCGTTCCCTCACCGCCGCGGCTTCGTCATCCGAAATCTGTATCGCTTCAGGTGCATTCAGGGGGAGCGATGGTTGGCACAGGACGGGCGCCAGCATCGCGTGTTCGAGCATCATGCTGAGCGCGAAGTTTCCCGTGAAGCACATGCCAATCGCACCGACTCCCGGCCCCCCACACGCCTCATGCGCGAGACGCGCCAGGGCGCGCAGCCACTGTGTCACCGGGCTCGAGGCGTTGGCGGCGAACGCCCGGAACTCGGCGCTCACGCAGGCGCGTTGCATGACTTCGCGTCCCTCGGCCGCGCGGGGATAGGCCCCATCCCGGCCGAAGAGAGAAGGCATGTAGACGGTGAAACCCGCGTCGCGCACCCAGCGCGCGAAGCGAGCGACGTGGGGGCTGATGCCGGGCATCTCCGCCAGGACGATGACCGCGGGCCCGTGGCCTGCGACATAGACGGTCTTCTGCTGTTCGAGCAGGGTGATGTGGCGGCGCTGGAAATCATCGAGCGCGTCATCGGCCTCGGGGGCACTCGTCGTGGTCATGCTCTCCCCTCTGCGAATGTGTCGCGAGGTTGTTGATGCGTAACGCCGGAGCGTCCCGGCGCTTCGCATGAGCCGACGATGGCCGAGCTGGCTGCCGGGGCCAAGTGGCAGAAACGACAACATCCGGTCTATTCTTGCCAGATGATCGCGCACCTGGTGTTCGATGGCGTCGCCGACGGCCCGCTGGGCGTGGCGTTGGAGGTGGTGAGCACCGCCGCACGACTCGTTCGCGCGGGACGTGCCGCCGCGCCAGCGACCGAGCGAGGCTTGCGCCAGTGTGTGGTGTCGGTGGACGGCAGGCCCGTTCGCACAGGCGCCGGACGCACGCTGTCCGTCGATGGGGCCTTGACGGCCCGTGGGCTTCGGCAGGGTGATGTGTTGGTGCTACCGGGGCTCGGCGCGGCGACGGAGTCCCAGGTCGCCGCGCTCCTCGCGCGGGCCGACATCGCGCGCGGCCTCGAGCTCCTCGGCCGCCTCGCCCGGAAGCGCGTCATCCTGGCGGCGTCATGCTCCGCGACGTTCCTGCTGGCGGCGTCCGGGGTGCTCGAAGGCCGGGAGGCGACGACCACCTGGTGGCTCAGCGCGGCATTCGGGCGCCGCTTCGCGGGGGTGTCGCTGCGCGCGGACAAGATGGTCGTCGACGCCGGGGAGGTGATTACCGCGGGTTCGGCGCTGGCCCATGCGGACCTGATGCTCGCCATCGTGGCGCGGACGGCGAGCCCGTCACTGGCGCACCTGGTGGCGAAGTATCTCGTGCTCGATGAGCGGACATCGCAGGCGCGCTACATGGTGACGGAGCACCTGCGCAGCTCGGACCCGATGGTTCTGCAGCTCGAGGCTTTCGTGATGGCGAACCTCGAACGGCAAGTGTCGACTCGCGAGATGGCACGCGCTGCGGCGACGTCTCCGCGGACCCTCGCGAGGCGGGTCGAGGATGCGCTCGGCACGACGCCCCACCGCTTTGCCCAGCGCATCCGGATGTCACGGGCGGTGCACCTGCTCGAGACGACGGATGACTCCGTCGAGCGCATCGCCGCCCGGGTGGGCTACGCCGACGCAGCGGCGTTCCGCCGTGTCTTCCGCCGGGAAATCGGCGAGGCACCCCGCTCGAAGCGGTCGAGCGCCTTCCGGGCGCGCCCCGGACCATGACTTCATGGTTCGCGAAGTGATTCCACGTGAGAAAACTCAAGTCGCAGCAGCACCCAAGGTTTGCCTTGTGTGCTGAAGCGTCAGACCTACCTGATATTTGTAACCAATCTGGTTACTGCCGGGTTGATCTGAACCCCGCTTGAGCTTGCTTGGTGATTTTAACGTGGAGATCTATGGAGGGTGGGTTTGCAAAGTTCGCCTGTTTGCGTCTATCTTATGCGGGCAGAGACGGCGTCTCGTTCCATAGACAAACGCGCACGAAAGGCTCGCATCGGGCATGCTCAAGGAGGCTCGCGAAAACGGAACATCGGGAGGTATCCCCCTTGTCTACCGTTCCGAGGCTCTTGAGGCGCACCGGCGGAGCCGGCAGTTCTCGACGGAATCCCGGTTCATTTCAGCCAGCACGGGAGCGAAGCTGTGGGCCGCTTCCCTGGCGAGCCTGGCTCTGGTGGTGTGGGTCGCGCGGACGCCCGTGCCCGCCTATGTCTCGGGTCGCGGGGTGGTGGTGCCGGCCGAGCAGCTTCCTGGCATCGAGGGCAGCGGCCTGGGGCTGGTGGCCTCCTTCCCGCCCGAGGCGCGTGAGCGGCTGGCGGCAGGTCAACGGCTCCGGATCGATATGGGAGCGCGCGGCGCTCCCGTGGAAGCGCGGCTCACACGCATCGAACCCCAATTGCTGGAGCCCGAGGCGGCTGCGGCTCGATTCGGATGGAAGGAGGGGGCGCGGGGAGCCGCGGTGTATGCCGTCGCCGTATTCGCGCTCCCCGAGCCGCAGGCGCTTGCCGCGGGCGGAGTGGGGGCCACGTTTCGTGTCGAGGTCGAAGTGGGCAAGCAGCGCCTCTTCGAGTCGTTCTCTCCAGCCGAGCCATCTTCGAAGGGGTAGGCCGTGGCGGGAGATGGACCCATCCTTCACTCCGACACGAGGCGCTTCTGGCGGAAGCTCTTTCCGCAGCGGGTGCCGCTGGTGGTCCAGGCCACGGCCACCGACTGTGGCGCGGCGTGTCTGGCGAGCATCCTGGCCCACTTCGGCCGGTTCGTCTCGGTGGGGGAGTGCCGGGAACGGCTGGGGGTGAGCCGGGATGGCGTCCGGCCGCGGATGTTCGTGGACGCGGGGCGTGAGCTGGGGCTTCAGGTCAAGGTCTTCTCCACCGACCTCCAGCATCTGGGGCAGGTGCGGCTGCCTGCCATCGCGCACTGGCGCTTCAACCACTTCGTCGTCGTCCTGCGCTCGACGCGCAAGGGCGTAGACATCTTCGACCCCGTCATTGGCCGCCGGCGCGTCTCGCCGCGGGAGTTCAGCGAGTCCTTCACGGGGGTGGTCCTGACCTTCGAGCCAGGGCCGGACTTCGTGCAGGGGGGGCGGCTGCCCTCCGCGTGGGGGACGTTCCTCCGCCCCTTGTTGCGCAACCCCGCCGTGAAGGGGTTGGCGCTCCAGATCCTCGCCGCGTCGTTGATTCTCCAGGTCCTCGGGCTGGCGGTCCCGCTGATGATCCGGGTGCTGGTCGACGACGTCCTGCCCCTGCACGGAGTCAGCCTGCTGGGCCTGCTCGGCCTGGGCATGATCGCTGTCACCTGCTCACAGACGGTGACGGGATACCTGCGCAGCCTGCTGCTGGTGTCCCTCAAGGGGCGCTTCGACGAGCAGCTCCTGCTCGGGATGCTGGGACACCTCCTGCGCCTGCCCTTCCGCTTCTTCATGCAGCGCACCAGTGGAGACCTGCTCGCGCGCATGGGCAGCGCGGGGATGGTCCGCGAGGTGCTGGCGAACCAGACGCTGACGACCGTGCTGGATGGGGCGCTGATGGTCTCCTATCTGGCCATCCTCTTCGTCAAGGCGCCGCTCTTCGGAGGGCTGACGCTGGGCCTGGGGCTGCTCCAGATGGCGGTGGTGCTCGCGACGGCGGGCCGCATGCGCGCGGCGTTGCAGCGGGGCATCTCCACCGAGGCCGAGTTCCAGAGCTTCACCATTCAAGCCTTCAAGGGCATTGCCATGGTGAAGGCCTCCGCGGCGGAGGAGCAGACGCTGCGCTACTGGTCGGCGCTGTTTCAGCGTCAGCTCGATGCGTCGCTGTCCCGGGGCTACCTGTCCGCCTTCATCAGCGCGAGCCTGAGCGGGCTGCGCGCCTTCGCGCCGCTGCTGCTGTTGTGGGTGGGGGCGCGCCAGGTGCTCGACGGGCAGATGGCGCTGGGCACGATGCTCGCGCTCAACGCCATCGCTACCGCCGTCCTCATGCCCTTGGCCCAGCTGGTCACCACCGGCCAACAGTTGCAGATGGCGGGCGCCCACCTGTCGCGCCTGCTGGACGTGCTGGAGGCGGAGCCGGAGCGCTCGCCCGCGGCGGGCCTCCCCGCCGAGCGCCTGACGGGCCACATCCGGCTGGAGAACGTGAGCTTCACCTACAGCAAGGGCGGCGCGCCGGTGCTGTGGGACCTCTGCGTCAGCATCGAGCCCGGGCAGAAGGTGGCGGTGGTGGGCCGCAGCGGCTGCGGAAAGAGCACGCTGGGCAATCTCTTGCTGGGGCTGCTCGAGCCCACCGGTGGCCGCATCTTCTACGACGGCCGCCCGCTCGCGGAGTGGGACGTGCGGCAGGTGCGCGGCCAGTTCGGCGTGGTGATGCAGGACCCGCTGCTGTTCAGCGGTTCCATCCGGGAGAACGTGGCGCTCAACGCGCCGGGCATGACGTTGGAGGACGTGGAGCAGGCGCTGCGGCTGGCCGCGCTGGGCGATGAAGTCCAGCGCATGCCCATGCGCAGCGAGACCTGGGTGGGCGAGGGAGGTGCGGGGCTCTCCGGTGGGCAGCGGCAGCGGCTGGCATTGGCCCGGGCCCTGTCCACGCGCCCGGCGTTGCTCCTGCTCGACGAGGCCACGAGCCACCTGGACGCCGCCACGGAGGCCCAGGTGGACGCGAACCTGAGCGCGATGTCGTGCACGCGCATCGTCATCGCGCACCGGCTCAGCACGGTGCGCAGCGCGGACCTCATCCTGGTGCTGGATGGGGGGCGAATCACCGAGCGCGGTACGCACGACGCGCTGATGAAGCTCGACGGAATCTACGCGGCGCTGATCCGCTCGCAGGAGGTGGAGGCCCCCTCCACGCTCCCAGGCGAGGTCCGGCGCGAAACAGATGTGACGCACGAGCCCCGGCGCATCGCCGGCGGGGCCGCGTCGTGAAGCTCCCTTCCTGGATGGTCCAGGCAAGGAGAACCGAGGAGTACTCACCATGATGAAGACGACCCAGGCGTGGAAGGATGAGGATTTCCGGATGTCGCTCACCAGCGAGGAGCGCGCCAAGCTTCCCGCGAACCCGGCCGGTATCGTTGAGCTGACCGACGAGGCGCTGGACAGCCTCATCTCCGGCGGCGCGGCCGAGGCCGACTCGTGCTGCTGGGACAGCTGCAAGCCCGCCAGCCCGCAGGAGCCCACCCGCGAGGTGTTCTTCTAATCGTCGCAGTCTGCTGTTGAGAGCACCCCTGTAGTCCCCGGCACGCGAACTGGGCTTTCCGTCCAGTTCGCTGCCACTCCTTCCAGGCACGCCGCCGAGGCCGCTCCATCATGCGCGAATCAATGGAAGTCAACCTCAACCTGGTGGACTCGCATCTGGACGTCAGACTCGCCTCGGCGGAGGTGCGAGAAGACATGCGGCGCATCGCGCGGACCTTGCCGCCGGTGCTGGGCTTCCAGTTCGAATCCCGCTTGGGTTCCGCGTCGCCCCGGGTGGACCTGTTGCCGCGCCTCCTCTTGTCGGATGGAAGCTGCGACGCCCTGCTGGGCCTGGGGGGCGCTGCGCCCACGCTGCCGCCCGACGTCTTGCAGCGCCCCGCCTGGAGGGCGCTCGTCGAGCTGTGCCGGGAGTGGCGGCAGCCCGGAGGCGCGCTCCACGCGGGCGTCATGGACGTCTTCCTGGAGTACGACCTGGATGAGGCGGCGCCCCAGGTTCCAGACCCCTGCGTCTTTGTAGACTTCCATCGAGAGGTGCGCGACTCCAGGGCCCTGGCGCTGCGGGGCCTGGATTTGCTGCTGGGCCAGCGCATGGACGCAGGCGTCCGGCGGCGGCTCGAAGCCTGCTACGAGGCCGTGCCCGAGGGGGCCGGCGTGTACTCCGTGGGCGTCATGTTTCCCCGCGACAGCTCCAACATCCGGCTGTGCCTGTCGGGCGCGAGCCTCCCTCAGTGGCTGTCCTACCTGGAGCGCATCGGCTATCCCGCTCCCCTCTCGGAGATACCCGCGGCGCTCGAAGCGTTGCTGCCGCTGGCGGACCGCATCTCGCTGGACATCGATGTGGGCTCGACGGTGGGGCCCAAGGTCGGCTTCGAGCTGGGCATCGACAGCCCCCTGGGACCGAGCCAGGCCCGCTGGGCTCTGCTGCTGGAGCGCCTGGTGGAAGGCGGCTTCGCCTTGCCGGGCAAGGTCGAAGCGGCGCAATCCTGGATGGGCTACATGGCGCAGCGGCAGCATCCCCGTGAGGCATGGCCCGAGGGGCTCCGCGATGCCGCCCAGGCGTTGAATGGGCGGGGCCTCAGTCTCTTTCTCCGCCGTCTGAGCCACCTCAAGCTCGTCCATCAACCGGGGCAGCCCTTGGAGGCCAAGCTCTACCTTGAAACCATCCACCGCTGGCTGCGCCACGGCGACGGCCCACGACAAGGCTATGTGCTCGATGACAACGCGCCCTGCGGAGCCTGACACCCCGAACCTGGACGCATCAGAAGGCGTTCACTGGCACCGGGGGGCGACGCTGGCGGAGCGCATCGCGCGGTGGGACGCGTCCTCCGTGGAGGCCGTCCCCGTGAGCGAGGCGGACAGCGCCCGCGCGGCGCGCCGGCTCGCGCGGTGGCGTGCCCGGGCTCCGCTGAATCGTGATGAGGTCTTCGCCCGCCGGCTCGCGCTGGACGGCGCGAACGAGGCACAGCTCCTGCGACTGCTGGCGGAGCCTCCGGAGGCGCTCGCGGCGCGTCACGGCGCCGCCCCGGAGTGGCAGACGCGTTGGATGCGCCTGCTCGCCCTTCCGGCGGAAGCGGCATCGACTCCGGACTCGGGACAGGCTTCCCCCTTCCTCAACCTGGTGCGGCCGCTCATCGCGGAGTCGAGGGCCCGTCTGGTCGCATCGTTGACCCAGCTCACGCGCGAGTACCCGGAGGCGCCCTTCGCTCCCGAGAGCGCCGTGGACCTGTTCCTGCCGCAGCTCGAACGGCAACTGCTGGTCCTGCTGTCCCGCACGCTGGTGCTGGAGCTGAACGTCGCGCGCGAGGAAGGGCGGCTCCAGGGAGAGAGCGCGGAGGCGCGCTATCAAGACTTCGGAGCGCAACTGCTTCGGCCAGAGGTGGCGCTCGCGCTGTTCGCGGAGTACCCCGTCCTGGCGCGGCGGCTGCTACACAGCGCGGACATGTGGTGGGAGGCATCCCACGAGATGCTGGAGCGGTTGGCCCACGACCACCGGGACATCGAGGCGCGGCTGGCCCCGCCGGGAGGGTTGGATCTGCTGCGGGCCTGCAAGCTCGGGGTGGGCGATTCGCACCGAGGCGGACGCTCCGTGGCCATGCTCCGATTCGTGTCGGGAGCGACCGTCGTCTACAAGCCGCGCTCGCTGGCCGTGGACGTTCATTTCCATGAGCTCATCGACTGGCTCAACGCCCACGGCGCGACGCCCGCCTTCCGCGCGTTGAAGGCGTTGGATCGCGGCACATACGGGTGGATGGAGTTCGTGGAAGCGCGCCCCTGCGAAACGCGCGAGGAGCTGTCCCGCTTCTATTCGCGGCTGGGGGGCTGGCTGGCCCTGATGTACACGCTCGAGGCCACGGACATCCACTTCGAGAACATCATCGCGGTGGGGGAGCACCCCTGCCTGGTGGACCTGGAGTCGCTCTTTCATCCGCGCTTCCTCGGCGAGGGGAACCGGGGCGCCATGGATGCGGCGGCGCGCGCCAAGGATGGCTCGGTGATGCGAATGGGGCTGTTGCCCCGGCGCGGCTGGGCGGACGAGGACTCGGACGGAATCGACTTCAGCGCGCTGGGCTCCACCTCGGGGCAGATGACGCCGAAAGCGGCGCAGCTCTGGGTGCAGACGGGGACGGATGAGATGCGGCTGACGCGTCAGCGGGTGGAGGTGGCCGCGAGCGCGAACCGTCCCACGCTGAACGGCGAGGAGGTCGGCGTCCTGGCCTTCAGCGGCGAGTTCCAGGACGGCTTCGCGCAGATGTACCGGCTGTTGATGCTGCACCGGGAAGCGCTGCTCGCCCCCGGAGGCCCCGTCGAGCGGTTCTCCAGCGACACGACGCGCGTCATCCTCCGGCCCACCTACCTCTACCACGTGCTGGACCGGGAGGGCTGCCACCCGGACCACTTGCGGGATGGCCTGGACCTGGACCGCTTCTTCGACCGGCTCTGGGGAACGGTGGACCAGGTGCCGTACACCCAGGCCCTCATCCCGTTCGAGCGGGAGGACCTCTGGCGCTCCGACATCCCCTTCTTCTCCTGCCGTCCTGGCTCGCGTGACGTGTGGACCAGCACCGGGCACCGGCTGGAGTCATACTTCCCGCGCTCCGGGTTGGAGCTGGCGAGCGAGCGCCTCCAGCAACTGAGCGAGAAGGGCCTCACCGAGCAGCTCTGGTTCATCCGCGCCTCGTTCACCTCGTTGTCGGTGAGCGCGGGGGGCGGACGGATGCCGACCTACCGCCTGCCTCCCGAGGCTGGGCCGCTCCAGCGCGAGCGGCTGCTGGAGCGGGCGTCGGCGCTGGGGGACCAGCTGGCGGCGACGGCCTTCCGCGGCTCGGCGGATGATGCGGCGTGGCTGGGGCTCACGCCGGTGGGGGAGCGGTACTGGACGCTGTCTCCGCTGGACGTGGACCTGTACAGCGGCCTGTCCGGCATCATGCTCTTCCTCGCCTACCTGGGGCATGTCACCGGGGAGGCGCGGCACACCGCGCTCGCGCGGCAGGCCCTGGCGACGGTGCTTCAGCGGACGCGCAGTGGCAGCTTCTCGCCCCGCCAGCTCGGGGCCACGGGCGACCTGGGCACCCTCCACGCCTTGTTGCACCTGGGCGCTCTCTGGGACGAGCCCTCCTTGTGGGACACCGCGGAGTCGCTGCTGGCTCCGGTGGAGGCGCGCATCGCCCAGGACACGCGCTTCGACGTGCTCTCGGGGGTCGCGGGACTCGGCACGCTCATGCTGGAGCTGCACGCCTACCGGGGTTCG
>Ga0182745_1001168_pt1 | contig 25801 bp, 23 predicted proteins | sample eDN3rd30CKraftBY_FD_128523 | JGI IMG/M metagenome (GOLD analysis project Ga0182745, IMG submission 128523) | Enriched backyard soil microbial communities from Emeryville, California, USA - eDNA 3rd pass 30_C Kraft BY (version 2) (version 2) | ecosystem: Environmental > Terrestrial > Soil >... | reverse complement strand
TTTTCGGCCACGTCGTGGAAGGCATCGAACATCAGCAGGGTGTGCTTGAGCTGTTCGGCCGCGACGGCGCCCAGTTCGGCGTCATCCAGCAGTGCGACCAGCGTTTCGATGTTGTAGCCGCCCTGCATGGTGCCCAGCAGTTCGGTGGCGTGCTTGCGGTCGATCAGTGGGGACTTGGCTTCGCCCTTGGCGACGGCGGAGAGGAAAGCGGCCTTGACGTAGGCAGCTTCGTCGACCCCTGGCGGTACGCGGTTGGTGATCAGGTCTACGAGGAAGGCTTCTTCGCCGGCCGGCGGGTTTTTCAGCAGCTCGACCAGGCCTGCAGTTTGTTCGGCGTTAAGCGGCTGGGGAACGATACCCAGGGCGGCGCGCTCTTCGATGTGTTTGCGGTAGGCTTCAAGCACAGTTATTTCCCTCATCAGTGGTCCCTAAAGGGGGTCCGGGACGCTTATCCAGCATTCAATGCACCCATGCGCTGCCGCGGCTTTGTGGGCCGCCCAACCAGGGTCGCAAGGAATCCTTACAGAAGCTGCTTTCAAAGTTTTACGCCTGCAGAACGGGGACTGATGAGGGCTGGCGCGGGCATGCGAGGGATGCATGGCCCGGGCCAACGCCGTTCTACCGGATCAACTGTGCTCGTGACGCTTTGAAAACAGCTTCCAACGGACATTGTTGCCTTTGAAAAGGCCGGGTGATTCTACGGTAAAAAAAGCCCGAAGGTAAGGCGGTGTACGCGACTTTAACGAGTGACCCTGGTTAGACAAAGGGCTAACATGGGCCTGTGTTCCATCGCCAAGCTGTTGTTTTTCATGTCCAACAAGTCCATCAAGACCCCTTGCGTCGGCCTGTGCTCCACGGTGTACGGAGACACGGTGTGCCGTGGCTGCAAGCGTTTTCACCACGAAGTGATCAACTGGAACGGCTACGACGATACGCAAAAGCGCGCCGTGTGGTTGCGCCTTGAACAGCTGCTGGTGCAGGTGATGATGGCCAAGCTTGAGGTGTTCGACAAAGGCCTGCTGCGCCAGCAACTGGAGCAGCGCTCCATCCGCTTTGTCGAGCAGCAGTCGGAATATTGCTGGGCTTACCAGCTGATTGCCCGCGGGGCGCGGATGATCCGCGACCTGGAGGCCTATGGGATGGCCTTGATGCCTGAATTCCGCGACTGGGATCTGCCGCAGTTGCGCGACGCCATCGACCGCGAATTCTTCCTGTTGTCCGAGGCGCATTACCAGCGCTACATAGCCCCTGCCTTCCTGCGTGCCGAACTGAGGTAAGCCTTCTTTCTGCTCCATGCTTTGAAAAGGCGCCATTGTGCGTTTTTATCGAGCGTATGGAGTACCGATGATGGCGGATCTGTATTTTGAACGGCTGCTGAGTTTTACCGCGACATGCCGCTGGCAACTGCTGGATGCACCGTTGCGTGCTGCCCAGTTTCACGATGATGAAATCACCCGGCCGTTCTGGGTCGAATTCGATGATTGGAACGGTGACGATGGTTGGCTGATGACCAGCCTGGACTACGGCGAAGAAATGTTGCAATCCTTCCTGATTGACTCGTTGTGGGCGGGCGAGGGTCGTCAGCGTGCGTTTTGTGACAGTTTCTGGTTTGGTGTCTATCGAGTTGCAACAGGCTTCGTTTACGAGATCCGCCCTGCATATGAGGGCAATAACGTGAACCGCTGGCCTTCACTGGAATACTGGCTCGACGTCAGTCGCAACGGGTACCTGGGCTTTTACCCGGCGGGTTCGGATGCCGGTGTGCTCAAGGACGACCCGGCCAGTCTGGCGTTGCGCGACCCCTTCGGGACATCCGTGGTGCTATCCGTCGACCCGCCTATCGATCTGGATGCGGTCCTGTACAAGCTGACCGCCGCGCGACGAACGCCACTGTGGCACATCCCTGGCCTGAATCCGCAGCGGTTGCAAGAAGGGCAATTGTTCTTGAACATGAAGCTTTATAGCCCGGACGGTCGGCAAGTGAGGCGAAGTGTCGAGCGGGTTGCATACCTTAACAACCGTCGAGGCGAGCGTGGCCAGTTCAGCCTGCAGGTGTTGAACCCTTGCGTGCCTCCTCACCCTCGCCCACTCTTTGCCAATCCTTGACCCATGCTCGGTTAGCGCAGCGCCAATCAATCGCCGCTGTATTCGCAGCCGCTGGTGCAGGTTTCATGAATACGCACCTTCGACAGCTCCGGCATCAGCGGCTTGACCTGGTCCCAGATCCACTTGGCGATCACTTCGCTGGTGGGGTTTTCCAGGCCGGGGATGTCGTTCAGGTAGTTGTGGTCCAGCTGATCATAGATCGGCTTGAAGATCGCCTTGACCTCGGCGAAGTCGCGGATCCAGCCCGTGTGCGGATCGAGCGGGCCGGTCAGGTGCAGGCCGACCTTGAATGAGTGGCCATGCAAGCGGCCGCATTTGTGCCCTTCAGGGACGTGGGGCAGGCGGTGGGCCGATTCGAATGTGAATTCCTTGAAAATTTCCACGCTGTCATAACTCTGTGTGAATCAATAATGCGCGCAGTCTACCAGCATGGCCGCTACAAGGCTTGCAGGCGTTCATGCAGCCGCCCGGTGGCGGTCAGTTCCAGAAGTTCATCACCCAGGCGCTGGCTTTCGGCGATGGCCTTGTACCAATAGCGCTTGCGCCCTGGCGCATCGCCCATGAAGCGCTTGAAATCGTTGCGGTCGGGCAGTTTGCCGTAGGGCAGAGCGGCCAGGTATTGCGGCGAAGGCGTCATCAGCAGCACGTTTTGCAGGCGGGTGGCATCGCCCTTGCGCCAGGGCAGGGCCTTGTCGAACCAGCCAGGGACCACCTTGTCGGTGAAGTGTGGGTACAGCACCAGGTCGTCACCGCGGTAGGGCAGGTCGAGGTGGTAGTCGAGCAGGCCGCCGTCGCGGTAGGTGCCGGCGCCGGCACCGGGGATGTCTTTCACGCCCTGCATGACCATCGGTATCGACCCGGAAGCGAGCAGGGCATGGCGCAGGTTGGTCAAGTCCAGCGGCAGGTAGCGTGAGGGGAAGTCGGTCAGGGTGTCGAGCGGAGGGGCGGCGCGCCCATCGTGCAGAATGATGCGCTCGAAATGGCGGGCCAGGCGCGAACGGCCCAGGAGGTTACTGGCAACCACCGAGCCCAGGCCCAGCCCCAGGCGGCCGCGATGGTCGTGAGCGAGCTGGCCATGGCTTTTCACCACCAGAATGTTCAGGCGGTAGTGCGGGTTGGCCAGCAGTTGGCCGTCGCGGCCTTCCAGCAGGTCATCGAGCATGCGTTGGCAGCTGCGGCTGATTTCGGCCGGGGTGACGCCCTTGGCAAAATCCTGCTCGGTGTACAGCTCGCCCAGGCGGCGGATGCCGGCGATCGGGTCGTCGAGGCAGGCGCTGGCGAAGCGCCAGGCACCGATCGATGCGCCGATCAGGGCACGCTGACGGGGTGCCGAGGGTAGCCACTCGCCGAACAGCGCCAGGTCAAGGCCCTGGATGCCCAGCGGCTTCGGCCCACCCGCCGCGCCCGGCAATACCCCGACATCGGCCGCCTGCAGGCCGCGCTCGCGGATGTGTCGCAAGGCACGCTGGCCGGCCTTGAAGGTGAGGGCGGGGTATTTGATGTGGATGGCGCTCATGGCGGGTCTCTTGGGCATAGGAGCAGCCTTGTGCTGCGAGGGTCCGTTACAGATAACATAACTGCATGTGCCTGTATTGGCCCTTTCGAAGCACAAGGCCGCTCGTTGAAGGTTGCCGAGCCTGGCTAGCGCCGTAACTGCGCTATCATGCCGCCAGCTGTTTTCAGGTTGAATTAAGGACCGGTGGTTAATCTTAACCCCGTAGACAACTTGTACAGTTCTCAGGAGAGAAGAACGATGAAAACCTTGACTGCCCTGATCACCGCCGCTGCCCTCGCCCTGGGCGCCAATGTCGCCTTCGCCAAGGACGTTCAGCCTGACGAAGTGGTGAAACTGGTCAACGCCAAGACCATCAAGTCGCTGGACGAGCTCAAGGCCGCTGCCGTGGCCAAGCACCCAGGCGCCACCGTCACTGACTCGGAACTTGAAGACGAGTACGGCCGCTACATCTACAAGGTCGAGCTGCGTGATACGCAGAACTTCGAATGGGACGTCGACATGGATGCCAAGACCGGTGAGGTGCTCAAGGACGAACGAGACAGCTGATGATCCATGTATCCCGGACGGCACGTTACCTGGCGCTCTCGCTGCTTGCCGTCTGCTCCCTGGCTGTTGCCCGCGACCTGGACCAGGATGAAGCCCTGAAGCTCCGTCAGAAGGGCATCATCCTGCCGCTCGAGCAACTGCTCGAGACCGCCCTGGGGCGTCACCCCGGGGCGCGTCTGCTGGAAGCCGAGCTGGAAGAGGACGATGATCGCTACGAATATGAAGTCGAGTTGCTGACGACTGAAGGTGTGGTGCGCGAGATCAAGCTCGATGCCAGCACCGGCGCCCTGCTCAAAGACGAGGAAGATGACTGAATGCGCCTGTTGCTTGTCGAGGACAACGTACCGTTGGCCGATGAACTGACCGCCGGCCTGCAGCGCCAGGGGTATGCCGTGGACTGGCTGGCTGATGGCCGTGACGCGGTTTACCAGGGGCAAAGCGAGCCTTACGACCTGATCATCCTGGACCTCGGCCTGCCTGGCTTGCCCGGCCTGGACGTGCTGGCCCAGTGGCGTGCCGCCGGCCTGGCCACACCGGTATTGATCCTCACCGCCCGCGGCTCCTGGGCCGAGCGCATCGAAGGGCTGAAGGCCGGGGCTGACGATTACCTGAGCAAGCCGTTCCATCCCGAAGAGCTGCAGTTGCGCATCCAGGCCTTGTTGCGCCGCGCCCGTGGCCTGGCCAATCAGCCGAAGCTGGAAGCGGCCGGCCTGCACCTTGACGAAAGCCGTCAGTGCGTGAGTCGCGAGGGTGTGGATGTGCAACTGACCGCGGCCGAGTTCCGCCTGCTGCGCTACTTCATGCTGCACCCGCAGCAGATCCTGTCCAAAAGCCATCTGGCCGAGCACCTCTACGACGGTGAAACCGAGCGCGACTCGAACGTGCTGGAGGTCCACGTCAACCATTTGCGCCGCAAGCTGGGTCGCAGTGTTATCGAAACCCGACGCGGGCAAGGCTACATCTATGCCGGGAGCGGTGAGTGAAGTCGATCCAGGCGCGCCTGAGCCTGGGCCTGGTGGCGGTGCTGGTGGTGGTCGGCGTGGTGCTGGCGCAACTGACCTTGTGGCTGTTCGAAGCCGGCCTGCAACGTTATCTGGAAAACGGCCTGCGCAAGGAAAGCGAGAACCTTCTGGTGGCATTGGTGCGTGGGCCTTCGGGCCTGCAGCTGGATGAGCGGCGCATCTCGGCTGCCTATCAGCGGCCGTTTTCCGGTTATTACTTCCGCATTGACCTTGACCAGGGTACCTGGAGGTCTCGTTCGCTGTGGGACCTGGACATGCCCAAGCCCGCAGCGCCCGGGCTTTCCGATAGCCATGAACTGGGCCCGGAAGGCCAGCAACTGCTGACCCTGCGTGCCGACTACCGGCGCCTGGGCCAGGACATTTCGATCAGTGTGGCTCAAGACTATTCACCGGTGCGCGAAGGTTTCCGGCGCTTGCAGCAAATCGGCCTGGGCATGGGGCTGGTGGCGCTGATCCTGATTCTGGTGCTGCAGCGCATCACGGTCACCCGCTCGCTGCGGCCGCTGGAACGGGCACGCCGGCAGATTGCCCAGTTGCAGCAGGGGCAGCGCTCGCAGCTGGATGCCGAGGTGCCCAGCGAGTTGGTACCGCTGGTGGGGCAGATCAACCACTTGCTTAGCCATACCGAAGACAGCCTGCGTCGCTCACGCAACGCCCTTGGTAACCTCGGCCATGCGCTGAAGACGCCGCTGGCGGTGCTGCTGAGCCTGGCTTCCAGTGAGCGCCTGCAGGGGCTGCCCGAGGTACGCGCGCAAATGCGCGAGCAGTTGCAGCAGATTCAGGAGCGTCTGGCGCGCGAGCTGAACCGTGCACGCCTGGCAGGGGATGCGCTGCCGGGCGCGCAGTTCGATTGTGATGCCGAACTGCCGGGGTTGCTCGGGACCTTGGGCATGATTCATGGCGAGGGCCTGCTGTTGGCAAGTGATGTGCCGCCCGGGCTGTTGTTGCCATGGGACCGCGAGGACGTGCTGGAACTGTTGGGCAATCTGCTGGACAACGCCTGCAAGTGGGCTGACAGCGAGGTGCGTCTGGGCATCGCGTCGAACGCCGAGGGCTACCAGCTGTGGGTCGATGACGATGGCCCGGGTATTCCGCAAGGGCAGCGGCAGCAGGTGCTGGAGCGTGGTTCGCGGCTGGACGAGCAGGTGGACGGGCATGGGCTTGGGTTGGGCATCGTGCGCGACATCGTTGATGCCTGGGAAGGGCACCTGGCCTTGCTGGAAAGCCCGTTGGGCGGCCTGCGAGTGAGCATCGACCTGCCGCGCAAGGCCCGATAATGCCGGGGCCGCTGCGCGCCACGAGGGTGTCAGTACTACAAAAAAATTGCAGTACAGGCGCATTTTTTTGAATTAGCCCAATCCCGCTGCGCCCGGCAGAATCTCCCTCACGAAACCCTGCGGTTTCCATCCTTCCACGGACGGAGCCCCTTGTGGTATTGCATGCGCAATACGAGGCCCAGGCCAGCTCGGCTGGGCTTTCTTTTTAATCAGAAAAACCAAAGATCCCGATTGCCCAAATGTCTGCCTCGCGTTCCGAAAGTCGTCTGCAGCGGCTGCTGCCGTCCCCCCTGAACATCCCCCCCAAAGAATGGTTGCGTGCCGGTATCGGTGCGCTACTTGGCCTTTTCCTCGCGGGCTGGCTGACCAGCATGGCCTATGGGCCCAGCATCGCCCTGCACTTGCTCGGCCCGCTGGCTGCTTCAGCGGTACTGGTGTTTGCCGTGCATTCCGGCCCATTGGCCCAACCTTGGCCGGTGTTGGGCAGCTACGCCGTGGCCGGCGCTGTAGGGCTGGCGATGCGCGAAGGCTTCGGCCCGGAGCTGTGGGTGGCTGCTGCGGCGCTCGGTATCTCGATCCTGGTCATGTGCCTGTTGCGCTGTCTGCACCCACCGGGTGGCGGGGTGGCGGTGAGCGCGGTGCTGGCCGACACGGGGTTGACTGCCATGGGCGATCACCTGCTGGAGCCGGTGCTGCTCAATGCGCTGATCCTGGTGAGCGTGGCAATCGCCTACAACCGCCTGACGGGTGTGCGCTACCCGAAAGGCGCGGTGCCGCGCAAAGACCTGCACCACACCCATGACCCGCTGCCCGGCGAGCGGGTCGGCATCCGCGGTGAAGACCTGGACCAGGCCCTGGAAGAGCTGGGCGAGTTTGTCGACGTCACCCGCGACGAGCTGGAGCGCATCATCCTTGCGACCGAGCAGCACGCCCTGCAGCGCAGCCTTGGTGGTATCACCGCAGCCTCGGTGATGTCCCGCGATGTGCAGTTCGCCACGCCTGATACCACGCTGGAGCAGGCGTGGAAAATGCTCGCCAGCCATCACCTGAAAACCCTGCCTGTACTGCAGCACGGCAAGCTTGTGGGCATCGTCAGCCTCAGCGACCTGGTTGGCCCGGCCATGCAGCGTGGCCGTTGCGGCTGGCGCGGCCTGTTCGGCCGCAAGGCAGTGCGCATGGCGCAAGTGATGAGCACGCGGGTTGTCAGTGTCAGCAGCCAGCACCCGCTGGAACGCTTGCTGCCTTTGTTGTGCGAACAAGGCCTGCACTGCTTGCCGGTGCTTGATGGCGACAAGCTGGTGGGGGTGATCACCCAGACCGACCTGATTGCCGGCCTCAAGCGCCAGTTGCTCAGCAAGACCGAGGCTTCAGATAACCGGGTCCCAGCGTTGTGACCAGTCGCTGGCGCCGGCAGCTACCAGCCGACGCAGGATGGCGAAGGCCTGTTGCAGGGCTTCGCTGTCGCGTTTGCGTGGGTACACCAGGAAGGTCGGGTAGGTGAACTCCGGTGCCTGCGGTACCCGCTCGAACACGCCGCTGTCCAGATAGGCCTGCACCACCCGCGTGCGGAAGTAGCCACTGCCGCCTTGGTCGAGTATGAACTGCAGGGCCAACGGGCCAAGGTTGAAGCTTAACGCCGGGCGCGCGCGGTCGGGCAGGGCCGCATCATGCTGGCGGCGGAAGGCCTCGCCCCAGTCGATGTAGATATATGGTTCGGGCCGGTCGACCCGGCGCACGCGAATCAGCTTCTCTTCCATCAACTGTTCCACCTGCAGTCCTGGGCCGTAGGTCGGCTGGTAGACCAGCGCGGCGTCCAGCAAGCCCATCTCGACCTTGCGCAGCAGCGATTCTCCATCGCTGACCTCGCTGCGGATGGCATGGCTGGGCAGTTCGCGGTGCAGGGCACTTACCCAGTCGAGCATCATCGGGTTGCCCAGGCTCACCTCGCCGCCCACATGCAGCACCTGCTGGCAACCTTCAGGCAACGGCAGGTCGCGGCGCGCGGCTTCCCAGGTTTGCACCAACTGGTTGGCATAACTGACGAACGCTTCGCCATCGCTGGTCAGGCTGGCGCCGCTGCGGCTACGCACGAACAGCTGGCAACCCAGTTGCTGCTCCAGGCGCTGCACGCGCGCGGTGATCGCGGTTTGTGACACGAACAGGCGTTCGGCTGCGGCGACCAGGCTGCCGCAACGCACAATTTCCAGGAAGGTACGGGCCTGATCGATGTCCATGGGCTGCTCGGTGTTTGAGGGGGTGCCTATTCTAGAGGCTTTGCACTGTTATGGGGCGTTATTGCGTTGTCTGCAAATTTGCAGGTCGGTTGTGACTTTAGTCCCATGGCAGGGTGGGTGTAGCGGTCCATACTCAAGTTTCGCCCTTCAATAACAACAAGTACCGGGTTTCTGACGACATGAGCTACCAGCACAGCTACGCCCATTCCATTTCCGACCCTGCCGCTTTCTGGGCGGAACAGGCCGCACACCTGGCCTGGCACCGCAAGCCTGCCCTGACCCTGCAAGACAACGCCGACGGGACCCACCGCTGGTTCGCTGATGGCCGCCTCAACAGTTGTTACCTGGCCCTCGATCACCAGATCGAGCAGGGCCGGGGCGAGCAGTTGGCGCTGATCTACGATTCGCCAGTGACCGGCGTGCAGCAGACTTACACCTACAACCAGTTACGTGATGAGGTAGCACGCCTGGCCGGCTTGCTGCGCCAGCTGGGGGTGAACAAGGGCGATGGGGTGATCATCTACATGCCCATGGTGCCGCAAGCGGCCATGGCGATGCTGGCCTGCGCGCGGATCGGCGCGGTGCATTCGGTCGTGTTCGGTGGCTTTGCGGCCAACGAGTTGGCCCTGCGCATCGATGACGCCCGCCCAACCTTGTTGCTGACGGCATCGTGTGGGCTGGAGTTCGACCGGGTCATTGCATACAAGCCGCTGGTTGACCGCGCCCTGCAACTGGCCCGGCACCAGCCGCGCAATGTGCTGGTGCTGCAGCGGCCGCAGGCGCACGCTGAGCTGCTGCCAGGCCGCGACCTGGACTGGCAGGCGGCCTTGGCCGGTGCCGAGCCGGTGGCGCCTGTGGAGCTGGATGCCGGCGACCCGCTATACATCATGTACACGTCGGGCACCACCGGGAAACCCAAGGGTATCGTCCGGGAAAACGGCGGCAATGCCGTGGCGCTGTGTTACGCCATGCGCCATATCTATGGCATGCAGGCCGGCGATGTGTGGTGGGGCATTTCCGACGTCGGCTGGGTGGTCGGCCATTCACTGATCGTTTATGGGCCGTTGATGAGCGGCTGTACCACGGTGTTCTACGAAGGCAAGCCGATCCGCACCCCGGATGCTTCGGCCTATTGGCGGGTGGTGGAGCAGTATCAGGTCAACGCGCTGTTCTGTGCACCTACGGCCATGCGCGCCATCCGCAAGGAAGACCCGGAGGGCGAACTGATCCGCAAACATGACCTCAGCTCGCTGCGGCAATTGTTCCTGGCGGGGGAAAAGCTGGATTCCAGCACCCATGAATGGCTGGAGCGGGTGAGTGGCAAGCCGGTGCACGACCACTGGTGGCAGACCGAGACCGGCTGGCCGGTCACCGCGCCTTGCGTCGGGCTGGAGGGCAGCGCGGCGAAGCCAGGGTCGAGCAACCGGGCGGTGCCTGGCTACAACGTTCGCGTGCTGGATGACGAAGGCCACTTGCTCGGGGCCAACCATCAGGGGGCGATCGTGATTGCCCTGCCATTGCCACCCGGTTGCAGTCAGACACTGTGGGGGGATCACGAGCGCTACCTGCAGGCCTATCTGCGCACGTATCCGGGTTACTACCACACGGGCGATGGCGGCTATCTGGACGATGATGGCTTCGTCTACATCATGGGGCGCACCGATGATGTGATCAACGTTTCCGGTCATCGCCTGTCCACCGGCGAAATGGAAGACCTGGTCGCCCGCCACCCGGCGGTCGCGGAGTGCGCAGTGATCGGCGTGCATGACGAGATCAAGGGCCAGGTACCGCTGGCGCTGGTGGTACTCAAGGATGGCGAGGGCATTGCCGAGGCGCAGTTGCTGGTGGAGCTGGTGGGCAGCGTGCGCGAGGAAATCGGCCCGCTGGCCTGTTTCAACCGGGTTCGGCTGGTGAAGCGCCTGCCCAAGACCCGTTCCGGCAAGATTCTGCGGGCGGTGCTGCGCAAGATTGCCGATGGGCAGGATTATGTGCCGCCTTCGACCTTGGATGACCCGGCAGTGCTGGGCGAGATCGAAGCGGTGCTGGCGGATTTGCCCAGGGCGGGCTGATGGTTTGACCTCGATGGCCCTTTCGCGGGCGAAGCGCCTCCACCCGCGAAGGGGCCGGGCCTGCTGGCCAGTTTCCACCGGTCGTTCACCGTTGGCGCTGCCACCGTATTCGCGGGTAAACCCGCTCCTACACACGCATCGGTGGTTCGTAGGAGCGGGTTCACCCGCGAAAGGGCCGTCTCAGGCACTGCAGGCTCAGGGGGCAATCTGGTGCAGTTGCCCCAACCGGCTGCGGGTACGCATCAGGTCGGCCAGTGGGCCGCCCAGGCTCTCTTCCAGCGGTCGTTTACCGATCACAACCACCCGCCGATCCTGGTCATACAGCACATCTACCAGGTTGACGAAGCGCTGCTGAGCCGCCAGCGAACACTCCGAGAGGTCATCCAGCCCATCGATGACCCACTCGTCATAGTCCCTGGCCAGCACCAGGTAGTCGATGACCGCGGTGGCCTTCTCGCACAGATCGTCAAAACCAAGCACTACCCGTCGGCCATCGACGGCCAGCGCCCGCAGCGGGCGCTTGTTCACTTCCAGCATCACCGGGTGTTCGTTCGGCACGTTCAGCGCCTGGCGCTGCGCCGCATCACCCGGCCAGACATAATGGCCCTGGGTAAAACGCTGATGCTCGCGGTTGGCCGGCAAGCTGCGAAAATCAGTGTCGCCACCGACTTCGAGCACTTGCATCGAGCTGTTGATCAGGCGAATGACCGGCAGAAAACGCTCGTGATACAGCGGGTTGGGCAACAGCCCTTCGGGCGCATAGTTAGAGGTCACCAGCAGGTACACGCCACGGGCGAACAAGGCGTTGAACAGCCGGGTGAGCAGCATGGCATCGCCTATGTCATGCACATGGAATTCGTCGAAGCACAGCACCCGGCAGCCGCCCACCAGTTCGTCCAGCGTTGCGCCCAGCGCGTCGTCCAACGCCCGGTGGCGATGCATGCCCAGATGCAGGCGGGCAAAGAAGTCATGAAAGTGCAGGCGCAGCTTGGCGGCTATCGGCACGGCCTGGAAAAAGCCATCGAGCAGCCAGCTTTTACCACGGCCGACCGAGCCGTACAGGTACAGGCTGCGCGGTTGGCCTTGTTCAAGCTGCGTCAGTTGTTCGGCCATGCAGTGGATTACCCGCCGCTGACCGTCACTCAACTGATAACCGCGGCTGCGCGCCTTGTCCTCGAACCAGCCGAGCAGCTCGCTCTGTTGATTGGCGGTGCCGCGCAAGCGTTGGCCAAGCTGGCGCAGGGGGGTGGGGATCCAGGCAGACAAAAGCAACGCTCCTTGGGCGATGGTGGGGCAGCCTGCAGCTTGCCCGAGGGCGGCCATTTTGACTAATAGAGAAAGTGCCGGGCAATCATCACTTCTTGCGATAGGTCTGACCGCCTGTTGTACCTGTACGGGCTATGCCTTGCGCTCCAGTTGGCGCTCGATCATGTACTTCACCGCCAGGCGACGCTCCTTGAGGTGGCGCAGGTCTTCGTCGACGAAGTTACCGGCCGAAATCGATTCGGCAGCCAGCACCTGGTTGTCGATGTCCACGTACTCGTCCAGCAGGCGATCCAGCGCCTTGTCCTGCTGGCGGCGCTGCTGGACGATTTCGCGCGGGTAGTGCAGGTCCTGGTAGAGGTCGTGAGAGACAGGCATGGGGTCCTCCTTGGTCAATGCAATGGGCTTACCTGATTGGAAGTGCGGAATGCGATTGTGTTGAAGCGAGGCAGGCGGAAACCGACGGACGGTCGCTGCACCAGAGCCGAAATGACTAACTCGCTGTTTTTTGGCAATTTTTTTTATCGGGGGGTTCACAGACCGAAAGTTTGTTGTTAAAGTGCCGCGCATTCCAAGACAACAACCCAGTTGTCACTCACTTGGAATTGTCAGAGCAGCAAATGCTGCATCCGATACAGGGGCGTCGCCAAGCGGTAAGGCAGCAGGTTTTGATCCTGCCATGCGTTGGTTCGAATCCAGCCGCCCCTGCCATTTTTCAGATTCAAACGTATTTCACCCAGTGCCAGGAAAGATGAGCACTGGGTTTTCGCGTTTGTGTAGTTTTACGCGCCACCGCGCCTCCTGAGCGCGGTTCGTGCCGTACCAGGTTACCCGGCAATCCCCAGCATTTCGTTCAGCGCCCTGGCCAGTTCATCAGCCTGCACCGGCTTCTGGATCACCAGGCTGCCCGGCAGTTCCAGCCCCTGCAGCTCCGCATAACCGGTAAGAAACACCACCGGCACGTGGGGGTACCGTTCGCGGGCCGCCAGCGCCAGTTGTGCACCGTTGAACTCGGGCATGGCGAAATCAGTCAGCAGCAGGTCGATATCGTCATCCAGCAAGGCCAATGCCTGTTCGCCGCTGTGCGCCTGGCGCACCTGGTAGCCGTATTGGCGTAACACATCACCCAGCATGTCGCGCACCAGATGGTCGTCGTCCACCAATAGCACCGTGCGGTTATGGCCGCTTTCGCTGATCGGCTGACTGAGCACTGCTGCTGCAGGTTCGTTCACCATCTCCTCTTTTACCGCTGGCAGGTATACCGCCACTTCGGTACCGCGACCGAGTGTGGTGTCGATGCGCACGCCGCCACCGGACTGCTTGGCGAAGCCGAATACCTGGGCCAGGCCCAGCCCCGAACCTTTGCCGATGTCCTTGGTGGTAAAGAAAGGCTCGAATACCTTGGCCTGCACGTCTTCGCTCATGCCGCACCCCGTATCGCGGATACTCAGCATCACGTACTCGCCCGGGTCCGGGTCTTCCGGGCGTTGTGGGCGCTTGTCGATACGGGTGTTGCGCGTTGTCAGGGTCAGTTGGCCGCCGTCGGGCATGGCATCGCGGGCATTGATCGCCAGGTTGAGGATGATCATCTCGGTCTGGGTGGGGTCGGTCAGTGCCTGCCACAGGGCCAGGTCAAGGTCCAGGCGCACCGAGACGTTGCCGCCCAGGGTGCGGCGCAGCAGCTCTTCCAGGCCGGCCAGGGTACGATTGAGGTTCAGCGGCACCGGCTCCAGACGCTGGCGGCGGGAGAAGGCCAGCAGTTGCGAGGTCAGCTTGGCGCCACGCTCGCCCGCCTCGCGGATATGGGTGAGGCGAGTACGGGCCTTTTCCAGGTCGGCCTTGGCCAGATCGCGCTCCAGAAAGCTGGCACCGGTGAGTATCACCGTCAGCAGGTTATTGAAGTCGTGCGCCACGCCAGCCGTCAGCTGCCCGACCGCTTCCAGCCGCTGCATCTGCTGCAGAGCGGCCTCGATGCGCTCGCGCTCGTTGATCTGTTCGCGCAGCCGGGCGTTGGCATCTGCCAGGCCCAGGGCGGCTTCGCGCTCGCTGGTGATGTCGCGTGCCACCACGTACAGCAGGGTGTCCTCCGGCACCACCACCCACGACAGCCAGCGTTGCTGGCCGCCGGCATGCAGAATGCGACCGACAAAGCGTGCGCTGGTGCGGCCATGGGAGAGGGCGGCCAGTTCGGTGAGTAACTGTTCCTGGTCGTGTTCCGGCAGCAGGTGCAGCAAGGAGGACTGGCTCAGGCGTTCGCGTGAGAAGCCCAGGCTGGCTTCCCAGGCGGGGTTCAGCGCGACCGGGGTCAAGTCTTTGTTCAGCACGGCCAGCAAATCTTGCGACAGCTCCCAGGCACGATCGCGTTCGCGGGTACGGCGCTCGACCCGCTCGCCGAGCATCTCGTTCAGCTGACGCAGCGCCTGGGTAGCCTGGCGTTGCGTGTGGATGTCCTGCAGCACGCCTGAGAAGCGAACGCACTGATCACCGACGAACTGGCTCTGGCCGCTGCTCAGCAACCAGCGGGGCTCCAGGCCATTGGGTTGCGCGATCCGAAACTCCACGCGGTAATGACCGTCGCTTTCCGGGCGCATGGCATGTTCCACCGCCTCGCGCACCAGTGGCAGGTCGTCGGGGTAGATGCCGGCGTAGAACACTTCAAGGCTCATTTCGGTGCTGGTGGGCAGGCCGAACAAGGTCTTGCAGCGGTCATCCCAAAGCAACAGGCCCTCTTGCGGGCGCAGGTCCCAGGTGCCCATGCCGGCGGCGTCGATGGCAATGCGAGCACGTGCTTCGACGTCCGCCAAGGCCTCTTCGGCGCGGCGACGGCGCTGGCGTTCCTGCACTTCGCTCAGGGCTCGGCGCACGGCTTTGGGCAGTAGTGGCAGGTTCTTCTTCAACACATAGTCGGTCGCGCCCAGGCGGATCATTTCCACCGCGTGCTCTTCGCCATAAATGCCGGACAGGAATATGAACGGAATATCGGGTGCCAGGCGTTGGGCGATGGCCAGCACTTCGGTACCAGACGAGCCTGGTAGCACGCAGTCACACAAGATCAGGTCGTAGTGGGCCTGGCGCAGGGCATGTTCGACACCCGCATGGTCGAACACCAGCTGCGACTGTACATGCAGCCCGCTGCGCTCCAGGCGCATCAGGGTCAGCTCGGCGTCCATCGAGCTGTCTTCGACCATCAGTAGTTTCAACGGCGTTTGATGCATCGTCGCGGCGGCCTCAGTTGCTACCGCGACGGTTCAGTCGCAGTGAGCCGGGTGGCGGTTCGTTTAGCACTGCCCAGAATACCCCGAGGTCGGAGATGGCGGCGACGAATTCCTTGAATTCCACGGGTTTGACCACATAAGCGTTTACCCCCAGCTCGTAGGCACGCAACAGGTCGGGCTCTTCGCGCGAGGAGGTCAGCATTACGGTGGGGATGCTGCGCAGTTCGGCAGTGGCGCGCACTTCCTTGAGCACCTCCAGGCCGTCGACCTTGGGCAGTTTAAGGTCGAGTAACAGCACGGCAGGATTGCCGTCATCGCGCTCGGCATAGACGTTGCGGCGCAGCAAGTAGTCGAGCGCATCGGCGCCGTCACGCAGCACGATGACCTCGTTGGCCAACTGGCTGCGCTCCAGGGCCAGCAGGGTCAGCTCCAGGTCTCGGGGGTTGTCTTCGACCAGCAGAATGGGCTTGAGCATGATGGTAGCGATGCCTCAGGTAACAGTGTTTCGGGGTAGGGTGAAGTGGAAGCTGGCGCCCTGGTCGATCTGGCCAGTGGCCCAGACTCGACCGTCATGGCGCTCGATGATGCGGCGTACGCTCGCCAGGCCAATGCCGGTGCCTTCGAAATCTTCCATGCGGTGCAGGCGCTGGAAGACGCCGAACAGCTTGTTGGCGTAGGCCATGTCGAAGCCCACGCCATTGTCGCGGATGCAGACCTCGGTTTCGCCGGGGTGCTGTACGGCACTGATGCCGATGCGAGCAGGGTCGCGGCCGCGGGTGTACTTGATGGCATTGGCTATCAGGTTGTGCAAGGCCATGTTGATGAATGCCGGGTCGCCGATCACCTTGGGCAGCGGGGCGATGTCCCAAACGATTGCGCGGCCTTCGTAATCGGGGGCCAGTTCGCTGCGAATGGCCTCGACCAGGGCGTTCAGGTCGACGTCTGACAGGCGCAAGGCCGAGCGGCCCATCTGCGAGAAGTTGAGCAGGTTGTCGACCAGGCTGCCGGCAAAATGCGCCGCCTCACCGATATGCTGCAGAAAGCGCTTGCCGCGTTCGCTCAGGCCCTCGCCTTCGATTTCGCCAAGCAGTTCGGTATAGCCGGCGATGTGCCGGAGCGGTGCGCGCAGGTCGTGGGAAACACTGTAGGAAAACGCTTCGAGCTCCTTGTTGGAGCGGCGCAACTCGCCAGCCAGTTGTGCCAGTTCTTCGGCCTTGCGCAGGACAATGCCCAGCACAGCGGTGCGCAGCTCCATCACACCCTCGATCACCAGTGGGTCCCACGCCTGACAATAGCCGCGCAGTTCTTCCTGCCAGCGTTCAAAACTGTGCCGCGGGTCGAGGGTGCCCTGTGGCCCGACCTGTTTGGTCGGCTGGCCGGCCCAGTTGACCGTGCGTATCTGCTCGGGACGGAACCACAGCAGGTAGTGCGAGTGGATCTGCGAGATGGCCACTGCCAGCACCCCGCCAGCGTGGTTTGCCAGCTCGGGTAGCTCAGTGATGTCGCGCCGCAGGTTGTCGCTGTGGAACACGCTGTCTTCGTCACGTTGGCCGAGCCAGTGCACCAGCGCCGTCACCTGTGCCTCAGGCGGAGTCTGGCCGATCAGGTCACAGCGCTCGGCCGAGATCACCGCCGCGCCCTGGGCGTCGGCAAAGGCCAGCAGCACGTGGGGCAGGTCGCGCAAGCCGTCACTGACACTGTCGTGGTCGGCCATGGACGAGATCATGCGTACGATGTGTTGGCGCAGCGCCAACAGCTTGCGCGTGCTGGTGTGGGACTCGCGGGACTCCACCTGCAACGACAGCACGCTGGCCAACAGTTCGCAGGCCGTGCGGGTGCGCAAGTCCACCGGGCGTGGCTGCTGATGGTGGCAGGAAATCAGCCCCCAGAGCTCGCCGTCGACCACGATCGACAGTGACATCGAGGCCAGCGTGCCCATATTGCGCATGTACTGCAGGTGCACGGGCGACACGCTGCGCAGTACAGCGAAACTCATGTCCAGCGCCTTGCCGGTGCGTGGGTTGGTAGCAGGCAGCAGTGGCGAGGGCTGATAGTTGGCATCTTCGATCACGCGGATACGGTTGACCCGGTACAGCTCGCGCGCCTGGCGCGGGATGTCCGCAGCCGGGAAGCACAGGCCCGCGTAGCTGGGGTAGCCCGGGTCGGCTACCTCGGCCAGCACCTGGCCGTTGCCTTCGGCATCGAAACGGTAAGCCTTGACGCGCCCAAACCCGGTGATGCGCTTGAGCTGCAACACCGTTTGCTGCAGCAGGTCTTCGATACTGCTGGCCAGTTGCAGACTGGCGACAAAGCTGCGGACCAACGGGTAATAGTCGCCTTGCCCGGCCAGGTCTGCTGGCAGGCGGGGTGGTTCGAACTCGGCAATCAGCACCTGATCGTGGCAGTGGACCAGCAAGTGCAGCAGGGCACTGACGGGTGCGCCCTGGCGCAAGCACACGTCGCCAATGTGGAATGGGAAGACTTCATCTTCGGGAAGCCGTGAGAGGTGTGCGTGCAGGTCAAAGCCATCGTGAACCAGGTCGGAGAAGTGGCAACCGATCAGTTCACGGGCTGGCAAGCCCAACCAGTGCTCGACATTTTCACTGGCCTGCAGTACGCACAGGTCGGTGGCATCCAGCACCAGCAGAAAGCCGTGAGGCTGGATGCTGCCCGGAACCTGGATCGGTTCCTGGGCACAGCGCTCCATGGCGTCTGCCAGTGAGTTGTCTGCAGTCATGATTGAAAAAGCTCCTGTCATGTCCGTCCGTGTACGGCACAGGTGTCTGGCGCAGGACGAGTACGATTCACCCTAACAGAATCCCGGCCCATTTACCGGCTCCTGGCCATTGGAGGCACGGGTTGGCCATGGGTTCTGTGCAGCACAGGCTTTTTTTGAGGCAACGATACCGCTTTGTCGCTAATACAAAAAAATGGCTTTATGCCACTTCGCTTGTGCCGCCTCACTGCTACGCTCAGTTCAGGACGTCTCGATAAGGATAACAAGGTGACGGAGCGCATGCTGGCCGCGCTGTTCGGCCTGTTGTTCAGCGGCAGTACCGTGGCTGCGGATTTTCTCGTGGAAGTGCGGGTGCTGGTGCAGCGTGGCTGCATGCTGGTCACCCAGACCCGCGATGCGGGAGCCCAGGCCCTGGGGCGAATCGACCTGGGTGCGACGGCGCGCCTGGATGGCCCTGGCGCTCCCTTGAGCGGCGTGCTGCTGAGCCAGCACCCGCCGCGCCTTGAGTGCAACCCGGATACGCCCTATCAGGTGCGCGTCGATGGTGGCCAGCATGGTGGCGTCGGCGAGCTGCGCTACCTGGCCAGCCACGACCGCACGGCGCGGCCCATTCCTTATCGCTTGTACCGTGATGCTGCCTGGCGTGAGCCTCTGGCGGTAGGTGTAGCCCTGTCGGCGCGTGTGCCGGGCAGCGGTTCGGTTGAATTGCCGTTGTACGCACGTATCGACAAACTGGCCTGGGTGCCGGATGCAGGGGTTTATGCCGACCTGCTCAAAGTCACCGTCACCTGGTAGGGACGCCACCATGCACAAGGACGCCCGGCCATGAACCGCACTTCGATCCTGTTGCTCACCCTCGGCCCGCTGCTGGTCCCCGGTAGTGTGGCGCATGGCAGCACCACCGGTTTCATCCAGGCGCGGTTGGTGATCAGCGCGTCTTGCCAAATCAGCAGCAACGAGACGCAACCGGCCGTGCTGGGTGATCCAGGCGTAATGGACTTTGGCGAGCGCGGCCCGAACTGGAACCAACCGTTACGCAGCCAGGTGGACGAAGTGGGTGGAGAGGGCAGCCTGCAGATCAGTTGCACGCCTGAAGTTCGGGCCTTCAACGTGCGTATCAATGGTGGACTCTATGGCGACGATGGCATACGCCGCCTGAGCAACGGCCGTGAACTGATTCCTTATCAGCTGGCGGTCGACCCAGGTGGCAATAGCCGCTACGGCATCGGCCAGGTGCGGGCCTTCACCATTCGCAGCAGCCAGCAAGTACCGATTCCCATCTACGGTGTGGTAGTGGCGCAACCGCGTGCGCTGCCGGCCGGGCTTTACCGCGACACCCTCAGAGTGACCCTGGACTGGTAACCACGCAAGGAGACTCCGATGCGAACGAACCTTTCATATTGCGTCCTCGCAGGCCTGGGCCTGGCGTTGGCTTCCCAGGCCCAGGCGGCCACGGTGACGGGGAGTATCAGCTCGACCCTGACGCTGACTGCGGCGTGCCAGGTCAATGGCACGTCGGGCACGTCGGGGCTTAACTTCGGTGCCTTGGACTTCGGTACCCAGGATGCCTTGTTCGTTACCGCCGATGCCCAGGTGCTGGGAGGCGGAGGTGGCGCCATGAGCATCCTGTGCTCGGCAGGTACGGTGCCTGTGATCAAAGTGCGTGCCGGCCTGCATGACGGCCAGTCGAGCGGCGGCACCCGTGCGCTCGCCGATGGTTCTGGCAACTTTGTACCGTATGACCTCTATACCGACGCTGGGCGTACGGCGTTGCTGGCGGTCGACGACACCATCACCCTGCCGACCAGTACCGGCGCCGCTCAAACGGTCAACCTTTACGGCAAGGCCGTCGGCAAGGCGGGCCTGCCTGCCGGGGTCTACAGCGACACGATCTCGGTCGAGCTGTCGTTCTGATCCATGCGCGGCTGGCTGGCAGGAGGCCTGACTGGCGTCAGCATGTTGTTGACCGCCCCGTTGGGGGCAGTGACCACCAGTACCTTCACGGTGACGGCGCAGGTTGTCGCCGGGTGCCTGGTGGTAGGCGGTGTCACCAGTTACGGCACGCTCGATTATGGCTCGCAGTCGGCGCTGTCCACGGGGCTGCTCAGCACATCCCTGGGGGGTTCTACCGTGACGTTCCAGTGCACGCCGGGCGTGGCCATGAGCATGAGCCTGGACGGCGGGCAAAACAGTACCAGTGGCACACGCAACCTGAAGCGCACCAGTGGTGCGCAAGTGCTGGCCTACCAGTTGTACCGGGACGCGGCCTATACCCAGGCTTTGGGCATCGGCCAGAGCGTGGCGGTGAGCTATTCCGACCCGACGGCGATCAAGCTACCAGTGTACGGGCGGGTTCAGCTGACCGGCACGCAGCCGGCGGGGACCTACACCGATGTGGTGCAAGTGACGGTGACCTGGTAACTGCCAGCACCACCCATGACAAGTGTCTAAGGAGAGCTGCATGCGGGCAGGCGCGAAGTGGATGCGTGGATTGACTGGATTGTTGTCGCTGGCAAGCCTGCCGGCCTGGGCGGCCACTTCGGTGCTGATCTGGCCGATCGACCCGGTGCTGGAGGCCGACCAGAAGGCAGGTGCGTTGTGGCTGGAAAACCGTGGCACTGCACCGGCAAACCTGCAGGTGCGGGTATTCGCCTGGCGTCAGGGTGATTATAAGGAGCAGTTCCAGGCGCAGCGCGAGATTATCGGCAGCCCGCCGGTCGCCAACATCGCTCCCGGGCAGAAGCAGTTGATCCGCCTGACCCGTACCGGCCCTTCACCCGCCGGCCAGGAGCAGGCCTACCGCATCATCATCGACGAGATTCCGCCCGCCATCCCGGTCGACAAGGCTGAGCCTGGCGCGACGGCGGCCATTCGTTTGCAGATGCGCTATTCGGTGCCGCTGTTTGTCTATGGCGAGGGGCTGTGGGGCAAGGCCGACCCTGAAGGCAAACGCAACGCCGAGGGGGTGGGCAAGCCGCAGCTCAGTTGGCGCCCGGTGACGGTGCAAGGCAAGCCCTACATTGAACTGCGTAACACGGGCCCGGTACATGCGCGGCTGACCGATGTGGTCGTGCAGCAAGGCCGCCAAAGCAAGCCACTGGCTGAAGGCCTGCTGGGTTATGTGCTGCCGGGTGCAAGCATGCGCTGGCCGGCCCCCGTGGCATCCGACAGTGGCAGCGTGCTGAAGGGCAGGGTCAATGGTCAGCGCTCGGCGGACGCCATCCGCCAAGGCCAATGAGCCAACGACCGAATGCAGGGCAGGCGTCAGGGAGGACCCGGCAATGGTTGGAAACCGTGTGTGAAATGGCTCCCGGCGACGACGTGCCGCTGGTGCCTGGGGCTGACCATGGCCAGCTCCGCGCTGGTGCTGGCCGACGACTTGCCCCCACCGCCCACGGAGATGTCCGCCATCGCCGAGGCTACCCTTTACCTCGACCTGGTGGTGAACCAGATGCCCAGGGTTGACTTGATACCGGTGCAGCAGCGGGCCGGGCGGTTGTTCCTGGACAGCGACGTATTGCGTGCAGCCGGCGTTTCGCTGCCGGGCAACCCCCAGGGGGAGGTGGCCTTGGACAGCATCGCGGGGCTGCACACCGACTACGACAGTCAGAACCAGCGCCTGCTGCTGCAGGTGCCGCCGGCCTGGTTGCCAGACCAGCAAGTGGGTGATCGCAACCTTTACCCGGCCAGCGATGCGCGCAGCAGTTTCGGCGCCCTGTTCAACTACGACCTGTATCTCAACGACACCGATGAAGGTGGCACCTACCTGGCCGCCTGGAACGAGCTGCGCCTGTTCGACAGCTGGGGTACCTTCTCCAGTACCGGCCAGTGGCGCCAGTCTTTCAATGGCGCACAGGCGGACGATACGCGGCGAGGCTTCATGCGTTACGACACCACCTGGCGCTTCACCGACGAGCAGCGCCTGCTGACCTACGAAGCCGGTGATTTTGTGACGGGCGCCTTGCCCTGGAGCAGCTCGGTGCGAGTGGGTGGGGTGCAGCTGTCACGCGACTTCGCTGCGCGCCCGGATCTTGTCACTTACCCCTTGCCTGCGTTCGCCGGCGAAGCGGCGGTGCCCACGTCGCTCGACCTGTTCATCAACGGTTTCAAGTCCAGTACCACTGAACTGCAGCCAGGCCCGTATACCCTGACCAACGTGCCGTTCATCAACGGCGCCGGGGAGGCGGTGGTGGTCACCACTGATGCCCTTGGCCGGCAGGTGTCGACTACCTTGCCGTTCTATGTCACCAGCAGCCTGCTGCAGAAGGGCCTGTCGGACTACTCGGTGGCCGCCGGCAGCCTGCGCCGTGATTACGGCGTACGCGATTTCAGCTATGGGCCGGGTATCGCCTCAGGTAGCCTGCGCTATGGGCTCAGTGACATCTTCACCCTGGAAACCCACGCCGAATCGGCTGAATCGCTGGTGCTGGGTGGGCTGGGTGGCAACATGCGCGTGGGCAACTTCGGCGTGCTCAACGCTGCCTTGGCGCAAAGCCGGTTCGAGGGCGACAAGGGCCATCAGGTCGCCCTTGGCTACCAGTACAACAGCCAGCGCATCGGCTTCAGTTACCAGCGCCTGCAACGCCATGGCGACTATGCCGACCTGAGCCGGGTGGGCTTCCCGGATATGCAGCTGAGCAAAAGCAGCGAACAGGTCACTCTCAGCTTCAACCTGAACGAGTACGGCAGCATTGGCGCTGGTTACTTCGACGTGCGCGCCGGTGACGGGACGCGTACGCGGTTGATCAACCTGAGCTACAGCAAGCCGCTGTGGGGCGGCAGCAGTATGTACCTGTCGGCCAACCGTGAAGTGGGTGACAGCCAGTGGGCGGTGCAGGCGCAGTTGGTGATCCCGTTCGACCTGCACGGCACCCTGGCGCTGAGCATGGAGCGCAGCAATGAAGGCGAGACCCTGCAACGGGTCAACTACAGCCGTGCGGTGCCAGCCGGTGTCGGCGTCGGTTACAACCTGGGCTATGCCGCAGGCAGCGACCGTGATGCCTATCGCCAGGCCGACGTCACCTGGCGCCTGCAATCGGTGCAATTGCAGGCCGGTGTGTATGGCAGCAGCGGCGACATGACCCGCTGGGCCGACGCCAGTGGGTCTCTGGTGTGGATGGATGCCGGCGTGTTCGCCGCCAACCGTATCGATGATGCCTTCGTGGTGGTCAGTACCGCAGGTTACGCCGATGTGCCGGTGCGTTATGAAAACCAGGAGATCGGCCGCACCGATGCCAAGGGGCACTTGCTGGTGCCTTACAGCAGCGGTTACTACCGGGGCAAGTACGAGATCGACCCCATGAACCTGCCACCGGATGTCCTCGCACCGGACGTTGAGCAGCGTGTAGCGGTGCGACGGGGCAGTGGCTACTTGCTGGAATTCCCCCTCAAGCGTGTCATGGCGGCCAGTGTCGAATTGGTGGATGGCAACCAGCAGGTGCTCAAACTGGGTAGCCGTGTCACCCACGCAGAGAGCGGCACCCTGGCGGTGGTGGGGTGGGACGGGTTGGTGTACCTGGAGAACCTGTCGTCGCATAACCACCTTCAGGTAGCGCTTGACGGGGGTGGAAATTGCGAAGTGGAGTTCGATCTGCCTGAAGCACAAGGCTCGATCCCTCTGATTGGTCCGCTGGTGTGCCGATGAAGGCTTGGTTGCGCGGCCTGGGGGCGAGCGTGCTGCTGTTGCCGAGCGCTTCGGCCTGGGCGCTTTGCTCGTCGGTGGCCACGTTGCCGGCAGCGTTTGGCAGCCTTAATTCAACGCAGGTTCGCAACACCGTACAGACGGCTTCCAGCCTGAACTCCGGGTTGCAGTGCACCGGCTCACTACTGACCTTGCTCAGCAGCGGTGATCACTTCTACGCCACGATCACGCCCGCCTCGGGTGGGCTGGTCGGCCCGACAGGCGATGTCATTCCCTACACGCTCTATGCCGACAACACCACCCGCTACCCGATTACCCGGGGTGTGGCCTACGACTTCGCCCGCAACGGTATCCTCGACTTGCTGGGGCTGCTCGGCGGTACCACGCCCAAGGCGGTGCCGATCTACATGCGCACCCAAATTGGCAGCAATGTCGCGGCCGGGTTGTATCAGGAGGCCCTGACCGTGGCCTGGAGCTGGGATTATTGTTCGGGTATTGGCGCGTTGGGGATATGCCTTGGGCGTGACACCGGCTCGGGTAGCCAGATCTTGAACGTGAGCCTGACGGTGACCAACGATTGCCAGATCACCACCCCTGACATCAGTTTCGCCAGTGCGCCGGTGGTGGCGGGGTTCGGCACGGTGAGCCAGGGCATAAACGTGTCATGCACCAAGGGCAGCAGCTACACGGTAGGGCTGGATGACGGGCAGAACGTTTCCGGTGGGCGGCGGCGGATGAAGTCTTCGGCCAACAACTACCTGGCCTATGACATTTTCAAAAGTGCCGGGACCGTGCGCTGGGGGGCGTCAGGGGCTGCCAGGCGTTCCAGTACGGATGCCGACATCAACCCCGGCGTGGGTACCGGCACGGGTAGCCAGGTGTTCAACTACAACGCCAAGGTCTATACCGATCAGGCGACACCGCCGGCTGCGACCTATACCGACAGTGTGATACTGGATGTGCAATTCTGAACCTGTCGTCCTTCCGGTGGTTCATACCCCCTGAAGGAGCCGCCGTGTGTCGCGACGTGCTGCTCCTGCAGGGGCTGCGCAAGGCGAGGTTCAGCGCAAATCGCCTACCATGCTTGCCAGGGTCTCCAGTACCGCTCCGGCCAGTGCCTTCGAACGCGCCCCCGACCACCCGGTGACGACATCGGGTGCGTCGTCATGGTCCTTGAACGGCATCTCCAGCGTCAGTGACAGGCAGTCATGTGCCATGCCCACCGCATTGCAGGCCAGCGTCGTGTTCGCCTGTCCGGGTTCGTCACGGGTATAGCCATGCACCGTCTGGAAGTCGCGGGTCAGGCTGCACAAGGTGCTACGGAACTGCTCTTCGAGCTTGGCCAACCGAGGGGTGTAACCCGGGTTGCCCTCGCATGCGGCCGTGAACACGTGCGGGATCTCTTCGTCGCCGTGCACGTCGATGAAGGCATCCACACCGTACTGCTTCATCTGCGCCTGTGCAAAGAACACTTCCGGGCTGAATTCGACGCTGGCGTCCTGCCAGGCGCGGTTGAGGTCCTTGCCCTTGAAGTTGGTGCGCAGGTGGCCGAGGAAGGCGCCGTCGGGGTTCATGTTGGGGATCAGGTAAAGGTCGGCCTTGGCCAGTAATTGCTGGATCACTGCGTCGTTGGTCTGCAGGCGGTCGATCACGCCTTCCATGAACCATTCGGCCATGTGCTCGCCCGGGTGCTGCTGGGCAATCAGCCACAGCTTGCGTTTGCCTTCGGCACCGTCACCTGCCCGCAGCAGCGGGATATCGCGGCCCTGAATACTGCGACCGCAGGCCAGCAACTCGACCCCCGGGAGTTGGCGGGCACGTTCGATCAGCTGGTTGTGGCGGGCTCGCGGGTAGGGCTCGAAATAGGCGAACCAGATCTGGTCCTGTTCAGCCGTGACCTCGAACGATAGCGCCGCACCGTCGAACTGGCTGGGCACGCGGAACCAGCGCTGCTGGTCGTAGCTGGCGACCGCGTTGTAGCCGCTCCACGCGTTCTTGTACGAGGAGCCAGAAGCGTTGTCCAGGCTGAAGCGATGGACCTGCCCCGGTGTCAGCCCGCTGACCTTGAAGTGGAACCACTGGTAGTGGCCGCTGTGGGTGTCCGGGCGAATGGCCAGGTGTACCTGGGCCGGGTTGCTGGCATCCAGTACCTGTATGTTGCCGGAGTCGAAATCG
>Ga0182745_1001167_pt1 | contig 25817 bp, 28 predicted proteins | sample eDN3rd30CKraftBY_FD_128523 | JGI IMG/M metagenome (GOLD analysis project Ga0182745, IMG submission 128523) | Enriched backyard soil microbial communities from Emeryville, California, USA - eDNA 3rd pass 30_C Kraft BY (version 2) (version 2) | ecosystem: Environmental > Terrestrial > Soil >... | reverse complement strand
TTGAAGGAGACGAGCGGTACATTCGCTCGGAGGCGATAGTCCGGAGACGGCAGCTCGGAGGCGGTAGCGTTCCCTACTACCCGCACGGCTCCGATCGGAAGGGTTCGTCATGCCTCGTATCGCCACCGCCGAAAAGGTCGATCGCGATGAGTTACTGGATTTCCTGCGCCCGCGACACAGGGCGGTACTCGCCACGGTCCGCGCGGACGGCACTCCGCAGATGTCGCCGGTGACCTGCGGCGTCGACGACGACGGCCGCATCGTGGTGTCCACCTACCCGGCGCGCGCCAAGGCCCGCAACGCGCGGCGGAATCCGCACGTGACGCTCTGCGTCCTGTCCGACGACTGGAACGACGCGTACGTACAGGTGAACGGACGCGCCGAGGTTCTGGACATGCCGGAGGCGCTCGACGGCCTCGTCGAGTACTACCGCTGCATCGCGGGCGAGCATCCCGACTGGGACGAGTACCGCGAGGCGATGGTCAGGCAGAACAAGACCCTGATCCGGGTCCATATCGAAAGCTGGGGTCCGATCGCGACCGGTGGATTCCCGCCGGGGCTCTGAACTGCCGGAACGATCCGGGTATTGACGACGTACAACCATTTGGTTGTATATTGATTCTCGTGAGCGGAGACGACGAGGATCGGGCAGATGCCCTGTTCCACGCGCTGTCCGACCGAACCCGGCGCGACATACTGCGCCGTGTGCTGGCCGGGGAGCACTCGGTTTCCGCGCTCGCGGCGAACTACGACATGAGCTTCGCTGCTGTTCAGAAACACGTCGCGGTATTGGAGAAGGCCGGCCTGCTGACGAAGCGTCGCAGCGGCAGGGAGCAGTTGGCCAGTGGCGACGTGGCGGCGGTGCGGTCGGTGGCGTCCATGCTCACCGAACTCGAGCAGGTGTGGCGCGGTCGCATCGCACGTATCGACGAACTCATCGCAACCGACTCGACCGAGGAGAACTGACGACATGCCTGTTGCCGACGTACAGCACGACATCGACAACCGAACCCTGACCATCACAGCCGATTTCGCCGCACCGGTCGCGCGCATCTGGCAGGTCTACGCCGACCCGCGCCAGCTCGAGAAGGTGTGGGGCCCGCCGACCTACCCGGCGACCGTGGTCGACCACGACCTCCGGCCGGGCGGCCGCGTCACCTACTTCATGACGGGCCCCGAAGGCGACAAGCATGCCGGGTACTGGGAGATCAAGACGGTCGACGAACCGACGAGCTTCAGCTTCGTCGACGGTTTCGCCGATCTCGACTTCAACCCGAATCCGGAACTCCCGGTCTCCGAGAACGTCTACACCTTCGCCGAACACGAAGGTGGCACGCGGGCAACGTATGTGGCCACCTACGCCTCCGCCGAGGCGCTCCAGACGGTGCTCGACATGGGTGTGGTCGAGGGTGCCTCCTCGGCGATCAATCAGATCGACGAGCTGATCGCCTCCTGACTTCACGCCACGACCGGCTCACCTCGTCTTCCGGGGCGAGCCGGCCGCTCGGCGAGTCGGGTCCGGACGACGTCTGTTCGGAGTCGAGTCCGACGATCGCAGCGAACTCACGACGGCTCGAGACGCCGAGTTTCGTGCTCGCTCGGTAAAGATGGCCCTCGACAGTGCGTTTCGAGAGGGTGAGCCTCTCGGCGATCTCCCGATTCGCCAGGCCCTCGGCGGCGAGCGTGATGACCTCCCGTTCCCGAGCCGACAGCGGCAGCGGGCGGGCCACGAGCGAGAGCGCCGGACTGTGCGCGCCACCGCAGTCCGCAGCGATGCGCAGCGCTCGTGCCGCCTCGAGGTTTCCGGAACCCTTGCGGCCGTGGCGAAAATGCACGTCGGCTGCCTGCGCGGCCGCATCAGCGGCGGAGAGTCGATCTCCCATCTGTTCGAAAGCTGTTGCAACGGAGGACAGACCGGCTGCGTCGTCGGCGGCCAGCGCCGCGGCGTGCGCAGCCGCGGCCGCCGCCCGGGGACCGTCCACGCGCGCCGCCAGTTCACCGAGTTCGGCGGCCACCGTGCGGTCCCCGAATCTCGCCGCGGTGTGCAGGCAGGTGACCGTGTGCATGTGCTGGCCGCGCTGCCGAGCCGTCGCCGCCGCATCGTGCGCGAGGGCGATCGCGTTGCTGATGCTGCCTTCGGCCGCCGCAACCCATGCGTCGGAGAGGCATTCCAGCGGCTGGTCGAACGCGGCGACCACGGTCGCCCGGCGCCGCATCTCCGCCTGGGATTCGCGGGCGTCGTCGAGCTCGCCGCGGGCGGCAAGGCAGCGCGTCAACTCGATCAGCGTGCCGTAGAGCAGACCGCTCTCGGTTCTCGTCGCCGCGGTTGCGGCACGTGCTTCCTGCAGAACGGTCCGTGCGGGCCCGAGCTCGCCGCAGGCCAGAAGCGTGATGCCGGTGAGATAGACGCCGCCCGCCAGCGGTGCGTCCCCGACCGCGCGCCGGTACTGTTCCGCCTCGACCCGGGCGCGGTCGAGATGCCCCGCCCAGATCAGGCCGCTGATGTACTGCATGACCAGCGGCACACGGAAATTGCCGAATTCGGTGACGTTCTCGCAGACGGCCGACCCCATCTCCGCGTAGGTGGTCAGCTCGTCCCGGCCGGTGGTCGCTGCCCACAGCACCATCGCACACGAGGCGAACAACTTCGCCGCATCCGCGGAACCGGACTCGGCAAGCACTTCGGTCGCGACTGCGTGCGCGGTGTCGAGACGACCGGCCGTCACGTCGATCATCGCACCCAATGCACGCATCGTGTCTCGCAGCACCGGATCCGCGACCCGGTCGACGCCGTCGGCCAGGATCGCGCGCGCCCGGTCGGGGCGGGCCGTCAGGAAGGCCAGGTTCGTCGCGCGTGTCACCGTTGCCTTGACGAACTCGCTGTCGTCGGCGGCCAGTTCGGCCAGCGCGGCGAGTTCGTCGTCGGCGAGGTCGGGCCGACCCGACCACATCGCTGCATACGCGACGATTGCTTGTGCACGGAAGCCGCCCCCGGCGCCGACGGCAGCGCGGCCGAGGCGATCGGCGAGTCGAAAGTCCGCCAGGGCGAGAGCACGCTCACCGACTCAGGTGAACAGCGTGGCGTCCGGAGCGAGATCGGAATCGAGCTGCAGCATTGCGCGGCGCGACGATACCCCGGGTAGTCGAGAATCGCTGTCCTTCAAGGCGATCGCAATCTCGCCGCGCAGACGACGCGCCCGCAGCAACCCCATGCCGGCTCGGCGGACCTCACCGAACAGTGGGTGTGCCAAGCGCGCGTCGTACCGATCGGCATCCGGCTCGACCGATACGACACCGGCGTCCTCGGCCCGTTCGACTGCGCCGCGTCCGACCGCCTCGTCGAGCAGGTCCACCGGCAGCGGCTCGCTCAATGCCAGCATGTCGACCACTTCGCGAACATCGTTCGGCAAAGCTATGATTCGCGCATCCACCATGTCCGACAGCATCGGTGGTACCTCGACCTTGCCGGGCAGTCGCCACACGCCGCTGTCTCGACGGAACTCGCCGGCTGCGACGAGCTGGCGCAGAAACAGCACATTTCCTCGGCTGAGCCGCCACAGCTGTCGCATCACGGCTCCCTCGACTGGCCCGCCGAGCGCGGCGGAGACCAGCGCATCGGTCTCCTGTTCGGACAACGGCTGGAGGTCCAGCCGTTCGAGGTGCTCGTCCTTCCATATTGCCGCGATGGCATCCGGTACCCGCTCGCCGGAGCGCACGGTCAATACGACCGTCGCTCGTCGCTGCAGCACCAGATGATTCACGACCAGCGCCGACAGTTCGTCGAGTAGATGCGCGTCGTCGACCGCGACCACGACCCGGCTCGGACCGTCCATGATCCGGTCGACGACGCGAGGAACGAGAGTCTGCGGATCGCCCGGCGTCGGCAGCAGATCCGGGAACGCGCCGAGGGGGACCGTCCGTGCGCATTCGGTCGCTGTCGTCCACCGAACTTGTGCGCCGCGTCGACGTTCCAGTGCGACGGCCTCGTGAGCGAGACGGGTCTTCCCGACTCCCGCACTCCCGGCCAGCACGATCCCACTCGCCGTGTCACACCGCCGTAGCGCGGAGTCGATGAACGCCAACTCCTCCGAGCGGCCGACCAGTGGCCACTCCTGCATCACCAGACGAATACTACGGACCCGGCGCCGCGCGTACGCCGTGATGCAGATTTCTGCGCGCTAATCCCCAGCGATACCGGTTCCGTCGCCCCGCGTCCCGTCCAGGGTGGCGAGCTTCGCTTCGGCCATGCGGAACATTCCATCCAGTGCTGCCGGATCGACCCCGACGTATTCGCAGATCAAGTCGGGATCGACTCCGCTGTCGCGCAGTCGCAAGGCCAGTGAGTACGGCAACGGCAATCGACGCAGGGCGCGTTCACGGTCGCTCAGCTCATCGGACATACGAAAAGTGTGTATTCACCGGCGACCGGGCGATCGAGTATGTCCCTACCTCACTCCGCCGACTCGCATCGGGGACTACTCGCGCTCAGGTCGAGAGGTCCTGCGCGTCTTCCAGCGTCTTCCGGAACAGTTCGAGAACGAGATCCATGGTGGGGCCCCAGGCGGATGCGAACTCCGCGGGGAGCACGTCGTGTGTCCAGGTGACGGTGCAGCGCCCGTCGGGGAGCGGGGACACCTGAACCGACGCGTTGTCGTGTTCCGGTGGCGCGGTGCAGCCGACGATTGCGTAGACCAGCCGTCTGCCGGCGTCGTCCACGGTGATCTCGCGTTCCCGCATCACCGTTCCGTCGACGAACGTCACGGTCCTGATTCCGGGCTCGCTCAGGACGCTGTCGCGCACGAAACCGGGCGCCATCCTGATCGGTCCGTCGATGAAGTCGCCGAGAACCTGCCAGGCGCGGTCCGCATCGGCCGCGATCGTGATCTCTCTGGTTACCGAAGCCATGTCGAGGGCCTCCTCTCGAGTCGCCGGGCCACGACGCAGCAATGGCTGCCCGCGGTGCCGGCACCGGCCGAATCGGCGGGGTCGGTTCGATGGTTACCCCACATTGTCTAACCGGTATAAGAACTACGCTAGTTACATAACCGGTCAACGTCAATAGACGGTTAGTATGAGGTCATGGTGAAACCTCGCCCGGACAACGATCCCGTCGGAACCGCGCCCGGGCGGCTCCGCTGGATCGAAGAGTTCGTCAACACGCGCCGGGCCGATCGGGACGGCATCGCCACCCCCGCGCAGCTCGTCGACTGGTTCCACGCACACGATCTGGCGCACGACGCCGCGTCCGCCACTGCACGGCAACGGGATCGAGCCGAACTCGTCCGGGAGGGGTTGCGGGCCCTGATCGCCGCCAACAACGCCGCTCCGGTCGCCAGCCCCCGCCCGGACGGTCTGGACCCGGACGCCACGGCGAGGATCGCCGCACTCGCGCCGTCCCTGCCGATGACACTCGACGTCACCGCTGTACCGCCACAGCTGATTCCGGCCTCGCCCGACCCGATCGACGCTGCCCTGACCCGGCTGTTGATCGTGGTCGCCGAGGCGGTCGCGGACGACACCTGGAGCCGCCTCAAGGCCTGCCGGGAACCGAGTTGCCGCTGGGCCTACTACGACCACTCCCGGAACCGGCGCCGCACGTGGTGCTCGATGGAACTGTGCGGCAACCGCGCAAAAGCCCGCACCCACCACCGCCGTTCGACGCTCGAATCCGGCAACGCCGCGCCGAAGTAGATCTTGACGCGGCGTCGGGCCGGGCGTTTCACTGAGAAGGCTCGTCTTCGATCACCCGACGGTGTTCTGGGAGGATGACCTATGCGCGGCACAGATTCGGTGGTTCCGAAACCTCGGCGCGGAGCAACCCGTCGTCGCCGAACCGTCTCGCTACTGGCGCTGGTCGGAGCGTGCGTTCTCTCCTTGTCGGCGACCGGGACGGCCGTCGGCGACCCGGTGGACACCGGGTTCTCCCCACCGTTCTCCGGAGCTCCCGGCTACGAATACCTCGCGCCTCCGCAGATGACCGATCCGGCACAGCTCAACCAGCCGCTCGGTCAGCAGGCTGCGGAAGAGATCGCCGCCCGCATCGGGTTGGGGCCGCAGGACGCCCTCACCGAACAGCAGTATCAGGACCTCACCACCGGAGGCGGAGTCGGCGGCAGCAGCGACGCCGCCGCGGTGATCAACGCGTGCGTCGAGATCCTCACCAACACGAACGGCCGGCCCCTCTACTCGGATGTCGACGGCGTTTCGACACCGTCGGTCCTCGGAAGCTACGGGCTCTACGTGAACCCCGCCGGGTTGCTGGAGAGTCCGGCCAACGCGGACGCACCTACGCGGCAGGTGAATTCGCTGATCGCCCCCGGCGGTTTCGTGGGTACGTGGCTGCGGAACAACGGCGCAACGAATACCCTGGTGGCGCTCTACCGGTCGGCGTACACGGTGCAGGCGGTCTACGGCTTTGCGGCACAACAGATGTCCGGATCGGCGCAGCTGGTGACCAACACCAAGGGGGGCGTGACCTCGGAGGTGGGCATGTCGATGGCGCCGCCGCTGTGGATCGTGAACTTCGCCCTGCTCTACATCCTGAAGCCGTCGTTGGCGGCCGCGATGCCCGCCTACTGGGCCCCCATCCCCCCAGAGGTCGCCGACGCCGTGAAGGCCAGCCCGACCGGACAGGTTCCCTTCGAGGACTATGCGTCCTACTTCGAGTGATCGCCTTCCCGGCCAGGGCTCGTTGCTGATGCGAGGGTGAGGGAGCGACGCATGTTCGACGAAGAAGAGTTCCAGCGGGCATTGGCGCGACCGCGACTTGCCGGCCCCGTGCCCGAGTTCCTCGATTCCAATCGAGGCGTGCCGATCCGCGCGATACCCGAGCCGGAACTGCAGGCCAGCACTCGTGAGTGGTTCACGATGTTCGAGAAGAAGCTCGACTACCTGAGCGAGCGCCACGGCACCGATCTGTCGTGGGTGATGACGTGGGCCAAGAAGTACTGGTGGAGCTTCCTGGTCCGCGACATGAGTCTCAACGACGAGCTGTATGCCCAGGACATCCGCTACGTCGACCCCACCACGTTCGGGCGCACGATCGTCGGGATCGACGAGTTCGTGAAGTACAACTTTGCCTTCTTCGACGCCATCCCGGACTGGCGTTACGACCCGTTGCCCGACCAGGTATACGTCGACGTCCAGCCCGACGGCACGGTCCGCACGGTCATCCGGTACATCGGAAGCGGCCACTTCTCGGGTGCGCTCCGCCTGTACCCCTACGACGATTCGGCACCGGTGATCTACGGCGACGGACGGTTCATCCAGGCACCCGCCGTCGATCGATACCACTTCGGCCCCGACGGGCTGATGAGCGAGGGGGAGACGCTGTTCGACTTCCTGGATGCCGTCCAGCGAGCGGGCATTCTTCCGCGGGACGACAGCCTGCCGTTCCGTGCGCTCATGGCCGCGTCGAAGCTTCCGGTGCTCGCTCGCCGGGTCGGGGAGAAGCTGCGCCGTCGGTGACGGTCACCGATGCCGGGCTTCCAGCCGGTGGAGAAGCCCGTGAAGGTGGCCGTCCGTTGCCATTCGGCGGTCGAGGACGGGGTTGACCAGTCCGCGCAGCCACGAGTACTGCCGCCAGCCCGCGGGCGCAACGGTCATCGGTGCCCGCCGCCGGATACCGTCCACGATCGTCTGCGCGGCCCGGTCGGCGGTGATGCGCCGGTTGAGGGGCCACGGAAGCAGGTTGTCGATTTCGCGCCCGAGGTCGTCGGCATCGAGCACGTCGTGGGTCATCGCGGTGTCCACGACACCGAAATAGGCGATGCCCGCGGTGGCCCCGTGGGCCGCGAGCTCGACGCGGAGGGCGCGTCCGAGCTGCTCCACGGCGGACTTGCTGATCATGTACGGGGAGCCGCCCGCCCCGGGAGCGAAGGCGGCACAGGACGATACGACGACCACGTGTCCGGCACGGTCGACGATGTGATCGAGCGCGGGCCGGACGGTGTTGTACACCCCGGTGAGGTTGATGCCGATGACGCGGTCGAACTCGTCGTCCCGCATCGTCCGGAGGGTGGCAGGAACCGGGGTGACGCCGGCGTTCGCGACCACCACGTCGAGTCCGCCGAAGTGGCCGACAGTGTCCGCGACGGCGGCGGACATGGACCGACGGTCCCTGACGTCGACGGTCAGCCCGAGTGCCCGATCTCCGAGAGTCGTTGTGGCGGACTCGAGTGCGTCGCGGTCGACGTCGACGAGAGCCACTCGTGCTCCGCGGAGGACGAGGTGCTCGGCGACCGCACGTCCGATTCCCTGTGCGGCGCCGGTGACGAGCACGGTCTTTCCGGTGACGTCCATTTCGCGAGGGTGGGCGCGGGCGGTCACCGGAGGACCTCGATGTCGAAGGGGGCCGTGTCGAATTTCCGTACCCGGCGGGCGTATTCGAAGCTCCACCCGGGGTACAGGCCGGCGTTCCTGCCGTCCGCGGTGTGGTAGTAGCTGGTGTCGCATCCGCCGGTGAGCCACACGGTGCGGTCGCTGCGCCGGTTCATCTCGTCGACGAACGCGCTCTGGGCGCTGTCGCGAACCTCGATCCGGGACACGGTTACGTCGCATCGTGGAGAGGGCGTCGACGATGTAGCGCACCTGTGCCTCGATCATGAAGATCGCGGACTGGTTCCCGACTGCACCGAAGGCGCCGAGGGTGTTGAAGAAGTTCGGGAATCCCGCGAGGGACATGCCGAGATAGCTCGCCGGGTTCTTGCGGTACAGGTCTGCGTAGGTGTGCCCGCCACGCCCGCGGATTCGTTCGTATACCGCTGGTGGAACATCGAATCCGGTGCCGTAGACGATGGTGTCCACGGGATGCTCGGTGCCGTCGCGGGTGACGACGGAGTGCGGCCGGATCTCCGCGATCCCGGTGGTGACGACGTCGACGTTCGGTCGGGTCAGCGCCGGGAACCAGTCGTCGGAGAAGATGGCTCGTTTGCAGCCGATCATGTAGTCCGGGGTGAGCTTCCTGCGCAGCTCGGGATCGCGTACCTGACGGCGCAACTGATAGCGGCCCAGGAGTTCGTAGGGGTAGCGGAACTTGGTGTTCACGAATCCGACCAGACCGAAGCCCTCGATCATCGAGTAGTACGCGGCGCGCATCGCCTTGCCGACGACGGGCACCCGCCGGATGAGCCGGCGCTCGACTTCGGTCGTCACGCGGTCCAGGCGGGGGATGATCCACGGCGCCGATCGCTGGAAGACCAGCGGCCACTCGGCCTTGGGCTGCAACTCGGGAACGAACTGGACCGCCGACGCGCCGGTGCCGATGACGGCGATGCGGTCGCCGGTGGGGTCGTAGTCGTGATTCCAGTGCAGGGAGTGGAACGCGTTCCCCTCGAATGTGTCTCGGCCCGGGATGTCCGGGAACCGCGCCTCGCCGTACACGCCGGCGGCGGTGATCAGTACGTGGGTGGTCGCCTCGCCTGCGCTGGTGTGGAGGATCCAGCGGCCGGTGTCTTCGTCCCAGTCGGCACCGAGCAATTCGATCTCGTACCGGATGTGCCGCTCGACGTCGTGGTGCGCGGCGACGGTCCGGAGGTAGTCGAGGATCTCCGGCTGCCTGCCGTACATCCGGGACCAGTCCGGGTTCGGGGCGAACGAGTAGCTGTACAGGTGGGAAGGCACGTCGCACGCACAACCCGGGTAGGTGTTGTCGCGCCAGGTGCCTCCCAGGTCGGCGGCCCGTTCGAAGATCACGAAATCGTGGATCCCGGCCTCGCGGAGTTTCGCGGCCAGCGCGATGCCACCGAAACCGGCACCGATGACGACGATCGAGTGGTCGACGTCGGTCGAAGAGGTGCCGTTCATTCGCCCGTCCTCGTGTCGGTGTGACGCGGGTGCCCGCTCGTCGCGGCGCGAGCCGTGGACGGCGCCGTTCCGGGACGCACGGCGGCCCCCAACACCGCGGACGATCATCATCGGTAGCGGATGTTTCCAGTCTTGTTGGCGTGGCGTCAAGAGGGATCGGCGCGACGGTCCGTCGCTGTGACAGCATTGTCGGCACGACGTCCAACCCCGAACCACGTTGGCGGCGCTTGGAACCCGACGAGCGACGGTCGGCCATCTCGGCCGCCGCCTCAGGGTCTTCGGTGAGCAGCCGTACGGTTCCGTGCAGATGGCGGCGGTCGTCGAGGAGGCCGTCGCACGCGGGTTGCCCCATCACTACTTCGGGACCAAACGCGACCTCTACCTCGAGGTGGTGCGAGCAATGATGGTCGTGCCGATGCTCGACGAAGTCGACCTTCCCGACGGGACGCTGCGCGAACGCGTCACGGCGTCGGTCGACCGGCTGATGAAAGTCCTTGCCGCGCACGGTCGCACCTGGCTCGCGGTGGGGGTGGACGGTGCCGCGAACGACGCGGAACTCCGGGCGATTCTCGACGAGGCGGACAACCGGGCCGCCGAACGGGTGCTCGAGGCCATCGGATTCACCGCTTCCGGGGACGCGCGTGACACCGCGTCGGCCACTGTTCGCGCCTACGGCGGGATGGTGAAGGCGGCGGTCCGGGAGTGGGTGGACCGCAAGGCACTCAGCCAGGACCAGGTGCGTGACCTGCTGACCGAGACGCTGATCGTGATCGGCGAACGGATCGTGCGGTAGTTCCGGCCGAGTGCCCGGGGGTTCACCACCCGGTGTCGTAGCCGGGTTCGCTGCGCAGGTCGAAGGTGCTGTATCCCCCGTCCAGGTCGAGACCGCTCTGGGTTTCGAAGCCGACTTCACCGCTGACGCCGATGCCGGGGATCCCGCCGTCCACCGGGCTCGCGGAGAAGTCGACACCGAACTCGGCGCCCGCCTGGACTCCGCCGTATCCGGAAGCGGATGCGTCGACGGATTCGATCTCGGCATCCATGGTGCCGGCGTCGGCATCGGTGGTGACGTCGATGTCGTCGTAGGTGCCGTACACGTCGAACTGGCCACCGACCGCGACCTGACCACCACCGCCGACGCTGACCTGAGGTACGCCACCCGGTGCACTGATCGACACCTCGACGCCGGCACCCACGGCGAGGCCGGTGTCCACGTCCACGCCGCCGCCGATCACGTCGATGGACAGGTCGACCGATTGGTTCGGGTCGTTGATCATGGCGCCGATGTCGATGCCGAGTCCGGACGCGGTGCCTGTCGGGTCCTGGGCCGTGGTGGGGGAGGGACCGGTCGATTCCTGGGCCAGACCCGCATCGACGGCGGCGGGTGCACCGCCGGGGTATGTCGAGGTCGCGGTGTCGGTGGTTGCTGCGGCCTGGCCGGTGCCCTGTTCGGGAGCGGTCATGTCGGTTCCTTCCTTGCGTTCCGGGTGAGAGCGGCCGAGTGGGTCGCTCCGAAGGTTCGAGACCCGGAGAGGGCGAAATGTTCCCGGAGGCGTCGGGTGAATTCGAAGGGGAGGTCCGAGGGGCTTCGCGAGGCTCCGAAATATCGACCCGCAGAGAAGTTTCGGAACTTCGGAACATTGCCGGGGCGCCCGCGCTCTCATCCGTGAAGAGCACGGACCGGTCACCTCTTCGTCAACGAACGCACACTGTGAGGAGAACTCGGATGAAGAAACTGATCGCATCGCTGGCAGTCGCGGTGGGCGCCACGGCCATCGTGGCCGGAGCGGCCGGCACCGCCGCGGCGGAAACGCGAATTCTGCTGAAGACCGGACTGAGCAGTGAATGGCAGTGCGTGCAGTGGATCGTGACCAACGCCAACCCCCACGCCACGTACGAGTGCCAGGACGGCGACGGAGGGTGGGCGGTCGTCTGGTTGGCGCCGTGAGTGACGGGCCGGTGACCCGGTAGTGCAGTGACAGTGGACTCCGGCATCCGGACGGGTTGCGGTTTGCGTCGGGCGCGCTTTCCGGAACTCGACCGGCTGCTGGAGTCCACACAGTCCCGGCCGGTCGGGCCGGGCAATCGGCACAAACCCTTCCACCGCAGGTGCAACGTGTTCTAGATTTGTGAGCGGAGTCCGACGAAACGGACTCGGACGGTTGCAGGAGGGGATTCGGGATGCAGTTCAACCTTGCGGATGTATTCGAGACGGTCGCCGCCGCGGTGCCGGATCGGATCGCGCTCACCTACGAAGACCTGAACCTCACGTATGCGCAACTGGAAGCCGAATCCAACCGCACGGGACAGCTCTTCGCCCGGGCAGGAATCTCCCAGGGCGATCATGTGGCGCTGTTCCTCAAGAACAGCGTCGAGCACGTCACCAGCATCCTCGGTCTCATCAAGATCCGCGCCGTGCCGATCAACGTCAACTACCGGTACACCCCCACGGAACTCGAGTACATCTTCACCAATTCGGATTCGGCGGCGGTGGTCGTCGAGCTTCCGGAACATCAGCGGGTGCTCGCGTCGCTGCTCGACAGTTGTCCGCTGATCCGATCGGTCTTCGTGGTGGGTGAGACCGAGGACGAGCTGCGGGAGGCCGCCGAGCGTCGGTCCGTTGCCGTGATCTCCTTCGCCGACGCGCACGATCTGCCGGCCGAAGCCGAGTTCCCGACGCGCTCGGGAGACGACCTGTACCTGCTCTACACGGGTGGCACGACGGGATACCCGAAGGGTGTCATGTGGCGGCACGACGACTTCTTCCGCAAGCCGCTCTCCGGCGGCAACCCGTACGGCACCGAACCGCGGAAGGATCTCGCCGAGGTGGCGGCGGGAGCGAAGGAGTTCCCCGGCCTGGCGTTCCTCATCGCTGCGCCCCTCATGCACGGTGCAGCCCTGTATTCGCTGTTCACGTTCTTCACGCTCGGTGCCCGGGTCGTCCTGAGGCGGGATTTCGACCCGAAGAAGGTCGTCGAGTCCATCGAGAAGGACAAGGTGCAGGTGATCCTCATCGTCGGGGACGGTATGGGACTGCCACTGGTCGATGAGATGGAACGCAGGAAGGGCGAGGTCGACTACAGTTCGCTGTTCTCGATCACCTCGGGCGGCGCGATCTGGTCGACGAGTGTGCGCGACCGGATGCTCGCGGTGAAGCCGGATCTGTTGTTGCGCGACAACTTCGGTGCATCGGAATCCGGCAACGACGGCGCGTTCGACGTCGACGAGGACGGGAATCTGCGGATGCCGCCGTCGCCCAACATGATTCTCGTCGACGAGCGATTCGAGCAGATTCCGCCGGGTTCCGACGACATCGGATACATCGCGCGGATCGGTAACGTCCCCCTCGGCTACTACAAGGACGAGGAGAAGACCGCCCGGACGTTCCCGACCCGCGCCGACGGTACCCGCCTGTCGATCCTCGGCGACATGGGGCGCGTGGAGGCCGACGGCACGATCGTCTTCCTCGGCCGCGGCTCGCAGTGCATCAACACCGGTGGCGAGAAGGTCTTCGCCGAAGAGGTCGAGGCCGCACTCCATGCGCACCCGGCCGTCGCGGACGCCCTCGTCGTGCCCGTGCCGGACGAGCGCATGGGGCAGGCCGTCGCCGCCGTCATCGCCACCTACCCGGACGCGGGCGAGCTGACGCTGGAAGAAGTGCAGGAGCACTGCCGCAAGTCGCTGGCGGGATACAAGATCCCGCGGTCGATCGTCGTCGTCGACGAGGTGAAGCGGACTCCGGCCGGCAAGGCGGATTACCGGTGGGCGACTGCTCAGGCAGCCCGGTAGGGCAGCCGGGCGTTATCGCCGAACGCCCGGTTCGTGCTTCGAGTACGTCCAGTACTGCATGGAACCGGGCGCGGTGCCCAGGTCGATGTATGCGCGTCGTCTCCAGACGACGCGCATCCACACACGGCCTCGGTCGGTGGTGTCCACCGGTCGCCAGGCGAACCAGCGGTGCGCGGGGCCGTAGGTGCGAACGGTCATTCCGGACCTCGAACGGTTCGTTCCGTGATCTCGTTCGCGTCGGTCACTAATCTGTCGGTCGTGCAGGTCGCGCTGGGGCTGATGTGCAATGTTTCTCCTGATCGGCACTGAGATCTCGGTGCGGAACACCGGCAGTGCATGTTTCCGCTGCCACGTGATCGACCGGAAGGTCGGGCTCGTTACGCATAAAATTGGAGAAACTGCAGGTCACAGACAACTCGGTCGCGTGGAGTCGCCATCCGGCGGCTTCAGTCGTCGCGTCCGACGCCACGATCGGGTGCGCTCATGTCCCCGGTCTCCGGTGTGCCGGCGGCGAGCCTGTAGCGCAGGTACACGGTGCCCTTCCGGCCTGCTGCCGGTGGTTCGAGGAGGGTGAGGTTCGTGGGCACCGCGCCCCCGTCGAACACCTTCTTCCCGACGCCGAGCACGATCGGGTGCACCCAGAGGTCGAGGCGGTCGAAGAGTTTCTCACGCAGAAGTGTCTGCACCAGATCAAGGCTCCCCACGACCTTGATGTGCTCGTGCCGGTCACGGATCTCGCGCACTGCGGCCGCCAGATCCGGGCCGAGTTGCGTGGACCCGGCCCACGAGAGGTCGGGGCTGCCGCGGGAGGCCACGTACTTGGGGACGCCGTTGAACAGTGTGGCGATGTAATTGTCCTCGCCGCCCTCCTGGTGAGGCCAGTAGGCGGCGAAGATGTCGTAGGTCCGCCGGCCGAGCAGAAGAGCGTCCGTGCCCTCGTATGCGGCACCGATCTGTGCACCGGTGACCTCGTCGATCAGGGGTGCCTGCCAGCCGCCGAACGGGAACCCCTCCGGGTCCTCGTCGGGGCCGCCGGGTGCCTGCCCGACGAGGTCGAGGGTTGCGAACAGCTCGATGTCGATGAGTCCCATTCCGTACTCCCGTAGGTTGGTGGTCTCGGTCGAGGGGTAGACCGCCGGGCATCGGCAGACTCATCGCTGTGCTCGCCGTCGGTCACCGTTCTCGCGGTCACCTCGCGGCACGTCGAGCGCTACTTCCGCCGGCGTTGCTCGGAGACGTCGTCGAGGAATCCGAGGATCTTCTCGGCCGCCGAATCCAGAGCGCTGTTGGTCTTCTTCTTGGCGGCGCTTTCGATCGTCTTGCCGCCGATGTCGCCGACGATCTCGGGCAGGCCCTTGGGTTCGGTCTGGGAGATCTCGAGCCGGTTGACCGCCTCGGCGAAGCGCAGGTAGGTGTCGACGCTGGCGACGACGATGCGGGCGTCGATGGTCACGAGCTCGATGCCGACGAGAGAGACACGTACGAACGCGTCGATGACGAGGCCCTTGTCCAGAATGGTGTCGATGACCTCCGCGAGGCCGGACGAGTTCGGGCGGGCCATCGTCCCGCCACCTCCACCGCCGGGTTGGATCGATGTCATGGCGGTCACTCCTGATCGTAAGGTGTACGCGGGTGCGTAAGAGACGTTGTGGTGCAACGTCTTACGTCCCTGTCGGCCGGCCGCACCGCCGGTCGGGGACCGTCGGCGCCGCAGGCGTCACCTTTCCATCATGCTCCTTCGAAGACCCATCTCGGCAGTCTTTGTCGACGCGGGCATCGGAGTCACCGCACGGCTTGTCCCGAGGGCATTCCGAACGGTCGCAGGACCACGGCGCCCCAGTCCCGCCAAGGCGGGCACGGAGGGGGAGGGCGGCCGTTCAGGAAGCGGATCGTCGCGTCCTCGAATGCTGTCGATGTGGGCAGGTTCGGGTGGGCGACACGTGCCGGGCACTCGTTTCGTTCGACATCCAGTCGGTGGTCAGCCATCAACGGCAGGTCGGCGGCCGAGGGCAGGCTCATGGCGCGCACGCTCGGTGGAAGTTGCTGAGCAAGAATCGATTCCGCCGCGCCGGCCGTACCGAGCAGGTCCCGTGCGGCGGGGGAGTCCGGATCGAACCGGAAGCCGGCCAGGCCGGCGGACGATGCCGCGACCCGCAGCAGGTCGCCCACGACGCGGCCGGGATCGTCCACGTGCGGTGGAGGGTAACCGGTCGGGGTGCTCGAGAATGCACCCACCAGCAGCAACGCGTCGGCGTCGACCCGGCCGGTGGCGACGGCTTCCCACACCACCCATACGGCGTGCGAGTGCGCGGCGACCACCAGTGGGCGAGGCACCACGGATGCCTGCTCGACGAACAGATCGACCTGCTCGTGGAACGGCCGCTCGGTGTCGGTCGGCCCGTAGGGGGCGCCGGTGCGGATCGGACAGGTCGCGTCCTCCTGTGGCTGCCCATTTCCCGGTCCGGCATACGAGAAGTAGTACACCTGCTCGCAGCGGTAGCCGAGGCGGTGCACGTCCGTTGCGTGGATCGCGCTCCGGCCCGACGCCGAGTTGATTCCGGGCAGGATCAACAGCGAACCCCGCTGTGGGGGACCGGTTTCCGGTCTATCGTTCCCGCGGGTTGCGACGAACGCGATCGACAGGGCGGTGAGCACTGCGACGAACGCGGCCAGGACCGCCCTCGGCCGGCGCAATGCCGGGCGGTCCATCGCCAGGATCGTCAACCCGGTCGCGACGGCCGAGACCGGCACGAGCGGCACCGTCAGGACCGGGACCCGGTCGGCGACCGCACCGAGCGCCAGGATCACCGCGCAGTACGGCAGGATCACCTCGACCCGCAGCCCACGCCGCCAGGTCAGTGCGACGGCCTCGCGCAACCGGGGCCTGCCCTGCCACGGCACCGGGCCGAGGGTGAATATCAGCACCCCGATCAGGGCGACTGCCGGCCAGAACAGCCGGGAGTACAGGACCGCGAAGGCGGCGGCATCGGCGAACGCCGCAAGCAACACCGGCCCGAACGCGACCGTGTAGAACACGGCGGCGAAGCGCAGGCGCCGGGTGTCGAGCCCACCCAGGAGCCACGCCATGAGCACCACCCGCACGGCGGTCACGACGGCGAGCAATGCCAGGAACACCGGCCACGACGACGCCCGCGACAGCAGGAGCCGCAGGTCGGTGAACTGATCCAGCGGGGGCAGTGCCACCAGGTGGATCAGGCCGGGCCAGGTCGGGATCGTGCCCGTCGCGGCGAGCAGCACGACGAACGCCGCCGTCGCCGCGAGCGGCCACCAACGCGTCCACGTCAGGGTGCCTTCGTCCTTCTGTCCACCTCCTTCTCGACGGCGACGGCGAGGTCGTGGACAACCCTGGAGTGCCATTGCTTGTGGGCCTCGAGGTCTGCGGCGAGTGCGTGACAGTCCGGGCATTCCTGCGCCGGGCCGCTGTGCTGGGTGTGCTCCATGGCGATGCACCTCCTGAAAGGGATCCGCCTCCACCGTGGCACGAATGCAGAAGGTAATCCACGCGGGGCACGCAGTGCAGACAGCGGATAGCGTGACGGGGGTGCAGACGGTAGGGGTCGACCTCGCGGCGGAACCGGCGAAGACGGCGGTCGCCACCGTCGCCTGGGAAGGCGGCACCGCGACCGTTCGGGAGTTGCGGCTCGGCGCGACCGACCTGGAGGTCGTGAACGCGGTGACGGCGGCGGACCGGAGCGGCATCGACGCGCCGTTCGGGTGGCCGGACGCGTTCGTCGACTTCGTCGCCGCACACCACCGCCTCGAGTACTCGCGCGAACGCGCCCTGAGCAGTCGCTCCGGACGCCTCCCGTTGGTCCGGCGGTTGACCGACCGCATAGTGCATGCCGAGACGGGGATCGTCCCGCTGAGTGTGTCCGCGGACCTCATCGCACACGTGGCGCTTCGGTGCGCGGGCCTGCTCGCAGAACTCGAGGCCGTCGGGGTCGATGTCGATCGCGTCGACGGAGCCGTGGTCGAGGTGTATCCCGCCGCTGCACTACGGGGCTGGGACCTGCCGTTCAAGGGCTACAAGAGCGCGAAGAACCGCGAGGCTCGGGCCGCGTCCGTGGTTGCACTGGAACGAGCCCTTCCGGAACTGGATCTCGGCGGCTTCCGGGACCTGTGCATCGCCTCCGACGACGCGTTCGATGCGGTCGTCGCATGCCTCGCCGCGCGAGCCGCAGCGCTCGGGAGAACCACCCGTCCCGATGCGACGCAGCGCGCTGTCGCCGCCCGGGAAGGCTGGATCCATCTGCCGCTGTGCGGAATCCGTGAGTTGCTCCGAGATCAGGTGTAGCGGGAGAGGACGAAGTCGGTCAGCCCTCTGCGGATCGCGTCGAGGGCATGCTTCTGGCCGCGGTGAAGAACGAAGCCGGGGACCGGCACCTTCGGATCCAGTGACATGGTGACCTGCACGCGGGTGCCGCGTTCGCTCGGTTCCAGTGCGTACATGCCGTCCTGGCTGCGCTGCATCGTGCTGTCGACCAGAGTCCAGGACGTCGATCGTTCGGCCCAGTCGTGTTCGATCGTCTGGGTGTCGGCGAACCCGAACAGCGACAACGTCATCCGTATCCGGCGTGGGCGGCCCTCCGTGTCGCGGGTGAGCACCTCGACGTTCTTGTGGGCCGACGACCATTCGGGAATGTGTTCGACATCCTCGAGCGCACGCATCACCTGCTCGGGCGCGGCGTCGATGTCGAATCGGTCCGAGACGGTCACCGTCATGCTGGATCCTCCTCACGGTGTCGGGATGTGGAGACCGCGTACCCGGTCGACGGGGAGGCCAATCGTCAGTAGGTACGACGCAACCGCATCCGGAACGGCCGCCCGTCCGGGTCGACGATCAACCGGTAGACCAGAGAGGCGGCGATCTGCTGCCATTGCGGTGGCACATCGATGTGGTGGCGGCGCAGCCGGCCCGCCGGCCGGGTGCCCGCCGACGGTGCCTTGTGCCAACGGTCCAGAGCATCGACGCTGGTTCTGACGACGTCGAAGAACTCGTCCAGATCGATCAGATCGGAGTCGTCACCGTCTTTCCTGCCGAGATGCTCCCGGGCCAGCTCGAGACGCAGATCGCGAGCGAATCGACGGGCGCCGTCACCGAGTCCCGACGGGTCGACGGGCGCGCGCGTGTCTCGTTCGGTGTCCAGTACGGCGGCGGTCAGTTCCGAATCATGGGTCCAGGAACGCCGGTTGAAATTGTCGCTGCCGACCGCCGCCCACGTGTCGTCGACGATGCACACCTTGGAGTGCACGTACACGGGGATGCCCCGGTCGTTCTCGAGGTCGAGGACCAGCACGCGATCTCCACCCGCCTCGCGGATGGTCTCGAGCGCCGAGGAGTGCCCCAGCAGCGCGGACGGGATGGTGATGGGGCTGTCTTCGTCGAGGAACTTCGGGACGACCGCCACCAGGCGCAGCCGCGGTTCACGGCGCAGTGCCTCGGCGAACACGCGCGCCACATCCTCCGACCACAGGTACTGATCCTCCACGTACACCAGACTTCGGGCCCGGTGCAGCACCTTCGCGTAGGCCTGGGCCGCGCTCCGCTCACCGTCCCGCGCAAACGGATACGCGGGCCGGCGACGCGGATAGGTTCGCAGCAATTGCACCGAACAGGTTCCGCACGGAGCGGGTGGTGCAGCGGGAGGAGGCAGTTCGGACGGGGAGCGGGTGACGCCTCGCAGGATGTCGGGTACGGCGTGCCACGGCAATCGCGACAACGCGGCGGGATCCTCCCAGCGCTCACGGAAAACGTCCTCGACGTCTCGGACGGCGGGGCCGTGGATCTGCAACTGCGCATCGTGCCAGGCCGGGGTCTCCCCGTACTCGGGTGGGAACGGTCGGCTCATCGGATCGCCGAAGTGGTCGGCGTCGTCGCGTCGTGCCCGCGCGAGGTCGATACCGCCGACGAACGCGACGTCCGGCGTGTCCGGGTCGGCGTAGCGCACCACGACGAGTTTCTGGTGGTGACTGCCGAAGGTGGGCACTCGCTGGTCGAGGATCACCTCGCCACCGGCCGCCTCGAGTATCTTCGCGAGCCTGCGATTGCGACGGCCGGGATAGCCCAGTGTCTCGATGTGCGAGCGCCACATCATGCCCTTGACGATCGCGCCGCGACGGGCGGCGGCGGCGAATGCGTCGGCTACCGTCACGCCGTCGACGAGCTGTTGATCGTGGTCGCCGCGCCAATCCGTGAACAGCACCAGGTCGTTCCGGCCGGCGCGGTGCAGGGCATCCGCCAGCGCCGCGAAGTACACCTTGCCGTGGATCAGCGGAATGACGTCGTTGCCGTCGGTCCACTGCTGAATCCTGGTGTCGCTGTTGCCCCGTTCCGCGCCGCTGAGAAACCAGGGGTGGGCCGGAGCGAAGTGCTCACGGCGTCCCGTCAGCGCGAGGCTGGAGCGGTCGAACACCGCCGACGCGCGGCGCGCGAGTACTCCGAGTCGACGCAACTCGGTCCCTACCATTGCTCGAATCGGGTTCCGGGGCATCCGAGTATCTTCCCATGACCCCGGCAGACGAGTGTGGCTCGCGCGTCTCGCAGTCGGGGTCGACCTCGGCGTTCCTACCCCGCCACATCACACCGTGGCAAGGACGTAGGAGAGGACGAAACCGGCGGCAGTGCTCAATGCGACCGTGGGGCCGCCTTTCTCGTAGGCCTCGGGCATGAGGGTGTCCGCCAGGGACGCGAGCACCGCACCGGCAGCGAAGGCGAGCGGCAGCGAGATCGTCTCGGGTGCACTCGAGGCGAGGGGGCCGGCGCCCACGACGACGGCCAGTGTGAGCAGCACGGCGCAGATCAACCACGTGCCGAGGATGAAGGTCTGGGATCGGCCCTGCGCGCGCATGGACGCGCTCCCGACCAGTGCCTCGGGAAAGTTGGAGACGAAGATCGCCACGAGCAGGGTCACCCCGCCCGTCCCCTCGCCGAGGGACACGCCGAGGGCAACGTTCTCCGGTACTCCGTCCAGGGTGACCGCGGCCAGGAGTGCGAGTCCGGCGGCTCCGCTGACGGAGGCGGTGGAGGGTACCTTCTCCGTCGCGGCGGCGTCGAGGTCGAGTTTCTCGCTGCCTTGCGGCTGTCGGTGTTTGCCCTCTGCCAGCCGGTCCAGTTGCTGGCTGAGGAGGGTGAAGACGATCGCGCCGATCGCGAGTCCGAGCGCGGCGCGCCAGATGCCGCCCTTCTCGTACGACTCTTCGAACAGCTCGAAGGTCAACGCTGTGATCAGCGCGCCTGCGGCGAACGCCAGCATGGCGGCGAGTGCACGTTTGGGGATGGTGAACCGTCCGCCGACCAGCGCGCCTATGACCAGGGCGCTGGAGGCGATCACTCCGAAGATCAACGACTCGATGATGACGCCACCTCTTCCCGCACACCTCGGCAGCCGAGGAGACCACTCGGACGAGTCCCGAGTACCCAGTTTCCGATGAGGTAGCCGAGAAACGGATCCGCTCGGCCGTCAGTCATACGCTGTGACGATCGAGCAGAAGGATGACTGGCGGCCAAGCGGATACCGGAGAATTCGGACTCGCCTCGTAGGGCAGGATGGTGGCCATGCAGACCGCACCCCTGACCTTCGAGTCCTCTGTCGTCGTTTCCGCAACACCGGACGAGGTGTACGCCCTCGTCTCCGATGTGACCCGCACGGGTGAGTGGTCTCCCGTCTGCGCGGAGTGCTGGTGGGACGAAGGCCAGGGTCCCGAGGTCGGTGCCTTCTTCACCGGGCGGAACGTGACCCCCGAACGTACCTGGGAGACACGGTCGGAGGTGGTCGTCGCATCCCCGGGTCGTGAGTTCGCGTGGTCGGTCGGGCCCGGCCTCGTGCGCTGGAGCTATCTGATGAAGCCCGCGGACGCCGGCACGGAGCTGACGGAGACCTGGGAGTTCACCGAGGCCGGGCTGAAGTTCTTCCACGAGCGGTTCGGCGACGACGCGCCCCGCGAGATCGCCGCACGGGAACAGGCCACTCGCAGTGGTATTCCCGTGACCCTGAACGCGATCAAGCGCATCATCGAGGGCTGACGCCAGCCGCTTTCATTTCTTTCCTCTTCCCACGAGCGGATACCCCGGAAGGGCGGATTTCGCGGCTCAGCGCACCGAGAGCGACGACCGGACCCGGCCGAACATGAGATACGCAGCGATCATCAGCAATCCGACGTAGACGTCGTTCTCGAACCAGCCGAACACTGTCTGTTTTTCCGCGGTGAACGTGGTCGGGTAGTAGAAGACGCTGATCGCCAGCAGCACGACGAGATAGGCGAGCACACCTATCCGGGCCCAGACCTCCGGGCGGCGCGCGAGCCACACCGAGCCGAATCCGACGGCGTAGAAGAGCCAGGCGGCAGGTGTCGTCACGGTGAAGGTCGGGTCCTCGATGCCTGCGGCCGCTGCGTACACGGTGTGGACCGCGGACAGTGTGAACGCTGCGGCGAGCACCCACGGGACGGCATTGGTGGTCCCGGTAGCGCGCGATGTGGTGGTGGCGGTTGCCATGACGACTTCTCCTGTCGGGCGGCTCTTGTGGTCGCCGTGCGCATCGACAGTCGGTCGAACGGCCGGCAGGCGACAGCCACAGCGGCCAAGTGTGGGAGCAGTGTGGGGGTCGCGTGGATGGGAGTCGGGCGCTGCGCCGCGCAGGCTGAATGCGTACCGATCACAACCACTTCGGAGGTTCACATGACCGCCATCAGCCCTGCTTCCCAGTCCCTCCCCGATGTCAACGAAATGTTCGTCATCCATCGCGTCTTCCGGCGTGAGTTCACCGCGCTTCCGAAGCTGATCCGGGCCGTCGCCGAGGGCGACACCGCACGGGCTCGGCTGGTCGCGGAGCACCTCACACTGCTTCTCGATGGGCTGCACATGCATCACACCGGCGAGGACGCGGTACTGTGGCCGCTGCTGCAGGTGCGTGCCGCTCCGTCGACGGCACTCGTCGAGACGATGCAGCACCAGCACCACATCGTCGAGAGCCGCACCGAGGGGGTCCGGGCGCAGGGTGTGACCTGGGCGCAGGCGCCGACGCCGATCGGCGGCGAGCAGCTCGCGCGGACGGTCGACGGCCTGGCGGCCGCGCTCTTCGAACACCTCGAGCTCGAGGAACGGGAGATCTTGCCCCTCGTGTCGTGCCACATCACCGTCGAGGAGTGGCAGAGCCTCGGAGACCACGGTCGTGACGCGATGTCCCCCCGGCAACTCCCGCTGATGTTCGGCGCCATTCTCGAAGAGGCCGACGACGACGAGCGGGCGCGGATGCTGGCACAGTTCCCGATCCCCGTGCGCCTGTTCCTGTGCACCATCGGTGCCCGAATGTACCGGCGCTACATCACGCGCGTGCGCGCCGCGTGAGGCTGTCCGCCAGGTCGGCGAGCTCGGGCGCTGTCGCGGTACGGCCGGCATCCCAGGCTTCCTGGAAGGCGGCCTCGCCGAGGAGCCTGCGCGCGGTGGCCAGGTCCTGCGCCGCGAGCTCGCGGGACACCGGGAACCGGGGATCGATCGCGTCGGTCGCCGACAGGGACGCCGACGCAGCGAAGAGCGTGGCGGCGGCCCGCGGCTCGCCCAACTGCACGGCCACTCCGGCCAGGGCGGGCAGCGCATAGCTCAGTGTCCAGCTCATCCGTGAATCGAGCGACCGGGTAGTGGACTCCGCGAGCAGCGCAGCCGTGCCGGCGGTGTCACCTCGGAGAGCGGTGACCGTGGCCCGGCGATTCAAGCTGGTGGCGAGGGTGAAGTCGTTCCCGACGCTCCGCGCGATCTCGAGCGCACGGACGAGCACCCGGTCGGCCTCGTCGAGATCTCCGCGTACCAGCGCGAGTTGTCCGACCGCAACCAGTGTGTGCGCCTCTTCCCACCGCAACCCGGCTCCCGACGCACCCGCCAGCGCCTCGTCGAGCAGGTCGCGGGCCTCGTCGAGGTCACCGGCGAAGATCGCGGCGTGCCCGGCCAGCGTCGCCGCCTCGACTGCCAGGCGGGTGTCGCCGACACGATGCGCCAGCGGGACCGCAGTCCGGGCCACCTCCCGCATGCCGGCGATGTCCCCGGTGGCGAACAGCAGGCCCAGTCGGCCGACCAGAGCTCGGGCGCGGACCGCGTCGGATCCCTGAACCCTCGCCCGGGCCAGCCACTCGAGCCCTTCACGGGCATGACCCCGCAGGGCGAGGTAGATCCACACGGTGGCCGCCAGCTCCGCGGCATCGTCGCTGCGGCCCAACTCGAGGAGGCGCAGGAAGGCCGAGCGCAGGTTGGCGTGGTCTGCCTCCAGACGATCGAGCTCGGTGCACAGGCCCGGACCGCGCAGCCGCGGGCCCGCGTCGAGGGCGAACGACCGGTACCACCGGGCATGACGATCAGCGGCAGTCGCCGATCCTCCGGTGGCGACGAGTCGCTGTCCGGCGTACTGGCGCACCGGCTCGAGCAGCCGGAAGCGTGGTTCGTCGTCGGTCGGCGTGCTGGGAGAGATCGGGCTAGGGGCGACCAGCGAGTGGTCGACCAGCACGGTGAGCGGGGCGAGCACGTCGTCGAGGCCGGTCACCGCGGCCGCGGCGTCGAGGGTGAAGCCGCCGGAGAAGACCGCGAGCTGCTCGAACACCGCGGCGTCGGTGGAGTCGACGAGGTCGAGGCTCCAGTCGAGCGTGGCCGTCATCGTGCGCTGGCGTTCGGCGAGGTCACGAGGACCCGGGGGCACCTCGTGGATTTCGAGGCGAGCGAGCAGCGCTGCCGGGGGCAGCACGCGCGCGCCCACCGCTGCGAGCTCGAGTGCCAGGGCAGCCCGTCGAGGTGACGACAGATGGCGGCCACGACCGGAGCGTTGTCCGAGTCGAGCACCAGCTCGGCTCCCGCCGCAGACGCGCGGTCGAGAAGAAGCTGCACGGCCGCAGACGTTTTCACGTCGTCGTACAGGTCGGATCGGGGGAGATGCAGTGGGCCGAGCGCGACCTCGTACTCGGCCCGGACGCGCAACGCCGCACGACTCGTCACCAGCAGCACGAGCCCCGGGCATCGGGTCAGCAGATCGGCCACGTCGGGGCCCGCGTCGAGGAGGTGCTCGAAGTTGTCCAGGAAGACCAGCGCACGACGACCCGCGAACGCGGCGACCAGCCGGTCGGTGACTCCGCCCGCGCCGCGCTCGGGCAGGTCGACAGCGGCAGCGAGTTGCGGCAGGACCTGTGCCGGATCGCGGATCGGCGCCAGGTCCACGGCGACGGTGACGTCGTACGAAGGAGCCAACTGCTCCAGCACCGCGAACGCCACGCGGGTCTTGCCGACTCCGCCCGGCCCGGTGACCGTGACCAGGCGCCTGCCCGACGCCACCAGCGCCGCGATGCGCTCGATGTCGCCGTCCCTACCGATGAGGTCGGTGGCCGGCGCGGTCACCGACCAGGTACCTGTGCTGCGAGGCGCGGGACGTGAGGCGCCGGGCACCGCAGTGCCGAGGCGTTCGCGGTCGGCGTCGTCGAGGTCGAGCGCGGCAGCCAGCGCCCGGACCGTGTGCGGGTAGGGACGCTGCCGCTCCCCACGCTCGAGCGCGCTCACCGCCTTGACCGAGATACCGGCTCGCTCGGCGAGCTCCTCCTGGGTCAGGCTGCGGGACTTGCGCAGACGCCGCAGGACGGCACCGAAGCTGTTCTCGTTCTCCTGCGCCACAGCAGGGACGGTAGCCGACCGGCGGCACCGTCACACGCTTCAGGGAAGAAGTGGGGTGTCGGGAGATTTCGAAGTCGGTTCTCAGTAGTGGGAGAAGTGTTCACCAATGGCGGTTCGCGCTGGGCTGCACGCGCACATGGACGAACGGATCCGCTTGGCCGTCGGTTACGCGCTGTGACGATCGAACCAGCGGATGGCTGGCGGTCGAGCGATACTCGAGAAGAGAGCGTCGCGGGGAAGAGTAGCCGAGCGACCCGTCAGTTCCTCCCCAGGAAGCGGCCCGGTTTGAAATTTGATTAGATAACCATCAATATAGATGTGTGTCGATGCAAGTGGATCCGAGCGGTGAACCCTGCTGCGCCCCGCTGGCGCGTGAGCCCCTGACCGAGGACTGGGCCGGGGATCTGGCCCGGATGTTCAAAGCAATCGGCGATCCCGCGCGCCTGCGGATGCTGAGCCTGATCGCCAGCCACCAGGGCGGGGAAAGCTGCGTGTGCGACATCGCGCCCGCGTTCGATTTGTCCCAGCCGACGATCTCGCATCACCTGAAGGTGCTGCGCGA
>Ga0182745_1001166_pt1 | contig 25825 bp, 29 predicted proteins | sample eDN3rd30CKraftBY_FD_128523 | JGI IMG/M metagenome (GOLD analysis project Ga0182745, IMG submission 128523) | Enriched backyard soil microbial communities from Emeryville, California, USA - eDNA 3rd pass 30_C Kraft BY (version 2) (version 2) | ecosystem: Environmental > Terrestrial > Soil >... | reverse complement strand
GAGAAGCTTTTGGATTTGAAGGAACCCCTATCAAAATTTATGCAAGAGAAAGAAAATAAAGATAAGGTGGGTGTGATGTAAAGTGAAGGATACTAAATCAGCAATAGCCGTTATTGGAGCTGGAAGCTGGGGAACCGCTTTAGCAATCGTGCTAGCAGACAATCGTCATGAAGTTCGTCTTTGGAGCCATAATGAAGGGCAAGTCAAAGAAATTAATGAAAAGCACACTAACAAGAAATATCTTCCAGAGATTAACCTTTCAGAATTGATTGTTGGATATTCATCATTAAGTGATGCTTTAGCAGGCGTAGATACACTTATATTAGCCGTCCCGACAAAGGCAATACGTGAAGTAATCGGTAAAATTCGTACTATACATGCAGAACCATTGACAATTGCGCATGTTAGTAAAGGGATTGAACCTGATTCATTACTGCGCATCTCTGAAATTATTCAAGAGGAAATGCCAAAAGATTTATTAAAGGATGTTGTTGTTTTATCCGGTCCAAGTCACGCAGAAGAAGTTAGCCTTCGCCACCCAACAACGGTTACCGTAACTTCTGAGAATATGGAAGCAGCGGAAAAAATACAGGATTTATTTATCAACAATAATTTTCGTGTTTATACTAATTCAGATGTCATTGGTGTTGAAATTGGTGGTGCATTAAAAAACATAATTGCACTTGCTGCCGGTATTACTGATGGATTAGGTTATGGTGATAATGCTAAAGCCGCATTAATGACACGAGGGTTAGCAGAAATCGCTCGTCTTGGTACGAAAATGGGTGCTAATCCATTAACATTTTCTGGACTTGCAGGGATCGGTGATTTAATTGTGACATGTACAAGTGTCCATTCAAGGAACTGGAGAGCAGGAAACCTATTAGGTAAAGGGAAAACCCTAAATGAGGTTTTGGACAATATGGGGATGGTAGTGGAAGGTGTTCGAACCACCAAGGCTGCTTATCAGTTGGCCAAAAGGTATGATGTGAACATGCCGATTACCTTTGCCCTTTATGATGTCTTATTTAATGGGAAGAGAGCAGCGGATGCTGTAGATGTTTTAATGGCCCGCGGCAAGACGCATGAAATGGAAGATTTGGTTAATGTCTTAGAGGAACGAAATATTGAAGATTAAAAAAATATAGCATAGCGGAGAAATAGGGCCTCATGCTTTAAAAAGTTTTTCTTAAAAATGGGCGTTCGGTGAGACGCTTTGTGTCTAGATTGCATACAATGCAACGAAGCAACCTAGTAGTTATACGCAGGTATGGGTTATTTAGTCGTTAAAGCTGAAGTAAAGAATTCGCCCCTCTTTACTTCAGTTTTTTTTTTTGTTTAAAATTTTTCTGGAAAAGTTATTGCTTGTGATATAATTAATCTTCGAAAAAGGGGGAGTTAAGTTTGTCGCCAGCTATGCTTAAAATGTGGATCTCAATTGCAGGAATGGGTTTTATGTTCTTGGCAATTATCACAATTTATCTAAGTAGATATAAGCTAAAAGGAGTACTCAGAATTGCTACTGCGATTATCGCTTACTTATTAATGATTATTGCCGGAATAACGCTTCTAATTGTTTTTTTTACATAATGGGAGTTAATACATAATAAAAGGTGATTGTATGAAATGGAACGTACTCAGTTGTTTTCTAGTATTTACTGCTCTTTTCCTATCAGGCTGCATGTATCCCGAAGAGGAATTAGCAAAAAATCAAATCCCATATAAAGATCAAATTTTAGCTGTTCAAACAGCAGTAGATACCTTTAAGGAGGATAATGGCGGGATTCTTCCGATAAAAACCAAAGAAGCAGAAACCCCGATTTATCAAAAGTATCCTATTGATTTTAAAAAAATAACACCAAAATATATCGCTGAGCCTCCTGGTAACGCATACGAAAGCGGTGGGATCTTCCAATATGTCCTTGTGGATGTTGAAACCCAGCCAACTGTAAAATTATTTGATTTAAGAATAACAGAAGCCATACGTGATATTAAATTACGAATCAAAACAAAAGGGTATCCTCCCTATAAAGAACAAATTGCAAAGAATGTTTTTACTCTTGATTATAAACAATTAGGGTATAAAAAACCCCCTTTTGTAGCAAGTCCATTTACAAATCAAAATTTATCCTTTGTCATTACAGGCAGTGCGGAAGTATATGTAGATTATCGCCCCGATTTATATCAAGCCATGGAAAATAAGGATATGAAGGTAAAACCCGGTGAAGATATTCGGCCAATTTTAGTGAAGGATTCCATGTTTGTGCCTGCATATTCCTTACCATATACCTGGGATTCTAAGACGAAAGAACCAGTATTTTTAGAAGAATAAATAGTCATAACCCTTTTCCGATGAAATATATTGTAGGAGAAGGGTTTTTTTTGGCTATTCCCAAAAGAAAACATATATTGAAACCCTCCATAATATCAAATGTTCAGACACTACAGATACAAGAGAACCTAGTGAATTTTTAATAAGGGGGGTAAAAAATTTTTATAAAAGTGTCATAACATTGTAGGACAACATCATAAACATATAGTGTCCAAAAATACCTAAAATGGATGTTTAATCCCACTTTACTCAATGATCGGGAGGGGATCACTTGGAAAAGGTTGATATTTTTAAAGATATTGCCGAGAGAACAGGCGGTGATATTTATTTAGGCGTAGTAGGTGCAGTACGGACTGGAAAATCAACATTTATTAAAAAATTTATGGAGCTTGTTGTTTTACCGAATATAAACAGTGAAGCTGAGAGGTCACGTGCACTTGATGAGTTACCTCAAAGTGCTGCAGGAAAAACAATTATGACAACCGAGCCAAAATTCGTACCAAATCAAGCAGCCACTGTCCATGTTGATGATGGATTAAATGTCAATATCAGGCTAGTTGATTGTGTAGGCTATACGGTGCCAGGCGCGAAAGGCTATGAGGATGAAAATGGTCCAAGAATGATTACCACTCCTTGGTATGAGGAACCAATCCCATTTCATGAAGCTGCTGAAATTGGCACAAGAAAAGTGATCCAAGAACATTCAACTATTGGGGTTGTTGTAACGACTGATGGGACGATTGGAGAAATTCCAAGAAGTAATTATATTGAAGCAGAAGAAAGAGTTATTGATGAATTGAAAGAAGTTGGCAAACCGTTTATCATGGTTGTTAACAGTGCACAGCCATACCATCCAAGCACTGAAACACTAAGATCGAGTTTAGCAGAAAAATATGATATTCCGGTAATTGCTATGAGTGTTGAAAGCATGCGGGACAGCGATGTTCTTAACGTTCTCCGTGAAGCACTCTACGAGTTCCCAGTCCTTGAAGTCAATGTGAACCTGCCAAGTTGGGTGATGGTCCTTAGAGAAAACCATTGGCTTCGTGAAAGCTATCAAGAGGCTGTTAAAGATACTGTAAAAGATATCAAGAGATTAAGAGATGTTGACAGGGTTGTTCAACACTTTAGCGAATTTGAATTCATTGAACGAGCTGGCTTAGCTGGAATTGAAATGGGCTCGGGCGTCGCTGAAATCGACTTATATGCACCAGATGAATTGTATGATGATATATTAAAAGAAATCGTTGGAGTCGAAATTCGCGGAAAAGATCATCTTCTTGAATTAATGCAGGATTTTGCTCATGCAAAAGCAGAATATGACCACATTGCCGATGCACTAAAAATGGTTAAACAAACGGGTTACGGTATTGCCTCACCAACCCTTTCAGATATGAGCCTTGAAGAACCGGAAATTATTCGTCAAGGTGCACGATTTGGTGTAAGGCTGCGAGCTGTAGCACCATCCATCCATATGATAAAAGTGGATGTGGAATCGGAATTCGCGCCAATTATTGGTACTGAAAAACAAAGTGAGGAACTAGTGAGATACCTAATGCAGGATTTTGAAGATGATCCGTTATCCATCTGGAATTCAGATATCTTTGGCCGCAGCTTAAGTTCTATTGTTCGAGAAGGGATCCAAGCAAAGCTTTCATTAATGCCAGAAAATGCACGATATAAATTAAAAGAAACATTAGAGAGAATTATTAACGAAGGTTCAGGTGGCCTAATTGCCATTATACTTTAAGCTATGGACTCCAATTCGGAGTCTTTTTTCTTTGAAAAGAAAGCCTGAATTATATGACAAATTGCCATTATTTTAAAATATCTACTAAATAGGATCAAATTAAGTAGAATTTTGTTGAAACAAAGAAAAGATTACCATAATTTCATGAATTCTTCTTGATAAGCTGTTTTGATTATGATAATCTTTTAACTGAATTACATTATAGCGTTTGAACCCTTATTTCATAAGGGTTTTTCCTAAAAAAATAGATTCTAGTTACCAATTTAATCATTTATGGTAATTTTGGTAATAAAACCGCGCTATGACGTATAGAAATTAGAAAAATTGTTTAGAAATGTAGATAAGTAATCTTATTTACGAATCTTGATAATTTCTTTGGGAGGAGGTGAATGGCATGAACAAGACAGAACTTATTAATGCAGTTGCTGAAGCTAGCGAACTTTCTAAAAAGGACGCGACTAAAGCAGTTGATGCTGTTTTTGATGCGATTTTAGATGCTTTAAAAAATGGTGATAAAGTACAATTAATCGGTTTTGGAAACTTTGAAGTACGTGAGCGTGCAGCTCGTAAAGGTCGTAACCCTCAAACAGGTGAGGAAATCGATATCGCTGCTAGCAAAGTTCCAGCATTTAAACCAGGGAAAGCGCTTAAAGACGCAGTAAAATAATTACATAAATTTATTGCTTTAAGCGAATGCTTAAGCAAAAAGGTCATGGCTATGTCCATGGCCTTTTTTCTATTTTTTTTGCTTGAACTTTAAAGATTGTGCTAATATGTATTTGTCATATATACTTGACTGAACATTAGGAGGAATTTTTATATGTCACAAGTAAATCGTGCCCAAATTGAAGATGCGGTACGTTTAATATTAGAAGCAATCGGGGAAGACCCAAATCGTGAAGGTCTCCATGACACACCAAAACGAGTAGCAAAAATGTATGAAGAAGTTTTTAGCGGGTTAAATGAGGATCCAAGGAAGCATTTTGAAACAATCTTTAGTGAAGACCACGAAGAGTTGGTATTGGTTAAAGATATACCGTTTTATTCCATGTGTGAACATCATCTTGTACCTTTCTTCGGAAAAGCGCATGTAGCATACATTCCAAGAAATGGTCGTGTGACCGGATTAAGTAAATTAGCAAGGGCAGTGGAAGCAGTAGCAAAGAGACCTCAACTTCAAGAACGGATTACTTCCACGATTGCCGACAGTATGATGGAGAAATTAGAGCCTCATGGGGTCATGGTGGTCGTCGAAGCAGAACATATGTGTATGACCATGCGTGGAGTTAAAAAGCCTGGCTCTAAAACAGTAACCACGGCTGTCCGCGGTATTCTATCAGATGATGCGGTTGCACGGTCTGAAGTGCTCTCGTTAATTAAATATTAGTCCTATTTCTAAGAATATTTGAGGTGTTTATATGGAGAAGAGAGAAAACCAAAACAGTGAGTACGTAGTTATTAAGGCAATCGAAGATGGAGTTAATGTGATCGGTTTAACAAGGGGCTCTGATACCAAATTTCATCATTCAGAGAAGCTTGATAAAGGAGAAGTCCTAATTGCTCAATTTACAGAGCATACTTCGGCAATAAAAATCAGGGGAAATGCTAAAATACTTACACACCTTGGTGAAATTGAAAGTGAAATAAAAAAATAATTCTAATCACACTGTTTTCATCTTATTTCATATTAGCTAAAATGATTATTTTGTGAATATCTGCCTTAAGAATACCTTTTATGTTATAATGGTGTTTGCCTTGTTTTTAGAATGAATGATTAATTATTTTTCATTATTAAAGGCTAAACGGCATGAATTTTACTATGCAAATAGGAAATAAGAATACATAAAGACATTACTAGGGGAAGCAAGGGTGATTTAATTGCTGGACATTCGACAAAAATTCACAAATATTCGAGAGCAGGTCGAACAAAGAGTTTATGATACATATCTGCTCAAATATATTGAGACTCCAATTATTGATGAAGATAAACTTCTTATCCTGGTCTCAATTATGGAACGCCTCGAATTGTCATTCAGCGATATGCAAAATTACGCCTTATCATCAATGTTAATACAAATCGCCCTTGATACACATGAACATATTTCAGATGCATCTGTTGACGAAAAAAATCGTCAATTAACTGTTCTTGCTGGGGATTATTTCAGCGGTCTTTATTATAAACTTCTTGCAGAAGCAGAAGATATTTTGATGATTAAGGCACTTTCAAAAGGAATTAAGGATGTAAATGAAAATAAAATTTCTGTTTATCACCATGAATTTGTTTCAGTTGAGGAGTTAATGACAAGCATAAAAAGGATAGAAAGTTCCTTACTAGCTCGTCTTTCTGAGTATTTTAACGTTGACCTCTGGAACGAATTTCTTGAGAATTTGATGTTGTTTAAACGGTTACTGGATGAAAAGAGTCAATTTATTAAAACAGAAAGATCCGTCTTATTCGAAGCCTTGACCTCAATTGTCTTCCCAATCCATAACTTTAAATTGAAAAAATTATCTAGTGAACAGAAGAGTCATTTATTTCAATATTGTGACCAGTATCTTGAAAGTTCAAAAAAAGTAATAGAAAATGGATTAGAGCAACTTCCTTACTTAAATGAATTGCTTGAAATTAGAATTATATCGCTCTTAAACCAATACCAGCCATATGCGAAAACTTTTGTGGAAGAAGGGTAATAAAAACATGCAGGAATCGAAAGAACAGCGGGTTCACAATGTGTTTGAAAAAATTTCCGATAACTACGATAAAATGAATTCTGTTATCAGTTTCCAACAACACATAAAGTGGCGGAAAGACACAATGAAAAGAATGGATGTAAAGCCGGGCTCACGAGCTCTTGATGTTTGCTGCGGCACCGCTGATTGGACTATAGCATTAGCTGAGGCAGTGGGTCCGACAGGGGACGTTACAGGTTTGGATTTTAGCCAAAACATGCTTAATGTGGGGATTGAAAAGGTTAAGGACCTGGGATTAAAACAGGTGAAATTAGTACATGGTAATGCAATGGAACTCCCTTTTCCAGATAATAGTTTTGATTATGTGACGATTGGTTTTGGCTTAAGGAATGTCCCGGACTACCTGCAAGTATTAAAAGAGATGCATCGTGTTGTAAAACCTGGCGGTATTGCTGTCTGCTTAGAGACATCACAGCCTACTTTAATCGGCTATAAACAGCTCTATTATTTTTACTTTCGTTATATTATGCCGATGTTTGGTAAATTACTGGCAAAAAGTTATCGCGAATATGCATGGCTGCATGAATCAGCACGTGAGTTTCCAGGGATGAAGGAACTTGCTAAAATGTTTGAACAAGCGGGCTTCGCAGATGTAAAATATAAACCATATAGCGGCGGCGCAGCAGCTGTTCATATTGGCAGAAAAAATTAATTTATTGTACTTGAAGACAGGATGAAAAGCTGGGTGAATACAAATGAAATTAAAAATGATGTATTCATTTTTGAATTCGGATATTAACTTGATTGAAAAAAAGCTAGAAGAGACCATACATGCGGAGTCCCTTCTGCTTAAACAAGCTTCTATGCATACATTACAAGCCGGAGGAAAAAGAATTCGTCCTGTTTTTGTTTTGCTTGCTGGTAAATTTGGAAATTATGATATACATGTGATGAAAAATGTTGCTGTTGCCCTTGAATTAATTCATATGGCATCACTTGTCCATGATGATGTGATTGATGATGCGGATCTACGGCGAGGGCAGCCAACCGTGAAATCTAAATGGGATAACAAAATTGCTATGTATACTGGTGATTTTGTTTTTGCTCTTGCGATAGAATTAATGACTAACATTGAAAACCCAATTGCTCATAAAATTTTATCTAATACCATTGTTGAAGTGTCATTAGGGGAAATTCAACAAATAAAAGATAAATACCGATTTAATCAAAATCTCCGAGATTATCTTCGTAGAATTAAGAGAAAGACTGCCCTATTAATTGCTGTAAGTTGTCAATTGGGAGCAATTGCTGCTGATGTAGAAGAATCTGTCCATAAAAAACTATACCGTTTTGGTTACTACGTTGGAATGTCATATCAAATTATCGATGATATTTTAGATTTTACATCTACTGAGAAGGAACTAGGAAAGCCTGCAGGCGGAGACTTGCTGCAGGGAAATATTACCGCACCTGCACTTTTTGCAATGGAAAAGGCTGAAATACGCGCAGAAATTGAAAAGGTGCATGAATCCATGACTCCTTCAGAGATAAAGAAGATTATCACCATTATTAAAGATTCAGATGCAATTGAAAAGTCAATCGCTCTTAGTGATCTTTACCTTAAAAAAGCTTTGGCTGAATTAGAAGGGTTACCTGCAAATAGAACAAAAAAAACCCTTCAAGACTTAGCAAGATTCATTGGAAAACGAAAATTTTAAATCAACTTGTTAAATTTTCGAAAAAATGATAATATTTTTCATGGATTGTTTTCTAAAAAACATTCAATATACATAATAATTTTTATTAGGAGTGGAATTCATGGAAAAAACTTTTTTAATGGTAAAACCTGATGGTGTACAACGTAACCTAATTGGAGAAATCGTCTCACGTTTTGAAAGAAAGGGCTTTCAATTAGTAGGAGCTAAATTAATGAGCATTCCTAATGAACTAGCTGAAGAACATTACGGAGAACATAAAGAGCGTCCATTCTTCGGAGAATTAGTCGATTTTATTACTTCTGGACCTGTTTTTGCAATGGTTTGGCAAGGTGAAAATGTGATTGCTACTGCTCGTCAAATGATGGGTTCTACCAATCCAAAAGATGCTGCACCTGGAACAATCCGCGGTGATTTTGGATTAACAGTTGGGAAAAATGTTATCCATGGATCTGATTCACCTGCTAGTGCTGAGCGTGAAATTGGCTTATTCTTTAAAGATTCCGGTGTAGTAGAGTACAATAAACTAGTAAACGAATGGATCTACTAATTGAAATAAAAGAAAGGCATTTGTATAAGAAATTATACAAATGCCTTTTTTTATATGAAAAATTTATTCCTTTTTTTCTGAATAGTTATACTATGTTTATTGCGCAGTATATGGTATATTGATACAAAATTCTTTAATGAGTTGAAGGGGGAAAGTAATATGGGAATGAGATATTTAACAGCAGGAGAATCCCATGGGCCGCAATTAACAACGATTATAGAAGGCCTCCCTGCGGGTATGCCAATATTATTGGAAGATATAAATGAAGAATTATCAAGGCGCCAGAAAGGTTATGGGCGTGGAAGAAGAATGCAAATTGAAAAGGATACAGCCCAAATTGTTTCCGGTGTCCGTCACGGGTACACTCTCGGCTCACCCGTTGCATTAGTAGTTCAAAATAATGACTGGAAGCATTGGACAAAGATTATGGGAGCAGAACCTTTAGAAGAAGGACAAGAAGATGAGGTAAAACGGAAGGTAACGCGTGCTCGTCCAGGTCATGCAGATTTAAACGGCGCCATTAAGTATGGACACAGGGATATGAGAAATGTCCTTGAACGTTCTTCTGCACGTGAGACGACCGTCAGAGTTGCAGCAGGTTCTGTAGCGAAAAAGCTTCTATCATTAGTGGGTGTTGAAATAGTGTCCCATGTGGTTGAAATAGGCGGAATTAAAGCTAGTATTGATCGCTCCATTTCTATTAATGAATTGAAGGAAAAGACAGAACTATCCCCTGTACGATGCGCTGATGCTGCCGTGGAAAGTGATATGATGGCTGCTATTGATGAAGCAAAGAAAAATGGCGATTCAATAGGGGGAGTTGTAGAAGTAATCGCTACGGGTATGCCAGCAGGTGTAGGAAGTTATGTACATTATGATCGTAAATTGGATGGAAAATTGGCAGCCGCTATTATGAGTATAAATGCCTTTAAAGGGGTCGAAATTGGTATTGGATTTGAGGCTGCAAGGAAACCTGGAAGTGAAGTTCATGATGAAATTGCATGGGACCAAGAAAAAGGTTACTACCGGAAGTCTAATCGCCTTGGTGGATTTGAAGGTGGGATGACAACAGGCATGCCGGTTGTGGTCAGAGGTGTAATGAAACCTATCCCAACTTTATATAAACCTCTTATGAGTGTTGATATTGATACAAAAGAGCCGTTTGCAGCAAGTGTCGAGCGTTCTGACAGTTGTGCAGTGCCTGCTGCAGCTGTTGTTGCAGAACATGCGGTGGCATGGGAACTTGCCAATGCTTTGGTTGAACAATTTTATAGTGACCGCTTTGACACTTTTGCGGAGGAAATTAAAAGACAGCGGGAATATGCGAGGGAATTTTAATGGAAACCATTCAAATCCATACAGATTCAAAAAATTATAATGTCTATGTGGGAGAAGGGGTAAGAAAAGAAATTGGTCCTTTTTTAGCGAGACATTTTGACGGCCTAACTCGAATATTAATTATTACCGATGAAACAGTTGCAGCGCTTCATCTGGAAAAATTATTGTTTGAGCTGAAATCGTTAAATCCTGTAATTTTTACTGCTCCTAGTGGGGAAAAAGCCAAAACCTTTGAAGTATACTACGCTGCGCTTTCAACAGCACTTGAAAACAAACTAGATCGGAAATCTGTTATTCTTTCCTTTGGAGGAGGGGCTGTTGGAGATTTGTCAGGATTTGTTGCAGCATCCTTTATGAGGGGCATTCCATTTATTCAGGTGCCGACTACTATATTAGCTCATGACAGTGCCGTTGGCGGCAAGGTAGCCATCAATCATCCGCTCGGGAAAAATATGATTGGGGCTTTCCATCAGCCAGAAGCTGTTTTTTATGATTTAGCCTTCCTTAAAACACTACCAGTTCATGAAATTCGTTCTGGTTTTGCTGAGGTTATTAAACATGCACTTATTGATGATGTCGATTTCTATAATTGGTTAAAAGATAATGTGCAAAACCTTCAAACCTTACCAATGGAGATGTTATCGGAATCTTTAATAAAAGGTATAAGGATAAAAGGTAAAATTGTTGGTCAGGATGAACGAGAAACGGGGATTAGGGCTTTCTTGAATTTTGGCCACACACTAGGGCATGCCATTGAATCGGAGATGGGTTATGGGAACTTTACACATGGGGAAGCAGTGATGATAGGAATGCTTTATGCCCTAAGGCTAAGTAACCAATTACTAGGTCTTAACTTTGATATAAAAGAATTTACAAATTGGATTGAAAGACTAGGTTATGAATCTAAAATTCCAGAAATTCTATCCCATGAAAGATTAATCATCAAAATGAAGCAGGATAAAAAGTCAGTTAGGGATGCTATTCACTTTGTTCTACTTGAACAATTGGGTCAGCCTACAGTTAAGGAACTATCTGAAAAAGTATTATACGAACAATTAAACAGTAATTAATAAGGGGGACTTTTCTTGATTAGAGGGGTAAGAGGAGCAATTACGATTGACCAGAATTCCGAAGAGGAAATCATCTCTGCAACAGAAGAACTTTTTGTACGGTTAATTGAAGATAATCATATTCAACCAGATCAAGTTGGGTCAATTTTCATTTCAACAACAAATGATGTTAACGCCGCATTCCCTGCAAGGGCCCTTCGTAAATTTGAGGGATGGACCTATGTCCCTGTGATGTGTATGCAGGAAATTCCTGTTCCCAATTCGTTAAAGAAGTGTGTCAGAGTCATGATGCATGTGAATACGAACAAGTCACAAGAAGAGATTATTCATGTATACTTAAAAGGTGCAACGGTTCTGAGACCCGACCTTGGCAGCAGTCTAGCAAAATAGGTAAAAACGATAAAGCTGTAATAGAATAACTTATTACGAACGGAGTGAGTTAATATGAGATGGAAAGAGCAGTTATTACAACTGACACCTTATCAACCAGGGAAATCAATCGAAGCTGTGAAGAGGCAATATAAACTGGACAAGATAGTAAAGCTAGCATCAAATGAAAATCCTTTTGGATGCTCATCTCAGGCCTTGGATGCACTTCAATCAAATCAAACAAGTTTGGCAATCTATCCAGATGGCTATGCCACTATATTACGAGAGACTCTTTCAACCTATTTGCAGGTTGATGAAGAAGAATTAATCTTTGGAAATGGCTCAGATAACTTAATTCAAATTATTTCAAGGGCACTGTTACATCCGAATGCTAATACAATTATGGCTACACCTAGCTTTTCACAATATAAGCATAACGCAGTGATTGAAGGCGCGGTCTGCAAAGAAATCCCACTTGTAAACGGAAACCATGATTTAGATTCCATGTTGGCAGCCATTGATGATCAGACCAATGTCATTTGGCTATGCAGTCCTAATAATCCTACTGGTACCTATATACCTGAATCTAAGTTAAACGCCTTTCTTGAAAAAGTTCCTGCTGATATTCTGGTCGTACTAGATGAAGCTTATTATGAATATGTTGTTGCAGAAGATTACTATGATTCCATTAAATTAGCTCAAAAGTATGAAAATTTAATTGTCCTTAGAACTTTTTCAAAAATATACGGTCTCGCTGCCTTAAGAATTGGCTATGGGGTTGCCAATCCTTCAATTATTAAAGCACTTGAACCTGCTCGGGAGCCATTTAATGTTAATTCTTTAGGCCAATTAGCGGCGTCAGCAGCCATAAAAGATCAGCAATTTATTAACAGCTGCAAAGAAAAAAATAGGCAAGGACTAGAACAGTTCTATGAATTCTGTGGGAAGTATGAACTCGATTATTATCCATCACAAACCAATTTTATATTAATTGATTGTAAAACAGATGGGGACGTGGTGTTCCAGAATCTAATGCAGAGAGGCTATATTGTTCGCTCTGGGAAAGCTCTTGGTTTTCCTACAGGGGTTAGAATTACAGTAGGGTCATTTGAACAAAATGAAGGTGTTCTCCATGCATTAGGAGAGTTTTTATCACAAAAGTAAAACAGTTCTGCTTTGTTTTTAGGGGGAGTTATCATTGAAAGGCCGTGTTTTTGTTATAGGGTTAGGATTAATAGGCGGTTCTCTAGCCCTATGTATAAAAAAGGAACATGAGGATGCAACGATTGTAGGATATGATATTAATAGTGAACAAGCAAGACTAGCAAAAATGCTTGGGGTTATCGATGAAATAGCTGAAGATATCCAAAGTGGCGCTATTGATGCTAATTTAATTATTATTTCTGCACCTGTAAATGAAACAGAGGAAATTATCAAGTTCCTTGCGGGTCTCCCTCTTCATCCAGAGGTAATCGTGACAGATACAGGTAGTACAAAAAGCAAGATTGTTGGAAGTGCCAAAAGCCTAAAAGAGAGAGGAATCACCTTTATCGGCGGGCATCCAATGGCGGGATCACATAAAAGTGGTGTTTCTGCTGCCAAAGAAATTCTATTTGAAAATGCGTTTTATTTGTTAACACCAAAGGAACATATAGATGATTCAAAGGTAAAAATATTAAAATCATGGTTAATTGGAACTAAAGCCAAGTTTTTAACTATCACACCAGAAAATCATGATTATCTTACAGGGATTGTCAGTCATTTTCCTCATATCATCGCTGCCTCAATTGTTCGCCAAACTGAAAAGTTAGCTGAAGCAGAGAGTTTAATTCCGCGTCTTGCAGCAGGCGGGTTTAGAGATATTACCCGGATTGCCTCAAGCAGTCCGAAGATGTGGAAAGATATTCTCCTCCACAATCGTGAGATATTAATTGAATTGCTCAATCAGTGGCAAGAAGAGATGAATGATGTCAAAATGCTGCTTGAAGATGAAAACAGTTCGGCAATATATGACTATTTTCACCAAGCAAAACAATTCCGTGATGGTCTGCCTCAAAAAGATAAGGGTGCAATTCCGGCATTTTATGATTTATTTGTTGATGTACCGGACTACCCAGGGGTCGTTTCCGAGATTACTGGTTATTTAGCGAAGGAAGAAATTAGTATCACAAATATTCGAATTTTAGAAACACGTGAAGATATAAATGGTGTCTTAGTAATTAGTTTTCAAACAGAAGAGGACCGTCAAAAAGCGGAACAATGTATTGGCTCCTATTCTAGTTATGCTACATCTATTGGATCTTAAAATGATAAATAAAAAAGGTGATTTTTCATGACGTCTCTAAAACTGAAGACAAACATAACACACTTAAACGGAGAAATAACAATTCCTGGGGATAAATCAATTTCACACCGGTCAGTTATGTTTGGTTCGATTGCCCACGGTGAAACCAAAGTAACCAATTTTTTACCTGGGGAAGATTGCTTAAGCACAATATCGTGCTTTCGAAAACTCGGAGTTACCATCGAAGAATCTGATGGCCAACTTCACATTATTGGAAAAGGATTTGAAGGGTTAACCGAACCAAATGAAGTATTAGACGTTGGTAACTCTGGAACAACAATCCGTTTATTAATGGGGATATTGGCAGGTAGACCATTTTTCTCTTCTCTTGTTGGTGATGAGTCAATCGGGAAACGTCCAATGACGAGGGTAACGAACCCTTTATCGGAATTGGGTGCAAAAATAGATGGTCGTAACAATGGTTCCTACACACCCATCTCTATTCGTGGGGGTGAATTAAAACCTGTAAATTATCAACTTCCGGTTGCGAGTGCACAGGTTAAATCTGCCTTAATTCTTGCAGGCCTGCAAGCAGAAGGTCAAAGTGTGATTATTGAGCCGGAAGAAACTCGTGATCATACAGAAAGAATGATTATTAAATTTGGCGGGGAAATCCACAAGGATAACCAAATGATTATCGTCAATGGCGGTCAAAAACTAGTCGGAACGACAGTCCATGTTCCTGGGGATATATCGTCTGCAGCATTCTTTTTAGTTGCAGGTGCCATAATTCCTGGAAGTGAAGTTGTATTAAAAAATGTTGGGCTGAATCCAACAAGAACGGGAATTATCGAAGTAATGAAAAAGATGGGTGCGGACTTAGAAATTGTCCAAAACGAGGAATCATCATTTGAACCAATGGGGGATCTAATTATTAAGACTTCCAGTCTGAAAGGAACCGTGATTGAAGGAGATTTAATTCCAAAATTAATTGATGAAATCCCAATAATTGCCCTTTTAGCGACCCAGGCAGAAGGTACAACAATTATCAAGGATGCCGAGGAACTGAAAGTAAAAGAAACAAATCGAATTGATACAGTTGTTCATGAGCTAAAAACTTTAGGTGCTAAAATCGAAGCAACTGAAGATGGAATGATTATTCATGGAAAAACCAAATTAGTTGGTGGAACTGTCGCTAGTCATGGCGATCATCGAATTGGAATGATGCTGGCCATAGCTGCACTCCTTTGTGAAGAAAAGGCAGTTCTAGAAAACCCAGAAGCGATTTCCGTTTCATATCCGAACTTCTTTGACCATTTAAATAGTCTGATTAAGTAAAGCTGCATATCAATGCAGCTTTTTCTATTTTATATCCCGAATTGAATGGCATAGTTTTTGGAATTTTCGCATAGCTTGTCTTAAAGAGAATAGTCAAAAAAGAAAATAGGACACAATGAAATGGTGGTGGATAATGTATATTATTGAAAATGCCAATCTCCTAAAAGACAAGCAATTAAAAACTTGTTCACTATTAATACGTAACAATCGAATAGAAAGGATTGACTCGCATTTCAATTATTATCGGTTAATAAGAATGAATGCCGAACCATATATTATGACCCCCACCTATGTTTTATTTAATTCAAATATTCCACAAATTAGAGCCTTTCAAGAATTAAAAAAGTGTTTGACTGAAGATTTTTTGTTGAAAGGTTGCACCACCTTGTTCACCTATGTTAATGTTTCCTACGAAAATGAATTAACCACAAAAATATCTGCGCTTAAAACGGCTCTCTTAAGCAGCCCAATAGACTATCTTATTGGGGTAAGAATACCAGTTCGATTGATTTCTCCATCGTTTATTAGGAAATGTAAGAAAGAAAAAGTACCAGCTATTTTTGTAGACCTTCAATCACATGAAGAATTAGAACAAGTTCCATGGGGTTGGATTAAAGAAGCAATGTTTCCTTTCAACAGTCCGTTCATCCCAATAATTTCTTCGGTTCACAAGAAGGAAGTGAAGGGTGTTTTGTCGAAATGGAATGGTATCATGAATAGAGAGAATATACCCGCTCTTTATGAAGAAATTGAAGAAAATATCCCATTGGCTGTTTCTGTATTAAATAAAATTGGTGTATATCCGGAAAAAGGTAGTTTAATGTGTGGTACAGAAGTGAGTTATAATTTGTATACTAAAATAAATGAAGGCCAGAATGTTGATGAAGTGAATATATTTCATTATCATAGTGATAGACTCGTAGTAACCGTCCACAAGGGGGAGGTTTTACGAGCAAGTGGTAACGTGATATTTAAACCTGGAAATGGAGAACATGTTAGGGTGCGAATCCCATCCTATTTTTCTCTGTCAATCTAGGAGAACGAGAGGTAAGAGTCAATGGACCGAGTGAATAAAATTATTACCATGTTAGAAAATGGTCAACATAATGAGGCCTTAATTGAATATAATGATGTATTACAAAATGGTATGCCCGATGAAAAGTTTCTTCTTAGCGAAGAAATGTATCAATATGGTTTCCTAGAAGAGGCAAAGTCACTAATAGCAAATTTATTAGAAACATTCCCTGAGGAAGGTGAGCTTCTTGTCCTGTTAGGTGAAATATTAGTTGAAGCCGGTGAAGACGAAGAAGCAATTCTTGTTCTTGAAAAGATATCAGAACATGATGCGAATTATGGACAATCCCTACTTTTATTAGCCGATCTTTATCAAGTTCAAGGTTTGTATGAAGTTTGTGAAAGAAAACTTTTGAAGGCAAAGGAATTGTTGCCAGATGAAATCATTATAGATTTTGCTTTAGGCGAACTTTACAGTGAACAAGGTGAAGTGACCAAGGCACTGGAAGCATACGAAAAGGTTTTAAAAGAAGAAAATGAAATAGCTGGTGTAAATATAGATCAACGGATTGCAGATCTCTTAAGTGTATCTGGGATGTTTGAGGATGCATTAGTTTATTATGAAAAGGCAATGAATGAAAAATTAGAGATTAACACTTTATTCGGCTATGGTTTTACGGCACTTCAGGCGGGGTATTACAAGACTGCTATCGTAAAATTCACTGAATTAAAAGAGCTGGATCCGGAATACCATTCTCTATATTTACACCTTGCTTTAGCATATGAAAGGGAGGGAGAACTTGAAAATAGTTTACTTACCATTCAAGAAGGCATAAAACAAGATGAATATAATAAGGAGTTATTTTTCTTTGGCGGGAGAATAGCAACCCAACTAGGAAAAGTGGAAGAAGGAGAACAGTTTTTCCGTGAAGCACTTGCCTTAGACCCAGGATTTATTGAAGCAGCACTTACATTAAATAAACTCTTTTTACTTCAAGAAAGATATGAGGACATCATTGATTTAATTACTGAACTTGATATTAAAGAAGATGAAGAACCCCAACTCTTATGGGATGCTGCAGTAAGCTATCAGAGGTTAGAAAAATTTTCTTACGCATTAGACAAATATGAAAGTGCATATACTTTTTTTAAGAAAAATGAAACATTTTTACAGGATTACGGTTATTTTCTAATTGAAGAAGGAAAAAGCGACCGCGCCGCCGAAATTTTTAAACAGTTGCTAAATGAAGATCCAACAAACGGGGAGTATATGGATTTAATTGAACGTCTTACAGGGTTGAAAGATTAAAAAAAGCTGAATTTGCAGAGGAGGGAAACTATCATGGCAACCCCTGTTTCTGTCAACGAGAAGAAGGACTTTATTCGCTGGTTTTTAAATCATTATCAATTAAAGAGAAGAGAATGTGTTTGGATTCTTAATTATCTAATGAGCCACGATCAATTAATGGAGAAGGTCCATTTTGTGGAGCAAGCACAGTATTGTCCGAGAGGTTTAATTATGTCTACACATTGCGTCGATAAGGTACCATTTAGATTCTATAAAGAAAATGTGATGACTACAGATGCTGAAAAGTCTTTTCACGACATTCGCTTAAATCGTGATGAGGATATTTTTATCCAATTAAACTTTCATGCTGCTAATCAGGCACACCAGTATGCTGCGGTTCTTGAAGAGAATTTATACGTTCCCAAACACCTGCAAGTGAATGAGAAGGATGGAATTATTGCAGAACAATTATTGCAGCGCAGTATTGAACATTTTCAACGTGAGAAAATCCTTCAATTAATTGATGAGGCCCTTGATAATCAAGATCGAAAAGCATTTCAAGTTCTTACACAAAAGCTTAATCAGTTAACCATGTCAGAACAAAAAGGAAGCGTGCGATAAGCAGCTTCCTTTTTGTTTGGGATTTTCTAAATATTGCACTATATCTTTTATTGTTTCTGTAGAAAATGATATTATGATAATAGTGAAATTAAAAGGTTGGTGCATAAATATGAAATGGACACCTCAAGATATTGAGACGTATTTGAATGCAAAGGAATATGTAGACACAGCTGTTGTGCCATTGCTGGCTGTATCTGTGGGGGGGGAGATGAAACAGTCTGCGACAGCTGCGGAATTTATCACATTACTTACTGGACATCTAGAAAGGCAATTTACGGGAAGATTATTATTATTACCTCCATATACATATTTGAAGTCCAAAAATGGAGAAAATATCATTAGTGATTTGAAGGAATGGGAGGCTAGCCTTCAAAAGGGGGAATTTAAACACATATTTTACATTACATCCGAAATTGATTGGAGATCACGAGAAGAAGAACTTTCCGGAACGATAATATGGCTTCCATCAATCCCACTGGAACACATGAATGATTCACAGAAAATGGCGGTTGTTGATAGTCAAGTAAAACAATTATTAGACCTTTTTACGCAAAAATGGCATGAAAATGAGTAAAACCACCTTTTAAGCATGTTTTTAAAATAGTATGATATTGACCTAACTTGCAGATTGATATATCATTGTTATGTCCTAGTTTTATATGTGTTTAAATTTGTCCGTCGGACTTAACTTCGTGAATAGAGGGGGGGATATAAGCATGAGTAAGCAACGCGTTTCAAGACGTCAATTTTTAAGCTACACATTAACAGGAGTAGGCGGCTTTATGGCAGCTGGTATGTTAATGCCAATGGTAAGATTTGCAGTTGATCCAGTTTTAAAGGCTGAAGAAGGCGGAGATTTCGTCGCAACAAAACAAAAGGTTTCTGAAATAACTAACGAACCGGTTCGAGTTGACTTTAGCTTTAAACAAAAGGATGCATGGTATGAGTCAGAGGTTACGGAGACTGCCTGGGTTTATAAGGATGATGCAGGTAAAATTGTAGCCCTTTCACCTGTGTGTAAACATTTAGGCTGTACTGTTAACTGGAATACGGACAAGGAACATCCAAATCAATTCTTTTGTCCATGTCACTATGGCCGTTACACAAAGGATGGAACCAACGTTCCAGGTACACCACCACTTCACCCGCTTGATGTATATCCATTTAAGGAAAAAGACGGTTTTCTTTATTTAGGTAAAGCTGAACCACGGAAGGAGGCGTAACATGTTAAACAAGATTTACGATTGGGTAGATGAACGTTTAGATATTACGCCTTTGTGGCGCGATATCGCAGACCATGAAGTACCTGAGCATGTTAATCCAGCGCATCACTTTTCAGCGTTTGTATACTGCTTTGGAGGTCTAACATTCTTCGTAACAGTCATTCAAATTCTCTCTGGTATGTTTTTAACTATGTACTATGTACCAGATATTAAAAATGCATGGGAATCGGTTTATTATCTTCAAAATGAAGTTGCTTTTGGACAAATTGTACGTGGAATGCATCACTGGGGTGCAAGTTTAGTACTTGTAATGATGTTTTTACATACACTACGTGTTTTCTTCCAAGGTGCTTACAAGAAACCTCGTGAACTAAACTGGGTAGTCGGAGTGCTTATTTTCTTCGTTATGCTTGGCTTAGGATTTACTGGTTACTTATTACCATGGGATATGAAAGCGTTATTTGCAACAAAAGTAGGTCTGCAGATTGCCGAAGCAACACCGTTTATCGGTACACAGGTTAAGGTTTTACTTGCAGGTCATGAACATATTGTTGGTGCCCAAACATTAACCCGTTTCTTTGCGATTCACGTGTTCTTCCTGCCAGGTGCACTGCTTGGATTAATGGGAGCCCACTTCTTAATGATTCGTAAACAAGGTATTTCTGGACCACTATAAAAAACGTTTTTTCTCAATCGATGTTTTTTCTACTAACTACGGAAAAAGGAGGGGGATTGCTCGATGCATCGCGGTAAAGGATTAAAGTTCGTTGGTGATTCACGTGTTTTAGCACCTTCTGAACGAAAAAAAATGATTCCGAAAGATTACTCTGAATACCCTGGTAAAACAGAGGCGTTCTGGCCTAACTTCCTTTTGAAAGAATGGATGATAGGAGCTGTATTTCTTGTCGGCTTTTTATGTTTAACTGTTGCCCATCCGGCTCCGCTTGAAAGGATAGCGGATCCGACTGATACTGGTTACATTCCATTGCCAGACTGGTATTTCTTATTTTTGTATCAATTACTAAAATATTCATATGCATCCGGACCGTATACAGTTATCGGAGCTATGATTATGCCTGGACTTGCATTTGGAGGCTTACTATTAGCTCCATTCCTGGATAATGGTCCTGAACGTCGTCCAATGAAGCGTCCGATTGCAACTACAGCTATGCTTTTGGCATTAGCTGCCACCGTATTTTTAACTTGGGAGTCTGTTGCGACCCACGACTGGGAACAAGCTGAGCGCCAAGGTAAAATTGTTGAAAAGGTTGATATTGATAAGTCGAGTGCCGGCTACAAAATTGCTAGTGCGAATACATGTATAACTTGTCACGGTGAAGATCTTTCCGGAGGTGCCGGTGCTCCTGCATTAGTTGGAACTGGTCTATCTGCTGAAGAAGTAGCGAAAATTGCTAAAGAAGGTAAAGGTGGAAAAATGCCACCCGGAATCTTCAAAGGTACTGACGAAGAACTTAAAACACTTTCTGAATTTATCTCAGGCCTTGGTAAGTAATAATCGAATTATTGAAAAGCTGACGAAAGATCGTCAGCTTTTTTTCTTCATGAAAAATCAATCCTGGAAGGAGCATGCTTGTGAGTTGGATTTATCCTCTCTTGGCCCATAGGTCAATTATTAAGCTGCTATTATTTATAAATATAGCTGGAACTATATATGGGTATTACTGGTATGGGTGGCAACTAAAAGAAACACCTGCAATTTTCCTGGCATTCGTTCCCGACAGCCCTACCGCTAGTTTATTCTTTGTTTTCGTTTTAATTGCCTTTCTATTACGGAGAAACTGGCCTTTAATAGAGGCTCTGGCGATTGTCACACTTTTTAAATATGGAATTTGGGCAGTGGTGATGAACATTCTAGTCTACTTTGTCCAAGGGGAACTTGATGCAGTTGGCTATATGCTAATATTTTCCCATTTTGCAATGGCTGTACAAGGGATTTTGTATGCTCCATTTTATCGTTTTAAATGGTGGCATTTAATCATAACAGCTGTTTGGACATTACATAATGATGTGATAGATTATGTTTTTTTCATGTTGCCGAGCTATCATATGCTTGATCGCTACACTCCGCAAATTGGCTATTTTACATTCTGGCTTTCGATTTTTTCTATTGCCCTTGCCTATTATTTTTCCATTCGGTCCAATCGGTACAAGCTTGAAATAAAATAATCCAAAATGGTCTAACCTTGTCCACCCCTACATACATTTTATTAGTAATGAAAGGGGGGACAAGGATTGAAAATCAAATGGTTATTTTTATTTGCAATTATCATGATGCTTACTCCCACATCTATTTATGCAGAACAACAATCGCCAATGGAGAAGCTTGATGATATTTCAGATGAAGCACTCCAAATGGTGAAGTTTCATAGATATGAAGATGCGAAAAGACTCCTTGATTATTTTTCAAATCAGTTCACAAGTATTGCTGGTACGGATCCACCATTAACCATGGATGAAGTGAGAATAATTAACACCTCCCATGATGAAGCAGTGGAAGCGGCAGTTAGTTCCAACATGAAATATGAGGAACGAATAAATAAATTAGTCAAATTTAGACTTGTTATTGATGCGATTGCTACAAGTCATCAACCCCTATGGGTTGAAATGGAAGATCAAATTATGACTGCTTTTCATCAAGCGAAAGATGCCGCTAAAAAAGGTGATTCTGGAAACTTTCATACAAACTTCAATTCATTTTTATCTTTGTACAATGTCATCTATCCAAGTATGAAAATTGATGTGTCCGTAGAAAATGTACAAAAATTAGATGCACGGATTGATTTTATAAATGAATACCGTTCCCTAGTAGTAAATGACACTAAAAGTCAGCAGGAATTGGATAAACTAGATACGGACTTAGTCAAACTCTTTTCTAACATGGAAGAGGATGAGGCAGATCCTAACATTTGGTGGGTTATTATATCCACTGGAAGCATTATTATCATGACATTATCCTATGTGGGTTGGAGAAAATATCAAGGTGACAAGAACCAGAAAAAAGACCGTTCAAAAGATTGATACTAAAAAAGCAATGTCAAACGACATTGCTTTTTTAATCTACTAACGGCATTTTATTTTCGTCAAGGGTAAATCCTTCTCCATGAACATCGTGAACAATAGTAATTGAAACAAAGGCATGTGGATCGACCGAGGTGATTACATTTTTTAACCGAACGATTTCATTTTTAGCCACAACACAATATAAAACCTCACGTTCACTTTTTGTATATGATCCATAACCTTTTAAGGCAGTAACTCCTCGGTCCATTTCCTCCATAATTTTTGCGGCAATTTGTTCGTTTTTTTCCGAAATAATCATTGCCCCTCTTGCAGAATAGGCACCTTCTAAAATGAAATCGATGACTCTTGCACCAATAAAAACAGCAACAAGTGTATACATTGCCTGTTTATAATTTAAATATGTAACTAGAGATAACGCGATAACACATGCATCAAATAAGAACATCGTTTTCCCCATATTCCAGCCTGCATATTTCTGGACGAGCCTTGCAATAATATCGACTCCTCCCGTAGTTCCACCATAACGAAAGATTACTCCTAAACCAACGCCTGTAAAAACTCCAGCAAATAATGCTGCTAATGTTAAATCACTTTCAAGTGGCATATCTATTGCATAGCGTTGAAATATCCACAAAAAAATCGATACTCCTACCGTTCCTATAATGGTGTATAAAAATGTATTCCGTCCTAACAATTTCCACCCGATAAAAAAAAGTGGAATATTTAAAAATAAATTTGAATATGACGGATCCCACTTGAACAAGAAATAAAATAATAGAGCAATCCCAGTAAAACCACCTTCAGCCAACTTGTTTTGCATATTAAAATTCACAAGTCCAAACGACATGATTGCAGCCCCTAAAAGGATAAATAATATGTTTTTAAATTTAAGTCCTGATATCATTCATAACCCCCCTCTGCCATAAATTCTCTTATCTGGCGATTTTTATTATATCGAATTAAAAATGCTAGAGCAATGAGTAGTGAAAAAGACTAAAAATAATTGAAAACATTTGTAAAACCGAGATAATTTAGCTAACATAAACAATGAATAAGAAAATGGGCATTAGTATCAATCATATTAACGAGGTGAAGGCAAATTGGCCAATGAAAAGACAATGAAAGAACTTCAGCAAGAAGTAGATTTGTACATTAGTCAATTTAAAGAGGGGTATTTCAGTCCACTGGCAATGCTGGCGCGACTTACAGAAGAACTAGGGGAATTTGCTAGAGAAGTAAATCATTATTATGGAGAGAAACCCAAAAAAACTAGTGAAACTGAAAAAGCGATTGAGGAAGAACTGGGAGACCTTTTATTTGTCTTAATTTGCTTTGCTAATTCTTTAAATATTAGCCTAGAAGATGCACATGATTATGTAATGGCAAAATTTAAGACAAGAGACAAAAATCGTTGGACTAGAATTAACGAAGAAAAAATGGAGTGAATGCGATGGAAAAGATTAAAATTATTATTGCAGGCCCTCGTGGAAGAATGGGGAGCGAAGCTGTAAAGTTAGTCACAAATACTGATAATTTTGAATTAGTTGCTGTTGTGGATCATAAGTATGACGGAATCATGTTAAGCGATTTGGAAGGTTTTCATTCAATACATAATGTGCAAGTTTATTCAAATATTGAAACATGTCTGCAAACAATCCAAGCAGATGTATTAATTGACTTAACCACACCTGAAGTGGGCATGCATCATACCAAAACAGCACTCTCTTACAATGTGCGGCCTGTTGTAGGTACAACAGGGTTTACCGCTGGTGAATTAGAAGAATTAGAGCGTATTTGTCAGGAGAAAGAACTGGGGTGTATTATTGCTCCGAATTTTGCTATAGGTGCGGTTTTAATGATGAAATTCTCTCAAATGGCTGCCAAATATTTTGAGGATGTTGAAATTATCGAATTACACCACGACCAGAAGCTGGATGCTCCGTCAGGAACAGCGGTAAAGACGGCGGAAATGATCTCAACTGTAAGAGAAGCAAAAAATCAAGGCCACCCAAATGAAAAAGAAACAATCGCAGGAGCGAGGGGGGCAAATTTTGATGGGATGCATATTCACTCGGTTCGATTGCCGGGATTGGTTGCACATCAACAGGTGTTATTCGGTTCAGATGGTCAGACTTTAACAATCAGGCACGATTCCTACCACCGAGGGTCGTTTATGTCAGGGGTAAAAGTGGCAGTTGAGTCTGTGATGACACATAATGCCTTTGTTTATGGCCTTGAAAATATTTTAGGATAGGAGGAAATATAATGAATATTGCATTAATTGCTCATGATAATAAGAAAAATGATTTGGTGCAGTTCGCGATTGCCTATCAGAATATTTTTTCGAAGCACTCTTTATTTGCTACTGGAACAACAGGGCAAAGAATTAGTGATGCAACAGGATTGAATATTACACGGTTTCAATCCGGACCGCTTGGTGGTGACCAGCAAATTGGTGCGATGATTGCTCAAAATGAAATGGATGCTGTTTTCTTTTTTCGAGATCCATTAACCGCACAGCCGCATGAACCAGATGTTACTGCATTAGTAAGACTATGTGATGTATACTCCATACCCCTTGCAACCAATATGGGAACTGCGGAATTGCTTATAAGAGGTTTAGAACTCGGGCTGATTGAATGGAGAAATATAATTAAAGAGAATGGTGGACATAATGAATAATCAACACCTTCAAGTCCTTGCATTTGGTGCCCATGCAGACGATGTCGAGATAGGCATGGCAGGGACAATCGCAAAATTTACATCTGAGGGAAAACGTGTAGGTATCTGTGATTTAACAGATGCCGACCTTTCTTCAAATGGGAATATAGAGCTCAGAAAGTCTGAGGCGGCAAATGCGGCTGAAGTTCTAAAAGTTTCGTGGCGGTCCTCGCTGGGTTTTCCGGATAGGGGCTTATACCTTAATGAAGAATACATAAGAGAAATTGCAAGGGTAATAAGAATAAACAAGCCTCAAATCGTGTTTGCACCTTATTTTGAAGACCGTCATCCAGACCATGGAAATTGTGCTAGTTTAGTGGAAGAAGCAGTTTTTTCAGCTGGAATCCGAAAATATGAAACAGATGGAAATGAACCTGCTCACCGAGTGGAAAGAGTTTATTTTTATATGATTAATGGTTTTCACAAACCTGATTTTGTTATCGATATTTCTCAATACATAGATTTAAAGCTCGAAGCAT